>JAESGH010000325.1_pt1 | contig 51380 bp, 57 predicted proteins | sample 9269641 | NCBI WGS metagenome assembly JAESGH01 (sample SAMN14515345, study PRJNA621665) | algae metagenome | isolation source: Phormidium tanganyikae FI6-MK23 and co-occurring heterotrophs from granitic... | place: USA: Fort Irwin, California | collected 1998-05-24 | reverse complement strand
CGCCGCCCCAATGACGACCGACGACGCGCACCGGCGCATCGACCTCGCGCATCAGCTGGATGCCGGCGCTGCCCATGTCGCGCTGATAGGACTGGATGATGAAGGGTCGCGCCGAGCGCGCGGCGGTGATGCCGGCGCGATCATCGAAGATGCGGCGGTCACGGCTATAGGCGGGGTCCCAATCCGGATCATCCGGCCGCTGCGGCCGCGAGTATTCGGGATGATGCACCGGGACATAGCCGTTGCGGTCGATCGGCAAGGTGAAGACGAGGCGCGGATCGCTCGCCTTGGTCTGCTCCATCACCGACGGCAGGATCGCCTGCAGCACCGGGAGCGCCCGGTTGGCGAACTGGCGTGGATTGGAATCCGGCACCGGCACGTAGTCGGTGTCGAACAGGTCCTCTTCGCTGAGGCGGCCGGTGCGCAACGCCGCTTCGAGCAAGGCCGCAACCCGATGGGCGAACTCCTGCGCCTGCTCGATCAGCGGGCGATAGCCTTCCTCGATCTCGCCGAGCCGCCGATGCAGCGCCGCATGCGTCTCCTCGTCGCCGCGCTCGAAGGCGATATGCAGGCCGAAATCGCTGCGCGCCATCACCCGGCAAGGCAGCGGCGGCAGGCTCTCGATCACGATCGTGCCGCGCGCCCGCGCTCTCAACTCGGTATCGACGACCGACAGCAAGGCTCCGCCAAAGCCGAGGTCGATGGTCTGCCCGGCGACGACGCGGCCGCCGAATTCGAGCCTGACCGGACATTCGGCCGGAAAGCGGTCATGCTGGCGCCGGTCGGCGAAGACGGTATGGCGCAGCGTCGGCACGAAGCGCTCCAGCAGGCCCTCCGCCTGGCGCGCGCCTTCAGCCAGCGCCCGCCTGGCATCGACGTTCTCCTGCGCCGCGGCGAGCGCGACGCGGTCCACCTCGCCGACACGGTCGCGCACCGTCTCGATGAAGCGGGCGGTCGCCTCGGCGCTGCGCGACAGCTCGGCCGCGGCGGCCGCCTGTTCCTGCGAGGCTTCGCCGACGGTCGCCATCACCGGATTGACCTCCCCGACGAGGCGAAAGGCGTCGGTCACCACGGCGGCCGAGCCCTGCGCCGTCTGGTTCAGCCGGTCGACCTGATTGCGGATGTGGTCGACCGCCTCGCGCACGCCGAGGGAAAGCGACTTCACCTCCTGCGCGACCACGCCGAAACCCTTGCCGGCCTCGCCGGCGCGGGCCGCCTCGATCGTGGCGTTGAGAGCGAGCAGATTGGTCTGGCGGGCGATCTCGGCGATGGCGTCGACGATCGAGCGGATCTCGCTGGTCGCGGCCGCGAGCCCGTTGATCATCGCCGTCGCCTCTTCGGCGCGCTCGGCGGCGTTGTCGAGCATGTCGCGGGCGCCGGACATGGCGGCGCCGACCCGCTCGGCCGCTTCCGAGACCTGCAAGGTCGCGGTCGCCAGCGCCGACGAATTCTCGCTCGCCTGCAGCGCCGACTCGCGCAATTCGGCCATGCCGCCACGAATCTCGCGGGAGCGGACTTCGGAACGCTCGGAACAATGCTCGGCCTGGTCGAGCCCGTCATTGAGACGACGCATCGCGGCGACGACATCGCTCTCCAACTCGTTGATCGCCTCGCTGATCGACGTCTCGGCAGGAGCCGCCTGCGGCTGCGGCGTCGCGACCACGGCTTGCGACGCAGCCGGCGCGGCAGCGGGGCCGGCGCGGCCCAACAGGCGCCAGACAGAGCGAGCAAGCATAGGCATTCCCGGGGCGAGACAGGGATGCTCAACCATGCGCCGACAGGGTTAACAAACCCCTGAGACGGCCGCGGCAAGTTGCAATCTCCCCGGCGATCCAGCCGCTACCCCTGCCCGCGGCGCAGATGCGCTCACCTACTGGGCGGGATGGACCGGCACCGCCCGCCCGCCTAGATTGCAGGCAGTTTCGACCGGCGGCGCAGCCGGCTTCTCCAGGGACCTTCGATGAGTTCATCGCATTACGACGTGATCGTCGCCGGCGTCGGAGCGATGGGTTCGGCCGCCTGCTGGCATCTGGCCAAGCGCGGGCTAAAGGTGCTCGGCCTCGAACGCTTCGACCTCGGCCATGCGATGGGCTCCTCGCATGGGCTGACGCGGATCATCCGCCTCGCCTATTTCGAGGGCTCGCATTACGTGCCGATCGTCAAGCGGGCCCATCAGCTCTGGGCTGAGACCGGCGAGGCGGCCGGGCTGAAGCTGTTGCATGTCACCGGCTCGCTCGATCTCGCGCCGGAGGGCCTCGGCCCGGTCGAATCCTCGCTGCAATCCTGCCTCGACCACGATCTCGAGCACGAAGTGCTCGGCCGCGACGAGATCATGCGCCGCTTCCCCGGCTTCCATCTGCCCGAAGGCCATCTCGGCCTCTGGCAACCGGGCGGCGGCTTCGTCGCCTCGGAGAAGGCGATCTACGCCCATGTCGGGCTGGCGCAGGCGAAAGGCGCCGATATCCGCACCGGCGAGCCGATGCTCGACTGGCAGCCGACCGCAGATGGCGGCGTCACCGTCCGGACCGAACGAACGACCTATTCGGCCGGGCGCCTGGTGATCACCTCCGGCGGCTGGATCACGGATGCGGTGCCGCAGCTGGCGCGCTCCATGACGACGGTACGCCAGGCGATCGGCTGGTTCACGACGCGCCGTCCGGAGCTGTTCCGCGAAGATGCCTTCCCGGTCTTCCTGCTCAGCGTCGAGGAAGGCACCTTCTACGGCTTTCCGCTCTATGAGCATCCCGGCTTCAAGCTCGGCGGACCGCATTTCGCGCGTGAGCCGATGGATCCGCGCGAGCCCGACCGCACGCCGAGCCCGAACCAGGTCAGGCTGATCCGCGAATGCCTGGCGCGCTATCTCCCCGACGCCAATGGCGACCCGCTGACCGTGAAGGGCTGCATCTACACGGTCTCGCCCGACGAGGACTTCGTCATCGACGCCGTGCCCGGCGTGCCGCAGGCGGTGTTCGCCTCGGCCTGTTCCGGCCATGGCTTCAAATTCGCCAGCGCGATCGGCGAGATCCTCGCCGACCTCGCCACGACCGGCCGCTCCGCCTTCGACCTCTCGCCCTTCTGCCTCTCCCGTTTCGACGCCTGATCGCTGATCCGGCGCCGCGCCTCGCCGTTCGGCCAGATCCGGCCGAGCGGCGGCGCGCAAGACCCCGACAGGAATCGCCTTGGCCACCGCCGCCCAGAATCGCCGCGGAATCATCGCCATGATGGCGGCGATGACGCTCTTCTGCTGCAACGACGCGCTGATGAAGCTCGCCCGAGAGGTCTTCCCGGCCGGCCAGGCGCTGGCGCTGCGCACCATCTTCGCCGTCATGGCGAGTCTCGCGCTTGTCGTGTTCATGAGCGACTGGCGCAAGCTTTCGCTCGGGCTGCGGCCATTGGTGCTGGCGCGCGCTTGCGTCGATGCGCTGGGCGCGCTGACCTTCATCTGGGCACTGGGATTGCTGCCGCTCGCCAACATCACGGCGATCGTGATGGCCTCGCCTCTGCTCATCGTCCTGCTGGCGGTGCTGCTACGGGTCGAATCCGTCGGCTGGCGTCGGGCGCTGGCGCTGGCGGTCGGCTTCGTCGGCGTGCTGATCGTCATGCGCCCTAGCGCGGATGGCTTCAGCGCCGCTGCGCTGGTCGCGCTCGCCGGCACCGGCCTCGTCGCCGTCCGCGACCTGACGACCCGTTTCATCACCAGTGACATCCCCTCGACGGTCATCTCCCTGACCACGGTGGTCGTCGTAGGCCTGTTGGGCGTCGGCATGAGCGCAGTCGAAACCTGGCAGCCGCCCTGGCGGATCGAGCTTGCCTATCTCGCAGGCGCTGCGGTCCTGGTCACGGGCGGCGGCTTCAGCATCATCAGCGCCTTCCGCAACACCGATGTCGGCGTGGTGGCGGGATATCGCTATTCGGTCGTCCCGATCGCGGTGCTGATCGGCTGGCTGGTCTGGGGCGAGACGCCCGACGCCATCGCCTTTGCCGGGATCGCGCTGATCGTCGGCAGCGGCCTCTACACCCTGCACCGCCAGCGCATCCGCCACGATTCGCAGCTGAAGCCCGAAGGCGGCAAGCCGCTATGAAGGCGAAACCCGCCCTCGCCGTTCTGGTCGCGATCTCGACGCTGCAGCCGATCGCGCTCAACATGCTGGCTCCGGCGACCCCGGCCCTCGCCCGCAATCTCGGCACCAGCTACGCGACCATCCAGCTGACGCTGACCCTCTTCCTGGTCGCGGTCGCGCTGACCCAGCTCGTCGTCGGCCCGCTATCCGACCGCTTCGGACGCCGCCCCTGCGTCATCGGCGGCACCGCTGTCTTCATGCTCGGCTCGGCGCTGGGCGCCTTGTCCGACAGCACGGGAACCTTGCTGTTCGCGCGCGTGCTCGAAGGCGCTGGAGCCGGCACGACCTTCGCGCTGGCACGCGCCATCATCCGCGACACCGCGAGCCGCGACGAAGCCGCCAGCCAGATCGCGACGGTGACCATGGTGATGGTGGTCGCACCGATGGTCACGCCCTATCTCGGCGGCCACATCGAGACGAATTTCGGCTGGCGCATGATCTTCTGGTCGATGGCAGCCGTTGGGATGATCGTGCTGGCCATGGTCGTGCTCCGCCTGCCCGAGACGGCGCCCAATGTCGGCGTGCGGGCCGCGCTGACCGGCATCTTCCGGGCCTTCCCCGACCTCGCGCGCGACCACAGCTTCATCCGCAACGTGGCCGCGCTGGCAATGACCTCGGCCGCATTCTTCGCCTTCATCGCAGCGGCGCCATTCATCGTGGTGGAGACGATGGGGCGTGGCTCCGACACCTATGGCGCCTATTTCATCCTCAACGCCTTCGGCTACATGGTGGGCAATTTCGCGATGTCCCGATTGGTGCTCCGGCACGGCACGGCGAAGATGGCCTGGACTGGCCTGCTCATTTCGTTCGTCGCAATCACGGTTGCTTTCGCGATCGCGCTGACGCCCTGGTGGACGCCGCTGACCCTGTTCCTGCCGCTCGCAATCAGCGCGATCGGCAATGGACTGACCCTGCCGGGCGCGACCGCAGCGGCGCTCTCGGCGCGGCCCGAGCTCGCCGGCTCGGCCGCCGGGCTCGCGGGCGCGATCCAGCTCGGCTCCGGCGCAATCGCGGCCGCCCTGATCAGCGCGCTGGTGGCGCATTGGCCACCGGCGCTAATGGCGATGATGTGGCTGATGCTGGTCGTCGCCTTGCTTGCATTGCGCAGCGAGCCGCGTAGGCGAAAGGACTGATCCACAGCGCCTTGCACCGCGCAATGTTGTGCGGCATGTAGCAATCGTATAACCGCCCTTCGCAAACCGCATGATGCGGCCGGAAATCCACGAGGTCAGGGAGGACTGAGGTGGACGCACCCCTCGCTTTGAGCCGCGCTATCGACACGCTCAATCTCAGGATCGGCAAATCTGTCGCCTGGCTGATCCTCGTCGCCGTCATTGTCTCGACGGTCAACGCCATCATCCGCAAGCTGTTCAACGTCTCGTCGAACGCCTGGCTCGAATTGCAATGGGTGCTGTTCGGCGCGGTCTTCCTGCTCTGCGCGTCGTGGACACTGCAGGTGAAGGAGCACATCCGCATCGACATCGTGAATAACCTGCTGCCGAAGCGCGTGCAGCAATGGATCGACCTGATCGGCCATCTCCTGTTCCTGCTGCCGTTCTGCGCGCTGATGGTCTACCACTCCGGCCCGTTCTTCATGCGCTCCTACCAGGTCAACGAGCAGTCGCTCTCGGCCGGCGGGCTGCCGCAATGGCCGGCCAAGGGCCTCGTCATCGTCGGCTTCTTCCTGCTGCTGCTGCAGGGCGTCTCCGAGGTGATCAAGCAGATCGCGATCATGCGCGGCAAGCTCGACGACGACGAGACGCTGCGCGGCCATGCCGCCGCCGCCGAGGCCGAGGCCCAACGCCTGCTCGATCAGGCCAGGGCCGAAGGCCTCGCCCCGTGAGCCAAGCTGTTTCCCGGACCCGCTCGATGATCTTTGCACGTTCCGTCCGCGCCGCCGCTCTGCTGCTCGCGCTTACCGCCGCTGCCTTCCTTAGCCTGCACACCGGCGACGCTCACGCCGCCGGCATCGGCGACTTCCTGCGCGTCAACATGGCGCCGGTAATGTTCGGCGCGCTCGTCCTCTTCCTGCTGCTCGGCTATCCCGTCGCCTTCGCGCTCGCCGCCAACGGCCTGTTCTTTGCGGTGGTCGGCATCGAGCTCGGCATGTTCCAGGAGAACTTCCTCCAGGCCCTGCCCGAGCGCATCTACGGCACGATGAACAACGACGTGCTGCTGGCGATCCCATTCTTCACCTTCATGGGGCTGGTGCTGGAACGCTCGGGCATGGCCGAGGACCTGCTCGACACGATCGGCCAGCTCTTCGGGCCAATCCGCGGCGGCCTCGCCTATGCGGTGATCTTCGTCGGCGCGCTGCTCGCCGCCACCACCGGCGTCGTCGCCGCCTCCGTCATCTCGATGGGCCTGATCTCGCTGCCGATCATGCTGCGCTACGGCTATGACCGCCGCCTCGCCTCGGGCGTGATCGCGGCCTCGGGCACGCTGGCGCAGATCATTCCGCCGTCGCTCGTCCTGATCGTGCTCGCCGACCAGCTCGGCCGCTCGGTCGGCGACATGTACGAAGGCGCCTTCATCCCGGGCCTCGTGCTGGCGGGGCTATATGCCGGCTATGTCTTCCTGGTCACCATGGTGAAGCCGGAGCGCGCGCCCGGCCTGCCGCCGGAAGCGCAGACCTTGCGCGACGCAGACGGCAAGACCCGCCGCTTCTCGCTGCTGGTGGTGACGATCATCGCCTTCGGCCTCGCCATCGCCTACATGAAGTACTTCACCAAGGTCGGCGGCGGCGCGGACTTCGTCATCCTGACGATGTCGATCGCAGTTGCGGTCTCCTTCGTGATCGCACTGGTCAACAAGTTCCTCGGGCTCAACCTGCTCTCGCGCATGACCGAGCAGGTCGTCTTCGTGATGGTGCCGCCGCTGGCGCTGATCTTCCTGGTGCTCGGCACGATCTTCATCGGCGTTGCGACTCCGACCGAAGGCGGCGCCATGGGCGCGGCCGGCGCGATCCTGCTCGCCTGGGCCAAGAAGCGCATGACCTTCGACCTGCTGCGGCAGGCGACGGAATCGACCGCGAAGCTCTCGGCCTTCGTGCTGTTCATCCTGGTCGGCGCGCGCGTGTTCTCGCTCACCTTCTATGGCGTCAACGGCCATGTCTGGGTCGAGCACCTGCTCGTCGGACTGCCGGGCGGCGCAACGGGCTTCCTGATCGTCGTCAACGTGATGGTTTTCCTGCTCGCCTTCTTCCTCGACTTCTTCGAGCTTGCCTTCATCGTCGTGCCTCTGCTCGGCCCGGCGGCGGAGAAGCTCGGGATCGACCTGATCTGGTTCGGCGTCATCCTCGGCGTCAACATGCAGACCTCGTTCATGCACCCGCCCTTCGGCTTTGCCTTGTTCTTCCTGCGCTCGGTGGCGCCGAAGAATGCCTACAAGGACAAGATCACCGGCAAGATGATGGAGCCGGTGACGACCGGGCAGATCTACTGGGGCGCGGTGCCCTTCGTGGTCATCCAGTGCATCATGGTCGCGCTCGTCGTGCTCTTCCCGCAGATGGTGATGCACTACAAGAGCTCGGGCGTGCAGCTCGACCAGCAGCAGATCAACAAGCAGCTCGACAGCATCAGCATTCCGGGGCTCGGCGGCTCCGGCGGGCTGCCAGGGCTCGATCTCAACGCCCCGCCGACGCTGAATCTGCAGTAAGATGTCGGCCTGAAACGACGAAGCCCCGGATCGGCGATCCGGGGCTTTGTTCTTTTCACCCGTCATGCTCGGGCTTGACCCGAGCATCTCTGGCCGGAAGAGGCTCCGGCAAGCGCCTTCTCGTCATGAAATTCTCGGGTCTGCGCTTCGCTTCGCCCGAGAATGACGCCAAGCTTACCAGCGCTGCCAGCCCTGGTTCAGGCTGTCGCGCTGGGCGCGGCCGCTGACCACGGCACGCATCTCGCCGAAGGAAGTCTGGCTGCGCGCCTCGCCATAGACCATCGCCTCGGCATTGGATCCGTAACGCCGATTGCTGGAACTCTTGCCGAACTCGACGCGGACGCCGCCGCCGACGCGGACGCAAGCCGAGGAGCCCTCGACGCGAACGAAGCCCGGCCCATATTCCGGGCAGGGGCGTGTCGCCTGCGCCGGCGCAGGACGCGCGGCAGCCGGCTTGGCCTTGACCGGTCCACGGCCGGGAAGCGGCTCGCCGATCGACTGGGCGGCAGCGAGCCCTGGCAGGGCCAGCGTGGCGACGATGATGGCGAGTGGCAGCTTCATGAGTGCCCCGATTTGCGGAGATCGGCAGGATAGCGCTTCGAACAAGGCCGGGCTAGGGCAACCGCAGCTCAAGTGGCCCTGACGCTCTCGGCCAGGATCGGCGCCGTCTCGATCTCGCCGACGCCGGGCACCGCGCTCAGCCTGTCGACCAGTTGCGACAGGGACGGCGCGTCCTCTGTTTCGACCACCAGCATCGCGTCGACGGGACCGGCCAGCGAATAGCAGGCGACGATCTCCGGCCAGTGCCTGAAGCGATCGAGCACGGCCGCGCAGGGGCGCGTGCGGATGTGCAAGGACAGGATTGCCCGCGTGGCCGGGGCCTTCGGCCTGTCGGCGAGCCGGACGGTATATCCAAGGATGACGCCCTCGCGCTCGAGCCTCGCCATGCGCTCCTGGATCGCGGTGCGCGAGAGCCCGGCCTCGCGCGCCAACGCCGTGAAGGAGGCGCGCGCATCGGCCTGGAGCAGCGCGAGCAGCTTCCGGTCGATGGCGTCGAGCTCACCGTCGTTTCGCAAGCGAGATCCCTCCAGAAACCGCCGATCGCAGGCATCGCCGGCATCTTGCCTATGGCATGGGCGCCGCCGCCGGTGAAGATTCCAGGCCTCTTCCAATCTGGAGAAACGGGAATGAGGACGATCAAGCCGCAGGACTTCACTGGCAGCCGCGCCTGGGAGGCGCTCGACATCGAGCGCATCGACGACGCCACCATCCGGCTGCACTGGACCGACCAACCTTATCGATGGCACGTCAATGACGGCCCTGAGGTCTTCGTCGTCCTCGACGGCGAGGTCGACATGCACACCCGCGCCGAGGGCGTCGAAGCCGTGCAGCGGCTCGGGCGCGGCGACATCTTCCATGCTCAGGAAGGCGACGCCCATGTCGCCCACCCCGTTGGCCCGGCGCGTGTCCTGGTGATCGAGCGCGCCGGCAGCGTCTGAATCAAAAATCCCCGGCCTCACGGCCGGGGATTCCAAAGTTGGCCGGCGAACCGGCAGAACGCCCTCTTCTCAGAGCATGTTGCCCGCACGGGCGCGGATCAGGAAGTTGTCGTAGGTGTATTCCGCGATCTGGAACCAGAGATATTCATCGCCACGGAAGGCCGACATCGCATCGTAGATCTTCTTGAAGTCGGGATTCTTGGCGCTGGTCTCGGCATAGACCTCCTTGGACGCCTTGAGGCAGGCCTCGAGGATCTCCTGCGAGAACGGCCGCAATTGCGCGCCGCCGCCGACCAGGCGCTTCAGCGCCGCCGGATTACGCGCATCGTATTTCGCCTGCATGTCGATATTGGCGAGGCCAGCGGCCGTGGTCAGGATCGACTTGTAGACCTTCGGCAGCGCCTCCCATTTCGCCGTGTTCATGAAGAAATGCAGCGAGGCGCCCCCTTCCCACCAGCCGGGATAGTAGTAATACGGCGCGACCTTGTTGAAGCCGAGCTTCTCGTCATCGGCGGGGCCGACCCATTCGGCCGCGTCGATGGTGCCCTTCTCCAGCGCCGGATAGATGTCGCCGCCGCCGATCTGCTGCGGCACGACGCCGAGCTTGCTCATCACCTGCCCGGCGAAACCGCCAATGCGCATCTTCAGGCCCTGCAGGTCGGCGACCGTCTTGATCTCCTTGCGGAACCAGCCGCCCATCTGGCAGCCGGTGTTGCCGCCGGGCAGCGCGTAGATGTTGTACTTCTTGTAGAACTCGTTGAGCAGGTCCATGCCACCGGCATGATAGAACCAGGCGTTCTGCTGGCGGGCATTGAGACCGAAAGGCACGGCGGTGCCAAAGGCGAAGGTCGGGTCCTTGCCGACGTAATAATACGAAGCGGTGTGGCACATCTCGACCGTGCCGTTGGTCACGGCGTCGGCCGCCTGCAGCGCCGGCACGATCTCGCCTGCGGCGAAGACCTGGATCTGGAATTTGCCGTCGGTCGCCTCGGAAACCGCCTTGGCCAGCACTTCCGAAGCGCCGTAGATCGTGTCCAGCGATTTCGGGAACGAGGAGGTGACGCGCCATTTCACCTCAGGCATGGACTGCGCGATCGCCGGGGCGGCAATGACGCTAGCGGCACCGCCGGCACCGGCGACCTTCAGGAATTGACGACGCTTCATCGTGAGGAGCTCCTCCCAGAGCATGCGAGGCGCGCCGGTTTTTCCGGTTCGCGCGCAAGAGCGTCAGAAAAGGCGATATGCGGCGCTAGCGCAAGCGTGAGACATGGCCCCCATGCGATTTCTGCATAGGTATTTGGTCTAACCCATCTTGGTATTGCCGCACCGCGCCGCCCACGAAAAAGCCCGGCCATGCGGCCGGGCTTCGTTAGCGACGCCGTATTGGCGGCTGTTACTTGCCGCGGTTGCGGACCTGGAAGATGTCGAAGGTCAGCTCCGCAACCTGCCACCAGAGGTACTGGTCGCCGCGGAAGGCGACCATCGAGTCGATCGCCTTCTTGAAGTCGGCGTTCTTGGCCGAGATCTCGGCATAGAGCTCGTTCGAGGCCTTGAGCGACGCTTCCATCACGTCCTGCGGGAACGGACGCAGCTGGGTGCCGGCGCCGACGAGACGCTTCAGCGCGGCGGGGTTCTGCACGTCGTACTTCGCCGCCATCTGGGTGTTGGCATAGGTGCAGGCAGCGGTCAGCGCAGCCTGGTAGGCCTTCGGCAGCGCGTTCCACTTCTCCAGGTTGACGAAGGCGTGGACGCAGGGGCCGCCCTCCCAGAAACCCGGATAATAGTAGTAGGGCGCGACCTTGGCGAAGCCGAGCTTCTCGTCGTCATAGGGGCCGACCCACTCGGCACCGTCGATCGTGCCCTTCTCCAGCGCCGGATAGATGTCGCCGCCGCCGATCTGCTGCGGCACGAGGCCGAGCTTCTGCAGGACGGAGCCGGCGATACCGCCGATGCGCATCTTCAGGCCGTTGATGTCGGCGACGCTTTTGATCTCCTTGCGGAACCAACCGCCCATCTGGGCGCCGGTGTTGCCGCAAGGCAGGCCGTAGATGTTGAACTTCTTGTAGAACTCGTTGAACAGCTCGTTGCCGCCACCCTGGAACAGCCAGGCGTTCTGCTGGCGGGCATTGAGGCCGAACGGAACCGAAGCGGCGACCGCGAAGGTCGGGTCCTTGCCGACATAGTAATACGAGACGGTGTGGCACATCTCGACAGTGTTATTGCTGACCGCGTCGGCCGCCTGCAGCGCGGGAACGATTTCGCCGGCGGCGAAGACCTGGATCTGGAACTTACCGTCGGTCAGCTCGGAGACCATCTTCGCCATGACCTCGGCGCCGCCATAGATCGTGTCGAGCGATTTCGGGAAGCTCGACGCCAGACGCCACTTCACCTCGGGATTGGACTGCGCGACCGCAGGCATTGCGACAGCGGATGCGGCCGCGCCGGCTGTGGCGACCTGCAGGAACTGACGACGCTTCATTTGGGACATCTCCTCGTTTCGACGTTTATCGCCGCGCCCGGGCAGCAATAGCACCGGTGCGGGCGACATTTGTAGGACGACCTTGGTGTGATGCAGCGATGATCGAAGGCGGTGTTCCGGGTTGACCCACGGTTAGTCGGCTCGCCTCGAATCTATACTTTCACAAGATTTGCGCAGCATTCCCCCCAATCGTTGCAAGATCGTCAACTGTCTCAGGTCGCTCGACAATTGCACGCAGAGCATGGCACGGCTGCGCAGGAAGCGCATGAAACTTTTTCTCCGCCCGGTCAACCTCTCCCGTAAAGAGGCCCGATGACCAGCATCCCCGCCCCGATCTGGCTCTATGACGGCGTCTGCGTACTCTGCTCGGGCGGTGTGCGCTACACGCTACGAAACGAGCGCGACGACGCCATCCGCTTCGTCGCGATCCAGTCAAAGGAAGGGCGCGCACTGGCGCAGGCGCACGCCATCGACCCTGACGAGCCGGACAGCTTCCTCTTCATCGAGAACGGCCGGGCGCTGGCGAAATCCGACGGCGTTCTGGCGCTCGCCCGCCACCTGAACGGGCCGGCACGTCTACTGCTGCTCGGGCGCGCGCTGCCCAAAGCCTGGCGCGACTGGCTTTACGATCGCGTCGCACGCAATCGCTACCGGCTCTTCGGCCAGAAAACCTCCTGCGACATGCCCGATCCCGCGATGCGCCATCGCTTCACCCTGCCCGACAGTCCATGAGGCGCGTCGTCCTGATCGGCGCGACCGGCGTCTTCGGCCGGCGGCTGGCGCGCCATCTCTCGCGCATGGACGGCCTCGATCTGGTGTTGACCTCGCGCAGCGCCGGCAAGGCGCAGACGCTGGCGCAGGAGCTGACGGCCGAGGCGAGCGTGCCGGTCAGCGGCACGGGATTGGATCGCGACAAGGATCTGGTCGCCTCGCTCGCCGTATTGCAGCCCTGGCTGGTGATCGACGCCTCCGGACCATTCCAGCAACAGGGCTACGAGGTGCCTACCGCGGCGCTTCTGCTTGGCGCCCATATCGTCGACCTCGCCGATGCGCGCGGCTATCTCGCCGGATACGGGCCGCAGTTGGACGAGATCGCCAGGCAGCGCGGCCTCGTCGCGCTCGCCGGCGCCAGCTCGACGCCGGCGCTGTCGGCCGCGGCGGTGCGGGAATTGAGCGAAGGCTGGCAGCGGCTCGACACGATCGAGATCGCGATCACGCCGGGCGGGCGCAGCGAGGTCGGCCCCTCGGTCATCGCCGCCATCCTGAGCTATGCCGGCAAGCCGGTGCCGGTCTGGCGCGAAGGCGAATTGCAGACGACGTCCGGCTGGGAGACCGGCGAGGTCATCGACATGCCGGGCCTCGGCCCGCGCCGGGTCGCACCCGTCGAGACGGTCGATGCCGAGACGCTCGGTCCCGATTTGGCCGTACGCTCGCGCGTCAGCTTCGCGGCGGGGCTGGAAGCCGGCATCGAGCAATGGGGGCTGGCGCGGCTCGCCTGGATTCGCCGCCGTGGCTGGGTCGCCGATCTCGCGCCGCTGGTGCCCTTTCTCGTCAAGGCGCGCCGTATCACCCGGCTCTGGACCTCGGATCGCGGCGGCATGCGCCTCGCCATCTCCGGTATCGACGGCAAGGGGCGGCCGCGCCGGGCCTATTGGTCGCTGCTGGCGGAGAACGACGATGGCCCACAGGTACCGACACTGGCAGCCGCCGCCGCGGTGCGCGCCCTCCTCGCTGACGAGATCGCCCCGGGCGCGCGCTCGGCCGCCGAAGCGCTCGACCTCGCCGCGATCGAGGCCGAGATGGCGCCCTATGCGATCAGCACCAGCCAGGATGAGCGCGCCGTCGGCCCTGCCCTGTTCGAGACCGTGCTCGGGGCGCAGGCCTTCGCGATGCTTCCGGCGGCGATCCGGGCCTTCCACGCCAATGACGCCGAGCCGGTCTGGCAGGGTCGGGCCGAAGTCACGCGCGGAAACGGGGCGGTGCTCGACCTGTTCTGCCGGCTCTTCGGACTTCCCACGGCTGGGGTCGGGCTGCCGGTGACAGTCAGCGTCGCGCGTGGCGATTCGTTTGACGAGGGCTGCGAGATCTGGACCCGCAACTTCGCCGGCCAACGCTTCCGGTCGCGCCTGAGCATCGGTCGGAACGGCGAACTCCGCGAAGCCTTCGGCCCGTTTTCCTTCACGCTTGCCGCGGCGGTGGACCGCGGCGGCCTTGCGCTGCCGATCGCTTCGTGGCGCGTCTTCGGCCTGCCCCTCCCCCGCTTTCTCATGCCGTCAGCAGAGGCGCGCGAGACGGTTGACGACGACGGCCGCTTCCGTTTCGACGTGAAGCTCACTTTGCCCTTCTTCGGCCTGCTCGCGCATTATCGCGGCTGGCTCAAACCTCGGGGACCAAGCGATGGACCAGGATAAACTCGCAAAACTCAGGGCGCGCTATGCCGGGGCGAGTGGCGCCGACATCCATGATCCCCGGTTCGCCAAGGTCGCGGCCGGCCAGTTCCAGGGCGACCGGCGCAAATGGCCGTTCTCTGATGTCGCGACCTTCATCAACGCACCCTATCGGCCGGATGCGTTGAGCAAGCCCGATCTCGGCGGGCTCGACGTCGCGATCATCGGCCTTCCGATGGATCTCGGCGTCACCAACCGGGCCGGCACGCGGCTCGGCCCGCGGGCAGTGCGCGCCGTCGAGCGGATGGGGCCGATGGACCATGTCAACGGCACCGCTCCGTTCAACCTGATCAAGGCGGCCGATATCGGCGACGTGCCGTTCCGCTCGCGCTATTCGCTGGAAAGCTGCCATGAGGATATCGAGGCGACCTTCAAGCAGATCGTGAAGGCCGGCGTCTCGACGCTCGGCGTCGGCGGCGACCATTCGATCACCTATCCGATCCTGAAGGCCGTCGGCGAGAAGCGGCCTGTCGGCATGGTCCATATCGACGCGCATTGCGACACCTCCGGGCCCTATGAAGGCTCGAAGTTCCATCATGGCGGGCCGTTCCGGCAGGCGGTGCTCGACGGCGTGCTCGATCCCGAGCGCGTGATCCAGATCGGCATCCGCGGCGGCGCCGAATATCTCTGGGAGTTCTCCTACGAGTCCGGCATGACCGTGATCCATGTCGACGAGGTCGACCGCATGGGCCTCGACGCCGTCATCGCCAAGGCGCTCGCCGTGATCGGTGACGGGCCGACCTATGTCTCCTTCGACGTCGATTCGCTCGATCCCGCCTTCGCGCCGGGCACCGGCACGCCCGAGGTCGGCGGCCTGACCCCGCGCGAGGCGCTCGCCATTCTGCGCGGCCTCAAGGGGCGCAACATCGTCGCCGCCGACGTGGTCGAGGTCGCACCGCAATACGATGCGACCAGCAACACGGCGCAATGCGCCGCGCAGGTGCTGTTCCTCGAGCTCTGCCTGATCGCCGAGGCGAGAGCCGCCGGCAAGGGCAGGCCGTGAAGCGAAAGGCGCTCCAGCTCGACGCGATCGATCGCCAGATCATCGCGATCCTGCGGGCGGAGGGCCGGATCACCAACCAGGCCCTGTCGGAACGGGTCGGGCTCTCGGCCCGGCCCTGCCTGGAGCGGATGCGGCGGCTCGAGGCGTCCGGCCTGATCGCCGGCTATGGCGCACGTCTGTCGCCCGAGCTCGCCGGCCACGCGATCATCGCCTTCGCGCAAATCTCGCTGCGCGATCATTCGGTCGGCCGGCGCGAGCGGGTCGAGAAGGTGCTGCGCGCCTGCCCGGATGTCGTCGAGCTTTTGGTGATCAGCGGCGAGGCCGACTATCTCGCCCGCATCGTCGCACCCTCGCTCGCCGCCTATGAGGAACTGACCGGCGCCTGGCTCGCCGACAACCAGCTCGGCATCGCCCGGATCGCGACCACTTTCGCGCTCAAGGCGCTGAAGGATTTCGAGGGCTATCCGCTGCTGGAGGAGTAGCGCAGCGCTATGCGCAATCAGCATGGCCACCGCCCTCGCATCGCGTTGAAGCAACAAACGCTTGCGCTTCACGCATGACCTGAGCCATATGCTGCAGCGCAATGCGCGTTCGCGCGCTGCGCCAGAAAACAATCCCATTCCGGACCATCGTCATGAGCCTCTCGAGCACGGGAGACGCGTTCGCGCGCCCTGCCCGCTCCACTGCCGCCCCGCGTGTCGGCCTCGTCCTGTTCGCCCTGGCGATGGGCGGCTTCGCCATCGGCACCGCCGAGTTCGCGGTGATGAGCCTGCTGCCCTATTTCTCGGCGGGCCTGGGGATCGACGAGCCGACAGCCGGGCATGTGATCAGCGTCTATGCCGCCGGCGTGGTCGTCGGCGCCCCGATCATCGCGGTGCTGGCGACGAAGCTCTCGCGTCGCACCTTGCTGATCGGGCTGATGGCGGGCTTCGCGCTCGGCAACGGTCTCTCGGCGCTAGCCCCGACCTATGGCTGGATGCTGCTGTTCCGCTTTCTCAGCGGGCTGCCGCACGGCGCCTATTTCGGCGTCGCGGCGCTGGTCGCCGCCTCGCTGGTGCCGGCGAACCGGCGCGCCCTCGCCGTGGCGCGCGTGATGCTCGGCCTGACGATCGCGACGATTCTCGGTGTGCCGTTGGCGAACTGGCTGGGCCAGGCGCTCGGCTGGCGCTGGGGTTTTGGCGTCGTCGCTGTGCTGGCACTGACGACGGTGATCCTGATCGCGCTGTTCGCGCCGAAGGACAAGCCGCAGCCCGGCGCCAGCGCCTTGCGCGAGCTCGGCGCGCTGCGCCATCGCCAGGTCTGGCTGACGCTGGCGATCGGCGCGGTCGGTTTCGGCGGGCTGTTCGCGGTCTACACCTATCTCGCCTCGACGCTGATCGAAGTCACGCAGGTCGCACCGGCGATGGTGCCGGTGGTGCTGGCGATCTTCGGCCTCGGCCTGACTTTCGGCACCTTGGCTGCCGCCTGGCTGGCGGACCGGATGCCGATGGCCTCGATCGCGATCATCCTGATCTGGACCGCGGGCTCGCTGGCGCTCTTTCCCCTGGCCGCCGGCAATATCTGGGCGATTTCGGTTGTCGCCTTCATGATCGGCTGCGGCGGCGGGCTCGGCACGCCCCTGCAGACGCGGTTGATGGACGTCGCGCAGGATGCGCAGACGCTCGCGGCGGCGCTCAACCACAGCGCCTTCAACACCGCCAATGCGCTCGGCCCCTGGCTCGGCGGCATGGCGATCGCCGCCGGCTATGGCTGGACTTCGACCGGCTGGGTCGGCGTCGGCCTTGCGCTGGCGGGCTTCGCGATCTGGCTGGTGACGGCGTGGGACGCGAAGGGCCGCAGCAAAGCGGCGGCTACCTGATACCGCTTCCCGTCGATCATTGGGACCGAGTCATCCCGGACAAGCCGCAAAGCGGCGCCGATCCAGGATCCACGCCGGAGCCTTTCCGAAAGAGGTTCCGGAATGGCTCCCGGGTCTCCCTTCGGTCGCCTGGGACGACTCGCGCTTGTTCAAGGCCGAGCAGGCGCTGCGATCAGGCGCATCGCCGCGGGAATCGAGGCTAGCCCGGCGTCGAGTTGGTCGGTCAGCACGTAGAACCAGTTGAAGCCGATATAGAGCGACAGCCTGGCCTCGATCTCCTCGCCCGGGATGTCGCCGCGCGCTGCGGCTGCGGTGAAGAGACCGCGGACATCCTGCAGCCGCTCGGGCAAGAACCTCTCCCGCAGTGCCGCGAGCGCCTCGGGATCGCTTTGCGCCTCGGCCAGGAGCGCCCGGAAGGTGCGCCCCGACGGCGTACCGCACCAGAAACCCCAGAGCGCTTTGGTATGATCGACGAGATCCCGTGCGAGATCGTCCGTCGGCACCGCCCGGATGAGCGCCTTCTCGGCGGCATAGACCTCGATCAGCAGATCGGCGCGGCTCTTCCACCAGCGATAGATCGTCGGTTTGCCGGCGCCCGCGCGGCGCGAGACCGCATCGATCGAGAAGCCGGCATAGCCCTCCTCGGCCAGCACGGCGCGGGCGGCGGCGAGGATCGCCGCCTGCGAGGCCGGATTGCGCCGCGCGCCGATCGAGGCGCGGCGGGCCGGTGCCTCGGCTTTTGCGGTCTGCATGATCGCTCCTCTCCTTCGCTCTTGCGACAGCGCTTTCGGGCAGGGCTTGCAAGCATGCCTGCTGCAAGCACGGTCTTGCAGTAGAGGCGTTGATATCGAAACGAGCCGTATCTATCAATGATAACGAAACGGAACGTTTCGTTATGGAGATGACTATGACCGCGCTTACCCGCAACCCCATCCTCGCCCGCCTGCGCTTCCTCGGAACACTGATGCTCGGCGCCTATCTGCTGATCAACGCGATCCTGGCCCTGCTGGCGCCGGTGACGGCCGGCTGGTCGACCTGGTCGGTGACGGCGCTCGCCGTACCGCCAATGGTGCTCGGCATGGTCTATCTCGTCATCCCGATCGCCCGGCGCTGATACAGCGGCGCGCACCTGTCCGAATCTGTCGCCATCGCGACAGATTCGGCTGCGAGACAGCGCCAAAGCGGCCAGCCTCGGCTGCTTTCGCGAGCCTACCCTCGGGGAAACGAGGGAGAACCGCCATGAATGCGATCGTGCTCGAACGCGAAGTCTGCGCCCAGAACTACGCGCCTTTGCCGATCATGCTCTCCCATGGCGAAGGCGTCTGGCTCACCGACGTCGCCGGCGTCAGGCGTCTCGACATGATGAGCGGCTATTCCGCCGTCAGCCTCGGCCACGGCCATCCGCGCATCCTCAAGGTGCTGAACGAGCAGGCCAAGCGCCTCGCCGTGACCAGCCGCGCCTTCCATACCGAGCCGCTCGGCCCCTTCCTGGCCAGGCTTTGCACCGTGGCTGGGCAGGAGATGGCGCTGCCGATGAACACCGGCGCCGAAGCGGTCGAGACCGCGATCAAGGCTGCCCGGCGCTGGGGCCACAAGGTCAAGGGCATCGCCAACGGCCAGGCCGAGATCATCGTCGCCGAGAACAACTTCCACGGCCGCACCACGACGATCGTCGGCTTCTCGACGGATGAGAGCTATCGCGACGGCTTCGGCCCGTTCGCGCCGGGTTTCGTCAGCGTGCCCTTCGGCGACGCGGCCGCTGTCGAGGCCGCGATCACGCCGAACACCGCCGCGATCCTGATCGAGCCGATCCAGGGCGAGGCCGGCATCGTGCTGCCGCCGGACGGCTATCTCACGGCGCTGCGCGCGCTCTGCGACCGCAACAACGTCCTCCTGATCCTCGACGAGATTCAGTCCGGGCTCGGCCGCACCGGCCATTGGTTCGCGCATCAGCACGAGGGCGTGAAGCCGGACGGGCTGATCGTCGGCAAGGCACTCGGCGGCGGGGTCTACCCGGTCTCGGCCTTCCTGGCCTCGCGCGCGGTGATGCAATTGTTCGGGCCGGGCTCACACGGCTCGACCTTCGGCGGCAACGCGCTCGCCGCAGCGATCGGCCATGAGGCGCTTTGCGTGATCGAAGACGAGAAGCTGGTCGAGCGTTCGGCCGAGCTCGGCGCCTATATGAAGCAGCGGCTCACCACAATGACACAGGGCCTCGCCAGCGAGGTGCGCGGGCGCGGCCTCTGGGTCGGCGTCGAGATCGCGCCCGGCGCCGGTGATGCGAAAAAGATCGTCGCCCGCCTCGCCGATGCCGGCGTCCTGACGAAGGAGACGCATGAGCGCACTATCCGCTTCGCGCCGCCGCTGACGATCAGCCGGGAGGAGCTGGATTGGGGGCTGGAGCGCTGCGAGAACGTCTTTGCCGAGCGCGCGCGCTGAACCCAGCGACGAAATCCGTGTGCGGCCGCTCGGGCCAAAGCTCGGGAAAACCGTCACCGCGGTCTGATTTCAACAACAAGAACAGCGCCTTGCCTTGCACGATCCTTGTGCGGGCACGCTCGGAAAAGCTGCAAGACCCTACTTGCGGCCAGCCCCGATGATCGCACAAGCTGTCGCGCACAAGCCGATACGGGAACTCGAAACGCCCGGTCGGCCAGATCCAAGGGGAGGTCCCATGAAAGGTTTCGCAAAATTCGTCGCAGCTGCGGCGCTCACGGTCGCCGGCGCAACGGGCGCTCTCGCCCAGGCGAAGGAATGGAAGGAAATCCGAATCGGCACGGAGGGCGCCTACCCGCCCTACAACAACCTGAACGCCAAGAAGGAGCTGGAAGGCTTCGAGATCGATTACGGCAATCTTCTCTGCGAGAAGATGAAGGTGAGTTGCAGCTGGGTGGTGCAGGATTGGGACGGCATCATCCCGGCGCTGCAGGCGAACAAGTATGACATCATCCTCGCCGGCATGAACGCCACCGACGAGCGCAAGAAGCAGGTCGACTTCACCACGCCCTACAGCAAGACGCCGATCTGGATGATCGGGCCCAAGGCCACGAAGTCGAACGACATCTCGCCCGCCACCCTGAAGGGCAAGTCGATCGGCGCGCAGGGCTCGACCATCCACGCCAACTATGTCGAGAAATTCTACAAGGACTCGACGGCTCGCCTCTACCCGACCCAGGAAGAAGCCAATCTCGACCTGCTCAACGGCCGCCTCGACTACATCGTCGCCGACGCGCTCGCCCTCGCGGACTTCCTCAAGGGCCAGGGCAAGGACTGCTGCAAGAAGATCGCCGAAGTGACGCGCGACGACGCGATTCATGGCGCGGGCGTCGCCGGCGCCGTGCGCAAGGCCGACACCGCGCTGAAGGACCTGGTCAACAAGGCGATCGCCGAGACCGTCGCCGACGGCTCGCTGAAGAAGCTCGAGGACAAGTGGTTCAAGTACGAGTGATCTAACTCCTGCTGACGCCTGCCCGCCGGCCGGTACAGGCCGGCGGGTTCTGGCGCAAATCAGCTCTTCTTCGAAGCGCGGACTTGCACCAGTTCCTTGTATTGTCGCGTTTCCGGACGGCGAACCGGTAGCCACTTCGCCTGGAAACGCTCCAGTCCCTCGCGCGCCGGCCCTCCCATGTTCGATAAACTCGCACTGCTCGGCTTCGGCCCAGGCGGCTGGGGCTGGGCCCTGCTGCAAGGCGCGGCCAACACAATCTCGGTCGCGCTCGCGACCCTGCCCTTCGGCCTGGCGCTCGGCCTGATCATCGCGCTGTGGAAGCGCTCCGACAGCGTGCTGCTGCGCTCGCTGGCAACGATCTACACCACAGTCTTCCGTGGCGTGCCCGAGCTGCTGACGCTCTACATCATCTATTTCGGCATCCAGGTCCTGGTGCAGAAGGTCTGGAGCGGCTTCTCGATCCCGCCTTTCGTCGCCGGCATGGTCGCGCTCGGCATGGTGCTCGCCGCCTTCTCCAGCGAGGTCTGGGTCGGCGCGCTGAACTCGATCCAGAAGGGCCAGCGCGAAGCCGCCTCGGCGCTCGGCCTGTCGAAGGCACAGGCCTTCCGCCTCGTCGTCTTCCCGCAGCTGATCCGCGTCGCGTTGCCGGGCCTCGGCAACAACTGGATGGTGCTGCTGAAGGAGACCTCGCTGATCTCGGTGATCACGCTGCAGGACATCATGTTCATCGCGACGCGCGCCAATGTCGTGACCAAGGAACCGTTCCTGTTCTTCGGCACGGCGATGCTGCTCTACTTCTTCTTCTCGCTGGTCTCGGCCTGGGGCATCGGCAAGCTCGAACAGCGCACCAATCGCGGCTTCGCCGCCTTCGGCGGAGCGACGCGATGACCTGGTGCGAATATCCCGGCTATCTGCTCGGCAGCGAAGTCCTGCAGAACTACGGTTGCCGCATGGCGAATGGCCTGTGGCTCACCTTCGAGCTGGTGGTGCTCTCGGTCGCGTTCGGCTTCGTGCTGGCGCTCGGCCTCGCCATCGCCCGGCTCTACGGGCCGCGCTGGGCACAGATCGCGATCAACGGCTACACCACCTTCTTCCGCGGCACGCCGCTGCTTTGCCAGCTCTTCCTGGTCTATTACGGCTTCGGCCAGTTCCGGCTGTTCTGGCAGGATATCGGCCTGTGGTGGTTCTTCCGCGAGCCGTTCTACTGCGCGCTCTTCACCTTCACCATCAACACCGCCGCCTACCAGGCCGAGATCCTGCGCGGCGCGATCCAGTCGATCCCGCGCGGCCAGTTCGAAGGCGCCCTCGCCCTCGGCCTGCATCGCTGGGCGACCTTGCGCCGGGTGATCCTGCCGCAGGCAATGATCCTGGCACTGCGCCCGCTCGGGAACGAGCTGATCGTGATGATCAAGGCTAGCGCCATCGCCTCGCTGGTGACGCTGTTCGACCTGATGGGCGCGACGCGTCTCGCCTTCGCCCGCTCCTTCGACCTCTCGATCTATCTCTATGCGGCGCTGATCTATCTCGTGCTGACAGAGATCATCCGCCGGGTCTGGGACCGGATCGAGATCAGGCTGACGCGGCATATGGCGTTGCGGTGAAGATGGCGACGATCAACGTATCCTTGCCGGCTTCGATGCAGGAGTGGGTCGAGGCGCAGACCGAGAGCGGCCGCTATGCCAGTGCAAGCGACTATGTGTGCGACCTGATCCGGCGGGATCAGGAGCGCAACGACAAGATCGCCGCGATGCAGCGTCTCGTCGACGAAGGCCTGAGCAGCGGCATCTATTCGCGTTCGAGCGAAGAGCTCTTCGCTGCCGCACTCGCGCGGTAAGGTGCTCAGCCCGGCAAGGTCAGGACCAGCGGGCCGTTGGCGGTCGCGACCACGGTGTGCTCGTACTGGACGGTCGGCGCGCGCGGCTCCGAATAGAGCGTCCAACGATCGCCTTCCGCATGCTCGGCCCAGTCGGCGCCGAGCGACAGGAAGGGCTCGACGGTGAAGACCAGCCCCTTCTGCATGACGCGGCGCTCGGAGCGCTCGGGCCAGGTGGCGATCTCCTTCGGCTCCTCGTGCAGAGAGCGGCCGATGCCGTGGCTGGCGAGGTTGCGCACCAGCGTATAGCCGTTCTTCTGGGCAAAGCGCCCGACGGCTTCGCCGATCCCGGCGACCGGCTTGCCAGCGCCGACCTGGCCGAGCCCGGCCCAGAGCGCGCGCTTGCCGTCGCGGCAGAGCTTCTCGATGCGGCGATCGACCGGCGGCACCGTGAAGGACGCGCCCGTATCGGAGAAATAGCCGGCCTTCTGCGCGGAGACGTCGATGTTCACGAGGTCGCCAGCCATGATCCGGCGCTCGCCGGGAATGCCATGCGCGACCTCCTCGTTGATGCTGATGCAGGTGGCGCCGGGGAAGCCGTAGACGGTCTCGGGAGCGGAGAGCGCCCCGTGCCGTTCGAGCATCTCGCGGCCAATCGCGTCGAGCTCGGCCGTGGTGATGCCCGGCTCGAGCGCCTTTCCCATTGCCGCCAGCGTATCGGCGACGATACGGCCAATCTCGCGCAGGCCCTGGAGTTCATCGTCATTGGTGATGGTCATGGTGGGTTCCTGACCGAATTCGGCGAGGGCGGCAAGCCGGGGCACGGCAGGCTGCTCATGCATCAGCCCTGCGGAATTACGATCACTGCTATCGCGCCCGTATCGCTTCCCTCGCCTTCCCCAGCGCGCTAAAGCCGCAATGAGCTTTCGGACGATGCAGCGGAGCACCTCATGGCCAAAGTCGCTTTCCTCGGTCTCGGCGTGATGGGCTATCCCATGGCCGGCCATCTCAAGGCCAAGGGCCACGAGGTCACCGTCTACAACCGCTCGCCGGAAAAGGCACAGAAATGGGTGGCGCAGCATGGCGGCGTCTATGCCCCGACGCCGGCCCAGGCCGCCGAGGGCCAGGAGATCGTGTTCTGCTGCGTCGGCAATGACGACGATCTGCGCTCGGTGACCACGGGCGAAAACGGTGCCTTCGCCGCGATGGGCAAGGGTGCGGTCTTCGTCGACCACACCACAGCTTCGGCCAATGTCGCGCGCGAACTGGACACCGCGGCCAAGGCCGCTGGCTTCGGCTTCATCGACGCCCCGGTCTCCGGCGGCCAGGCCGGCGCCGAGAACGGCGTGCTGACCGTGATGTGCGGCGGTGATCAGGCGGTCTATGCCAAGGTCGAGCCGGTGATCGCGAGCTTTGCCCGCATGTGCCGACTGATGGGCCCGGCCGGCTCCGGCCAGCTCACCAAGATGGTCAACCAGATCTGCATCGCCGGCCTGGTCCAGGGCCTGTCCGAGGGCGTCCACTTCGCCAAGCGCGCCGGGCTCGATGTCGAGGCGATGCTGGAGGTGATCTCGAAGGGCGCCGCGGGCTCCTGGCAGATGGAGAACCGCGGCAAGACGATGAACGCCGACAAGTTCGATTTCGGCTTCGCCGTCGACTGGATGCGCAAGGACCTCGGCATCGTGCTCGACGAAGCCCGCCGCAACAGCGCCCGCCTGCCCGTCACCGCGCTGGTCGACCAGTTCTATGCCGATGTGCAGAAGCTCGGCGGCGGACGCTGGGATACGTCGAGCCTGCTGAAGCGGCTGGAGCCGTAAGGGCTCAGCCGACCAGCCGCGTCACTTCCGCCCGCAGCACCGCCACCAGCTCGGCCTCGAACCAGGGGTTCTTCCTGAGCCAGCCATTATTGCGCCAGGAGGGGTGCGGCAACGGCAGGACGCGCGGTTGGCGCTCCCCGGCGAAGATGTTGCGCCAGTCGGCAACGGTCGCCGTCAAGTCGGCCGCGGCCTTCGGCCCGAGATGCCAGGCCTGGGCGTAGCGGCCGATCACCAGAATGAGCTCGATGTTCGGCAGGCCCGCGAGCACGCGTGTTCGCCAGGCCGGCGCGCATTCACGGCGCGGTGGCAGGTCGCCGCCCTTGCCGTCGAGGCCGGGGAAGCAATGACCCATCGGCACGATCGCGACGCGCGAAGCGTCGTAGAAGCGGGCTTGGTCGAGGCCGAGCCAGTCACGCAGGCGGTCGCCCGAACGGTCAGTGAAAGGCCGGCCGCTGGCGTGGACGCGCGTGCCGGGCGCCTGGCTCGCGATCAGGAGGCGCGCGCTCGCCTTAGCCTGGATCACCGGCCGCGGCTCATGCGGCAGGCGCGGCAGATAGACCGGCTCGTCCCGGCAGATCCGGCAAGCGCGCAACTCGGCCAGGACATCGTCGAGCGCTTCCGGGCTGCTCATCGCCCGGCGAGCCGCTCCCGGCCGGGCCGCTGCGAGATCAGCCCGTCGCAATGCCAGGGCGGCGCCTTGTCGGCATGCTTCTCGGGATCGCCGGACCGGACGGTGGCGATGCCGTTGATGCGGCCGCTGCGGTAGGTCTTCAGCACATAGAGCGAGCCGCTGCGCTCGAGGGTGAAGCAATAGGTCCGGCGAGACTCGAACGGGCCGTAATAATAGCAGACGGCATCGTCCGTCGTCGTCCAGCAGGCATCCGTGTTCTGCACGTGCCGATTATGCCCGGTCGCGCGCCCATCCTGGTGATGGTACTCGCTGAACGGCAGGCCGTTATTGTAGCGGCCGGCGACTGTGTTGCCCTCGAAGAGCTGGCGGATCTGCTGGCCGGTCAGTCGCTCGACGGCGCCAGCGCAAGTCGCTCCAGCGCAGAGCATAAGCAGTGCCGCGATCGCGCCCGGCCGCATCATCGGGCCGCGAACCGCCGCGACATCGGCGCCTGCGGCCCGCGCGAGATCAGCCCATCGCAATACCAGGGCTTGCCGCCATCAGTGTGGTTGCGCGGATTGGCGAGCTCGATCGTGGCCACCGCATTGATGCGGCCATTGTCGAGATTGCGCAGGATATAGAGCCGGTCGGTCAATTCGACCGTGAAGCAATGCGTCGTCCGCTCCTCCGGCGGGCCATAATAGTAGCAGACGGCATCACCCTTGGTGATCCAGCAGGCGTCGCGATTCTCCTGCCAGCCATTATTGCCGAGAGCCCGCCCGTCCGGGTCGTGGAACTCGGTGAAGAAGCCGCCGCCGGTGTAGCGGCCGCTGACGGTATTGCCGGTGAAGGCGCGGTTGATCTGCTCGCCCGTCAGCTTCTCCGCTGCCGTGGCGGCGAACGGAAGCATGCATGCGAGCAGGACCGCCGGCCAACGCATGATCAGGCCTTCCAGCTCGGCCGGGCCGAGAGCTCGCCATGCCAGCGCCGGATATTGGAGAAGTCCTCCGGCAGCGGGATGCGCGAGGGCTTCATGAAGTCGATGGCGATGCCGGCAGTGATGTCGGCCACCGTCAATTCGTCACCGCAGATGAAGCGGTTGGCGCCGAGCTGCAGGTCGAGCAGCATCAGATGGTCGTCGATCTGCTCGCGGCTGGCCTCGGCCCATTCCGGCACCTGCTCCTCAAGCTCGGCCATGGCGGGATGGCCATGGCGGAACACCGCAGAGACCGCAGAGAAGAGCCCGAGCTCGATGCGCCGGTTCCACATCTCGATCAGAGCCGCCTCCTTGGGGGCTCCGCCGAACAGGGCCGGCTCCGGGTGCAGGCTTTCGATGTAGCGGCAGATCGCGATGGTCTCGGCCAGCGCCGTGCCGTCCTCCAGCAGCAACACCGGCAGGCGCTGCGACGGGTTGATCCTCGTGAACTCCGGCGTCCGGTGCTCCTTCCTGGCGATATCGACCGAGATGAGCTCGGGCAAGGGCACGCCCTTCTCGGCAAAGAAAATGCGGACCCGCCGCGGATTGGGCGCGCGCCCGCCATCATAGAGCTTCATGCCCTTCGCCTTTCGCCGTCTCGGGACATGGCGGTTTCACGGTGCCGCGGCGCCCCTGTCAAGAGTTCAGCCCGCAAAGACGGCGGCAAGACGACACTGACACGCGCCGGACAGGAACAAAGCGTCTTCCCCCGCGATTATCATGTCGCATGGGGGGCACCGGCATGCCGCAGGATTGGAGTTTCGTCATCTGGATCGTCATCCTCGCCATTCCAGTCGGGCTGATGCTCGCGACCTTCTGGTCGCGGTCGCGCCGCCCCGGCACGGCTCGGCTCGATGGGCCGAGCGAGGATGACCCACGCGAGCCGCTCTGAGCGCTCAGCCCGGCGCCAGCAGGATCAGGGCGAGCGGCACCGCAACCGCCGCCAGGACGGTCTGCAGCGCGCAGATACCGGCCATCAGCGGCGCGTCGCCGCCGAGCTGGCGCGCCATCACATAGGATGAGGACGCGGTCGGCAGCGCCTGGAACAGGATGGCAAGCGTCGCCGCCTGGCCGCCAAGGCCAAAGCCCTTCAGCGCCGCATAGGTCGCGAGCGGCATCAGCACGAACTTGACGAAGGAGGCGACCAGCGCCGGCTTCAGGCCGCGACCGAGCGCGCCCCAGTCGAGCGCCGCGCCGACGCAGAGAAGGCCGATCGGCAGCGAGGCCTGGCCAAGCGCCTTGAGGCAGCCCTCCACGCCAGGCGGCAGGCCAACACCGCTGAGCTGGATGGCGATGCCGAGCACGCAGGACGTCAGCAGCGGATTGAGCGCAAGGCCGCGTAGAATGCCGCGCAGGGTCGGCTGCGCCGAGCCCCAGCGGGCGAAGACCAGGACGCAGAGCACGTTGACTGTCGGCACGATCGCGGCGTTTGCAACCGCGGCGAGCGGCAGGGCGGACGGCCCGAGCATGCTGCCGGCAGCGCTGAGGCCGACATAGTTGTTGAAGCGGATGCCGCCCTGGAAGACCGAGGTGAAGGCCGCATCGCTGTAACCGAGCCAGCGTTTGGCTATTACGAGCAGAGCCGCCACGGCAATGATCGCTGCCATCAGCGTCAAGGCCAGCTCGGCGACGGGCAGCCCCCTGAGATCGGCCATCGCCAAGGCATGCATGAAGAGCGCCGGCAGCAGCACGTAGTAGCTCAGGCGCTCGGCCTGCGGCCAGAACGAGTCGGGCAGGAAGCGCAGGCGGCGCATGGCATGGCCGAGCGCGATCAGGAGGGCGATCGGCGCCAGAGCGAGCAGGATCGCGCCGATCATGCCGGAAACTCACGAGCGGGCGGCCATGCAGGCAGCAATGTCATGTGGCGACGAATCCAGCGCTGAGGCGGGCGGAAGACGATCCTTCTTTAGGTCGCCCGTGCCGCAGAGGAAAATACCTGAGCCGGCAGCGGGATTGAGGAATCCGCATGGCCGGCAGGGAACTCAACGCGGATGGCTCCTGCGCCATTCCTCCGGCCGCTCGAAACTCAGCGCCCAGAGGCCGCGGCCGGCGGCCTTCGCTTCGGCCTCCTCGGCCTGGTAGGCGCCATAGGAAACGGCGTTGCCCTGGCGCACCAGGGCCGCGTTGATCTCGGCATCGCCCTGCTGGCAGCGTGCAAGCCCGCGGCCATAGCGATCGGCCCGCGACACCGTGCAGCTGATAGTGCCGAGGGCCAGCATGGCGGCGAGCGCGCGCCGTGCCTGCCGGCCGCAGGCGACCTCGCTGCCATTGCGGTCGCGGCAGCTCTGCCGGTATTCCGGCGCGTCGATGCCTTCCAGGCGCAGCTCCTCGCCGAGCAGCCGCAGCGAATCGCCGTCGATCGCTTCGGCCGCTCCGGCAAGGCTGCGGCTAGGGCCGAGCCGGTATTGCAGGACGGCGCCGGCAATCGCCAAAAGCAGAAGGAATCCAAGGGCTACGACAAAGTCGACCGAGCGGCCGACGCGCCGCCAGCCGAAGGGTCCGTAGTTGCTTGTCCTGAATCCGAAGCGCGCCATCAGGACAAGCTTAACGATTTCCAACTCATCATGGCGAGCCGGGACGCGACAGTTGCGCCGCCGGACGGGAGCCTTTGCCTTCACACCATGGCGGAACTGACAGCCGAACAGGTGCAGCGTGGTCGCGGGCCCGACCCGACCGTGCTGGCGCGCCGCAAGCTGATCAACCGCGAGGTCCGGTCGGCGCGCGAGAAGCTGACTTCGTCGACCGGACTGCAGCGCGCCTTCGACTACGAACTCGTCCGGGTCTTCGCGCAGTATCGGCTGAATGGCTCGGCCGGCACCTTGCTGCTCGCCTTCCTGGTGGCGACGGCGGCCTGCGTCTGGGTGCCCTTCTACAAGGTCTCGGGCTGGCTTGGACTGGTCGTCCTGACCACGGCGTTCACGGCCGTGCTGTGCCGGCGCTTCCTGGCCGAACCGTCCGCCGCCGCCCGCATCGCCTTCTGGCGCAGGCTCCTGCCCGCAGCCGAATTGCTGCACGGCCTGTCCTGGGCGCTGCTGGCCAGCCTCTTCATCGGCATCGAGGCGCCCGGCGCGCGCTTCTTCCTGATGACGGCGCTGCTGATCGTCAGCGCGCTGACCGTCACGCTCGCAGCGGCGATCCCGATTGCGGTCTATTCCGGCCTCGTGCCGATCGTCGGCGCGATCGTCCTGTCCTTCAGCGGCCGCAGCGATATCGACAGCGTCACCATGCTGCTGATGGCCGCCTGCGCGCAGCTCTTCTTCATCTTCCTGACCAACCGGCTCTATTCGACCTCGGTCGAGACGATCGAGTTCCGGGCCGAGAAGGATGCGCTGATCGCCGAGCTCGAGACCGCCAAGGCCAATTCGGACGAAGCCCGCCGCAAGGCCGAGGAAGCCAATCTCGCCAAATCGCGCTTCCTCGCGACGATGAGCCATGAACTGCGCACGCCGCTCAACGCCATCCTCGGCTTCTCCGAGGTGATGCAGAACGAGGTGTTCGGCCCGCACGCCAACGCCTCCTACAAGGAATATTCCGGCGACATCCATTCCTCGGGCCAGCATCTGCTGACGCTGATCAACGAGATCCTCGACCTCTCGCGCATCGAGTCCGGCAAATACGAACTCAGCGAGGAGGCGATCAGCCTCGCTGCGATCGCCGACGACGCCGCGCACATGCTCAATTTGCGCGCCAAGGCGAAGGGTCAGGCCATCAGCCAGGCCACCGAGCCGGAACTGCCGCGGATCTGGGCCGATGAGCGCGCCATCCGCCAGGCCGTGCTGAACATCCTGGCCAATGCGATCAAGTTCACCCCGCAGGGCGGCGAGATCTCGATCAAGGTCGGCTGGACCGCGACCGGCGGGCAATATGTCAGCATCAGCGACACTGGTCCCGGCATTCCCGAGGACGAGATTCCGGTGGTGATGCAGACTTTCGGGCGCGGCTCCCTTGCCATCAAGACAGCCGAGCAGGGCTCGGGCCTCGGCCTGCCGATCGTCAAGGGCCTGGTCGACCTGCACGGCGGCGGCTTCCGCATCAAGTCGAGCCCGCGCGCCGGCACCGAAGTGACGATCACGCTTCCCGCCGAGCGCGTGATGGACACGCTGCCGGCCTTGCCGCACCCCGGCGAGCGCTCGGCAGCCTAGGCTCCGCTTCCGAAGCCCGTCAGGGCGATGGCCGAAGCGTGAGATCGAGGACGCAGAGCCGTTCGGCCTGCCCCTCGTCAAGATCGAGCCCCAGCCCTGCTGCAGCCGGCAGATCCGAGGCGCCTCCAGCAAAGCCCGGCACGGCCGGCCGCCCGAGATCGAAGAAGAGCGGCGTCTCGTCGAACTGGACTTCGAGCATGCTGAAGCCCGGCAAGGCGGCGCTGAGCTGCAGGCTCGCGGCATGGCAGACCGGCCCGGTCGGGTTGTGCGGCGAGACCGCAATGCCCCGCGCGGCGAGCGCGTGGCCGGTGCGCAGCATCTCGTCGACGCCGCCGACATATTTCATGTCCGGCATCATCACGTCATAGGCTTCGGCGAAGGTGAGGAAGGCATTCGCACCGGAGAACTCCTCCAGCCCAGCCAGCAGCGTCCCGGACGCGTTGAGCTTGCGCCGCATCCGCTCCAGCAAAGGGAGGTTGGCCGGCGTTTCGGCCACAGGGCATTCCAGCCAGTAGAGATCGTGCTCCCGTACCGCCTCGACCAAACGCCACGCCAGATCGGGCGTAAAGCGCCAATGGCAATCGACCATCAAGCGCCGCTTGCCGCCCAAGGCGCCGCGGACGGCGGCGATCCGTTCGAGCCCACGCTCCAGCGCCGCCCGCCCTTTGGTATCATCGGAAAGAGAGGGCGTGACCTCGTCGAACGGCGCGATCTTGACCGCCTCGAAACTGGCGGCGAGCGCATCGGCTGCGCTCGCGGCATGGCCGGCGGGCGTGCGGTCGCGGGTGCGCCGGTTGATGTTGGCGTAAAGCGGAATCCGGGCATCGGCCGGCGCTCCGAGCGCGGCAGCCAGCGGCTTGCCGTCGCGCCGGGCTGCAGCGTCGCGGCGGGCGACATCGAAGGCAGTTGCGATCGTGGCGAGCGGCAGCGGCACAGGGCGGTCGAAATCCGGCAACGGTGCACCGGCGAGCCAGCCGGGCAAATGCGCCAGCGCCGCGTCGACGAGCAGCCGCTCCTGACCATTCAGGCTGGCCTCGCCCACTCCTTTCGTACCTGAGGCGAAGGCCAGCTCGAGGAAGACCCAGCGTGTCTTGTCGGTGATGCGAAGGACGCGCAGCCGCGCGCGCTCGATGCGATCGGCTGCTGTCATCGCGTCCTCGCCTCGTGCACTGCGAGCTGTGCCAGCATGTCCTGACGCGCCTTGGTGACATGGGCAGCGGTCATCACGCCGCAGGCGTCGCCATCGCGCTCCGCCAGCGCCCGCAGGATGTGATCATGGTCGCTCGCGACGCCGCCGAGCCGCTCGGGCCGATAGCCATAGCGTGACCAGATCGCCGCCAGCAGCAGCCAGTGCCGGTCGAGCAGGAGAAGCCCCTCGGCATTGCCAGCCGCCTCGTAGATGCGGCGATGGAAGCGCTGGTTGATGGCCACGCCCCCAGCGAAATCACCACGGGCTACTGCGGCAAGCCGCTCCTGCTCCAGCGCCGCGACCTCGGCCAGCCCGGCATCATCGATCGCGAGCGCCGCCTGCCGCGCCAGCGCAACCTCGACGGCGATACGGATGGTGAAGAGGTGGCGGATGTAATCGGCATCGACCGTGACGACGCGTGCGCCCTTGTTGGCAACGGCTGCGACCAGCCCCTCTCCGACCAGGCTGCGCAACGCCTCGCGCACGGGCATCGGGCTCGCGCCGTAGCGCGTCGCCAACTCACGGATCCGCAAGCGCGCGCCAAAATCGAGCCCGCCATCGAGGATGTCGGCGCGGATCATGTCCTTGACGGAGTCGGCGAGTGATAGCGGCTCATCCATTGATTTGATCACAAATGCCGTATATCGCTGCCTGTCAAGGCATTCATATAATAATTGTGATCACATCGAATGGGAGGCAAGCATGGGGAAGTTCGTCGCGTCATGTGTGGGCGCCTTGCTCGGCTTCGGCCTGCTGGCGGCGCAGGCCGCTCCCTGGCCGGAACGGCAGGTAACGTTGATCGTGCCGAGCGCGCCCGGCGACGGTTCGGACATCGCGGCACGATTGATCGGCGAAAAGCTCCAGGCTGCGCTCGGGCAGCCCTTCATCGTCGAGAACCGGATGGGCGCCGGCGGCGTCGTCGGCTCGGCGGCAGCCGCCAAGGCGGCTCCGGACGGCTACACCCTGATCATGGCCAATGCCGGCTCGCATGGCATCATCCCCGCGACCTACAAGGACGTGCCCTATGATGCAATCCGCGATTTCGCACCGATCTCGCTGGTCTATCGCGCGCCGAACATTTTCCTCGCCAGCAAGAAACTGCCGGTGAAGTCGCTCGCCGAGCTCGTCGCGCATGCCAAGGCCAATCCCGGCAAGCTCAGCTTCGCCTCGGGCGGCAACGGCTCCTCGGCTCATATGAACTCGGAATATCTCAAGGTGCTGACCGGCATCGAGGCGACGCATGTGCCCTATCGCGGCTCGGCCCCGGCCCTGAACGACATCGTCTCCGGCCAGATCGAGTTCATGGCAGTCAACCTGCCGCCGGCGATCGGGCTGGTTCAGTCCGGCCAGGTGACGCCGCTCGCCGTCACCACCCGCAAGCGCGCCGCGGCGCTTCCAGACGTGCCAACGGTGGAGGAAAGCGGCTTCGCCGGCTACGAGACGGTGGCCTGGTTCGGCCTGCTGGCACCAGCCGGAGTTCCCGCCGAGATCATCGCCAGGCTGCATGCGGAAGTGGTCAAGGCCTGCGCCGACCAGCAGGTCCAGCAAAAGCTCTCGGTGCTGGGCGGCGAGACGGTCTGCAGCACGCCTGCCGAGTTCCGCAGCTTCCTCGGCGCCGATATCGCGCGCTGGAAGGAGGTCGCCACGGCGGCCAAGATCTCGCTCGACCCGAAGTGAGAACCGATCGTCGCAAGGCCCAAAAGACGGAATGTCATGGTCCCGCGCCTCACCAGCGCGGGATCAGAATGTCCTCTTGAAGACCGTGTGTCCCGAGCGGCTGGCGACCTTGTCGTAGAGCTCCGCTGCCGTCCGGTTCTCCACCTGCATGTGCCAGTAGACGCGCAAGGCGCCCTCGGCACGGGCAAGATCGTAAAGAGACTCGATCAAGCGTCGGCCAACCCCGCATCGGCGGGCCGCTTCGGCCACGAAGAGGTCATTGAGGAAACAGACCGGCTTGTCCGACGCGGTCACCGGGTGGAAGACCGCGTGGATGATTCCGACGAGTGCGTCTTCCTGAACGGCAACCAGAGCCGTCATTGGATCGTCCGAGAGAAATCGCGCGAAGGTCAGATCTGTAACGGCAGCCGGCGGAGGCGGACCACCGAACGGGCCATGCGCGTGGTAGCCGATCCAGAGCTTCTCCCAGCCGGAGCGATCGCCAGCTTCGAGGGGCCGGATCGCGATATCAGTCACGTCGCCTGTCATCCGTTCGGCTCGCCTGCTCGCAGGGCCTGTGAAAGCGGGTCCAGCGTTTTGCTCAGGCGACCTTTGGCAGGATCGTCTTTGCGCTGCGCTCGGATTCGACCTCCTCCCACCAGTCACCCAGAGCATCGATCAAGGGCACCAGGCGCAGGCCCGCCGCCGTCAGCTCGTAGTCGACCCGGCGCGGATAGCCGTCATGGTCGATACGCCGGACGATCCCGGCGGCTTCCAGCTTGCGCAGCTCCAGCGCCAGCATACGGTGCGAGACGGTCGGATTGTCGCGCCTGAGCTCGCTGAAGCGCTTGGTGCCGTCCTTCAGATAATAGAGCAGCAGGGTCGGCCAGCGGCCGCTCAACACCCGCATGACGCTTTCGATCGAGCAGTCGGACACGACGTCCTTCATGTTCCGTTCCGCGCATGGTTACAGAAAAGTGCGTAATTTACATGGGGCCGCGGATGACTAGGTTCCAGCCCGCTGCGCAGCGTTTCCCAATCCACATGGAAAACGCAAGATGGAACCGATACTCGTTTATGGCTACCCGGCCGGCACCTCGATGGGCCTGGTCGCGGCTCTGGAATGGCTTGGCCAGCCCTACAAGCTCAGCCGCGTCGACATGCTCGGCGAGATGCGCGAGCCACCCTACAAGCGGATCAACCAGCGCGTCGAGACGCCGGTGCTGATCACCGATCAGGGTCGCCCGCTCACCGAAACCATGGCGATCGCCGCCTATCTCGAGGCGCGCGACACGGAGCGGCGGATCAGCTTCGATCCGCTCTCGCCCGAAGCCGACCGGATGCACCAGCTGATGGGCTTCCTCAACACCGGCTTCACCGGCGCCTTCACGCCGCTCTGGGTCGCGCTGGAACTGCCCGAGCCCGATCCGGATTTCGAGGCAGCCTTGCGCCGCTTCGGACGCGAGCGGGTGATCGAGCGCCATGACCGGCTGGAAGAGATGCTGGACGGCGGGACCTGGCTGGTCGGCGGCAAGCACAGCCTCGCCGACGGTCTGCTCGCCGGAGTGGCACGCTGGCTGGAGTATCACAAGGTCGCCGATCTCTCGCGCTGGCCGAAGCTGCAGGCACTGCGCCAACGGGTCGAAGCCGATCCGGCAGTGACCTTCGCGGCCGCGCTGGAGAATGGCGAAACGCCGGCTGGCAAGGGCGCCTTCAAGGGCCATGTGCCGCTGGCCGAGGTGATCGAGCGCTTCGGTAGCTGAGCAAACGAAGACGCGCCGGGCCGAATGCCCCGGCGCGTCTTGTATGTTGGATCGCAGCTCCCATGATATACATGCTCCGTGTATATCAAGCAGGAGGCTATCCATGCAGGTCGCGCGCTGGGGCAACAGCCTCGCCATCCGGATCCCTGCGGCCGTCAGCGAGGCGCTGGCGCTCAAGGAAGGCGACGATGTGGAAGTCCGCATCGCGGATGACCGCACCTTCCTGATCGCCCGTGACGAGCGCAAACCGCAGGCGCTGGCCCGCATCCGCAACCTGCGCAAGTCGCTTCCGGCCGGCTGGCGCTTCGATCGCGACGAGGCCAATGAGCGCGCGCCATGACGCGCGCGTTCCTCGACACCAATATCGTCGTCTACGCCTTCAGCGACGATCCACGGAACGCCGTGGCGGAGGATCTGCTCGGCCGTGGCTCAGAGATCAGCGTCCAGGTCCTGAACGAGTTCGCCAATGTCGCCCGGCGCAAGCTCGGCTTCTCGTGGCCTGAGATCACCGATGCGGTCGAGGCGATCACGACGCTGAGCCGCGCCATCCATCCACTCGATCTCGCCACGCATCAGGAGGCCGTTCGGCTGGCCGAGCGGCACAAATTCGGCTTCTATGACGCGCTGATCGTCGCCAGCGCGCTGCGGGCCGGCTGCACGGTGCTCCACAGCGAAGACCTGCAGCACGGCCTTGTCGTCGAGGGACAGCTCCGGATCGAGAACCCGTTCCGGACGGAATAGCCGGGCCTACTCGCCCTTCTGCGAGACCTGCGCCTGCGCGAAGGTCGCCATGCCGGAATGGATGCCGGCTGCGGCCTTGACCAGGCCTGCGGCGAGCGCCGCGCCCGTCCCCTCACCCAGGCGCATGTCGAGCGCCAGCAGAGGCTGCTTGCCGAGCTTCACCAGCGCTTGTGCATGGGCGCCCTCGGCCGAGAGATGGCCGGCGACGCAGTGGTCCAATGCAGACGAATCGAGCGCGTGCAGGATCGCGGCAGCGGCGGTGACGACATAGCCGTCGAGGATCACCGGGATGCGCTGCAGGCGGGCGGCGAGGATCGCGCCGCAGATCGCCGCCATCTCGCGGCCGCCGAAACGGCGCAACACCTCGAGCGGATCGCTGAGATGATTGGCGTGCAGCTTCAGCCCGGCCTCGACCGCGGCGATCTTGCGCTTGAGGCCGTCATCGTCGACGCCGGTACCGCGGCCACACCAGGCGGCGGCGCCACCACCATAGAGCGCGGCGAAGATCGCAGCGGCCGAGGTGGTGTTGCCGATACCCATCTCGCCGAGCGCGAGCAGATCGGCCCCGCCGGCAAGCGCCTCCATGCCGAAGGCCATGGTAGCGACGCAGGCGCGCTCATCGAGCGCATCCTCTTGCGTGAAATCGCCGGTCGGCAAATCGAGGGCGAGGTCGAAGACCTTGAAGCCGAGATCATAGGCAGCGCAGATCTGGTTGATCGCGGCGCCGCCGGCGGCGAAGTTCTCCAGCATCTGGCGCGTCACGCCCTGCGGGAAGGCCGAGACGCCCTGGGCGACGACGCCGTGATTGCCGGCGAAGACGCAGACCAGCGGCCGGTCGACCCGCGGCGGCGCCTTGCCCTGCCAGGCGGCGAGCCATTCGGCGATCTCTTCCAGCCGGCCGAGGCTGCCGGCCGGCTTGGTCAGCTCCTTGTCGCGGGCGCGCACCGTGTTGGCCGCGGCCATGTCGGGGCCGGGCATATTGGCGATGAGGTTGCGGATATCGTCGAAGGGCAGGCCGGAGGCGGGCATCGCAGACATCTGAGGAGCCGATCTTGAAAACCTGAGGAATCGGGCAGCACGAGGTCGCCGCCGCGCAGCCGCTGCTGCTATAGGCTGGAGCGGACGAAGACAATCCGAGGGCAGCGTGACGCAAACCGACAGCGATGATGCGACGCAGGCGACGCCGCCCGCCTGGCCGGGCTGGCCGATCGCGACGGCGACCTGCATCCGCTTCTATTCGCGCCTGCCGGTGCCGGCGCTGCCGGGCGAGGCCCCGCACGCCTTGCCGGATTTCCGGCTGGTGCCGCGCGCCCTGCCCTTCGCGGCGTTGGTCATCGCGGCACCTGCGACGCTGATTGCGCTGCTGGCCGGGCTTGCCGGCGTTAACGCCTTGCTGACGGCGGCGCTCGCCGTGACCGCTCTCGTTGTGACGACCGGTGCTTTCCACGAGGACGGGCTTGCCGACAGCGCCGATGGGCTGTTCGGCGGGCATACGCCGGAGCGGCGGCTGGAGATCATGAAGGATAGCCGCGTCGGGACCTTCGGCGCGCTGGCGCTCGGCCTGTCGCTGCTGCTGCGGGTGAGCGCGCTTGCGGCGATCCTGCAAGGCGCCGGCGCTTGGACCGTAGCGGCGGCAATGCTCGTCGCGGCGCCCTGGTCGCGGGTCGAAGGCCTCCGCATCCTCGCCACGGTCGACCCAATCCGGCGCGAAGGCGCCTCGGCCTCGGTCGGGCAGCCCGAACGCTCGGTGTTGCCGATCGCCTACGGGCTGTCTGGCGCCCTCGCTTTGCTATTGGCTGTGACGGGCGCCGTCCCCCTTGCCGGCATCGTGCTAGGTCTCGCCCTGTCGGCTCTGGCGACTTACTGGTTGTCGCGCACCGCGATGCGCCTGATCGGCGGGCAGACCGGCGACATCCTCGGTGCGGCGCAGCAGCTCGGCGAGATCGCGATCTATCTCGGCCTCGCCATCGTCATCGGCTGGGCCGAACGATGACGATGGCGATCTCCAGCCCTTGCATCAAAATCTGCGTGATCGACCCGCTGAGCAAGCTCTGCCAGGGTTGCGGGCGCACCCTGCAGGAGATCGCGCAATGGTCGCGCCTCAGCGAAGCCGAACGGCTCGCGATCATGGCGACGCTGGCCGAGCGGCTCAGCCCTTTGCGAGACGGGCAAGCCCCTCGCCAGTCAGTCTGAAGAAGACCTTCTCCGGCTGCGGCATCGCGCCCAGGCTCTCGTAAAAGCGCAGCAGGCGCTCATTGTCGCGCGCCGCCGTCCAGTCGATCCGACCAAGGCCGCGTGCCAGCGCGAGTCGCGCCAGCTCGGCGAGCAGCGCCCGGCCCGCGCCGAGACCGCGCGCAACCTCCCCGACATAAATCTCCTTGAGGAAGACTCCCGGCCGCAGGCCTGGCCCCGGATAGATCGCCGAGAAGGCGGCGAAACCGACAAGCGTACCATCATGCTCGGCGACGAGCAGTTCAGTTCCCGCCGGCCGGTTCGCCAGGCCGGCGCGGATGTCATCGTCCGATGGGCAAGGCACTTTGTAATGCGCCTGCATCTCGGCCATCACCGCGGCGAGCGCGGGATGATCGACCTCCTCGCAAGGGCGCACGGCAACCATGACCATGGTTCCAGACTCAACCGATCAGCGACCAGAAGAAGCGGGCGCAGACCACCAGCAGGAAGATGCCGAAGGCGACCTCCAGCCGGCGCTTCGACAGCCGATGCGCCAGGCGCGCGCCGATCGGCGCCGTCCAGATCGAGGTCGGGATGAAGAGCAGGAAGCCGATCAGCGAGACATAGCCCAGCGAGAGCGGCGGCAGGATGTCCATCTTCGGCCAGCCGGCATAGATGTAGCCGAGGGCACCGGGGATCGAGATCAGGATGCCAAGGCCTGACGATGTCGCGACCGCCTGGTGGATCGGCCGGCCGTAGAAGGTCATGAACAGGCTGGAGAGCTGGCCGCCGCCGATGCCCATCAGCGATGAGAGTACGCCGATGATCACCCCGTAGACCCGCATCAGCAACGGGCCGGGCATGGTATCGCCGAGTTTCCAGCGATCGGAGGCGAAAAGCAGGCGCATGGCGCTGGCGAAGGCGACTGCGACGAAGACCGCCTTGAACAGATCCGGCGGGGCGTAGCGCGCGATGAAGCTGCCGCCCAGCACACCGAGCACGACCGGCACCGCCCAGACCTTGATGATCGAGGTGTCGACCAGCCCCTTGGCGAGATGGGCGCGATAGGACCGGATCGAGGTCGGGATGATCACCGCCAGCGAAGTGCCGACGACGAGCGGCATTCGGACTTCCTCGGGCACGCCGATGACACGGAAGACCTCGTAGAGCACCGGCACGATGACCGCGCCGCCGCCGACGCCGAACAAGCCGGCGAGCAGGCCGGTGACGGCGCCCGCCGCGATCAGCGACAACGCAAGGAAAATCAAGTCATTTAGGGGTATGCCGGCGATCATCATGCACTCAATCTGGAAAAGACGAAGTGCTCTTAGCCCCCCGAACGGAAAGGGCAAGGTTCAGCCGGCAGAGTGGGCATGCACAGAAGACGCGTCAGAAAGAATCGCCCGCGTCCGATCGCCGCGGCCTATTACGGCCTGACATAGGTCCAGCCCTTCTCCTGCAGCTCCATGACCCGGACGACACCGGACTTCACCACCGTCGCCTCGGGGATCAAGGCAATCTCCTTGTTCTCGGCCTTGCTCATATTGCCCTGGGTGTTGCCGCAGGCCTTGAAGGAAATGGCCGGCGTGCTCAGGGCGATCGTTGAGATCCGCGCCTTCACCGGCGAGGTGTCGTCGCGCAGCATGTGCAGGCCGGGGCCGAAGGTGACGACCTCGATCTCCACCTTCTCGCCGAGATCCTGGTAGTACTGGGCGACATTCGTCGCGTTGTTGAGCGCGAGGTTCATCATCGCAGCTTCGTTGGTGTTCACCTGCAGGATGAGCCGGTGCGGCTTCTTCTCAGGCAGGGGCGGCTTCGGCGCTTGGACAGCGCTCTGCTTCGTGCCCTGTGCGACCACGGGCGAAACGGCGACAGCGAAGGTCACGCCAGCCGCCAGCACCGTGCCGATAATACCCTTGAAGCTGATCATCATCGCATCCTGTCCCTGAGTTCGAGGATCATTCGCTACGTGGCCGCGCGAGGGTGCGCGGCCATTTGCAGGCTGCCGAGACCCGCTCCCGCGCCACTTTCAGGCCCGCGAGGGAAAAATGCCCGTCCTGGACGGCGCCCGTCCGTGCCGTCAGACGGATGACGATGTCGCCTTCGCCCGGCAGCGCGAGCAGGAGGCCGACCACGTCGCCCCTCAATGCGACGCCAGCCCCATAGGTTGGCTTGCCGGCGGCCACCGGCACGGACTGGCCGTCGTCGAGGCGATAGGACAAGGCATAGTCGGTGTTGCCATCGGAGATGGCCGGCCCAGCGATCACCATCTCCGTCCGGCCGCCGCGGCAATGAATCGAGAGCTGCTTGAGTGCAGCATCGGGATTGGCCCGCGCGAGTGCGGTGGCCGTGACGATCGGTGTGTAGTCGACCGGCGAAGTGGTCTCGCTGATGATCCAGCCTTCCGCCTCACCGGTCGGGCGCGGAGGCACCTTCGCCGGCTGGGGCAGCTTGTTCAGGCAGGCGGGCCTCTCCGCCGGATCGAGCAGCGAGCAGGCGCGAAGCTGCGCCATCGGATCGACCGGGCCCTGCGCGAAGGCGATCCTGCTCGCAATCTCGAATGCGACGAACAGCATGATCAGTTTCATCGCGCCGCACGCTGCGTCTGCGCCTTGCGATCCAGCCATTCCTGCGCTGCCGGGAAACGGTCGAGGCCCGGAACGGTCGCGGCGAGATTGATCGACTTCCATTTGGCGTCGAAGCCCGGCGCCTGCAGCTTCTCGACGCGGCTGAACAGGAGGTCGACGAAGCGGGCGACACGCTCGTAGCGGTTGGTCTGCGGCGCCCAGTTGAACGCGACTAGGGCGGTCGGCACCGCGATCGTCGAGACCCGCTCGCCCGTCTTGATCAGGCCGGGATATTCGCCGGCCTCCAGCACGGCCGGCAGGTAGTAGTCCTCGAACTTGCTGTCGTAAGGCACTGGCAGGAATTTGAAGCCGGGCTCGAAGCGCCCGCGGACGAAGGCATCCACCGGCTTCGACGTGATGAAGACGACGCCCGCCATCTCGCCCTTGCGCATCTGTTCGAGCGCGATCTGGTGAGGGATGAAGGTGTTCTCGGAGTTGATGCCGAGACGGCTGAAGATCAGCGGTCCCGAATAGGCCGCTGCGGTTCCGAGCGTGTTGAAGTTCACCTTCTTGCCGGCAAGATCCTGCAGGCTCTGGATCTCCGGCCGGACGAAGACATGCAGCTCCGAGGGGAAGAGGTTGAGCACATAGGTGACCTTGCGCCGGATCTGTGGCATCTGGGCCTTGTACTCCTCCAGCGCATCGGAATTGATGATCGCGGTGTCGATGCCGCGCAGATAGAGCAGCGAGTTCAGGTTCTCGGTGGCCCCGCGGGTCACGATCGGGAGCAGATGCAGATTCGCACCGTCATCGACGACGCGGGCCATCTCGGCGCCCAAGCGAAGTGGCGCCCCCTCCAGCAGCCCTGCGGCGAGACCAACCGTCCAGGCATTCATCTTCTCCTGTTCGGTCGGGGCTGGCCGGATCATCCGTCGCTGCGAGGCCGCGCTGAACTGCGAGGTCTGTGCCAGAGGCGCCTCGAACGCCGGCGCCAAACCGGCCAGCCCCGCAAGCGCGATCAGCAGGGCAAGATATCGTCCCCGTGCCATGACCATCCTCATCCTCCCTCTCGCGCGACGACCGGCCTGGTGGCCGGTCATGGACTCAGCCATCCGGCACCTGCCGCAAGGCCTCGACACGATCCCTCGCTTCCGCGATGCCACCGGCCTGCGCCCTCGCATAAAGCTCGCGCGCCCTCCTCACCTCGCTGCGCGTGCCATAGGTCCCCCAGGCGGCCAGGATGCGGGGATCATAGGTTTCGGCGAGCATGAAGCTCGCTCGGGCGCTGCCCATTTCGGCCGCGCGCTCGAGCACGACGCGGGCGGAGCCGATGTCGCCCTGACCGAGCAGCGCGCTCGCCCTGGCGACCAGGCGCGCCGCCTCGGGGCCGTTGCGCGCCTCGACAGCCACGGGTTGTGCCGTAGCGGCCGCGGTTACTGCCTGCAAAGCCTTGGGAGGCTCGCTGACGGCCGCCGCGGGCTGCGCCGACGCGGCGCGCAGCGACACCAGCTCCTGCGTCGCGGTCGCGGCGCGGTCGCGCTCCTGCCGGAGGGCCTGACGCAGATCCGCGATCACGGTTTCGCTCGCTTGCCTGAGCTGTCCGGCCTCGCCGCGCGCCTTGTCGCGCTGCATCTTCTGCGCTTCGATCTCGCGTTGCGCCGCCGCTAGCTCGCTCGCCAGAGCAGAGCGGTGCGCGCGCTCTTCGTCGAGTGATTGACGATATTGCGCGGTGCTGGAGGCCTGCTCCTGTCGGGCAGTGGCGACTTGCGCGGCAGCAGCCGCATTCTGCCGCTCCAGTTCGAACGCCTGCACGGTCTTCGCCGCCTCCACCTGCCTGAGCTGCCCGGCCTCGTCGAGCGCCTTGCGCAACTGCACCGCCTGCGTCTCGAGATCACGCCGAGCTGCCGCCAGCTCGGTCGCCAGTGCGGAGCGCTGCGCACGCTCTTCATCGAGGGCCTGACGGTGTTGCGCGGCGGTCGTGGTCAGCGATTGCCGCGCGGCTGCGGCCTGAGCGAGAGCCGCCGTCTTCTGGCGCTCCTGCTCCTGCATCTGCGCCGTCCTCGCGGCATCCGCCTGCCTGAGTTGACCCGCCTCCTCCCCCGACTTGCGCAACTGCGCCATCTGCGTCGCGAGCTCGCGCTGCGCGGCCGACAGCTCCTGCGCTATAGCCGTCGCCTTCTGCCGCTCCTGGTCCAGCGCCTGCGCCGCCTTCGCCACCTCAGCCTGCCTGAGCTGAGCAGACTCCTCGCCGGCCTTGCGCAGCTGCTCCGTTTGCGTCGCGACCACGCGCTGGGCCGCTGATAACTCAGCGGCCAGCGTGGCGCGCTGCGCGCGTTCCTGGTCGAGCGCCTGGCGGTTCTGCATCGCGACCGAACTCAGCTCTTGCCGCGCCGTGGTCAGGTTCTGCTCTGCAGCCGCGGCCCTCTGCCGCTCCTGCTCGAGCGACTGGGACGTCATTGCCGTCGCAAGTTGCTTGAGCTGTTCGATATCGTCATTGGCACTACGCAGTTGCACCGCTTGCGTCTGCAAGTCGCGCTGCGACGCTAAAAGCTGTTCTGCCAGCGCGGCGCGCTGTGCGCGCTCGCCATCGAGCGCCTGACGATGCTGGGCGACGGTTGCGCTCAACTCCTGTCGCGCTGTTGCAGCCTCCTGCGCCTGGGCGGTCGCCTTGGCCTCTTCCTGCCGCAATGCCTGCTCGTTCCTGGCCGTCTCGGCCTGCAGCTGTGCGTGCAGAGCTGCGGCCGCCTTCCGGGCCTCCACGAGTTCTTGCTCGGCAACGCGAAGCTGCTCCAGGTTCGCTGATCGGCGGGCATCCGCCTCGGGATTGCTCGCGGGCGGCATCACAGCGGCAACGGTCGAGGTCTCGCCGGCCCGCTGAGCGACCGGTGCGAGCTCCCTGACCAGACCGGGCTCCGGTCGCCCCACGGTGCGGGGCACGAGAAGGAGCAGGGCCGCGACGGCGACACCGCTCGCCAGGGGAATGAACCGGCGCCCCCGCGGCACCCGATCGGGACGAGGGGAGTTGTGTGGATGATCGCGTTTCGCCGAGGGGGCCTGCCGCGTGCCGGCCGCCTCACAGGCTTCGGCCGGCGGGTTTCCGGCCACCCACGGCCCGGTCCAGTGCGCGGTATCGATGGTCAAGCCGGCGTCACTCTTGGTGGTGACGACTGTCCCATCTCCCGGTGAGCTTTCGGTCGAGTCGTGCATGTGGCTGACGCCTCTTGGTCAGCGGCACAGCTAACCCTGGCGAACCAGGTCACCTGCGAATTCGGTCCGGCCGACGCGAATGGAAACGTCCATATCGAGACGCCTGCGAGAACGTCGACCACGCTCTCGCCGGGATCGAGCTGACCTCAGATCGGGGGAGTCCAGAAGACGAGCAAACGGGCAGGAGATCACCCTGGCGAGGTACTCCGCCGACAGCAGCCGAGGCGTGCGTCCCGGCTAGTCGCTGACGCCCTCGCGCGCGGAGATCGCCATCAGCGTCGCGGTCAGCATGGCGCAAAGCTTGGGCTTGCCGTCGGTCACCGCGAAGACCTCGGCCATGGCGAGAGTCAGGGTGCGGCCGGCCTTGACAACCCTGCCCTTGGCGATCAGCTCGTCGCCGGTCGCGGGCGCCAGCAGGTTGATCTTGAACTCGGCGGTGAGGATGCCGTTGCCGGCCGGCATGGTGGTGAGCCCGGCATAGCCGGCGGCGCTGTCGGCGATGGTCGCGACCGCCCCCGCATGGACGAAGCCGTGCTGCTGGGAGAGATGCGGCGAAGCCGGCATCGCGATCTCGACCTCACCCAGCGCCACACGGACGAGACGCGCGCCGAGCGTCGTCATCATCGCCTGCTTGGCGAAGCTCGCCTCGATCCGGGCAATTACGGCAGGATCGGTCGTCACGTCAGCCATCGCATTCACTCTGCGGCGATCGCGGGCGGCGCTTCGCGCTCGACATGGGCGATCGCGGCGCGCAGCTCGGCAAGGCCGGCGACCGCCGCGACGCAATGCTCGGAGAGATGGCGGCGGAACAGGCGCGAACCGCGCCGCCCGGGGAAGAGGCCGACGAGATGGCGGGTGAAGGCGTGCAGGCGCCCGCCGCGTTGGAGATGAGCGGCGATATAGGGCTCCAGCGCTTCCAGCATCTCGAAAGCGTCCGCGACCGGAGCGTCCTCGCCGAAGAGCAGGGGATCGACCGCGAGCAGCACCTCGGGGTTCTGGTAGGCCTCGCGGCCGAGCATGACGCCGTCGACATGCTGCAGATGGGGCAGCCATTCACCCGGCTGGCGGATGCCGCCATTGAGGGAGACGATCAAATCGAGACTGGCCGCCTTGAGGCGATAGGCGCGCTCATAATCGAGCGGCGGAATCTCGCGGTTTTCCTTGGGCGAGAGCCCCTGCAGCCAGGCCTTGCGGGCATGGACGACGAGCGCATCGACGCCGGCCGCGCGCACGGAGGCGGTCAGCGCGTCGAGCGCGGCTTCCGGGTCCTGGTCGTCGACGCCGATGCGGCATTTCACGGTGATGGGGATGGCGACCGCCGCCTTCATCGCCGCGACGCAATCGCCGACCAGCGCCGGCTCGCGCATCAGGCAGGCACCGAAGGCCCCGCCCTGGACGCGGTCGGAGGGGCAGCCGCAATTCAGGTTGATCTCGTCATAGCCGAAATCGGCGCCGATCTTGGCGGCTTCAGCCAGCAGGGCCGGATCGTTGCCGCCGAGCTGGAGCGCGACCGGGTGCTCGACATCGTCGAAGCCGATCAGCCGCTGCCGGTCACCGCGCACCACCGCCTGCGCCGTCACCATTTCGGTATAGAGCCGGGCGCGGCGCGACATCAGGCGATGGACGATGCGGCAATGCCGATCGGTCCAGTCCATCATAGGCGCCACGGAAAAGCGGTGTTCTGCTGGGGTCATCATCTACAGTCTGGCGTTGCCGGAAACCCACCGGCGAGCGCAGCGCCCTAGCAGATTTCCCGCCCTCCATATAGTGCGCCGCTTTTCTACTGGAATGTGAGGTTCGCCTTCGCGACGATCTCGGCATAGATGGCGCGGTCGGCGGCGATGCGCGCCGCGAACTCGGCCGGGCTCGAGAAGCTCGGCAGGACGCCGAGTGCCTTGAGCTGGTCCTGCGCCTTCGGATCGGCCAGTGCCTTGCCCGCGGCAGCGTTGAGCTTCGCAACGATCTCCGGGCTCATGCCGGCGGGTCCGGCGAGCCCGATCCAGGAATGGGCGGTGAATTGCGGGAAGCCGCTTTCCTTCATGGTGGGGACGTCCGGCAATTCGAACCAGCGCCGCTCATTGGTCGTCGCCAGGATACGGACTTTGCCGGCCTTGGCGAGTTCGACCAGCTCGCCCGCCATCATCAGCGGGACATGGCCGGCGGCGATGTCGTTCAGCGCCGGGCCGCTGCCGCGATAGGGAACGTGCATCAGATCGGCGCCGGACGAGATCTTGAGCAATTCACCGGCGAAATGACCGTAGGTGCCGACGCCGGAGGTCGCGAAGCCGATCGTGCCGGGCTTGGCCTTCGCCAGGGCGACCAACTCAGCGACCGTCTTCGCCTCGACCGATGGGTGCGCACCGAGGAAGGTGAAGCCTTCGACGAGATTGGCGATCGCCGTGAAATCCTTCACCGAGTCATAGGGCAGCTTCTTGTCGACATTCGGCAGAATGGCGTGGGTACCGGCCGAGACCAACAGCAGCGTATAGCCGTCCGGCGCCGCCTTCGCCACGAAATCGGAACCGATCGCGCCGCCGGCGCCGGCACGGCTCTCGACGACGAAAGGCTGGCCGAGATCGATGCTCATGCTGTTGGCGAGCAGGCGGGCGATGCCCTCGACGCGTCCGCCCGGCGCGAACGGCACGATGATCTTGACCGGCTTCGCCGGATAGGCCTGCGCCGCGGCTTCGATCGCGCTCGCGCCGAGCGCTCCGGCAGCGGCAAGCAGCAGCGCCATGCGGCGCGTCAGTTGTCCCTTGATCATAGCTTCCTCTCCCCTGTCTCGCCGAGTATTCCGGATCGTCCGCCCGGTCACTCCTCGAACTTCATGTTGGTCTGCTTGGCGACGTCGCCGAAGGCCTTCTGCTCGACCTTGATCAGGCTGGCGAAGGCCTCGGCGCTCTCGGTGCGGACGATACTCGCTGCCGCCTTGACGCGCTCGACGGTCTTGGAATCGCTCATCGCCTTGTTGGCGGCCTGGTTTAGCTTCTCGACCAGCTCGCGCGGCATGCCGCCCGGCCCGAGCAGGCCGAACCAGAGCGGCGGCGCCGAGAATTCAGCGAGGCCCGCTTCCTTCATGGTCGGGATGTCAGGCAGCCCCGGCCAGCGCTGCGGATTGGTCGTCGCCAGGATGCGGACCTTGCCGGCCTGCGCGACCTCGATGAACTCGCCGCCGATCATCATCTGGACATGGCCGGCGACGAGGTCGTTCACCGACGGGCCGCTGCCGCGATAGGCGATATGGGTGATCTTCGAGCCGGCGGCGATGTTGAAAAACTCGCCGGCGAAGTGGTTGTAGGTGCCGACGCCGGAGCTGGCATAGTTGAACTCGCCCGGCTTGGCGCGAGCGAGGTCGACGAACTCCTTGAGGCTCGCCGCCTTCACGCCGGGATGCACACCGATGAAGCTGTAGCTCTCGACCATCAGCGCGATCGGGGTGAAGTCGCGATCGGCATCATAGGGCAGCTTGGTGGTGATCTTCGGCAGGATCGCCTGCGTGCCGGTCGAGGCGAGCAGCAGGGTGTAGCCATCGGGCGGCGCCTTCGCCACGAGGTCGGAGCCGAGGCTGCCGCTGGCGCCGCCGCGGTTTTCCACCACGAAGGGCTGGCCCATCTGCTCCTGCAGGCCCTGCGCCAGCATCCGAGCCAGCGCATCGGCCCGCCCGCCGGCGGCGAATGGGACGATGATCTTCACCGGCTTGGTCGGGTAAGCCTGGGCGGTCGCGACCTGAGGCAAGGCCGCTAGAGAAGCGGCGGCGATGAGGCCGAGCGCGCTGCGCCTGCTGGGTGTCATCATCTCGTCCTCCCCTTTCCGAATAAAACTCAGGCTTCCGTGGCCGCCTCGCGGGCCCGGCGGAAATTCGGCATGAGCAGCAATGCGACCACCAAAGCGCAGGCGATCAGCAATCCCAGGCTGATCGGCCGCGACAGGAAGATCGAGGGATCGCCGCGCGAGAGCAGCATGGCGCGCCGCAGGTTCTCTTCCATCATCGGCCCGAGGATGAAGGCGAGCACGAGTGGCGCCAGTGGGCATTCGAGCTTGGCCAGCACAACGCCGAGCAGGCCGAACAGGGCGACAAGACCGACCTCGAAGGCGCTGTTGTTCACCGTGTAGATGCCAATGCAGCAGAACAGCAGGATCGCCGGGAAAAGCATGCGATAGGGCGCGGCGAGCAGCTTCACCCACAGCCCGATCAGCGGCAGGTTGATGACGAGCAGCATCAGGTTACCGAACCACATGCTGGCGATCAGTCCCCAGAACAGCTGCGGCTGGGTCGAGGCGAGATTGGGGCTCGGTGCGATGCCGTGGATCAGCATGGCGCCGGCCATCATCGCCATCACCGAATTGCCGGGGATCCCCAGCGCCAGCATCGGGATGAAGGAGGATTGCGCGCCGGCATTGTTGGCCGCCTCCGGCCCGGCGACGCCCTCGATCGCGCCCTCGCCGAAGCGCTCGGGCGTGTCGGAAATCCGCTTCTCGACCGCATAGGAGGCGAAGGAGCCGAGCATGGCGCCGCCGCCGGGCAGGATGCCGAGCAGCGCGCCGAGCCCGGTGCCGCGCAAGGTCGCCGGCCAAGCCGCGCGGAAATCCTCCTTGGTCAGCCAGAGCCGCGACAGCCTGGTGCGTTCGCCCTGCCCCTCCGGCCCGCTGGACAGATTGAGCATGATCTCGGCGATGCCGAACAGACCCATCGAGACGACGACGACGCCAATGCCGTCGCGCAATTCCGGCCGGTCTAAGGTGAAGCGGTCGAAACCGGTGTTGACGTCGGCGCCGATCAGGCCGAGCAGCAGGCCGAGGAAGATCGCGCCGACCGCGCGCAAGGGCGAGCCTTGTGCGAAGACGACAGCGGCGACGAGGCCGAGCGCCATCAGCGAGAAATACTCGGCCGGGCCGAATTTCTGCGCGAGCTCGGTGAGCGCCGGGCTGGCGATCGCGATCAGCAGCGTGACGACGGTACCGGCGAAGAAGGATGCGAGCGCCGCGGTCGCGAGCGCGGTGCCGGCGCGGCCCTTGCGCGCCATGGCATAGCCGTCGAGGCAGGTGACGACGGAGGAGGATTCGCCCGGCAGCCGCATCAGCACGGCGGTGGTCGAGCCACCGTACTGCGCGCCGTAATAGATGCCGGCGAGCATGATCAATGCTTCGGTCGGCTGCAGGTAATAGGTCAGCGGCAGCAGCATCGCCATGGTCGCGATCGGGCCGATGCCGGGAAGGACGCCGATCAACGTGCCGATCAGCGCGCCCAGGAAGCAGTACCAGAGATTGCTCAGCGAGGCGGCGACGCTGAAGCCCAGCGCCAGCGATTGGACGATCTCGCTCATTGCGGCCACACCGGCATCGAGATCTTCAGCACATAGCCGAACAGGACGGTGCAGAAGGCCGCGAGCCCAAGCGCGATGAGCGGCAACTCCTTCCAGCGGATCTCCTGCCCCGCGCAGGCGCCGATGCCGACGGTCAGCAGGCTGGCGACGAAGAGGCCAAGCCGATCGATGGTCGAGGAGAAGACGATCACCGCGAGCGAGATCAGGATGATCGGCCGCCAGGCTATCGCCGGAGACGCCCAGCCGCGGGCGAGCATGCCGCGGAGCATCAGCGCGATGCCGATGAGGACGAGGGCTCCGGAGACGATGCGCGGCAGGAAGCCCGGCCCCATGCGTTGCGTCGTGCCGAACACGTAGTTCCGGCCGGCATAGAGGGCGATCGCTCCGATCGCGGCGAAGAGCAGGCCGAGCAGGATGTCGTTCGCGCCCGATGCCGGCGCCGGCTCGGACGACGTCGCGGCGGCCCTGCCCTGGCTGTCGTTCAGCGGGTCCATCGCCCCTCCCCCGCGCGACGGGCGCCGTCGTACCGAAGCCGGGCGCCGCGTTTTTCATTTGTATATGAATATCTGTCTTATATGCAAAACATTGTCAATCGACCGCGGCTCGGTCTGATGGAGGCACGGCTCAGCTTCATCGCCTGAGCGGTGGCTGGGAGCGAGAGGCGTGGAGAGTCTAGCGGACGATCGGGAATAGGGCCCGCAACCGGCCGTCACGAAGCCAAAGACCGCCCCACATGAACAGGCCGAGATAGAGGCTGAACAGCACATGGCTGAAGAGCGGGCTCCCGGCGCGGATCTGCGTCGCCATCGCCCCGCCCAGCAGGCCCATCATCAGGACCGTCCCCAGCAAGGCCGTGCGCGGGACGAGGTAGAGCACGAGGCAGGCCAACTCGATCAGGCCGATCATGAAAGCATAGCCGGCCGGCCAGCCGAGCTGCGCCATCGTCTCCTCGGCGACCGGCAAGCGCAGCAATTTGGGCGAGATCGATGCGCCCAGCATGAAAAGGGCAAAGAGGCCTGTCAGGACGCGTCCCGTCCAAAGCGTGGCATTGCTGTTCATCTGCGTCTCCCTTGATCCGAGCTGTTCCAGGCGTCAGCCAACCACATTGCTGCCCGCCTTTCGGCAGGGACGATCTCGCAGCGGCGTGCTCACCAGAAAGTTTTTCTTACTGATCAGTACAAATCATCGCTTGCAGCCTGACGTCAAGCTGTTATTTATCGATCGGTACAAAAGAGGATCGCATGGCATCGACGGGACGACCGCGCGCCTTCGACCGCCAGAGAGCTCTGGCGGCAGCCATGGCGGTGTTCTGGGAGCGCGGCTACGAGGGAACGTCCCTGGCCGACCTGACGGAGGCGATGGGGATCAACCGTCCCAGTCTCTACGGGGCCTTCGGCAACAAGGAGGAGCTGTTCGCCGAGGCCCTCGCCCTCTACGAAGGCATCGAGGCCGAGCAGATAACGAAGGCGCTGAACGAAGCGCCGACTGCGCGCGAGGCGATCGAGGCAACGCTTCGCTACAATGCGCGGGTCTACGCTCAGGACGGACGCCCGCGCGGCTGCATGATCGTGCTGTCGCTATTGGTCGGAACACCGGAAAGCCGGCCCGTCCGTAACTTGCTCGCCGAGCGGCGACGCGTCGGCGAGCACGAGCTGCGCGACAGGATCGCGCGCGGCCAGGCCGAGGGCGACGTGCCCTCCAGCGCCGCCCCCCGACAATTGGCGGCGTTCTACACCGCCATCCTGCAGGGCATGTCGATCACGGCACGCGACGGCGCCAGCCGAGAACAGCTCGACGGCATCGTCGCGACCGCCATGGGTTGCTGGCCGAAATGAGCTGCGAGCCGAACATTCAATCGAGGAGGACCCGATGGCCCTGACCGACTTCAAGACGATCGACGATTACCTCGCCAGCCTGAGCGAGGAGAACAGGGCTGGCGTGCAGGCCATATGCGACGCCATCAGGCGGGCTGTACCGGGGGTCGAAGGCGTCATCAGCTACCAGATCCCCGCCTTTCGCCACAACGGTGGCTGGATCTTCTACGTTTCAGCCCACAAGGACCACTATTCGCTCTCCTGCCCGCCGCCGATCCCGTCTTTCGAGACCTTCAAGTACGAGCTCGCGCGCTACGCCAAGACGAAGTCGGCCCTGAAGCTGCCGAAGAAGGAGCCGCTCCCGCTCGGGCTCATCGAGACCATGGCGGCCCTGCATGCGAGCTACAATCTCGAACAGGCCGGCAATAAGCGCGGGAAAGCGTGACGTTACAGCCGCCCCTGCCCTGAGCGTCTTTCAGGCTGCGTGACGTGCCCGCCCCGGCGGCACCTGCTCCCGCAATGGTTCGGGCGCTTCGAGGCTGAAATAGGCGACCAGCGCCGCGAGCCTGTCGGCCTCCTGCGCCAGCGCCTGCGAGGCGGCGGTCGACTGCTCGGCCATGGCGGCGTTCTGCTGCGTCGCCTGGTCCATCTCGTTGACCGCGGTGTTGACCTCCTGGAGGCCGGTCGCCTGCTCCTGCGCGGCCGAGGCGATCTCGGCGACCAGCGAGGTGACGCGCGCAATCTCGCCCGACATGCGGGTCAGGGCGCTGCCGGTCTGGCCGACCAAGGCGACGCCCTTCTCGACCTCGACGCTGGAGGCGGTGATCAGGCCCTTGATCTCCTTGGCCGCATCGGCGGAGCGCTGCGCCAGCGCGCGCACCTCGGAGGCGACGACGGCGAAGCCCTTGCCGGCATCGCCGGCACGCGCCGCCTCGACCGAGGCGTTGAGCGCGAGCAGATTGGTCTGGAAGGCGATCTCATCGATGACGCCGACGATCTGCGAGATCTCCTCGGATGATTTCTCGATGCCGCTCATGGCGGCGACGGCCTCACGCACGATCTGGCCGGACTGCTCGG
>JAESGH010000324.1_pt1 | contig 51418 bp, 56 predicted proteins | sample 9269641 | NCBI WGS metagenome assembly JAESGH01 (sample SAMN14515345, study PRJNA621665) | algae metagenome | isolation source: Phormidium tanganyikae FI6-MK23 and co-occurring heterotrophs from granitic... | place: USA: Fort Irwin, California | collected 1998-05-24 | reverse complement strand
GGAAGCGATCCTCCAGGCCGATGGCGGCCGGGCCGAGCAGCAGCACGCGGCTGGCGAAGCCCGGCGGATACATCTCCTCGACGGCGGGGAAATAGATCGCGTCGGCATCGGCCGCCTCGAGCTGGGCGCGGTCGCTGTCGAAGGTACGGGGGTACTTCTTGAAGTCCTCATGCGGGGCGAACTGCGTCGGGTTGACGAAGATCGAGATGATGACGCGGCGGGCATGCTTCTGCGCCTCGGTGACCAGCGCGATGTGGCCCTCGTGCAGCGCACCCATGGTCGGCACCAGCGCGACCTTCTCGCCGGCTGCGTGCCAGGCCGCGACGGCCTCGCGCATCGCCCTGACCGTCTCGAACACCGCGACCTGCGACATAGCGCTTCTCCCTGACGTTCCGGGACGGGTAGCAAATGCCGGCGGCGCGGCCAATATCTTCGGCATGAGCGAATCCCGGCGAAGAGCATGACGCGCGACAACGGCAAGGCGGTGGGCAAGGCGGGCGAGACGCGCCCGGCCGCGAATTCTGCGCGCTCGAAGCCCGGCGAGATCGACCGCTTCCTTGCTTCCGCCAAGCAGCTCGCGCCGCTGGCGACCGGGCAGGCCGGGCGGCTGGTCTTCGCGCTCGATGCGACGATGAGCCGGCAGCCGACATGGGATCTCGCCTGCTCGCTGCAGGGGCAGATGTTCGAGGTCGCAGCCCGGACCGGCGGCCTTGCGGTGCAGCTCGTCTATTTCCGCGGCTTCGACGAATGCCGCGCCTCCGGCTGGCTCGGTGAACCGCAGCGCTTGACCGGGCTGATGAACAAGATCGACTGCCGCGGCGGGCAGACGCAGATCGGACGCGTGCTCAAGCATATCCGCGACGAGGAGCGGCAGGTGCCGATCCGCGCCTTCGTCTATGTCGGCGATGCGATGGAGGAGGATGTCGACCGGCTCTGTGCGCTCGCCGGAGAGCTCGGCCTGCGCGGTCTCAAGGGCTTCATGTTCCAGGAGGGCGACGATCCGGATGCAAGCGCGACCTTCGCCGAGATCGCGCGCCTCACCGGCGGCGCGCATGCGCGCTTCGACGTCAGTGCGCCGAACTCCTTGCTCGACCTCCTGCGCGGCGCCGCGGCCTATGCCAGCGGCGGGCGCGAGGCGTTGCTCCGGCTCGCCGGACAGAATCCCGCGGCGCAGAGGCTGTTGACGGCGATGGAGGGCCGCAGATCGTGACGCTGCTCTATGGCATCGCCACCCTGATCCTGATCTGGTGGCTGGCGAAGCTCTTCGCCGGCGCCGATCCGAAGAAGCTCGTCAGGCTCGGCAAGGTGGTGGGCGGGATCGCCTCGCTCGGCGCCGCGGCGCTGCTGATGCTGCGCGGCCGGCCCGACATGGCGATCTTCCTGGGCGGGCTCGGAGCCTGGCTGCTCGGCTGGAGCGCCTATGGACCAGGCGGCCTCAGGATGCCGGAATGGGCGAAGGATTGGGGCGGGACCGGCTCGGCCGGGCGTTCCAAGGTTGCATCGAGCCTGCTGGAAATGGAGTTGGACCATGACAGCGGCGGCATCAGGGGCAAAGTGCTCGGCGGTGCTTTCGCTGGGCGCGATCTCGACGACCTCACGCCCGCAGAGCTCAATGCGCTGCTGCGCGAATGCCTCGCCGGCGACCCCGACGGGGCGCGCCTGCTAGAGGCTTATCTCGACCGCCGGGCGCCCGGATGGCGTGAAGACGCTGATGGTCACCGCGACGCGAGGCAGCGCGGCCCGGCGCGCACGGGCGCGATGGCGGACGAGGAGGCCTACGAGATCCTGGGGCTTCAGCCGGGGGCGAGCCAGGAGGCGATCCGTGAGGCCCATCGGGGCCTGATGAAGCGCATCCATCCGGATGCCGGCGGCACCAGCGGGCTTGCCGCTCGCGTCAACCAGGCCAAGGATACCTTGCTGAAAAAGCATGGCTGAACCCCTTTCCCGATCGGTCAGCTGCGGGTGGCGAAGCAGGAGAAGCCGCCGCGCTTGAGCTGGGCGCAGGCCTTCTCGGCGTCCTTGGACTCCTCGAAGCCGGCGAAGCGGGCGCGGAACAGGGTGGCGCCGCCCTTCTCGACCTTCTCGGTGAAGGGCGAGGCGTCGGCGAGCGAGCCGGAGGCCTTGGCGCGGGCCCGGGCCAGGATGTCCTTGGCCTTGGCCTCGTCGTCGGTGGCGCCGAGCTGGATCACCCATTTCGAGGCGATCGCAGTCTTCTCGGCCGGCTTGGTTTCCGGAGCCTTGGCCTCAGGCGTCTTGGCGACATGGGCGACCTTGACCGGGGCCGGCGCCGGCTCGGGCAGGCGGGCCTCAAGCTTCTTCGGCATCGGCTGGGCCTCGTCCTTCGCAGTCGGCTCGGCGAGCTTGGCGATCGAGGAGGTGGTGTCGACATTCGCCGGCGGACGCAGGACCTTGCCTTCGGCCGGCGCAGCGCCGATCGACCAGCGCATGGCAGACGGCGTCGTGGTTGCGGCAACCGGGCGCATATTGGAGAGGGCGAGTGCCTGGGCGCTGCCGCTGAGCGCGCGCGGTGGCGTGATCTGGGCGGTGGTGGTCGTCGCGGCATAGGCGCGGGCCGCTGCCGGAACCTCAGGTTCGGCGCGCGGGCGCGGCACCGGGATCGGCGTGGGCGCCGGGGCAGGCTCGGGCGCCTGGGCGACCAGCGCCGGGCGAGCCGGCGGCTCGGGAACCGGAGCCGGGGCGGGCGCCCGGAAGCGCTCCTGCTGCGGTTCGGCGGCCTCGGCGATCATCGGGGCGCTGCGGCCGCCGGCGCTGGCGCGCGGCAGGCTGGCGAGGACGAGGTCGGCCATGATCTTGTCGCGCGAGGCGCCGGAGCGGCCTCCGAGCACGATCGAGACGATCTGGCGGCCGTCCGCCTTGGCGGAGGTCATCAGGTTGAAGCCGGAGGCGCGGGTGTAGCCGGTCTTGATGCCGTCGACGCCCTCGATGCGGCCGAGCAGCCGGTTGTGCCCGCGGATGGTGCGCGAGCCGTACTGGAAGGAGCGCATCTGGAAGAGCGGGAAATAGCGAGGGAAACGCTCCTGGATCGCCCGGGCCAGGATGGTGAGATCGCGCGCCGTGGTGATGTTCGGCGGCGAGTTCGGCAGGCCGTGCGGGTTGTAGAAGCGGGTCGAGTCCATGCCGAGCGAGCGCGCCTTGCGCGTCATCTGCTCGGCGAAAGCCTCCTCGGAACCGGCGATGGCCTCGGCGACCACGACGGAGGAGTCGTTGGCCGAGAGGGTGATCATGCTCTTGATCGCGTCCTCGACCTCGATGGTCGAGCCCGCGCGCAGGCCGAGCTTGGTCGGCGGCTGCGAGGCGGCATAGGACGAGACCCTGAGCTCGGAATTCATGGTGAAGCGGCCGCGCTCCATCTGCTCGAAGAGCATGTAGAGCGTCATCACCTTGGTGAGCGAAGCCGGGATGCGTGGGGCATCCTCGTTCACGGCGTGCAGGGTGCGGCCGGTCTTGGCGTCGACGACCATCGCCGCATAGGGCGGGGCGTAGCCGCCGGTGACATGGCGCCGCTTCTTGCGCGCCGCCTCGGCAGGCGAAACCGTCGCGGTCAGCACGACGGCAACAGCACTCACCATCCCGACGACTGCGAGCCAGCGCCCGCGTCGGGTCCCAACGCAACCAGAAGCCATGCAACTCGCCTCAACTTACCCACCCGTCCGTCGCAGGCTTTGCAGCGTGGCGCGAAGGACACAGATGCAGAGGTTAGGCGGATGCGGTTACGGAGCGGTTAAGCGCGAATGGGTTTCGCATCGCGGCTTTCGCATGGCGGTCACACTGGCCTGTCAGGTTGCAAACTGTCGCCGGTACACGCCGGGGGGCTCTGCGCTTGGTGCATTGCAGCGCAAGCTTGACTTTTATGTTGCGGTGCACAATATGAGTAAGCGCCCCGGTGATGGACCTTTTCATCTGACCTAGGGGAACGAAACCCGGGCCATTTCGGCTCGTCAGCAGAGGCGGCGCATCAGCGCCGAAAGGGACACCATGATCCAGCAGTTCGAGACCATCCAGAAGGCCTCCAAAGAGAACGTCGACGCCGCCCTGAAGGCTTTCGGCGCCACCTCGAAGGGCGTGCAGGCTCTCGCCGTCGAGACCACCGACTACGCCAAGAAGTCGTTCGAGGCCGGCACCGCCGCCATCGAGAAGCTCGCCGGCGTCAAGACGCTCGACAAGGCCATCGAGATCCAGACCGACTACGTCAAGACCGCTTTCGAGGGCTATGTCGCCCAGGTCACCAAGCTCGGCGAGCTCTATGCCGCGATCGCCAAGGACGCCTACAAGCCGTTCGAGGGCATCGTCGCCAAGGCCGTCCCGACCCCGGCGAAGTGATTTCAGAGCGGTCGGCTTCGCCCGGCCGCAGCTGATCACCTGAGACTTTCAAGAAGCCCGGCCTCGGCCGGGCTTCTTTGCGTTTACGGGCTGAAATCCCAAGATCACCGTCGCGGCAATGCTGTTGCAACCGGCGGGCGGCTGCCTGCGCCCGTCGCCGTTCGCCGGACGGCGGCGAGGTGAGCCAGGAGCCGCAATGAGCCGTTCGACGATTGCCATGGACGTCGCGACCAGCGCGGAGGCGCCGCCGGCGAACGAATTCCGCGAGCCGCCCCGGGAGGCCTGGTACTGCGTCAGGAGCACCGGCAGCCTTGCGGTGGGCGCGATGGCGAGCGTGACCGTTCTCGGCGAGCAGATCGTGATCGGCCGCACCAAGCTCGGCGAGCTCTTCGCCTTGCGCGACCGTTGTCCGCATCGCGGGGCGCCGCTGTCGCAGGGCCAATTCGACGGCGTCGCCATCACCTGTCCCTTCCATGGCTGGCGCTTCGGGGCCGATGGCCGCTGCAAGGCGATGCCGACGCTGGTTGAGGGAGACGTCACCGATCCCGGCCAGGTCAAGGTCGGCGAGTTCCCGATCCGCGAGAGCGACGGCATCATCTGGCTCTATCTCGGGGCGCGGCCGGCGCTCGCGCCGCCGGTGCCCGCCCTGACGCTCGCGGGCAAGACGCGCTGCCGCGTCGCCGTCTCGGTGCTGGTCGAGGCTTCCTATGATCTCAGCGTGCTCAGCCTGATCGATCCCGGCCATGTCGGCTATGTCCATAACTCCTGGTGGTGGCGGCCGACTGCGACGGCGCGGGAGAAGGTCAAGGACTTCGAGCCGCTGCCGTTCGGTTTCCGGATGAAGGCGCACAAGGCGGCAGCGAACTCGCGCGGCTATCGCCTGCTCGGGCGGCCGCAGACCGAGGTTGACTTCCTGCTGCCCGGCCAGCGCATCGAACGCATCCGCATGGGAGAGCGCGCGATCGTCAACGCAACCTTCGCCACGCCGATCGATGCGCGCCGGACGCTGCTCACCAATGTGCTGCTGTCTGACCTGCCGCAGCTGATGCCGTTCACGCCGGTGATCGGCTGGGCGGCGCGCGCCTTTCTGCGCCAGGACCAGCGCATTCTCGAACTCGCCCAGCAAGGCCTGGAGCGCAAGCCGACCATGCTCCTGCTCGGGCAGGCTGATCGGCTGGCACAATGGTATTTCCGCCTGAAGCGCGACTACGCCATGGCCCGCCGCGAGGGAGAAGCCTTCACCAATGTGCTGACTCCCGAACGGCTGCGCTGGCGGACCTGAGATCGGCCGCAGCTCGGCAAGGTGCTGAGAAGCCGGCTATTCCTGGCCGGGCTTTTGTTCGTCCGGTTCAAAAATGACGGTTCGCTGTGGCCTGCCGCCGCAACGGGCTGGCGAAGCAGATGAGACGTCTGTAAATTCGTGGGCGAAGCACTATCTTGATGTCAGCCTTCGGGACGGACACCTTGAGCCAAGCAGCCACGACGCCAATCGATCAGGACCTGCCAGCCGGCAATACGCCGCGCGGGAACGTGTCCGCTTTTGCGCCGCGTCTGGCTTCGAAGCCGCGGGCGCCGTCCGGCCCGACTGATGGCGACCGCGGGACCGGCACTGCTGTGCTGACCCGGACGCGGACGCGCAAGCCAAACCTCTATCGCGTGCTGATCCTCAACGACGATTACACGCCGATGGAGTTCGTGGTGCACGTGCTCGAACGGTTCTTCAACAAGGACCGGGCCGAGGCGACGCGCATCATGATGCATGTCCACCAGAACGGCGTCGGCGAATGCGGCGTCTTCACCTACGAGGTCGCGGAGACCAAGGTCACCCTGGTCATGGACCTCGCCCGCAAGCACATGCATCCGCTGCAATGCGTGATGGAGAAAAAGTAGCTTTGAACATCATCCTCTCGAAACTGGATTGGGAGCGCTGACCTTGCCGAGCTTCTCGCGTAGCCTCGAACAGGCGCTTCACCGGGCCCTCGCGCTCGCCAATGAGCGCCACCATGAATATGCGACGCTGGAACACCTGCTGCTGGCGCTGGTCGACGACCAAGACGCCGCCGCGGTGATGCGCGCCTGCAGCGTCGATCTCGACACGCTGCGCCGCAACCTCGTCGACTATATCGACGCCGAATTGACCAACCTCGTCACCGACGGGCGCGACGATTCGAAGCCGACCGCCGGCTTCCAGCGCGTGATCCAGCGCGCGGTGATCCATGTCCAGTCGTCCGGCCGCGAGGAGGTGACCGGGGCCAATGTGCTCGTGGCGATGTTCGCCGAGCGCGAGAGCCACGCCGCCTACTTCCTGCAGGAGCAGGACATGACCCGCTACGACGCGGTCAACTACATCAGCCACGGCATCGCCAAGCGCCCCGGCGCCAGCGAGAGCCGGCCCGTGCGCGGCGCCGAAGAGGAGCCGGAGCAGCGCGAGCAGCGCAGCGAGCAGGCCAATGAGGGCGACAAGGACAAGAAGAAAAAGGAAAGCGCGCTCGACGCTTACTGCGTCAACCTCAACCGCAAGGCGCGGGACGGGCGCATCGATCCGCTGATCGGCCGCGAGGCCGAGGTGCAGCGCACGATCCAGATTCTCTGCCGCCGGCAGAAGAACAATCCGCTGCTGGTCGGCGACCCCGGCGTCGGCAAGACCGCGATCGCCGAGGGCCTGGCGCTCAAGATCGTGCGCGGTGAGGTGCCCGAGGTGCTGGAGGACGCGACCGTCTTCTCGCTCGACATGGGCACGCTGCTCGCCGGCACGCGCTATCGCGGCGATTTCGAGGAACGCCTCAAGCAGGTGATGAAGGAGATCGAGCAGCACCCGAAGGCGATCATGTTCATCGACGAGATCCATACGGTGATCGGCGCCGGTGCGACCTCGGGCGGCGCGATGGACGCCTCCAACCTGCTGAAGCCGGCGCTGGCCTCCGGCTCGCTGCGCTGCATCGGCTCGACCACCTACAAGGAATACCGCCAGTATTTCGAGAAGGACCGGGCGCTGGTGCGCCGCTTCCAGAAGATCGACGTCAACGAGCCGTCGGTGCCGGATACCATCGAGATCCTGAAGGGGCTGAAGCCCTATTTCGAGGAGTTCCACAAGCTGCGCTACACCAACGACGCCATCAAGGCGGCGGTGGAGCTCTCGGCGCGTTACATCCATGACCGCAAGCTGCCGGACAAGGCGATCGACGTGATCGACGAGACCGGCGCCTCGCAGATGCTGGTGGCCGAGGCCAAGCGCAAGAAGACGATCGGCGTCAAGGAGATCGAGGCCGCGGTCGCGACGATGGCGCGTATCCCGGCCAAGACGGTGTCCAAGGACGACGCCGAGGTGCTGCGCAATCTCGAGACGACGCTGAAGCGCACCGTCTATGGCCAGGAGAAGGCGATCGAGGCGCTGTCCTCTTCGATCAAGCTCGCCCGCGCCGGCCTGCGCGATGGGGAGAAGCCGATCGGCTGCTATCTCTTCGCCGGCCCGACCGGTGTCGGCAAGACCGAGGTGGCGCGCCAGCTCTCCTCCTCGCTCGGTGTCGAGCTCGTGCGCTTCGACATGTCGGAATACATGGAGCGCCACACCGTCTCGCGGCTTATCGGTGCACCTCCGGGCTATGTCGGCTTCGACCAGGGCGGTCTCCTGACCGACCAGATCGACCAGCATCCGCATTGCGTGCTGCTGCTCGACGAGATCGAGAAGGCCCATCCCGACCTGTTCAACATCCTCCTGCAGGTGATGGACCACGGCAAGCTGACCGACAACAACGGCAAGCAGGTCGATTTCAGGAACGTCATCCTGATCATGACCACCAATGCCGGCGCCGCCGACATGGCCAAGAACGCCTATGGCTTCACCCGTCAGAAGCGCGAGGGCGACGACACCGAGGCGATCAACAAGCTGTTCGCTCCGGAATTCCGCAACCGGCTCGACGCGACCATCTCCTTCGGCCACCTGCCGAAGACGGTCGTGGCCCGCGTCGTCGACAAGTTCGTGCTGCAGCTCGAGGCTCAGCTCGCCGACCGCAACGTTACCATCGAGCTCTCGGACGAGGCGCGCGAATGGCTGGTCGAGAACGGCTATGACGAGGCGATGGGCGCTCGCCCGATGGCCCGCCTGATCCAGCAGACGATCAAGACGCCGCTGGCCGACGAGGTGCTGTTCGGTCGCCTGAAGAACGGCGGCGCGGTCAAGGTCGTGGTGATCCAGTCCGAGACCGGCATCAAGGTGCTCGGCCTCGAATTCCCGGACGGGCCGGTGAAGCCCAAGCCGGAGAAGGACGTCGCCGCCGCGGCCGAGAAGCGCACGCGCAAGCCGCGGGCCAAGGGGCAAAGCAAGTCTCCGGGCAAGGCCAAACTGACGGGTTCGGGCGGCGCCAAGCGCGGCCCGAAGTCGGATGCGCCGGTCGAGCCGCCGAAGGCGCGCAGCGTCCGTACCGTCCCGAAGGTTCCGTTGACCAAGGCCTGAACCGGTGTTCTTCAAGCGCAAATCAGAAAGCGTCTGGGCGCAGGAAGGGGAGGTCGCCGCGGAGGCGGCCGCTCCCGCGCCCAAGGAAAAGCTCGGCTGGTTCGAGAAGCGGGCGCGCCGGCGGCGTCGGCGCATCGTCTTCGAGGAGGTGCTGGGCTGGATCCTCGTCCCGGCTTTCCTCTACCTGCTCTATCTCGGCTATCGCGCCGTCGGCGGCATACCGAAGGAAGCGATCGACTTCTTCCAGGAGCTGATCGGGCTCGCGATGAAGAGCGTCTGATCCGGCTTGCGCCGGATGCAGGGCGGGCGCGCGAACTGGTGGCTGTCATGCGACAGCCGTAATGCGCTTAAACGAAAGGGCTCGCAGCCGCTGCGGGCCTTTTTCGTGTCTGTCAGTCCGATGATTCGATCCTCACACCACCCGACCTTCAGCTGCGGCAGACCTCTCCAGCGCAGAGCTGGGGTGGCATGACCGCACTAGCGTCCAATCATTGGCTGCGACCGTGGGGGCGCGGCTTTAGGGATGCCGTGATGCTGCCGGCCTGGGTGGTCGGGCTTTCGCTGATGGGCGTCGGCACGCTCGCACGCGATGTCGGCTATCCCGTCGAAGCCGCGATCCTCTCGACCATCCTGGTCTGGGCCGGTCCGTCGCAGGTGCTGTTCTTCGCCTCGGTCGCCGCGGGAGCTGCCTGGAGCGCGATCGCGCTTGCCATCGGCTTTGCCTCCCTGCGGTTCCTGCCGATGACGGTGGCCTTGCTGCCGCTGCTCCGCCGGCCAGGGCAGAGCGTGGCACAGCAGATGCTGATCGCTCATTTCGTCGCGGTCACGTCTTGGGTCGAGGCGCTCCGCCGGCTGCCGCACCTCCCACCCGAAGAGCGCGTGCCCTATTTCCTCGGCTTCGCCAATGCGCTGATCGTCGTCAGCTCGTTCACCACCTTCGTCGGCTTCCAGCTTGCCGGCGTGGTGCCGGCACCGGTCGCGGCTGGGCTGCTCTGCCTGACGCCGATCTTCTTCCTGTCTTCGATGGTCGCTGGTATCCGCGGGCTTGCCGATGCTGTCGCGATCGGGCTTGGCCTCGCGCTTGCGCCGCTGGCTGGCTGGGCGATCGGCGGCGGCTTCGACCTGATCGCCAGCGGCCTCGTCGGCGGCAGCGTCGCCTTCCTGGTCCAGCGCTGGCGCAAGGCGCGGAAGGCCGGCGCATGACCCAGCCGATCGCCTTCCTCGACGGGCCGTGGTGGCCCTATCTCGCGCTTCTCCTGTTCGCGGTGCTGCCGACCGAGATCTGGCGCTGGCTCGCCGTCGCCTTCGCCAGGCGGCTCGACGAGCAGTCGCCCTGGCTCGAATGGGTCAGGCTGGTCGCGACTTCGCTGCTCGCTGGCGTCGTCGCCAAGCTGGTGCTGGCGGCGCCGGGCGCGCTCGCGGGCGTGCCGCTCGCGGTCAGGCTGGCGGCGCTCGCCGTCGCGGTCACGATCGTGCTCCTCTCGCGGAGCAAGGTGATGCTCGCGGTCCTCGCCGGCGAGGCAGTGTTGATCGGCGGCGCACTCTGGCTCGGCTGACGGCCGGGTTCTGCTTCAGGGCTCCCAAACAAAAACCGGCGCCGAGGAGGCGCCGGTTCGATGAAGTGTCGGGATCTCGTTCGCGACAGCGCTCAGGCCGTCCGCGGCGCGAAGCTCGGGCGGACTGACTGACCGACGGCCGGCTGCGTCTTGTACCATTGCGTCACCGCCTCGACGCGGCGGGTGTGGCGCGGATAGTGCGAGACGATCTTCAGGAAGAAGCCGGCGATGCCCGGCACCATCTGCTCCTGCTTCTGGAAGGCGTCGGGGTTCATCTGGGCGTTCAGCCTGGCGCTGCCGCAGGCGAGCATCTGCAGGCCGGTGCGGGCGGCCTGGAGGTCGCGGATGACGAATGCGCCGATGCGATCGCAGGTCAGTTCGCGGCCACGCGAATAGGCGGCGCCGAGGAACGGGATGATGTGGCCGGGGAAACGCAGATAGCTCCAGGGCTCGTCGAGATGGCCGGCGACATGGTGGCCGAGCTCATGGCCGATGACGAAGCGGACCTGCTCGTCATTGTCGGCGTCGATCAGGGCCGAGGTCAGCCAGATATAGCGCTGGCGGCCGACGAGGCGCAGCGCCATCGCGTTCAGCACGCCGCTGGAATTGTAGACGTAGGTCTGCGGGATCTCGCGCAGGCCGAGCGCGCGGGCGCCGTCCTCGACCATGCGGTGGATGTGCGGGAACTGGTCGGGCCCGACCATGACGAAATGGCCGATCATGTAAGCGCGGGTGAGGGCGCGCACCCAATAGGAGACCAGCCAGAAGATGCCGAAATAGAAGAGTAGCACCAGCCCGTGCCAGATCGAGCCGCTCAACAGAGCAACGGCGATGACGCCGATGAGAACGGCCCAGATCGCGATTCCAACAGCGAGCATGATGCTGCCGTAAAGCTTTTCCTTTGGGTGCTTAATTTGAGAAATGTCGAAATTCATAGCGCAAGGCTCCAGCGTGGATTGCAAATCAGCTAGCTGAAATGCCTTGTCCATATTTGAGCCATAATCGCGCTACGGGCGCGAATGGAGTAGGCCGTCGGGGGTACTCTCAGCCCGCCGCCAGCGAGATGTGCCGAAGCTTGTCCGGGTTGCGCACGACATAGATCGCGTGGACACGGCCGTCACGGATGTCGAGCGCCGTCGCCTGCAGGGTCTCGCCGCGTTCGAGGCTGAGATAGCCGGGCATGCCGTTGATCAGCACCGGCTTGTACAGGGTGGTCGTCTTATGCAGATGCGCCACCTTGTTGGCGATGCCAGCAAAGAAGCGCAGCACCCGGTCGATGCCATGGAGCACGTTCGCGACTGCCAGCACCTTGCCGCCGCCATCGCTGTGGAAGGCGACGTCCTGCGCCAGCAGGGTCTGCAGGTCGCTTGTGTCGGCACTGTGCGAGGCCTTGAAGAAGGCCTCGACGAAGCGCTTCGCCTCGGCGGGATCGATCTTGTTGCGCGGCGGCATGTCGATGCGGACGTGCTCGCGGGCGCGCTTGGCGAGCTGGCGGCAAGCGCTCTCGCTGCGGTCGATCGTGCGGGCGATCTCGGCGAAGTCCAGGTCGAACACGTCATGTAGCAGGAACGCGGCTCGCTCCAATGGCGAGAGCCGTTCGAGCGCCAGCATCAGCGCGATCGGCGCATCAAGCTGGGTGTCGACATCGGATTCGGCCGCGCCGATCTCCTCGACCAGCGGTTCCGGCAGCCAGGCGCCGACATAGAATTCGCGCTTGCTGCGGGCCGATTTCATCTGGTCGAGGCAGAGGCGAGTGACGGTGCGGGCGAGATAGGCGCGCGGCGCCTCGACCTCGCCCTGCGACACATCACGCCAGCGCAGCCAGGCCTCCTGGACGATGTCCTCGGCATCGCTGACCGAGCCGAGCATGCGATAGGCGAGGCGGGCCAGGAAGCGGCGATGCGTCTCGAAGATGTCGTCCGGGGCGGTCATGGGAGGCGTCTCAAACGGCCGTCGAGTCGGACTTGGCCGGCCGGTCGTGGGGATGGGCCGAGCGGAAGCCGATTGCGATGCGGTTCCAGGTGTTGATCGCGCCGATCAGCAAGGTGAGCTTAACCGTCTCCTCCGGGCTGAAATGGCTGACGACCTCGTCATAGGCCTCGTCCGGCGCATGGGTCTGCGAGATCAGCGTCAACGCATCGGTCCAGGCGAGGGCGGCGCGCTCGCGCGGGCTATAGAGCGCCGACTCGTGCCAGGCGTCGAGCAGGAAGAGCCGGGCCGGGCTCTCGCCCTCCTTGATCGCGTCGGAGGAGTGCATGTGCAGGCAATAGGCGCAGCCATTGATCTGCGAGGCCCGCATCTTCATCAGATGGATCAGGCTGTGTTCGAGGCCGCTTTCCTTGATCGAGGCTTCGAGCGCGATCATCGGCTTCATGGTCTCGGGAGCGGTGACGTAGGGGTTGAGGCGCTTGCTCATGATGGGGCTTTCGGACTGAGGCGATTCTGGCCCGGTGACGACCGAGCCAGCAGGTTGCATCGGCGCAGCGTCAGGCTGCGGCCTTCTCGCGGCGGCGATCATTCGGATGCAGGGTGCGGAAGCCGCAATTGATCCGGTTCCAGAGATTGATCATGCCGATCGCGACCGAGAGATCGACGCAATCCTTTTCGTCGAAATGCTCGCGCAACTCGGCGAAGGCCTCGTCGCTCGGGCTGCGGTCGACCAGCCTTGTCAGCTCTTCGGTCCAGCGCAGGACGGCGCGCTCGCGCGGGGTGAAGAGTTCCGATTCCTCCCAGGCGCTGAGCAGGGCAATGCGGATTTCCGTTTCGCCAGCCTTGCGGGCGTCGGCAATGTGCATGTGCAGGCAGTAGGCGCAGCGGTTGATCTGTGACGCCCGGATCTTGATCAGCTCGAGCAGGCTGTGCTCCAGCTTCGACTGGTTGATGTAATCCTGCAGGCCGAGCATGGCCTTGTAGGCGTCGGGAGCGGTCTGAAAGCCGTTGAGGCGCTGGGTCATCGTTGTCTCCATCGGGGTTCGATGAAGACAGGACGAGGCAGCCAGCGCCCGCGTGACATGGCCCTCAAAGATTTTTCAGCGCAGCCCGAATTTTTTCTGCGGCGGCGGCCAGATCCTCGGGTTTCGCCATCTCGCTGGCCGGCGGCTTCATGGCGACGCCGTCATGGCGCGGGATGATGTGGACGTGCAAATGGAAGACGACTTGGCCGCCGGCGCTCTCGTTGAACTGCTGCACGGTGATTCCGTCGGCGCCGAAGGCCTGCATCTGCGCCCGGGCGACGCGCTGGGCGATGGTCGCGACGTAGCCGAGATCGCCGGCGTCGATGTCGAGGATGTTGCGGGCCGGGTTCTTCGGGATCACCAGCGTGTGGCCGGTGGCGCGCGGCATGATGTCGAGGAAGGCTAGCGCCCGGTCGTCCTCGTAGACGCGGTGAGCCGGCAGTTCGCCGCGCAGGATCTTGGCGAAGATGTTGCTGGGATCATAGGCGGTCATCGGGCAGGTTCCGGTCGTTGGTGGGCTTAGGAAATCAGCTGTCGCCAGCCTTGCGGAAGGGGCTCTCCTGCGCAAGCGCAGCCACCGCAGAGCCGATCTCACGCCGTTCGCCGGGCAGATAGGCGGCGACGGCGCGGGCGAGGCCGGGATCGGCGAGGAGATGGGCCGAGCGGGTGATCACCGGGCGATAGCCGCGGGCGAGCTTGTGCTCGCCCTGCGCGCCGGCCTCGACGCGGATCAGCTTGTGCGCGATCGCATAGTCGATGGCCTGGTGGTAGCAGAGCTCGAAATGCAGGAAGGGGTGGTCCTCGATGCAGCCCCAGTTGCGACCGTAGAGCGTGTTGCCGCCGCGGAAATTGATGGCGCCGGCGATGTTGCGGCCGGCGCGGCGGGCGAGCACCAGCACGATGCGCTCGCCCATGCGCTGCCCGATCTCGGAGAAGAAGCGGCGGTTGAGATAGGGGCGGCCCCATTTGCGCGAGCCGGTATCCTCGTAGAATGCGTGGAAGTCGTCCCAGACGCTCTCGGTGAGGTCAGAGCCCGAGAGGACCGCGACCTCGATGCCGGCGGAGAGGGCTTCGCGCCGCTCGCGCTTCAGCGCCTTGCGCTTGCGTGAGGCGAGCGTGGCGAGGAAGTCGTCATAGCTGCCGAAGCCCTCGTTCTGCCAATGGAACTGGATGTCGTGGCGCTCGAGGAAACCGGCCTCCAGCAGCGCCGCCATGTCCGGCTCCTGCGCGAAGGTGACGTGCACGGACGAACCACGGACTTGCTCGCGCAGCGCCTCCAACCCGGCGATCAGGGCTCCGCGCGCCTCAGCGGCATGCGAACCGTCGGCGACGAGCAGGCGCGGGCCGGTCGCGGGGGTGAACGGGGCCGCGACCTGGATCTTCGGGTAATAGCGGCCGCCGGCGCGCATATAGGCTTCGGCCCAGCTGTGGTCGAAGACATATTCGCCCTGGCTATGGCCCTTCACGAAGGAGGGCGCGGCGGCGATCAGGCGGTCGTCCGCATCCTCAACCAGGAGATAGGCCGGCGACCAGCCGGTGCGGCCGCCGACGCAGCCGCTCTCTTCCAGAGCACGCAGAAAAGCGTGCGACACGAAGGGGTTATCCGGGTCTGCTTGAGAGATTGAATCGGCTTGCTCGGATGCTGATTCAAGCGGCCTTCCGGCGCTGGGATTGGCGCAGGCGTCCCAGGCCGCGGCCGGGACGCCTTTCAGCGAGGTGGCAACGCGGACCCTAAGAGTGTCGCGTGTGCCGGTTTCGCTCAAGGCAGGAAGCCCTCGAAGACCATCTGGTCGGCATGCGCGGCGGCGCGGGCGCGGTCCTCCGGCGTGCGCACGGTCCAGCTCATCAGCGGCAGGCCCAGCGCCTTGCTACACAGGAAGGGCGCGGCGCTCGGCAGGTCAGCGACCTTCCAGGAGACGAAGTCGGGCCGGCTCTCCTCGAAATGCAGGAGGTTGGCGAGCGCGTGCTTCTGGGCAGCCGAGAGATGGTCGTAGTCGCCATAGTTATATTCGTTCATCGCGACGATGCCGCGGGCGAAGCCGGGCGCGAGTTCGCGGAGCGCGGCGACGATGACGGGATCGAAGGATTTCAGCACGATCGGCTGGCTCTTATGGCCCGCGAGGATCTCAGCGGTGCGCTTCGCCAGCCGCAGGTCGCCGTCAAAGCGGCTCTTGATCTCGATCACCAAAGGCGTACGGCCGCCGATGGCATCAAGGAAGCCGGTCAATGTCGGGATGCGGTCGCTGGCGCCTTTCAAACCGATCAGCGCGAGCTCGGCCGCCTTGCGGGCGTCGACGCGGCCGTTCTGCTCCGTCAGACGGTCGAGGACGAAATCATGGAAGACGATCGCGTCCTCGTCGGCGCTGAGCTGGACGTCGCACTCGATGGCGAAGTTGCCGGCGATCGCGGCTGCGGCGGCCGAGAGCGAGTTCTCGATCACGCCGCTGGCGGCATCGTGCAGGCCACGATGCGCGATCGGGCGGGCGGTAAGCCAGGCTTCAGCGGCCATCAGGCGATCTCGAACATGGCTTCGACCTCGACGGCGGCATCGGCCGGGAGGTTGGCGACGCCGACGGTCGAACGGGCATGGCGGCCGGCATCGCCGAGCACCTCGACCATGAAGTCGGAGGCGCCGTTCATGATCGCCGGGAGGGCGGCGAAATGCGGGGTGGCGTTGATGAAGCCGCCGAGGCGGACGCAGCGCTTGATCCGGCCGAGATCGCCGCCGAGCGCCGCCTTGGCCTGGGCGAGCACGTTGATGGCGCAGAGCTTGGCGGCTTCGAGCCCGGCCTCGTTGAAGATCTCGGCGCCGAGCTTGCCCTTGTGCGCATCGGACAGCTTGCCGTCGAGGCCGAAGCAGAGCTGGCCGGAGATGATCAAGAGATTGCCGGTGATCACATAGGGCACGTAGTTCGCGACCGGGGCGGCCGGGGCGGGCAGGGTGACGCCGAGGGCGGCGAGCTTGGTGTCGATGGCGTTCATGATGAGAGGCTCCCGGCCTGCGCTGGACAGGAGCCTTTCATCGCCGATGGCAGGCAAGGCCGCAAGCGCGGTGCGGCGTGGCCGATGTGCCTGCCGGGCAGGGCGGATCAGGCGGCGTCCGAACGCTTCGCCAGATAGCGCTCGGCCGGCGCGTTGCGCGAGAGATTGGGGCCGAGCGCCAGGCGTGCCGCCGTATAGCGCTCGAAATCGGCCATATCCGGCAATGAGGGGATGGTCACGGGCTCGCCCTGGTCGAAGCCGGCCAGCGCCGCATCGACCATGGCGTCGACCTCCATGATCATCTCGGGCGGGAAACCGTCGACATCGACGCCGGCGCGCGCCCAGATCTCGGTGCGCGTCGCGCCGGGCAGTACGGCCTGGACCCGGACGCCGGCCGGCTCAAGCTCCTTCTGCAGCGAAAGGCTGAGGTTCAGCACATAGGCCTTGGTGCCGCTATAGCTGCCGTTGAACAGCTCCGGCGCGAGTGCCAGCACCGAGGCGACATTGATGATCGCGCCCTGCTTGCGGCTCACGAAGTTGCGAGCCGCGGCCGCGGCGAGGCGGGTCGGGGCGATGACGTTGAGCTCGATCATGGTCTGGAAGCGGTCGATGTCGCCGTCGACCAGGGTGCCGGATACGGACATGCCGGCATTGTTGACCAGCAGGGTCAGATTCTTGTCCTCGCGCAAGCGCTGTTCGACCCCAGCGAGGTCCGCCTTCGCGGTCAGATCGGCCTTGAGCCACTCGACCTTGCGGCCGGTCTCGCGGCGGAGGCGCTCGGCGAGCGCTTCGAGCCGCGCCGCATCGCGGGCGACGAGGATAAGATCATAGCCACGGCGGGCCAATCTGTCGGCGTAGACGGCGCCGATCCCGGTCGAGGCGCCGGTGATGAGGGCGGTGCCGAGCTGCTGCGTGGCCATGTCCAACTCCTGTTCGGTTTCGATGGAAATTTTTCATGATGATCATCATGATTGAATTTAGATGATACTGATCATATAAAGAGTCAAGCGGCTGGAACGCCGATTTTTGAAGGAGCGGGCCGATGCGGGTGAGCCGCGAACAGATGGCGGAAAATCGCGAGCGCATTCTCGATACGGCAGCGACACTGTTCCGCGAGCGCGGTTTCGATGGGGTCGGCGTCGCCGATGTGATGAAGGCCGTCGGCCTGACCCATGGCGGCTTCTACGGGCATTTTTCGTCGAAGGACGACCTTGCCGCCCGGGCGATCGGGCGCGCTTTCATCCAGTCCAATCAACGGGCTGCCGAGGCGAAGGCGGCCGGGCCGCAGGCGCCGCTGCAGGCGATCGCCGATCGCTACCTGTCGCCCGCGCATCGCGACGATGCCGGCCATGGCTGCCCGGTGGCGGCGCTCGGTTGCGACATCGCGCGACAGGGAGGGGCTGCGCGCCTGGCTGCCACGGAGGGCGTGCGCGCGGCGATCAAGGGCCTTTCCGCGATAGCACCCGGTGAAACCGCGGAAGATCGCAGGACCAGTGCGATTGCGAGCTACGCCACATTGGTCGGCGCGCTCGTCCTGTCCCGTATGGTCGACGACGAGGCGCTATCGGACGAGATTCTGGCCGCAGCCAAGACTGAACTTCAGTCGGCGCAGGAGTGACCACCTCGGCGCTCGCTCCCGCCTTGTTTGCGCCATTGCCGCAATGCACCTAGATTCGATCGGGCTGCAGTTCGACCCGGCTAAGAGCGCGAATCGAGGATCGGCATGAAGACGTATCGCGGCGGGATCGCAGGTTTGGCGATGATGGCGGCGACAGGGGCCTGGGCGCAGGCGCCGGCTTCGGCGGAACGCGTCGTGCTGGTGCCGCACCGGGCCGTCTATGATCTCGTGCTCGACGACGGCAAGCCATCCCGCGACATCACCACCGCGCGTGGCCGCATCGCGTTCGACTTCTCCGGCGATGCCTGCGACGGCTATGCGCTCTCCTTCCGTCAGGTGACCGAACTGACCAGCGAGGCGGGGCCGCGCGTGATCGACGCACGCACCACCAGCTTCGAGGAAGGCGACGCCAAGAGCTACCGCTTCAAGACCGAGAGCTCGGCTGCTGGCGCACCGGCTGACATCGTCGATGGCACCGCGAAGAAGGCCGAGGCGGGTTATGAGGTCAGCCTGCGCGCGCCCAAGGCCGAGACGCATCGCGAGGCGAGCGCGGCGATGTTCCCGAACGAGCAGATGAAGGCGGTGATCCAGGCGGCACGCGAGGGCAAGAACACCCTCAATGTCCGCCTTTATGACGGCGCCAACAGCGGCAAGGACGTCTACGACACGCTCTCGGTGATCGGCCGCAAGATCACGGCGGCGCCGGCCGAGGCGCCGCTGCGCAAGCCGGAATTCGAGAAGCTCGCCCGCTGGCCGGTGACGATTTCCTATTTCAAGGTCGGTTCCGGCGAGAGCACACCGGCTTACACCGTTTCCTTCGAGCTCTACGAGAACGGCGTGACTGGCGCGATCCGCCTCGATTACGGCTCGTTCGCGCTACGCGGCACGCTCACGCGTCTGGATCTGCTTCCGGCGAGCGACTGCTCGAAGTAGAGCGGCGGCGCGTATCGCGCAGCGAGAGGCCTTTTTCGATCGCGGCATCGCCGAACTTGGCGCGGACCTTGTCGAGCGCGCTTTCCATCGCCTTCAGCTTGGGCGTCTGCTGGTCGGCGAGGTCGCCGCGATCGGCCTCGGCCGGGTCGGAGAAGTCGCTCATGCCGATGCCGATCAGCCGGTAGCGCGGCCCCGTGCATTCGCGCCTGAGCAGATCGCGCCCGGCGGCGAAGAGGCGCGCAGCGAGCTGGCTCGGCTCGGGCAGGCGGACGGCGCGGGTGATCAGGTGGAAATCATGGGTCTTGAGCTTGAGGGTGACGGTGCGCCCGGCGAGTTCCTGCGCCTTCAGCCGCCGCGAGGTCTTCTCGCAGAGCCGCCACAGGATCGGCTCCAGCTCCTCGAAGCGGGCGAGGTCGACATCGAGCGTCGTCTCGGATGAGACGGTCTTGGCCTCGTGCTCGACCGTGACCTTGCGCGGGTCGATGCCGAGGGCAAGGTTGCGCAGGCGCGGCCCATCCCTGCCGACCAGGCGGTAGAGCGTCGCGATGTCGGCCTTGGCGAGGTCGCCGATGACGCGGAAGCCCGATTGCGCCAGCTTGGCGGCGCCGGCCTTGCCGATGCCGGGGATCATGCCGACCGGCTTCTGGGCCAGGAAGGCGACGGCCTCGGCCTGGCCGATGATCGAGAAACCACGCGGCTTGTCGAGGTCTGAGGCGACCTTGGCGAGGAACTTGGCGTAGGAGAGCCCGACCGAGATGGTGATGCCGATCTCGTCCTCGATCCGGCGCTGGAAGCGGGCGAGGGTCAGCGCCGGGCTGGCGTGATGGAGGCGCTGCGTGCCGCCGAGGTCGAGGAAGGCCTCGTCGATCGAGAGCGGCTCGACCAGGGGCGTCAGTTCCTGCATCAGCCTGCGAACCTGGCGGCCGACCGCGACGTATTTCGCCATGTCCGGCTTGACGACGACCGCTTCAGGGCAGGCCTTCAGCGCCTTGAACATCGGCATCGCCGAGCGCACGCCCGACATGCGGGCGATGTAGCAGCAGGTCGAGACCACACCGCGCTTGCCGCCGCCGACGATCACCGGCTTGTCGAGCAGGGAAGGGTCGTCGCGCTTCTCGATCGCGGCATAGAAGGCGTCGCAATCGATATGGGCAAGGTGGAGGCTGTCGCGCTCGGCATGGCGCAGCAGCCGCGGCGAACCGCAGGCGGGGCAGCGCCGTACGGGCGCTCGCGCCTCGTCGTGATCCTGCAGGCAGTCGCGGCACAGCGCCCGGGCAGAGACGGCGATGCCGATCTCTGCGCTCACGGCTCGAAGGCTTCGGGCGGGCCGGCCAGGACTTCGCGCGCCTGCGCAACCATGTCCGGACTGAGGCGCAGATTTCCGGCAAACTCGAGCAGCAGCGAATCGCTGGCGCAGAGATGGTCGAGCACGCCGAGAAGGAATCCGGGCTCCTGCGCGGCGCTGCGCAGGGTGGTGGGGCCGAGGCCGGTGGCTGCCAGGAAAGGCTCAAGGCGCTCGGGCTCGGAGGCGAGGAAGGCGAGCGCCTTGAGAGCCAGCGCCTCGGCTTCCTCGCTGGTGATCGGGTGGGGCATGGCTATCTATCTATGATCGGCGAGTCTGGTTTCGGGTTTGCGTTTCGTCAACGGCTCGCATGCTACACCTAGCACTGAACGCGGCCGACGGCCTGGAAATCCGACATCGGATCACTGGGACCGTGCGGACTGGGGGATAGATGAAGAAGACGGTTCTGATCGTCGAGGACAACGAGCTCAACATGAAGCTCTTCAACGACCTGTTGGAGGCGCATGGCTATGCGACGCTCAAGACGGCCGACGGCATCGAGGCGATCGAGCTGGCCCGTACGCATCATCCCGACCTGATCCTGATGGACATCCAGCTGCCGGAGGTGTCCGGGTTGGAGGTGACCAAATGGATCAAGGAGGACGATACGCTGAAGTCGATCCCCGTGATCGCGGTCACCGCCTTCGCGATGAAGGGCGACGAGGAGCGCATCCGGGAGGGCGGCTGCGAGGCGTATATCTCCAAGCCGATCTCGGTGGGCAAGTTCCTCGAGACGGTGCGCGCCTATGTCGGGACGGCCTGAGGGGAAGCGCTGAGACATGTCTGCCCGGGTCCTGGTCGTCGACGACATCCCAGCGAATGTGAAGCTGCTCGAAGCCAAGCTCGGCGCGGAGTATTTCGACGTCGTCACGGCGACGAACGGGATCGAGGCGCTGCAGATCTGCGAACGCGGCGAGACCGACATCGTCCTGCTCGACGTGATGATGCCGGGCATGAACGGCTTCGAGGTTTGCCGGCGGCTGAAGAGCAACGCGACCACAGCGCATATCCCGGTGGTCATGGTGACGGCGCTCGACCAGCCGAGCGATCGGCTGAAGGGGCTCGACGCCGGCGCCGACGACTTCCTGACCAAGCCGATCGACGACACAGCCCTGTTTGCGCGGGTGCGCAGCCTGGTGCGGCTGAAATCGGTCACCGACGAACTGCGCCAGCGCGCGCTCGCCTCGCGCCAACTCGGCATCGCCGACCCGCTGGCCGCCGCTGCGGCAGAGACCGGCCTCAATGGCCGCGTCCTGCTGATCGAGGATCGGCCGCTGATCGCCGAGCGATTGACGCAGGCGCTCTCGGCCTTCCATTCGATCGAGACGGAAGCCGATGCGCAGACGGCGCTGACTCGCGCCGCCGAGGGCGATTTCGAGATCGTGCTGGTGAGCCTGGATCTGCAGGACTATGACGGCCTGCGGCTCTGCAGCCAGCTGCGTACGCTCGAGCGGACCCGCAATCTCTCTGTGCTCCTGCTCGGCGAGGCCGCGGACAAGTCGCGCGTACTGCGCGGGCTCGAGATCGGCGCGCACGACTTCCTGGTCCGGCCGATCGACCGCAACGAATTGCTGGCGCGGGCGCGGACGCTGGTTCGCCGCAAGCGCTTCGCCGAGCGGCTGCGCGACAGCGTGCAGTCCTCGATGGAAATGGCGGTGATGGACCAGCTCACCGGGCTGCATAATCGCCGCTATCTCGACAGCCGGCTCTCGACGCTGTTCGACGAGTCGGCGCTGCGGGCGCGGACGCTGTCGCTGCTGGTGCTCGACGTCGATCGCTTCAAAGCCGTCAACGACAGTTGGGGCCATGATGCCGGTGACGAGGTGTTGCGCGAATTCGCCGATCGGGTGCGCACCTGCACGCGTGGCATCGACCTTGTGGCCCGCATGGGCGGCGAGGAGATCGTCGTCGTGCTGCCGGACACGGCGCTCGATGCCGCCCATGCTGTCGCCGAGCGGATCCGCAAGCGGGTCGAGGACGACCCTTTCCAGATCCAGCGCGGACAGCGCGCGATTGCCGTGACGGTGTCGATCGGCGTCGCCAGCCGGCGAGCGGGCGATGCCGGGCCGGTCGACATGATGAAGCGGGCCGATGAGGCGGTTTACCGGGCCAAGGCGGCGGGCCGCAACCGCGTCATCGTCGCCAGCGCAGCCTGAAGCTGCCGGGTAAGGTTTCCAAGTAGGGTTAAGTTTCGATGAATATTGGTGAATCAATCGACTCCGATTGATTCGGAGGGGCTTCCGCGTAGGGTGATTTCCAAGAGAACGGCTGCCGAGCAGCCGTCCGGAATGCCCTTCGGGAAGCCCAGGTTCCGCCGCATCTCCTGGGTCACCGCTGGGCTCGGCCGGTCGATGACGGGATCCTGGCCTCCTCAGCCCCGTCGTCGGCCGGCCACCTCGCCTTCGAGGCGGGCCTCAGTGCAGATGGCGCTCGATCATCTCCGGCACCCAGTAGCCGAGCAGGCCAAAACCGACGAGCAGCAGCAACAACAGCAGCGCGGCCCGCACGCGATGCGTCCAGCGGCGTGACTCGTCGACCTCGACGATCAGCCGCAGGAAGCCGCGCACCAGTCCGCCCGGGCGCGGCGGCGGTTCAGCTGGATTGGGGCCGTTGCTCAAGGGGGCTCCTGCGGATGGGGGGCGGGCCGCGCGGCAAGGTAGAAGAATGGTGCCTCCAACGCCAGCATGCGTTGTGGAGCCCGAATGCTTGCGGCCGCGTTGAAGACGTTCGGCAAGTTTATGGGCGAGTACTGCTCAGGTATTAGGCGTCCTACGCTATGAGGGCGCATCAACGGTCGTCGTCTCATGCTATTCTGATAACGATTCGTATGCCTGCTATCCGGCTGCGAAGTTGCTGGCCTGACATCCTCGCCTAGGGAGCGACCCATGCGTCTTTTCGCATCGGCGCTCTGCCTCGCGCTGTTGTCGTGGGGCGGAGGGCCTGTCCACGCGCATAGCTGGTACCCGTACGACTGTTGCAGTGATCGCGATTGCTGGCCGATGGGTCTCGACGCCGATGCGAAAGAGCCTGATCCGCGCATTGTTCCGGGCGGATATCTCACCCATGACGGGCATTTCGTGGCGGAGCAGAATACGCGGGTTTCAAAGGACGGCCGCTTCCACATCTGCCGCAGCGGCGGCATGCTGACCGGCACGGTGATCGCGCCGTCGCAGCGGCCGTTCTGCCTGTTCGTGCCGAAGCCGGCGTTCTGAGAGCCGCCCGCAGCGGTTAACGGCGTTGCCTCCGCGGGCGCTTGCTCGGAGGTAGCCACTGCCGACGCCTGAGATCACGGTTTGGCGAACCCGGCGATAGTGGGATGAGGAAGCTGGCGCTGCGGCCATGGCCCAACCGGCGATAGGCAAATGCGCCAATTGAATTTGCAGCGCCGTGGCGCAAATCTATGGTCTGAGAGACTATCGAACAGCAGGGGCAATCCGCCTTGCGGTCATCGCGATGCGGGGCGCTCGCAGCTCGGTGTCGAGGCGGACGGAGACAGCAGCCATGGCGGAGAACGGTAATCGTGAAGCGCTGGACGATCTGATCGCGCTCTTGCGCCGACAGATTTCCGACCTGACAGAGCAAGCCACAGCCGCGTCCGGCTCCGGAAGCGAGGAGAGGCTGTCGGACCTGCTCAACGAGAAGCAGGACCGTCTCAACGAGCTGCTGAAGGAGCGCGCGGCCGGAGAAACGTGACGGGGAACGCAAGCCGCAACGAAAAAGCCGCCCTGAGACAGGGCGGCTTTTCGAAAGGAAATCCAATCAGTTAGGCCGTTGGCCTCACTTGATCTTGGTTTCCTTGAACTCGACGTGCTTGCGCGCGACCGGGTCGTACTTCTTCTTCGACATCTTCTCGGTCATGGTGCGCGAGTTCTTCTTGGTCACGTAGAAGTACCCGGTGTCCGCGGTCGAGATGAGCTTGATCTTGATGGTCACGGCCTTGGCCATGGCGGAGCCCTCGATACAAATGGGGCCGCCGTCGGCCCTCGCAAAAACAAAACGGCCGGGCGAGCCCGGCAATCCGATGGGCGGGGAATGCCGTATCGGCGCGGGCAAGTCAAGGAATATCGGGCGGAGGGTCGGATTTTCCGCCGCCCGTTTGCGTCAGAGCAGCTCGCGCACGAAGCTGCCACGCTTCTCCCAATAGAACGGAACCGGCAGATACGGTGCGAATCCGGCCTTCAGCCGCTCCTCGACCTCGGCGATGATCACCTTGGTGATGGTCGGCAGGTCGAGCTCGCGCGCCTCGTCGAAGGTGACCGAGACGAGATCGACCAGCTCCGAATCGGGACCGATGACGCCTTCGACCTTGCCGGCGACGGCACGGGCATCGACGGCGAAGAAGCGCGTGTCGAAGCGCTTGGGCCGGCGCGGGGGGGTGATGGCGCGGGCGACGAAGGTAATGGCGCCGAGATCGGGGAAGACGCCCTTCGCGGCGAAGTCGGCCCAGACGCCCTCTGGCGCGCTCTCAGGCGAGCCGTAATCGGCGCTGCCGAAGAGCAGGCCGGTCTCCTCGAAGGTCTCGCGGATCGCGGCCAGCGCCAGCGCGCGGCCGCGCTGCAGGCTCGGCCGCACGCAGCGGGCGAGCAGGCGCTGCTCGCAAGGGGCGCCGAGGGCGCCGGTCGCAGCCATGCGGCGGTCGCCGGCCTCGATGCGCCCGCCGGGGAAGACGTACTTACCCGGCATGAACTTGTGGCCGGGATGGCGCTTGCCCATCAGTACCCTGGGCTTCTTCCCGGAATGGTCGAGGATCAGCATGGTCGCGGCGTCGCGCGGGCGCAGGTTGACGTTGGTTCGGGCGCGCTCGGCCTGGGTCAAGGTAATGGTATGGTCGTTCATCGGCCCCCCACGACCTTCATCGCCGGCTGGCGCTCGGGCTTGGGCATGGCGCCACCAAAACCGTGCATGCGCAAGGCCCATTGCAGGCCGATCACCGCGCCCTTGGCCGGCTGCATCAGCGCCAGGCTGAGAAAGACGGTGAGCGGCAGCCAGACCCAGAGATGCATGGCGATCGACCAGTTGGCGTATTTCTCGGCCAGCAGGATGCCGCCGACGACGACATGGCCGACGATGGTGATGACGATATAGGGCGGCAGATCGTCGGCACGCTGGTGGTGCAGGGTCTCGCCGCAGGCCTCGCAGGAATCGACCGGCTTCAGGAAGGCGCGGAAGAGCCGACCTTCACCGCAGTTCGGGCAGCGGCAGAAGAGGCCGCGACGCATAGCCTGACGCCAGTCGCGAGCCTGGACCGGCTTGGGATGGTGACAATGTATGGACATGGGGAGTCTTCGTGGTTCAGGGCGTCAGCGCTTGCGGCCCGATCGTTTGGGCGGGGGGCGGCCCTGCTTTCGCCCCATAGGTAAAGCAGGGCGTGACCTTTTGCCAGAGCGGTCGGATGTCGCGGGCCGTCCTTCTGTGAGCAACTCGAAGCGAAGAGCGCCTGCGACCGGTGCCGCCTCGACCAATTTGACATGAACACGGTCGCCGAGACGCCAGCTTTCGCCGGTGCGATCGCCGACCAGCGCATGGGCGCGCTCGTCATGGCGGTAGTAGTCGGCGCCCAGGGTCGAGGCCGGGATGAAGCCGTCGGCGCCGGTGTCGTCGAGCTTGACGAAGAGGCCAGCGCGGTTGAGGCCGGCGATGCGGCCGTCGAAGCTCGACCCGATCTGGTCGGCGAGGAAATGCGCGATCAGGCGGTCGGTGGTCTCGCGCTCGGCCGCCATGGCGCGGCGCTCGGCTGCCGAGATCCTGGTCGCGACCTCGCGCAATTCAGAGAGCGTCACCGATTTCGGCAAGCCGTCATCGCCGAGCTTCAGCGCCGAGATCAAGGCACGGTGCACGATCAGATCGGCATAGCGGCGGATCGGCGAGGTGAAATGGGCGTAGCGACGCAGGTTCAGGCCAAAATGCCCGTAATTCTCGGCGACGTATTCGGCCTGCGCCTGGGTGCGCAGCACGACCTCGTTCATCAAGAGCTCGTTCTCCGAGCCTTTGATCATCGCGAGGATGCGGTTGAACAGCACCGGCCGCAGCGCCGCATCCTTCGGCAGCTTGATGCCGATCGAGGCGAGGACCTCGCCGAGCGCCCGCATCTTCTCGAGCGAGGGCTCGTCATGGCAGCGGTAGATCAGCGGGCTCTTCGCCTTTTCCAGCGTCTCGGCCGCGGCGACGTTGGCGAGGATCATGAATTCCTCGATCAGCCGGTGCGCAGCGAGCCGCTCGGGCACGATCACGCGGGTGACCTTGCCGTCTGCGTCGAGGACGAGTTTGCGCTCGGGCAGATCGAGATCGAGCGGCTGGCGGGCGTCGCGGGCGCGGGCCGCCGAACCATAGGCGGCCCAGAGCGGCATCAGGATGCTGTCACGGATCGGGCCGGTGAGGTCGTCCGGCTTGCCGTCGATCGCCGCCTGGGCCTGCTGGTAAGAGAGCTTGGCCGCCGAGCGCATCATGATGCGGTGGAAGCTGTGGCTCTTCTTCGAACCGTCGGCCTTGAGGATCAGGCGGACGGCCAGGGCAGGGCGGTCCTCGCCGCCGCGTAGCGAGCAGAGATCGTTCGAGATCCGCTCCGGCAGCATCGGCACGACGCGGTCGGGGAAATAGACCGAATTACCACGCTCCAGCGCCTCGCGATCGAGCGCCGAGCCTGGGCGGACATAAGACGCGACATCGGCGATAGCCACGGTGACGATATGGCCGCCGGGATTGTCGGGGTCATCATCCGGCGCGGCATGGACCGCGTCGTCATGATCCTTGGCGTCGTGCGGGTCGATGGTGATCAGCGGCAGGGTGCGCCAGTCCTCGCGGCCGGCGAGCGTTGCAGGCTTGGCGGCCTCCGCCTCGGCGATGGTTGCGGGCTGGAATTCATTGGGGATGCCGTGAGCGTGGATCGCGATCAGCGAGACCGCGCGCTCCGACTTCAGCGAGCCGAGCCGCTCGCGCACCCTGGCCTGAGGCGGCCCGAAGCGGCTTTCGCGCGCGAAGGAGACCGAGACGAGGTCGCCGTCCTCCGCATTGCCGGTCTGACCCTTCGGGACAAGCGCCTCGCGCCCCTGCGCCTTCTTGTCGACGGGAACAAGCCGGCCCGAGCCGTCGGGGAGGGCGCGGAAAATGCCGAGCACCTGCGCCTTGGCCTTGCCCATCACCTTGAGGGTGCGGCCTGACCATTGATAGCCCTCGACACCGCGCAGCTTCGTCAGCTTGAGCAGGACATGATCGCCGACGCCCGGAGTAGCGGCGGTCGGCGTCTTGGGCTTGCGGCGGAATTCGCGCTGGCGTTCGAGCAGGATCTTCGGCGCCTCGCCCTGATCGTCCTCGTTCCATTGGAGCGGGGCGGCGACGAGGTCGCCCTCGCGGTCGCGCGACTTGACCTCGCAGAGCAGGACAGCGGGGAGGGCAGCGTGCGGCTTGACCGGACCCGAGCCGCCATTCTCTTCCAGCTCTAGCTCGCGCAGCAGGCGTTTCAGCCAGATTTTGCCGCCGGCATCGAGCTGGAAGGCCTTGGCGATGTCGCGCCGGCCGGGCTCGCGGCCGGCGGCGCGCTCCTCCTCGATGAAGGCGAGGATGGCGTTACGGGAGAGGTCGGCGTCGGGACGGGGCAAGGGCACGGGCCTCGTCAGCTGCGGCTGGGCGCGAAGATCATGGCTGGTTTCTGCCACGCCGTAACCGGGCGCGCCAGAACGGCCTGTGCAGAACTGCTGCCCGAAAAGGAGAAGGGCTGCCCTTGCGGGCAGCCCTTCCATTGCCGAACCGCAGCCCCGGTAACAGGGCTAAGCGTCACGGAAACTCACGCGCAACCGAACCCCTCATGGGACGAGTCCAGGCCATGCGCCCCCCGCGACAGCGGTTGATGACAATGAGACACTGGATCACCTCCTTTCAGTTGTTACCGACAAGGAGGAGGCTAGGGTGATTCCAAGCGCCGCGTAAACGGTAAAGATTCAGCGGCTCACAGCTCGGCTAGCTGCAATAAAATCAGGCGCTCAGCTGCCGTCAGGCGATGTTGCCTAATTTATGTGCGCTCATTTTGCCTATTGGCTGGTCACTTGCTGCCGCGGCGCATGATCCTTGCGTGAGATCGGCCCCTCCCGGCAGGAAATCGCTCGCAAAACCGCCCTGAACACCCCTTGTTGCAGCGCCTCGATGCCCTCGAACCCAAGTTGGCACGTCGCTTGCGAACCTCTCCCGCCAGCCGACAAGGCAACTGCGTCCGGGAGGGGCGCGGTCAACAGGGACCCTCGGGGGACATCGCAGTGAAACTCACTCGTCGCGTGGTCATGGGCGCCGCCTTCGCAGGCGCCACGGTTCTCTCCTCGCTGCTGCCGGCGCAGGCGCAAGAGACCATCAAGGTCGGCATCCTGCATTCGCTCTCCGGCACGATGGCGATCTCGGAGACGACGCTGAAGGACGTCATGCTCATGCTCATCGAGGAGCAGAACAAGAAGGGCGGCGTGCTCGGCAAGAAGCTCGAGGCGGTCGTGGTCGATCCGGCTTCGAACTGGCCGCTCTTCGCCGAGAAGGCGCGTGAGCTGATCGTCAAGGACAAGGTCTCGGCCGTGTTCGGCTGCTGGACCTCGGTCTCGCGCAAGTCGGTGCTCCCGGTCTTCAAGGAGCTGAACTCGATCCTGTTCTACCCGGTCCAGTACGAGGGCGAGGAGAGCGAGCGCAACGTGTTCTATACCGGCGCTGCGCCGAACCAGCAGGCAATCCCGGCCGTCGACTATCTCGCCAAGGAAGAGAAGGTGGAGCGCTGGGTGCTCGCCGGCACCGACTATGTCTATCCGCGCACGACCAACAAGATCCTGGAGGCCTATCTTCTCGCTAAGGGCGTGAAGAAGGAGGACATCCTGATCAACTACACGCCGTTCGGCCATTCCGACTGGCAGACCATCGTCTCCGATATCAAGAAGTTCGGTACCGCCGGCAAGAAGACCGCCGTGGTCTCGACCATCAACGGCGACGCCAACGTTCCCTTCTACAAGGAGCTCGGCAACCAGGGCATCAAGGCGACCGACATCCCGGTCGTCGCCTTCTCGGTCGGCGAGGAAGAGCTCGCCGGCATCGACACCAAGCCGCTGCTCGGCCATCTCGCGGCCTGGAACTACTTCCAATCGGTCAAGACGCCGGAGAACGAGGCCTTCATCAAGCAGTGGAAGGCCTACAAGAAGAACGACAAGGCCGTCACCAACGACCCGATGGAGGCCCATGTCATCGGCTTCGCCATGTGGGTGAAGGCGGTGGAGAAGGCCAAAAGCTTCGATCCCGACAAGGTCATCGATGCACTGCCCGGCGTCGAGGCACCGAACCTGACCGGCGGCGTCTCGAAGATGCTGCCGAACCACCACATCACCAAGCCGGTGCTGATCGGCGAGATCAAGGCCGACGGCCAGTTCGACGTGGTCTCGAAGACTGGCCTCGTCGCCGGCGACGCCTGGTCGAAGGAGCTCGACGGCTCCAAGGACCTGGTCGGCGACTGGGTCGAGAAGAAGTGCGGCAATTTCAACGTCAAGACCGGCAAGTGCGGCAGCGGCACCTGAGCTGAAGAGGGGGAAGGGCGGCACGGTCGGAAAGCCCGGCCGCCCTTCGCAATTCTCCTGGTTGCCGCCTTGCGGAACACCTCGTCACAGCCCTCATCCTGAGGAGCGATCGCAGATCGCGTCTCGAAGGATGCTCCAGAGCGTACTGAACCATCCTTCGAGACGCCGCTGCGCGGCTCCTCAGGATGAGGGCTGAACCAAGACCATCCAGCCGAAGCGAGCTGATGTCCTTTCTCATTCGCCTCCTGCGATCCCTGACCATCGCCTTGGCGCTCTTGGCCGCGCCGGCCATCGCACTCGCGCAGAGCGCCGACGATGCCTTCGTCCGGCTCGGCGCCGACAGCTTCTCGGACACGGCGCGCGCCATCGACATCCTCGTCCAGAGCGCGCATCCGAACGCGGCGGTGATCATCGAGGCGCTGGCCGATGGCCGACTGCTCGCCGGCGGCGGCGCGGTCGCGGTGAAGACCAAGGAAGGCGGCTTTCTCGACGCCAGGACCGGGCAGGCGCTCGCAGCCGCACCGGCAGGGCTGAACCCCGTCAGGCTCAACAACAATGTCCGGCGGGTGATCCAGGGCGCGCTCGGCGGGCTCGGGCTGATCAACCCCGATCCTGCCAAGCGCGTCGCCGCCGCTGAGGCTGTCTTCCGGGCGCGCGACGTCTCGGTGCTGCCGGTCCTCGAAGCCGCCATCGCCAAGGAAACCAATGAGCGGGCGCGCCGGGCCTTGCGCGAGGCGCAAGCGGCGATCCTGATCGTCAAGACCGATGCCCCGCCCTTCGACCGCATCGCTGCCGTCGACGTGCTGCGCGAGCGCGGCGACCAGGATGCACTGGCGACATTGCGAGCCCTGCCGGGTGACGCGACGCCGGGTCTCAAGGAAGCGCAGGCGCGCGCCATCTCCGAGATCGAAGGCAAGCTCGCTCTGTGGCGGGCCGGGCAGAATCTCTGGTACGGGCTCTCGCTCGGCTCGGTGCTGCTGCTCGCCGCGATCGGCCTCGCCATCACCTTCGGCGTGATGGGCGTGATCAACATGGCCCATGGCGAGATGGTGATGCTCGGCGCCTACACCACCTTCGTGGTGCAGGAGCTGATCCGGGCGAACGCGCCTTATCTGTTCGACTGGTCGCTGGCGATCGCGCTGCCGGCTGCCTTCATCGTCGCCGGCGCGGTCGGCATCGCGATCGAGCGCGGCGTCATCCGCTTCCTGTACGGGCGCCCGCTGGAGACGCTGCTGGCGACCTGGGGCATCAGCCTGATCCTGCAGCAGGCGGTGCGGACCGCCTTCGGCCCGACCAATCGCGAGGTCGGCGCGCCAGCCTTCATGTCCGGTGCCTTCGAACTCGGCGGGCTTGCCATCACCTGGAACAGGCTCTGGATCATCGTCTTTGCAGCGCTGGTCTTTGCCGCGCTGCTCGCCATCCTGAAGCTGACGCCGATGGGCCTGCAGATGCGGGCCGTCACCCAGAACCGGCGCATGGCCTCGGCGATGGGCATCCGCACCGGCCGGATCGACGCGCTGACCTTCGGGCTCGGCTCCGGCGTCGCGGGGCTTGCCGGCGTCGCGCTCTCGCAGATCGACAATGTCAGCCCCAATCTCGGCCAGAGCTACATCATCGACAGCTTCATGGTCGTGGTCTTCGGCGGGGTCGGCAATCTCTGGGGCACGCTGATCAGCGCCATGAGCCTCGGCGTCGCCAACAAGCTATTGGAGCCTTATGCGGGCGCCGTGCTCGGCAAGATCGCGCTGCTGGTCTTTATCATCCTGTTCATCCAGAAGCGCCCGCGCGGCCTGTTCGCGTTGAAGGGCAGGGCGGTGGAAGCATGATCACGCGCTTCCTGCTCTCGAACATGGACAAGCGGGGCTATGCCTTCCTCGCCATCGTCGCGGCGATCGGCCTGCTGGTGCCGCTGGCCAACCTCTTGATCCCGGCCGGCTCGCCCTTCCATGTCTCGACCGCGACCATGTCGCTCTGGGGCAAGTACCTCTGCTACGCGCTGCTGGCGATCTCGCTCGATCTGGTCTGGGGCTATTGCGGCATCCTTTCGCTCGGCCACGGCGCCTTCTTCGCGCTCGGCGGCTATGCGATGGGCATGTACCTGATGCGCCAGATCGGCTCGCGCGGCGTCTATGGCAATCCGATCCTGCCCGACTTCATGGTCTTCCTGAACTGGGGAGAGTTGCCCTGGTACTGGTACGGCTTCTCGTCCTTTCCCTTCGCCATGTTGATGGTGCTGCTTGTTCCGGGCCTGCTCGCCTTCGTCTTTGGCTGGTTCGCCTTCCGCAGCCGAGTCACCGGCGTCTATCTCTCGATCATCACCCAGGCGCTGACCTATGCGCTGCTGCTCGCCTTCTTCCGCAACGATATGGGTTTCGGCGGCAATAACGGCCTGACCGACTTCAAGGACATCCTCGGCTTCAACGTGCAGGCGCAGGGCACGCGCGCGGCGCTGTTCGCGATGACCTGCACGATGCTGATCGCCAGCTTCCTGATCGCCCGCGGCATCGTCACCTCCAAGCTCGGCAAGGTGGTGATCGCGATCCGGGATGCTGAATCGCGCACGCGCTTCCTCGGCTACCGGGTCGATCGCTTCAAGCTCTTCGTCTTCACCGTCTCGGCCTGCATGGCCGGCGTCGCCGGCGCGCTCTACGTGCCGCAGGTCGGCATTATCAATCCCAGCGAATTCGCCCCGGCCAACTCGATCGAGACCGTGATCTGGGTCGCGGTCGGCGGGCGCGGCTCGCTGGTCGGCGCGGCGCTTGGCGCTGTCGTGGTCAACTGGGCCAAGACGATGTTCACCTCGGGCTTCATGGCGCCGTACTGGCTGTTCGCGCTCGGCGCGCTCTTCGTCTTCGTCACCCTGTTCATGCCGAAGGGCATTCTGGGTACCGCGCAGGGCTGGTGGGAGAGCCGCAAGCGGCCCGCGCCCGTGCCAGCAGCCGAACCGGCGCTGGCGGAGTAACCGATATGAACGCTCCCACACCCGGCGCGCTGACCTCTTCCTTGCTCTATCTCGACGGCGTCAGCGTTTCCTTCGACGGCTTCAAGGCGATCCGCGGCCTGTCGCTGACGATCGAGCCCGGCGAGATGCGCGCCATCATCGGCCCGAACGGCGCCGGCAAGACCACGATGATGGACATCATCACCGGCAAGACCCGGCCCGACGAAGGCACCGTAATGTTCGGCGGCTCGGTCGATCTCACCCGGCTCGACGAGGCGGCGATCGCCAATCTCGGCATCGGCCGCAAGTTCCAGAAGCCGACCGTGTTCGACTTCCACACGATCGAGGACAACATCCTCCTCGCGCTGAAATCGAAGCGCACGGTGCTGAAGACGCTGTTCTGGCAGACTGAAGGGCCGCAGCAGAAGCGGATCGACGAGATTCTCGCCATCATCAAGCTGGCCGACAAGCGCGAGAAGCTCGCCGGCTCGCTCTCGCACGGCCAGAAGCAGTGGCTCGAGATCGGCATGCTGCTGGCACAGGATCCCAAGCTCCTGCTCGTCGACGAGCCGGCCGCCGGCATGACCGATGGCGAGACGGCGCAGACCGCGGTGCTGCTCAAGGAGATCGCGAAAGATCACTCCGTGATCGTGGTCGAGCACGACATGGGCTTCATCCGCGAGCTCGGCGTGAAGGTGACGGTGCTGCACGAGGGCTCGGTGCTGGCCGAGGGGCCGCTCGACCAGGTCAGTGCCAATGAGCGCGTCGTCGAAGTCTATCTGGGGCGCTAATCATGCTGACTGTGGACGCCATCGATCTCCATTACGGCGCCGCCCAGGCGCTGCGCCGCGTCTCGGTCAGCGCCGAGATCGGCAAGGTCACCTGCGTGATGGGCCGCAACGGCGTCGGCAAGACCTCGCTGATGCGCGCCATCGTCGGCCATCAGCCGATCTCGGGCGGGCATATCCGGCTCGATGGCGAGGACATCTCGGCGCTGCGGAGCGAGGACCGCGCCCGCGCCGGCATCGCCTATGTGCCGCAGGGCCGCGAGGTTTTCCCACTGTTGACGGTGAAGGAAAACCTCGAGACCGGCTTTGCGCCCTTGCCCCGCAAGGAACGCTTCATCCCGAACGAACTGTTCGACCTATTCCCCGTGCTGCAGTCCATGCTGGGCCGGCGCGGCGGAGACCTCTCGGGTGGCCAGCAGCAGCAACTCGCGATCGCGCGGGCGCTGGTCACCCGACCCAGGCTGCTTGTGCTGGACGAGCCGACCGAGGGCATCCAGCCCTCGATCATCAAGGATATCGGCCGCGCCATCGACTATCTGCGCAGTAAGGGCGGCATGGCGATCGTGCTGGTCGAGCAGTATTTCGACTTCGCCCGCGACCTCGCCGACACTATGTTCGTGATGGACCGCGGCGAGGTGGTGCTGGCCGGGCCGATGGCGGAGCTGGATGGCAACCAGGTGCAGCGGCTGATCCAGGTCTAGTGTTGCGCGTCATGCTCGGGCTTGACCCGAGCATCTCAGGCCGGAAGAGGCTCATATCGGCGCCTTCTCGTCACGAGATTCTCGGGTCTGCGCTTCGCTCCGCCCGAGAATGACGCGAGGCTTTGCCCCTCAGAACTCCAGCGGCGCGTTGTCGATGACCTCCTTCATCACGAAGAAGGTGCGGGTCTGGCGGACGCCCGGCAGCGCCAGCAGCGTCTTCGCATGCAGCTTGTTGAAGTCGGCGAGGTCGCGCACGCGGATCTTGAGGAAATAGTCGAAATCGCCGGCGACGATGTGGCAGTCGAGCACGACCGGGAGCTGCTTCACCGCCTCTTCGAACAGGCCGAAGCTTTCAGGCGTCGAGCGGTCGAGCACTACGCCGACGATGGCGAGCGTGCCCTTCTCGACCTTGTGCGGATCGATCTGCGCGCGCACGCCGGTGACATAGCCCTCGGCGAACAGGCGCTGGATGCGGCGATGGCAGGTGGCGGCGCTGGTGTTCACGCGCTTGGCGATCTCGGCATTGCCCATGCGCCCGTCGGCCTGCAGCAAGCGCAGGATTCTGAGGTCGGTCCGGTCGAGTTCTGCCTCCATGAACGATTCTTCCGTTTTGGCTGCCATCAATGTCGCCATAGGCTAGCAGATTGCAGGTTTGACGAAAGCTGAGAGAAAATCAGGAGCCAAGTTCGGGAGCACCTTTCAAGGCCGTTTTGCTAGCGTTTGCGGGCCATTTCAGAAGGGAAACCCACCATGCTCGCCAAGTTCGAACGCTATCCCCTGACCTTCGGGCCGTCGCCGATCGAGAAGCTCTCGCGGCTTTCCGCCCATCTCGGCGGCGCCGTCGAGCTCTATGCCAAGCGCGAGGACTGCAATTCCGGCCTCGCCTTCGGCGGCAACAAATTGCGCAAGCTCGAATACATCGTCCCGGATGCGATCGCATCCGGCGCCGACACGCTGGTCTCGATCGGCGGCGTGCAGTCGAACCACACCCGCATGGTCGCCGCGACCGCCGCCAAGATCGGCATGAAGTGCCGGCTCGTGCAGGAAAGCTGGGTGCCGCATGAGGACGCCGTCTATGACCGGGTTGGCAACATCCTGCTGTCGCGGGTGATGGGCGCCCATGTCGAGCTGGTCGACGAGGGCTTCGACATCGGCATCCGCGCGAGCTGGGAAAAGGCGCTGGAAGACGTGAAGGCCAAGGGTGGCAAGCCCTATGCGATCCCGGCCGGTGCCTCCGTGCACAAGTTCGGCGGGCTCGGCTATGTTGGCTTCGCCGAGGAGGTGAGGGCGCAGGAGGAAGAGCTCGGCTTCAAGTTCGACTATATCGTCGTCTGCACCGTCACCGGCTCGACCCATGCCGGGATGGTCGTCGGCTTCGCGAGGGATGGCCGCCAGCGCAACGTCATCGGCATCGACGCGTCGTTCACGCCGGCGCAGACCAGGGCGCAGGTCCTCGATATCGCGCAGAAGACCTCCGAGCTGGTCGGCGGCAAGGAGATCACCGCCGACGACATCGTGCTGAACGAGGATTACGCCTATCCGGTCTATGGCGTGCCCTCGCAGGAGACGATCGAGGCGATCCGCCTGTCGGCCCGGCTCGAGGGCATGATGACCGACCCCGTCTATGAGGGGAAATCGATGCAGGGCATGATCGACCTGGTGAAGAAAGGTTTCTTCCCGGCGGGATCGAAGGTGCTCTACGCCCATCTCGGCGGCGTGCCGGCGATCAACGGCTACAGCTACACCTTCCGCAACGGTTGAGCGCCATGGAGGCGCTCGTCCTCTGCGAGATCGCGGCAGGCCGCGAGGATCTGCGCGAGGCCCTGCTGGCGCGGATCGGCCGGCTCGGCCTCCGCGAGCGGGCGAAGCTCAGCTTCGTCGCCCGCGACCGGAGCGCGCCGGCCAACACGCTCGTGGCCGTCGGTTTTCCCCGGATGGCGGGGGCCGAGCGCTTTGCCGCCGACGCGATCGGCGACGGGTTCGGCGTAGATGCCGTCAGGCTGCTGGCGCTCGACGCCACTTGGCAGGTAGAGCCGCTACCGCTGATGTTCCCCTGACGGCGCGCAGCGCCGGGCCCCTATGGTCTGGCGCCGGCTGCGTCCGGCAGGTCCCCAATGACCGTGCCGGCCGCCTTCGGCTTGGTGAGCGGAGCCGGGGTCGGCTGATTGCCGTAATGGATCAGGTCCTGGCCGGCATGGATGTCGCTCGCGACCTGGAGGTCGAGCCGCTCGGCATCGCGGCGGCGGACATCCTCGACGATCTCGGCGGCCTCCTCCTCCGGCACGCCGAGCGCGCGCAGGACTTCGCCGCCGAAGACCATGGCGGATTCGAAGGTCTCGCGGATCTGATAGTCGACGCCGGCACGGATCAGATCCATTGAATGGCCGCGGTCGAAGGCGCGCACGAACAGCTTCGCGTGCGGGAACTCGGCCTGCGCCACCCGCACGATCGCGTTGGCGGTCTCGCGCTTCTCGACGCAGACCAGGATCGCCTCGGCCTGATGGGCGCCGGAGGCGTGGAGGATGTCGGCACGCGTGCCGTCGCCGTAATAGACCTTGAAGCCGAAGCTCGCGGCGGCCTGGATCATCTCCACATCGGTCTCGATCAGCGAGATGCTGCAGCCGCGGGCGAGCAGGGTCTGGCTCGCGACCTGGCCGAAGCGTCCGAAGCCGACGACGAGGATGCGCCCCTTGAGGCCCTCGGCATGCTCGACGCCATCGAGCGATTCCTGTTCGGGTGGCATGAAGCGGTCGATGGCGAGCACGACCAGCGGAGTGATCGCCATCGACAGGATCACGATGGCGCTGGCGATGGCGTTGATCCGCGCATCGAAAATGCCAGCTGTGGCCGCAGCGCTGTAGAGCACGAAGGCGAACTCGCCGCCCTGCGAGAACAGCGCGACGCGGGTAATCGCATTGCGCGTGCGCGTGCGGAACAGCTTGGCGACGATGAAGATGCCGGCCGCCTTGACCAGCATGAAGGCGGCGACGCCGAGCGCGACGGCCTGCCATTCCTGGGCGATCAGCTTGAGATCGAGCGACATGCCGACCGCCAGGAAGAACATGCCGAGCAGGAGGCCGCGGAACGGCTCGATATCGGCTTCGAGCTGGTGGCGGAAGGTCGATTCCGACAGCAGCACGCCGGCGAGGAAGGCGCCCATCGCCATGGACAGGCCGCCGAACTGCATCGCCAGCGCCGAGCCCAGCACGACGAGCAGCGCCGCGCCGGTCATGACCTCGCGGGCCTGGGCATTGGCGAGCAGCCGGAACATCGGGTTGAGCAGCCATTTGCCGGCAACGATGAGGCCCACGAGCGAGCCAGCGCCGATCAGCAGCGGCATGAGGCCGCCGCTCTCGGCTGTCTTGGCGGGAGCGAGCACGGCGACGACCGCAAGCAGCGGCACGATGGCGAGGTCTTCGAGCAGCAGGATCGAGACCGCCTGCTGGCCGTGCGGCGTCGAGGCCTCGCCGCGCTCGTTCAGCATCTGCATCACCACGGCGGTGGAGGACAGGACGAAGCCCATGCCGGCGATGAAGGCGGCGGCGGGAGGCAAGCCGGCGAGAATGCCGACCCCGGTCAAGAGCGCGCCGCAGAGCCCGACCTGTGCGACGCCGAGGCCAAAAATCTCGCCGCGCAGGTTCCAGAGCCGCGAGGGCTGCATCTCCAGCCCGATGATGAAGAGGAACATGACGACGCCGAATTCGGCGACGTGGAGCACGCTTTCCGGATTGGAGAACAGGCCGATGCCGGAGGGGCCGATGACGAGGCCGCCGGCAAAATAGCCGAGCACCGAGCCGAGCTTGAGCTTGCGGAAGATCGGTACCGCGATGACGCCCGCCCCCAGAAGCCCGACCGCCTGAACCAGATCCTGAGAGAAGCCTTCCGCCGCCATAACGCTGCCTTTGCCCGCCTTCGCTGTGGATATCCGCCGCTCATGAAAAAGAAGCGTCGGCTGCGTTTAGGCAAGCTTTCGCTCGACCGCCAGACCGCCCGGACAACACGATGCAGCTAGCGTGCCGGCCGGCCAACGCTTGCCGGCCGGCGTTCATCGGGGCATTTAGCATCGCCAAAGCCGGCTCTTCGCCGGCAGCAGGAGCGTTCGCGATGCAGCTTGGAGTGGTCGGCCTCGGCCGCATGGGAGCCAATATCGTTCGGCGGCTGCACCGCGCCGGGCACAATTGCGTGGTCTATGACCGCGACCCGAAGCCGGGCGAGGCGCTGGCCAAGGACGGCGCCGTCAATGTCGCCGACCTCAAGGAGATGGTGGCGAAGCTCCAGGCGCCGCGCGCGATCTGGATCATGCTGCCGGCCGGCGAGATCACCGAAAAGACGCTTGCCGATCTCGCGGCGATGATGAGCCCCGGCGATACGCTGATCGATGGCGGCAACGCCTTCTGGAAGGACGATGTCCGGCGCGGGCGCGAGCTCGAAGCCAAGGGCCTACACTATCTAGACATCGGCACCTCTGGCGGTGTGCACGGGCTCGATCGCGGCTACTGCCTGATGATCGGCGGCGACAAGGCGACCTTCGACCGGCTGGAGCCGATCTTCCAGGCGCTGGCGCCGGGCAAGGGTAAGATCGAGCCGACCAAGCACCGCGAGGGGCGCAACCCGACGGCCGAGCAGGGCTATCTGCATTGCGGTCCGGCCGGGGCCGGCCATTTCGTCAAGATGATCCATAACGGCATCGAATACGGGATGATGCAGGCCTTCGCCGAGGGCTTCGACCTCCTGCGCAACGCCTCGGCCAAGGACGGGCTGCCGGAGGAATACGGCTTCGATTTCGATGTCGCCGAGATCGCCGAAGTCTGGCGGCGCGGCTCGGTCGTGACCTCATGGCTGCTCGATCTCACCGCCGAGGCACTGGCTGCCGATGAGGAGCTCGGCGCTTATTCCGGCCATGTCTCGGATTCGGGTGAGGGGCGCTGGACGGTGCAGGCGGCGATCGAGACCGCGACGCCGGCCGAGGTATTGACCTCTTCGCTCTACACCCGCTTCCGCTCGCGCAAGGACCACACCTTCGCCGAAAAAATTCTCTCCGCCATGCGCGCCGGCTTCGGCGGCCATGTCGAGCCGAAGAAGCAGGGCTGACGCGGATGGTTCTCGCCAATGACGCCGGCGCGCCGGCGGTGATCGTCGTGATGGGCGTCGCGAGCTCGGGCAAGACTTCGCTCGGCGAACGCCTGGCCGAGCGGCTCGGCTGGCCATTCCGCGATGCCGACTCGTTCCATCCGCCCGAGAACGTTGCGAAGATGTCGGCTGGCACTCCGCTGACCGACGAGGACCGCAAGCCCTGGCTGGCGGCGATCGCGGCCTGGATCGACGAACTAAGGACGAGTGGCGGCAACGGCATCGTCACCTGCTCGGCGCTGAAGAAGGCGTATCGCGAGGTGATCGTGGGGAAACGGCCAGACGTCGCGCTGGTCTATCTCATGGGCTCGCGCGAGCTGATCGGCCAGCGCATGGCGGCGCGCCAGCACCATTTCATGCCGCCGGCTCTGCTCGACAGCCAGTTCGCGACGCTGGAGGAGCCGGGCGCCGACGAGAACCCGCTCGTGGTCCAAGTCGAGGCGAGCAAGGAGGCGATCGTCGAGCAGGTGGTGCGCGAGCTGCGGCTGGGCTGAACCGGCTGCCGCGGTCTCAATCGTCCGCCCACATCCGGACCAGGTTGGCGAGCGATTTCGACAGGAGGTCGAACTCGGCCGTCTTGCCCTCGCGGCCGAACAAAGCGCGCCGGGCACGGTCGAGATCGAACAGGATCTCGCGCTGGCCGCCGTCGCGGATGAAGCTGCGCGCCCAGCCGACAGCGGCGAGGCGCTCGCCTTCGGTCACCGGCGCGACATGGTGCAGGCTCGTCGATGGGTAGACGATCAGCGAGCCGGCCGGCAACTTGATCTGCTCATCGCCCGAGGTGCCCTCGATCACCAATTCGCCGCCCTGATAACTCTCGGGCGCGGCGAGGAAGAGGGTGAAGGACACATCGGTGCGCAGGCCGCCGATCAGCGCGTCGTCGATATGGCTGCCATAGGCCTGGCCGGGCTGGTAGCGGCTGATCAGCAGAGGCGTCAGCGCCTTCGGCCGAACGGCGGCGGCGAAGACCTCGTTGGCAAGGATGTGCTCGGCGAGCTTCTCGCGCAGCGCCTCGCTGCGCGCGCCAGGCGCGGCCTGCCGATTGTTCTTGACCAGCCTTGCACTCCAGCCGGCGGTACTGCGCCCATCCTCGAAACGGATCGCGGCGAGCTCGATCCGGATCTCGTCGATTTCACTGGGGCTGAGGACGTTGCCGATAGGCAGGATCATGGCAGGACCTTCATGCAGGCTCGGTCATCATGCGGTGGTGCCGCACACTCTGTCCACTGCAAGACCATCTTCAGAGCTTCGGTCAACTCTTTTTAGAATCAATAAAATCAAGCTTTCGAGCCAAGCTCTTTTCTTGACTGGCCGGGAATTCAGGCTCATGCCGCCGCGATGACTTAGCGGCCCTTTGACGGACCAAGTCGAACCGGTGCGATGACAGGATGCCGCGATCAAGACCACCAGCAAACTCTGGCTCCGCCTTGGCAGCGCGGCCGTGGCGAGAACGGGTCTCGCGGGCGCTGATCTCGCTCAGGTGACGGCTGCGCCCGGCCTGCACCAGGCGGATGGCGTCCAGCTCGCGCAGCATGCGGGCAGCCATGGCGCGCCGGCCAAGCCTGCCAAGGGGCAGGGTGGCGCCGGACCAGATCGCCGCTGCGCTTGCAATCCATATACGGAGCTTGGTCTCGCCGAAAACGCGCTTCGACGCCTGGGCCGAGGGGGACGATGCGGCGCTGAATGCCGCAGAGAAGGCCGGTTTCGCCCTCTTCAACGGCAAGGCCAGCTGCAGCAATTGCCATTCCGGCTGGGCCTTCACCGACCGGGCCTTCCACGATATCGGCTTGCCCGGCAGCGATCTCGGGCGCGGCAAGGTCATCGGCCTGCCGGCAGCCGACCATGCCTTCCAGACGCCGCTCCTGCGCGAGCTCTCCTGGACCGCGCCCTATATGCATGACGGCTCGCTGGCCACGCTCGATGTGGTGCTCGACCATTACGAGCATGGCGTCGTCAGGTGCCCGAGCCTGTCGCCCGATCTCAAGCGCGTCACGCTGACGGAGCCCAAGCGGGCGGCGCTACTCGCCTTCCTGGCGACGCTGTCGAGCGAGAACCCGCCGGTGCCGGCGCCTCTGGTCGCGGTGGGCTCGCCCGCTCTTCCGGCTGCGCGCGAGGGCACGGTGATCTCGCAGAAGGACAAGCTGTTCCAGCCCTCGGCGGTGCGCGTGCGGGCTGGGGAAAGCCTGACGATCGTCAACGACGATGTCCGCACCCATAATGTCCGGCTCGATACCGGGCCGCGGCCGTTCAATTCCGGTGCGCAGGAGCCGGGGCAGTCGGTGACCGTGCCCTTCGCCCGGCTGGGGCAGTACGAGCTCTATTGCGGCATCCATCCGACGATGCGGCTCGACGTCTTGGTCGAGCGCTAGCGGAATGCGCACGCACGGACTGCAACTCAGCTCCTAGTTTCAACCGATTGAAAAAAGGCCGCAATCGGCGCATTGCTTAGGGGAGGCGGGGGAGCCGCCGGTCCCAAGGTATCATCATGCTCGACAAAGTCGTTCCGCCGCGCACGCTCAAGCTCAATGCCGCCGACAATGTCGCGGTTGCCGTCGATCCGATCGATGTCGGCGTCAGCGCTGCCGGGGTCACCGCGCTGAAGCGCATTCCGCGCGGCCACAAGATCGCGCTGACCCGGATCGCCAAGGACGAGCCGATCCGCAAGTTCGGGCAGATCATCGGCTTCGCCACGCTCGACATCCCGCCGGGCGAATGGGTGCACGAGCACAATACCGGCTTCCACGCCTTCGAGCGCGACTATGCCTATGCCGCCGAGGCGAAGAACGAACTCATCCTGCCGGTCGAGCAGCAGGCGACCTTCCAGGGTTTCCGCCGCAAGGACGGCCGGGCCGGCACGCGCAACTATGTCGGTATCCTCACTTCGGTGAACTGCTCGGCCTCGGCCGCGCGCTTCATGGCCGAGGAGGTCAAGCGCTCGGGCATCCTCGCCGACTATCCGAATGTCGACGGCGTGATCGCGCTGACGCATGGCACCGGCTGCGGCATCGACTATAATGGCGAGAGCTTCGAGGTGCTGAAGCGCACGACCTGGGGCTATGCCTGCAATCCCAACATGGCGGCAGTGCTGGTCGTCGGCCTCGGCTGCGAGGGCTTCCAGATCAAGCGCATGAAGGAGGTCTATGGCGTCGAGGAGAGCGACATCTTCCGCACCATGACGATCCAGGAGACCGGCGGCACCAAGAAGAGCGTTGCGGCCGGCGTCGAGGCGCTGAAGACCATGCTGCCGATCGCCAACCGGGTATCGCGCGAGTCGGTGCCGGCTTCCGAACTGATGCTGGCGCTGCAATGCGGCGGCTCGGACGGCTATTCCGGCATCACCGCCAATCCGGCTTTGGGCGCGGCCGTCGACATCCTGGTCGAGCATGGCGGCACTGCGATCCTCTCGGAGACGCCGGAGATTTACGGCGCCGAGCACCTGCTCACCCGCCGCGCCGCCACCCGCGAGGTCGGCGAGAAGCTCGTCGGCATCATCAAGTGGTGGGAGGACTATACCGAGCGCGCCCGGATGAGCATGAACAACAACCCCTCGCCGGGGAACAAGGCGGGCGGGCTGACCACCATCCTGGAGAAGTCGCTCGGTGCGGCCGCCAAGGGCGGCACCAAGACGCTGTCCGCCGTCTACCACTATGCCGAGCCGGTGCGCGACAAGGGCTTCGTCTACATGGACACGCCCGGCTACGATCCCGTCGCGGCGACCGGGCAGGTCGCTGGCGGCGCCAACATCCTCGCCTTCACCACCGGCCGTGGCTCGGCCTATGGCTGCAAGCCGACGCCCTCGGTCAAGCTCGCCACCAACACGCCGATCTACGAGAAGATGATCGACGACATGGACATCAATTGCGGCGACGTGCTCGACGGCGTGAGTCTCGAGGAGAAGGGCCGCGAGATCTTCGAGACGCTGCTGAAGATCGCCTCGGGCGAGCGCTCCAAGTCCGAGCAGCTCGGCTATGGCGACGCCGAGTTCGTGCCCTGGCAGATCGGCGCGACGATGTGAGGCGAGGGCGCGAGCGAGGTGCTATTGCAGCCTCGCTCTAGCCTGACGTTCGGGGCCGGCCGGTTGGCCAGGTCGACAGCGCCTGCTCGGCGATGGCCCGCAGCACGTCGCGACTGAAGCCGGCCTTGGCCTGCACCGCCATGCCGTGAATCACCGTCAGTACGAACGCCGCGAGCACATCGGGCTTGGCCGTCTCCGGCAGGTCGCCCTCGGCCTTCGCCCGCTCGAAGCGCTCGCGAAGCAGCGCCTCGCCGGCGGCGCGCGCCTCGATCAGCCTCTGTCGCACCGGCTCGGCCTCGTCCGATCCCGCCACGATGCCGTTGATACCGAGGCATCCGGTATGGTCGGGATAGCGCGTGTTGACGTCGATCGCGCCATAGATGACGCCTGCCGCGACCTCGCGTGCCGTCGGCAGCAGCAATGCCTTCGGGAAATGGTCGAGATAGCGCTCGTAATAGCGGTTCAAGGCCAGGCCGAAGAGCGCTTCCTTGTTGCCGAAGGCCGAATATAGCGCCGGCCGCTCGACGCCCGTCGCCTGCGTCAGGTCGGCATAGGACGCGCCCTCATAGCCCTTGCGCCAGAAAACGCAGAGCGCCGCGTCGAGCGCCTTCTCGACGTCGAACTCGCGATGGCGTCCCATCAGGGTGGTCCAGGATTTTTCATAACGACCATTATTAAACCGCTTGACAGGCTTTGTCTATATTTTATACCAATCGTTATAGTAACGTTCGTTACGAAACGAAATGCCGCTCGCCGAAGGCTGATGCGGCGCATTTTTCGGAGAGTTTCCCATGTCGAAGACATTGCAGGGCAAGGTCGCGCTCGTGACCGGCGGCTCGCGCGGGCTCGGTGCCGTCATCGCCGAGGCATTGGCCGAGCAGGGCGCGGATGTGGCGATCAGCTATGTCGCCTCGGCGCAGAAGGCTGAGGCCGTGGTCGAAAAGCTGAAGGCGAAGGGCGTCCGCGCGCTGGCGATCCAAAGCGATCAGGCCGACATGGCGGCAGCCAAGCCGCTGGTCGACGAGGTGGTGACGCAGCTCGGCAAGCTCGACATCGTCGTCAACAACGCGGCGGTCGCCGTGCAGGGCAAAACGGTCGATGCTCCCGATCTCGACACCCGCAATCTCGATCGGCAATGGCAGATCAACGTGATGGGTCCCGTGGCGCTGACGCGCGCGGCGGCCCCCTTGCTGTCGGATGGCGGCCGGATCGTCTTCATCGGTTCGCGGCTCGGTACGCATTCCCTGATGGCTGGGGTGGCCGACTATGCGGGAACCAAGGCCGCGCTCGTCGGATATGCGAAAGGGGTGGCCCGCGATCTTGGTGGACGCGGCATCACCGCTAATGTCGTCCAGCCCGGTGCGATGCCGACTGACATGATGGTCGATGCGCTGGGCAGTACGGATGCGCCCGATGCCTTCCTCGACATGCACCCGATCCGTCGTATCGCGACGCTCGAGGAAGTGGCGGGTACGGTCGGCTTCCTGGCAGGTCCGAATGCGGGCTACATCACCGGTGAGGTGATCAGCGTGTCGGGTGGCGTGGGCATCTGAAGCGGCCGCGCGTCGCGCGCGGCTCAGGCGCCGATCAGCCTGAGCCGCGTTCCCCACGGGTCGGTGCTCTCGAAACCGCGCGCCACTGTCGTCGGCGCGTGGCCGGCTTTCGTCATGCGTTCGCGCTGCGCCGCAAGCAAAGCGGGATCGGTGACCTCCAGCGAGAACCAGTCGAGGCCGGTCTGGGCCCGGTCGCGCGGCCCGGCTCCGGCGCTGTTCCAGGTGTTGAGCGCGACATGATGGTGATAGCGCCCGGATGAGAGGAAGCTCGCCGTGTCGCGGCGCGAGGTCGAATCGAGGCCGATCGCGTCGCGATAGAAGCCCTCCGACTGCGCGATGTCGCCGACGCGCAGATGCATATGGCCGATGCGCAGTCCGGCGGGAGCCTCGCGATAGTTGCTGCGGCTGGTATCGGTCAGACTCAGAATCCCGTCGACGTCGAGCCGGTGCGTGCCCATGACGACGCGTTCGCCCTCCCAGCGCCAGAGCCGCGGATCGCGGTCGGCATAGACCTCGATGCCGTTGCCCTCGGGATCGTCGAGATAGACGGCCTCGCTGACGCTGTGGTCGGCGAAGCCGGTCAGCAGCGTCTGGTTGCGGGCGACATGGACGAGCCACCGGGCGAGATCGTGCCGTGAGGGCATCAGGAAAGCGGTGTGGAACAGGCCGGCGGCGTTGCGCGGCTCGAACTCAGCCTGTGGCCGCGGCTCCAGCCAGACTAGCGGCACGCCGCCGGCACCGAGCACGGCGCCGTCGGCGCTGGCAGAGATGACGCCGAGGCCGAGCACCGACTGGTAATAACGGCTCATCAAGTCGAGATCGCGCACGCGCAGGCCGATGGCGCCGCAGCGGATCGGCGTGCTGCCGGCAAAGCCCGGTCCGGAACCTGCACCGGCTGGCGCCGGCCCTTCCGCCCTCGCCGCCGCCGCGGCTGCCACGGCGAGGGAGGTGGTCCCGGCGAGCCGCAACAGGGCCCGCTTCGTCAATGCGATCGTCATCGTCTTTTATTCCGGTCGCGGCGCATTGCCGCTGCGGCAGTGCAGAGCATTCTTCGCGGCAGCATGCATGTCACAAGCGCGCGAGGGGCAAAACCCGCTCAGGCGGTCGCAATGCAGCCGCGCCGGCATCGACCGGCGCTTCGGATAAGAAAACGGACTATGCGCAACTTTCTGATGGTCACCTTGCCCCGTATCGCCCTCGGCCTGCTCTTCATCGTCAGCGCAGTCGATGGGTTCTGGTGGCTCGCCACCGGAACCCATCTGATCCATCCGCCGACCTCCGAGCGGGGGCTCGTCTTCGAGGCGGCGCTGCAGAATTCGGGCTTCTTCTGGCCGTTCCTCAAGGCGGTGAACCTCGCCGGGGGGCTGAGCCTGCTATTCAACGTCGTGCCGGCCTTCGGGCTCGCGCTGATCGCGCCGGTGATGGCGGTGATCGTGCTGTTCCACTTCGCCATCAACCCCGCCGGCATTCCGGTCGCGATCATCCTGATCGTGACGGGCGGGCTCCTGGTCCATGCCTATCGCGAGCGCTACGCGGCGCTGCTGCGCTGAGCCTCAGAGCTCGGAAGCGAAGCCCCATTGCGGGACGTGGGCGGCGAGCTTGTCCAGAAGCCGCCCGAGCTGGGTCCGCTCCTCGCTGGAGAGGCAATCGAGCATCGCCGCCTCCCTGGCCTTGAGCGCCGGGATGTAACGCTCGTAGAGGGCGCGGCCTTCCGACGTCAGGAAGAGGAGCTGGCGGCGGCTGTCGGCCTTGTCGGGCTCGCGCCGGATCAGCTTCTTCTTTTCGAGCAGGATCACGGCGCGGCTGACGCTGGCCTTGAGATGGCCGGAGAACTCGCAGAACTCGCTGGCGCTGGCGCCGTCTCGCACGGTCAGGAAGATCAGGATGACGATCTCCGGCCGGGTCAGCCCGAACTCCATCTCGATCGCCCGGAAGGAGGGCTCGCGATAGAAGTTCAGGATGTAGCCGATCTTGTAGGCGGTCGGGATCGCAGTGCCGTCCAGGATGGCGCGCCGCTGCCCGGCGTCCAGCTCAGTGGGTTCGCCTTGCGGAATTAGTCTCACATTAGACTTTTTTGTTGCGCGCGCCATGAGCCGGTCCTAGCATCCCAGATAAGGAATGGCACGGTTTTGCCGTGCCGGGAGGAGGCGATGGACCAGGCTGGTGCCACAAGGCGGCAGGCGCTTGCGCACGCGCCGGAACGGCAGTGTTTCTATTCGGGCACGGATGCCCATCCGATCTATGTCGACCGGCTCGGCGCGGCCGTAGCCGGGCGCTTGCCGATCGTCCTCGTCCATGGCGGCGGCCATACCGGCGCGTGCTACCTGACCACGCCCGATGGCCGGCCCGGCTGGGCGCCATTCTTTGCCATGGCTGGCCGCGAGGTCTTCGTGCCGGACTGGCCCGGCCATGGCCGCTCGCCGATGCGGCCGGACTTCGCCACGCTGTCGAGCGTCGAGATCGCGACCTCCTTGCAGCGCCTCCTTGAGGAGATCGGGCCGGCGGTGCTGCTGGTGCATTCGGCCAGCGGGCCAATGGCCTGGTGGATCGCCGAGCGGAGCCCAAAGGCCGTTGCTGCCATCGTCGGCATCGCGCCGGGCGGGCCGGCGAACCTCCTGCCGGTGCTGCCCGACGATGCCGAGGCGGTGGCCAAGCTCAAGGACGATGAGAGCCTCGGCTGCCCGGTCCGCGTCGAAGAGGACAAGCCGCTCTTCATACCGCCGGAGTTCATGCGGGCCTATTGGGCCAATTCCGAGCGCTTTCCGCAGCAGGCCTTCGAGGCCTATCGCCGCTCGATCGTGCCCGAGAGCGCGCGCCTGATGAACGAGCGCTTCAACATCGGCGGCAAGGGGCTGCGGATCGCCGATCCCGCGAACCTGGCCACGTTGCCTATCCTGATCGTCACCGGCGACAGCGATCCGCGCCATCCGCGCGCGGTCGACGAGGCGACGGCGCGCTATCTCGGCGCCGAGTTCGTCTGGCTGCCGGAGCGCGGCATCGCCGGCAACGGCCACATGCCGATGTGCGAGGACAACAGCGACGAGATCGCGGCCCTGATCGTCGCCTGGCTGGAGGCAAAGGGTCTTTGAGATCGAACCGGCGGCACTGTCGGACGATCAGCTCGGGAGGAATGTTCATGCGGTCGCTTCTTGCAGGCGGCGCCCTGATGGCGCTCGCCGCTCTGCCGGCGCTGGCCCAGGTCAGCGACGATGTCGTCAAGATCGGTGTGCTCACCGATATGGCCGGCGTCACCGCCGATATCGGCGGCAAGGGCTCGGTGATCGCGGCGGAGCTCGCGGTGAAGGAATTCGGCGCCACCGTGCTTAGCAAGCAGATCCAGATCGTCGCTGCCGACCACCAGCATAAGGCCGATCTCGGCACCTCGATCGCCCGGCAGTGGTTCGACATCGACAAGGTCGATGCCGTCGTCGACGTGCCCAATTCCGCGGTGGCGCTGGCGCTGCAATCGCTCGCCCGCGAGAAGAAGCGGATCGTGTGTATTCCGGCGCCGGCACCACGGCGCTCACCAATGAGCAGTGCTCGCCCTATGGCTTCCACTGGACCTACGACACCTATGGCGTCGCCCGCGGCACCGCCTCGGCGGTGGTCAAGGCCGGCGGCACCTCCTGGTTCATGCTGGCCTCCGATTACGCCTTCGGCCACCAGCTGCAAAAGGACGCGACCGATGTCGTCGAGGCCAATGGCGGCAAGGTCGTCGGCGCGGTGCGCCACCCCCTGAACAATGCCGACTTCTCCTCCTTCCTGCTCAGGGCGCAATCCTCGGGCGCCAAGGTCATCGGCATCGCCAATGCCGGCAACGACACCGTCAACGCGATCAAGCAGGCCGGCGAGTTCGGTCTGGCGGAGCAGGGGCAGAATCTCGCGGCGTTGATCTTCTTCCTGCAGGACGTGCACAGCCTCGGCCTCAAGGCGACGCAGGGCACCTATCTCACCACCGCCTCCTATTGGGATCTCGACGAGCCCTCGCGCGCCTGGTCGAAGCAGTTCCTGGAGAAGGCCGGGATGATGCCCTCCATGCTGCATGCGGGGGTCTATGGCTCGGTGCTGCACTATCTCAAGGCGATCAAGCAGGCTGGCACCGACGATCCCGACAAGGTTGCGGCCGCGATGCGCGCGATGCCGATCAACGACGCCTTCACCAAGGACGCCAAGATCAGGGCCGATGGCCGCGTGCTGCGCGAAATGTATCTCGCGAGGGTCAAGAAGCCGGCGGATTCGAAGGGGCGGTGGGACTATTTCGAGATCGTGCGCAAGATCGCGCCCGAAGAGACGGTCTGGCCGCTGAGCGAGAGCAAGTGCCCGGCAGCGAAGGGTTGATGCTTCAGAGCGCAAAACCCTTCAGCCGCTCGCCGAGCGCCGCGATGCGCTCGGCCGCGACATTGGCGATCGCGATGCGCAAGTGCTGCTCCTGGCCGGGGCCGAAATAGGGGCCGGGCAAAGCGAGCACGCCGCGTTCCTGCACCAGCCGGCGAACGACCTCGGCCGCCGGCACGCCCTCGAAAGGGTGGGCGACATAGGCGAAATAGGCGCCGGCGGCGAGCACGTTCCAGCCGTTCAACGGCGCGATCGCCTGCCGGAAGAGCGCGGCGCGGGAGTTCATCTCGGCACGGTTGGCCTGCCGCCAGGCACGAATGCCGTCGATGCCCCAGGCGACAGCGCTCTGGCCGGCGCGGACCGGGCTGATCTGGACACAGTCGAGCACCTTGCCGATCTGGGCCAGTGCCGTTTCTCCGGCGGTGATGGCGCCCAAGCGCCAGCCGGGCACGGCATAGGCCTTGGAGAAGCTGTAGAGGCCGATCAGCGAATCCTGCCAGTCGCTTGCGACGAAGAGCTCATGCGGGCGGTCGATGCCTTCGGGCAGGAAGTCGCGATAGGTCTCGTCGAGCACCAGCCAGATCTTGCGTCTGCGACAGAGTTCGGCGAAGGCGGCGATGGTGGCAGGCGGATAGACCGCGCCAGTCGGGTTGTTAGGCGTCACCAGCACGATGGCGCGGGTGCACTCGTCGATCAGCGCCTCTGCGACCTCGGCATCCGGCACGAAGCCAGCTTGCGGATCGCAAGGCAGCGGGCGCGGCTCGACGCCGAGCATGTTCAGCGTCATCTCGTGATTGAAATACCAGGGTGTCGGCAGCAGTACATTGTCGCCGGCACGGGCCAGCGCCATCATCACCGTGACATAGGCCTGGTTGCAGCCGGCGGTGATCGCGATCTCCTGCGGCCGGATCGTGCCGCCATAGAAGGCGCCGCTCTCGGCGGCATAGGCTTCGCGCAGGACATCGTCGCCCGCGATCGGTCCGTAGCGCGTGCTTTCCGGCAGCGTCGCCGCCTCAGCGAGGTGTTCGAGCAGGGCGGCTGGCGGCGGGGCGCCGGGCACGGCCTGCGACAGGTCGATCAGCGGGCCATGACCACCGGCATAGCCGCGGGCCCAGGCCTTGGCCTCGGGAATCGGCGGGGTCGCGGTGTCGATGAGATCGGGATTGAGCGGGGCGGAAGAGGGTGCAGGCATGGCTGAGCTTTGCGGCGCGTTTCTTTCGGCGTCAACGGCCGGGCGGGCAGGGCTGGAGCGCGGCGTCGTCACGCCCCATATTCGAACCGGACCAAACGCGAGGAGACGGCATGGACGACGAGACACAGGACGCGATCGAGGAACTGCATGCCATGCTCGACCGCGCCCGGGTGATCGTGCCGTTCACCGGGGCGGGGATTTCGACCGAATCGGGCGTGCCGGATTTCCGTTCGCCCGGCTCGCCCTGGATGAGCAACAAGCCGATTCCGTTCGACGCCTTCCTCGCCAGCCGCGAGGCGCGGATCGAGGCCTGGCGGCGCAAATTCGCGATGGACGATCATTACCGCGACGCCAGGCCCAATCGCGGCCACCGGGCACTGGCGACTTTGGTGGCGGAGGGGCGTTCACCGGGGGTGATCACCCAGAACATCGACGGCCTGCACCAGGCCTCAGGCATCGCCGAGGACGGCGTGATCGAGCTGCACGGCAACGGCACCTATGCGACCTGCCTGAGCTGCGGCTGGCGGCACGAGCTTTCGGCGATCCGGGCCGAATTCGAGGCGAGCGGCGAGCCGGCTGCCTGCATGATGTGCGCCGGGATCGTGAAGACGGCGACGATCTCCTTCGGCCAGCAGATGCCGCAGCAGCCGATGCTGCGGGCGCATGAGCTCACGATGTCGGCGGATCTCTACCTGGTCGCCGGCTCCTCGCTTGTCGTCTTCCCGGCCGCGACCTTTCCGGTGATTGCCAAGCGCAACGGCGCCAAGCTCGTCATCCTCAACCGCGAGCCGACCGATCTCGATCCGATCGCCGACCTCGTCGTGCGCAGCGAGATCGGCCCGGCCTTGGCGCGGCTGGCGAACTGATGACGGCCGCCGTTCCTTGAGCAAGACGGGATAAGCGCGGGAGCCCTCTCCCCTTGCGGGGGAGCGACTGTGTGGTCAAGCGCATCTCCATGGTGATTTGTTTCGGATGATGGCGTTGAGGATGGTGATGAGCTTGCGCATGCAGGCTGTGATGGCGAGCTTGGCAGGTTTTCCGGCGGCGCGCAGGC
>JAESGH010000320.1_pt1 | contig 52866 bp, 51 predicted proteins | sample 9269641 | NCBI WGS metagenome assembly JAESGH01 (sample SAMN14515345, study PRJNA621665) | algae metagenome | isolation source: Phormidium tanganyikae FI6-MK23 and co-occurring heterotrophs from granitic... | place: USA: Fort Irwin, California | collected 1998-05-24 | reverse complement strand
GCGACGACGCCGGCGCCGACGGTGCGTCCGCCTTCGCGGATGGCGAAGCGCAGCTTCTCTTCCATCGCGATCGGCACGATCAGGTGCACTTCCATGGCGATGTTGTCGCCAGGCATCACCATCTCGGTGCCCTCAGGCAGGTGCACCACGCCGGTCACGTCCGTCGTGCGGAAGTAGAACTGCGGGCGGTAGTTGGTGAAGAACGGGGTGTGGCGGCCGCCCTCTTCCTTGGTCAGGATGTAGGCCTCGGCCTTGAACTTGGTGTGCGGCTTCACCGAGCCCGGCTTGCACAGCACCTGGCCGCGCTCGACGTCCTCGCGCTTGGTGCCGCGCAGCAGCGCGCCGATGTTGTCGCCGGCCTGGCCCTGGTCCAGCAGCTTGCGGAACATCTCGACGCCGGTCACGGTCGTCTTCACCGTGTCCTTCAGGCCGACGATCTCGATTTCCTCGCCGACCTTGACGATGCCGCGCTCGACGCGGCCGGTCACCACCGTGCCACGGCCCGAGATCGAGAACACGTCCTCGACCGGCATCAGGAAGGGCTGGTCGATCGGGCGCTCGGGCTGCGGGATGTAGTCGTCGACCGTCTTCATCAGCGCGATCACCGCGTCATGGCCGATCTCCGGGGTGACGCCGTCCAGCGCCGCCTTGGCCGAGCCCTTGGTGATCGGGATGTCGTCGCCCGGGAAGTCGTACTTCGACAGAAGCTCGCGGATCTCCATCTCGACCAGCTCGAGCAGCTCGGCGTCGTCGACGAGATCGACCTTGTTCATGAACACCACCAGCGCGGGAACGCCGACCTGGCGCGCCAGCAGGATGTGCTCGCGGGTCTGCGGCATCGGGCCGTCGGCAGCCGACACAACCAGGATCGCGCCGTCCATCTGCGCCGCGCCGGTGATCATGTTCTTCACATAGTCGGCGTGCCCGGGGCAGTCGACGTGCGCATAGTGGCGAGCCGGCGTCTCGTACTCGACGTGAGCCGTCGAGATCGTGATGCCGCGGGCCTTCTCCTCAGGCGCCTTGTCGATCTGGTCATACGCCGTGAACGACGCGCCACCCGACTCCGCCAGAACCTTCGTGATCGCAGCCGTCAAAGACGTCTTGCCATGGTCAACGTGACCAATCGTTCCAATGTTGCAGTGCGGCTTCGTGCGAGCAAACTTCTCTTTGGCCATGACACCTTGTTCCTGACGGGCGCCCGCGCGGGGCCGGAAAACGCGGTCGCATTAGGGGGTTTTGGGGCGGGATGCAAGTTGAAGGCAACATATCGCGCCGAAGCGCCATTCCCAGTGGCCGCTTGCCGTCGTGGCGCCGTGGCGGCAGAACCGATTTCGAATCCGCCGGCCCCTCGGTCGGCACCGCTTCGGAGTTGACCATGACCGAACCCAAGCCCGGCCCGCGCATCGCCATCACCTATTGCAGCATGTGCAACTGGCTGCTCCGCTCAGCCTGGATGGCGCAGGAGCTGCTGCAGACCTTCGGCCAGGATCTCGGCGAGGTCGTGCTGATCCCGCGCACCGGCGGCATCTTCCAGATCCACTATGATGGCGATCTGATCTGGGACCGCACCGTCGATGGCGGCTTCCCCGATGTGAAGCAGCTCAAGCAGCGCGTGCGCGACCGGCTCGACCCCGAGCGCGACCTCGGCCATCTCGACGACCACAAGAAGAAGCTCGTGCAGGGCTGAGCGGCCCTGCCTCTAGCATCGACGTCTCAGAGGCCGTCAGACGGCCGCTGGAGTAGAGTTTCGGGGCGGGCTCAGATCCCGCCGCCGCAATCGCCGGCCAGGATCTGGTCCATCGAGCGCGAGGGCTCGGCGCAGCCGGCCTCGCCCACCACCTTGGCCGGCACGCCGGCGACCGTGGTGTTGCGCGGCACCGCCGCAAGCACGACCGAGCCGGCGGCGACGCGGGCGCATTGGCCCACTTCGATGTTCCCGAGGATCTTGGCGCCGGCGCCGATCAGCACGCCCTTGCGGATCTTGGGGTGGCGGTCGCCGCCCTGCTTGCCGGTGCCGCCCAGCGTCACGTCCTGCAGCATCGAGACATTGTCCTCGATCACCGTGGTCTCGCCGACGACGAGGCCGGTGGCATGGTCGAGGAAGACGCCCTTGCCGATCTTCGCCGCCGGATTGATGTCGGTCTGGAACACCTCCGACGAGCGGCTCTGCAGATAGAGCGCGAAGTCGCGCCGATCCTGCCGCCACAGCCAATGCGCCAGGCGGTGCGTCTGCAGCGCGTGGAAGCCCTTGAAATAGAGCACCGGCTCGATCAGCCGGTAGCAGGCGGGGTCGCGGTCGAGCACGGCAACGACGTCGGCGCGGATGCCCTGCCCGATCTCGGGATCGGCCTCGATCGCCTCGTCGAAGGCCTGGGCGATCAGTTCGGCCGGCACGGCGCCATGGCCGAGGCGCGCTGCAATGCGATGGCCGACAGCGGCCTCGAAACTCGGCTGGTTCGCGATCGTCGCCAGGATGAAGCTTGCCATAGCCGGCTCGCTCGCGATCGCCTGCTCGGCCTCGTTGCGCAGGCGCGACCAGACGGGATCGAGCCGGTCGAGACCGGTGGCGGGATCGCGGATCTCGATGTTCGGGCGCCCGGATGGCATGGCGTTCTCCGCTGCGGTTCGCTCGTAGATCAAACTGGCGCGATCGGCTCGCGCCAGAGCACGTGGTGCCGCCTTCTAGCTGAATCAAGCCGTGAAGAACAAGAATCGATTTGCGAGACAAGTCTCGCAAGCCATTGCCGTAGAATAATATTCTACCTGGGGAGAACGTTATTCTACGGCCGATGCGCCAGGAACTCGACGACTGCCTGCTTATGCGTGCGGTCGCCCACCGCGAGATTGTGATCGCGCCCTTCGATGGCAAAGCTTTGCGCGCCGGGGATTAGTGCCGCCAGCTCCGGCCCGGAGCCGGAGACGTCGTCCTTGGTGCCGACGCTGACCAGGGTCGGCACGGCGATCTTGCCGACCTCCGCCTTGCTCAGCGTCTGGCGCGTGCCGCGTATGCAGGCCGCGAGGGCCCTGAGGTCGCTGCCGGTGTTCTCGGCGAAGGCCCGGAACATGCGCTGCATCGGATCGGTCAGATCGGCGAGCGAGGGCGCTTCCATCGCATCGGCGATTCCCAGCGGCAGGCCGACGCCCTCGACCAGATGGATGCCGAGCCCGCCGAGCAGCAGCGAGCGCACGCGCTCAGGGTGGGCAAGCGTCAGATGCGACGAGATCCGCGCGCCCATCGAATAGCCCATGATGTCGGCGCGCTCGATCGAGAGATGGTCCATCAGCCGGCGTGCATCCTCGGCCATGATGTTCGAGTGATAGGCCTCGGGATCGTAGAGCTTCTGGCTGCGGCCATGGCCGCGGTTGTCGTAGAGCACCACGCGATAGCCGGCATGGGTCAGCGTCTTCGTCCACTGCGTGTTGACCCAGTTCACCGCATGGCTCGAGCCGAAGCCATGGATCAGCACGATCGGATCGCCCGCGCCCTCGCCAGTCGGGGCGAGGTCGAGATAGGCGATCGACACGCCGTCGGAATCGAATGTCTGCATGGCCCTGCCGCCGGCTGCTCTGGTCTTCAGGCAGGTCTGCCATGACGGCGCGGCTTTGGGTAGCGCTTCGGCGGCTTGCGGCTGCGCACCACCCCTTCCCCCGCCGCATCGCACCGCCTAAGACGAGACCATGAGCGAGCAAGCCCAATCCTCGGCCGGCGGCCGTATCGAACTGGTCGATCTGGCCCGTGGCATCGCGCTGCTCGCGATGTTCGTCTACCACTTCGCCTATGATCTCTCCTATTTCCGGCTGATCCGGGTCGATGTCGTCAGCGACCCCGGCTGGCGCATCTTCGCCCGGCTGATCGCCGGCTCCTTCCTGGCGATCGTCGGCTTCAGCCTGGTGCTGGCGACGCGCAAGGGCTTCGACCGCGGCAATTATCTGCGCCGCCTCGCCTTGGTCGCCTGCGCCGCGGTGCTGGTCACCTCCGCGACCTGGTTCGCCTTGCCGGACATCTTCATCTTCTTCGGCATCCTGCACCATATCGCGCTGGCGAGCGTGCTGGCCCTGCCCTTCCTGTTCCTGCCGACAGCCGTCATCGCGCTCACGGCGATCGTTGTCTTCGCCTTGCCCTTCATCCTGGGCCACGACCTGTTCACGCAGGATTGGCTCGCCTTCCTCGGCTTCGGCCCCTGGCCGCTCACCGCCGATTTCGTCCCGGTCTTCCCCTGGTTCGGCTGCGTCCTCGCCGGCATGGCGCTGGCACGGATCGCCCTTCCGAGAGCTACGGGCAGCAGCTGGGCGAACTGGCGCGCGACATCCGCTCCCGCCAAGCTCGTCGTCCTTGGCGGCCGCAACAGCCTGTTCGTCTATCTCGTCCACCACCCGCTCTTCATCGGCGCGCTCTTCCTGTTCATGCAGGCGACCGGCCAGATGGCCGGTCCGAAGCTTCCGGACGCCGAGGCCGCTCCGTTCATGGCCGCCTGCCAGCGCTCCTGCACCGGAAACGGCTCGCCGAAGGAGATCTGCGAGCGCGTCTGCTCCTGCTCGATGGACGGGCTCAAGCAGGCCAATCTCTGGGTCAAGGCAACGGCCGACGCACTGAGCCCGGCGGAAATCGAACGGGCTCGGGAGATCGGCCAGAGCTGCGCCCGCCAACCCTGATCACTTCGCTTCGCTCAGCGGCGACAGGTCACGGCTGCATTCCAGCCGATCTGTCGCTCACACGCTGGCGCGGCCCGCGGCGAACGATTATGGTGCCGCCGAATTTGCAAGGACGAGAACCATGGCCGATCACGGCACCCCGCATTTCCACAATGATCCCGGCGTCGCCGTGATCCATGTCGGCGCGCGCGAGTTCATGTGCATCGGCGCCAAGCCGCCCTTCGACCACCCGCACGTTTTCCTCGACATGGGCTCGGATAACGAGATCGTCTGCCCCTATTGCTCGACGCTGTTCAAATACGAGCCGTCTGTCGGCCACGGCCACTGCAAGCCGGCCGAGTGCGAGTATCACGATACCGCCGCCAAGGCGGCGTGAGGACATCCTGCCGGGGGCGCGGCAGGACATGACATCATGGCCACTCTCCCGATCCTCATCGCGGGCGCCGGCATCGGCGGCTTGACCGCCGCGATCGCGCTCGCCCGCCGCGGCATTCCCGTCGCCATCGCCGAGAAGCGCACCCGCTTCGACGAGGCCGGCGCCGGCATCCAGGTCTCGCCCAATGCCGGGCGCGTGCTCGAATCACTCGATCTCGGCCTCGCTTTGCGCCGCGCCGCGATCCGGCCCGAGGCGCTGGCGATCGGCCATTGGGGCGGCGGCAAGCCTTTGCTCGCCATGCCCTTCGCCCCGCCGGTCGAAGGCGCGACGCCCTCGCGCTCGCTGAAACGGGCCGATCTGCACCAGCTGCTGCTCGACTCGGCCAGGACCCTGCCGAACATCCGCTGGATCATCGGCCGCGGTCTCGCAGACGTGCATGAGACCGAACAAGGCGTCACCGTCACGCTCGCCAGCGAGAGCGGCGGCACGGAAACGGTTGAAGCCATGGCCCTGATCGGCGCCGATGGCCTCTGGTCGCGCGCCCGCGCCCTCCTCGGCGATACGGCCGAACCCAGCTTCACTGGCTGGGAAGCCTGGCGCTCGCTGATCCCGGCGGAAGGATTGCCGAAGGCGCTGCGCCGCCCGGCGGTGGCGCTGCATCTCGGCTCAGCCCGCCATGCGGTGCATTATCCCGTCTCCGGCGGCAAGGAGATCAACCTCGTCCTGATCCGCGCAGCGCGCGAGGCACGCCCCGGCTGGTCGCGCGAGGGCGAGGCCTCGCAACTGACCGAGATCGCCGGCAATGCCGGAGCGGGCCTGCGCGAACTGATCCAGCGCGCGCCGAACTGGCGGATCTGGTCGCTCTACGACCGTGCGCCCGCCCGGATGGCGAAAGGCCGTCTCGCTTTGCTCGGCGATGCCGCCCACCCTATCCTGCCCTTCCTCGCCCAGGGCGCAGCGCTCGCGATCGAGGACGCCGCCGTGCTTGCCCACGAGCTTGCGACGCGATTGGCGAGCGAAGGATCGGTCTCCGTGCCGGCGGCGCTGGCGGCCTATGCCAAGGCGCGCGGCGAACGCGCCGCCCGCGTTCAGCAGGCCAGCCGCAAGAATGGCGAGGCCTATCATCTCGGCCGGCCCTGGAGCTTTGCGCGCGACTTCGCCATGCGCCGCATGGGCCCCGACGGCATGCGCCAGCGCCATGCCTGGATTTATGACTGGTGCGCGCCGGGCTGAGCACTTTCCGTCATTGCGAGGAGCGAAGCGACGAAGCAATCCAGGGGCGGAGCTCTACAAGACTGGATTGCTTCGCTACCCTCGCAATGACGACGGCTGTGCGCGCCATCCTGACGAAATCGTCATCGCCTCGGCTCGGGCGATCTCGTCAACGCCGCATTCGCTTCCTAGATTGTCGTCGGGTGACGCGAAACGAAACGAGCCAATGATCCGTATCGACCTCAACAACGCCGCCAGCGCCCGCCTGGTCCGCTTGCCCCGCTGGGCAAGCTGGCTGGTCATGGCCGGAGCCTTCGTGGTCGGGGTGCTGATTTTCCTGGTCGCGGCCAGTCTGGCGCTGATTCTCGTGCCGCTTGTGATTGCCGGCGGCGCCTTCGCCGCCTGGCGGATGCGCCGCCGCATGCGCGCTGCCGGCATCGACCCGCAGAATCCATTCGAGCGCAGGCCGCAGGATTCTGCCCGCGGCGAAATCGTCGACGCCGAATACCGGGTGATCGAGCCCGGCGACCGGCGCTAGCCGCTAGACATTGGCGCGGGCCGCGAGTTCGGCCCGCAGCCGGGCATTCTCCGCTTCCAACTCTTCGAGCCGCTGCCGCACCGGCGCAAGTGCCGGTGCCAGTTCGGCCTCGCTGAAGCGGGGTGTGATGTGCTGCGGGCAATTCCAGTCGAACGCCTCGACCTTGATGGTCATGCCGCGCTCCGGCACGGCGCGATAGCCGGGTACGATCAGGCGCCGCGCCAGCTCCGGCTCGGCGGCGAGATCATGGAACTGCGCCCGGCCGAAGATCTTCAGTCGCGCCCGATGGCCGTAATCCATCAGGAATAGGCAAAGCCGGTCATCGGCCGAGAGGTTGCCGAGGCTGAGATATTGCCGGTTGCCGCGCAAATCGGCGAAGCCGAGCGTGCTCTCGTCGAGCACGCGCAGGAAGCCGGCCGGCCCGCCGCGGTGCTGCAGATAGGGCCAGCCAGTCTCCGACACGCTCGCCAGATAGAAGGAATCACGCGCCGCGATGAAGCCCGCCTCGGCCTCGCCGAGGAGGTGGTTGTGCGGCTCGCCCTCCTCCTGCCTGGCATAGGCGCGCCGGCTGCCTTGCGCCTCCTGCGCCGCCTTCACGGCCGGTGTCGTTGCGATCTCTAGGAAACGGTGGGTCATGTTGCGGGCCTCCGCCCGACGAGATGACCATTTCAGTCTCGACTCGCAATCACCGCAGTCAACAGTTCAGAATTCCAGTTGACGCAACAATCTTTGTCATGCCGCAAACCGCACCAGCACGACGCCCGCCGCCGCGCAGGCAGCAAGCACCGGCACCATGCCAAGCTTGAAGCGCTGCAGCGCGATCATCGCGACAGCCGCCAGCAAGGCCGCCCGCCAGTCGAGCGAGGCCAGTACCGGCAGGTCGGGCACAAGCGGCCCCACCACGACCGGCTGCACCGTCCTGAACAGCACATGCAGGCCGAACCAGAGCGCGAGATTGGCGATGACGCCGACGACCGCTGCCGTGATCGCCGTCAGCGCCGCCGAGAGCGCCTTGTTGCCGCGCAGCGCCTCGATGTAGGGCGCGCCGAGGAAAATCCATAGGAAGCAGGGCGCGAAGGTGACCCAGACCGTCAGCAAACCGCCGAGGCTGCCGGCGAGGAGCGGGTCGAGCCCGCCATGGCCGCGCCAGGCGGCGAGGAAGCCGGTGAACTGCAACACCAGAATCAGCGGGCCGGGCGTCGTCTCGGCGAGGCCGAGCCCGTCGACCATCTCACCGGCGACGAGCCAGCCATAGGTCTCGACCGCCGCCTGCGCGACATAGGCGAGCACGGCATAGGCGCCGCCGAAGGTGACGACCGCCATGGCGCTGAAGAAAGCGCCGATCTGGGTGAAGACATTGCCGCTACCGAGCAGCGCCCAGAGCAGCACGACCGGGCCGAGCCAGAGCGGCAGCCAGACCGCCAGCACCTTGAGCGCCTTCCCCGCCGAGGGTTCGGCATGGGCAAGCTCACCGCGCTCGAACATCAGGTCGACCACGCCCTTGAACTCCGGCGCGCCGTCCTTGCCGGCATGGCCGCCGCCGCCGAACAGGGCCGGCGCCCAGCGATTCCCGAGCCAGCCGATGATCCCGGCGCCGAAGATCACCAGCGGAAACGGCGCCTTCAGCAGGAAGAGCGCAAGGAAGGCGGCGATCGCGATCGCGACCATCGCCCGGTTCTTCAGCGCGCGCTTGCTGATCCTGAGGCCAGCCTCGACGACGATGGCGAGCACCGCCGCCTTGACGCCGAAGAAGAGCGCATCGACCAGCGGCACCTGGCGGTAGAGCACGTAGAGTAGCGAGAGGCCCCACATCACCAGTGCGCCCGGCAGGATGAAGAGCAGACCGGCGATCAGCCCGCCCGCCGTCCGGTGCATCAGCCAGCCGATATAGGTGGCGAGCTGTTGCGCCTCGGGGCCGGGCAGGAGCATGCAGTAGTTGAGCGCGTGCAGGAACCGGCGCTCGCCGATCCAGCGCCGCTCCTCGACCAGCTCCTTGTGCATCAGCGCGATCTGCCCGGCCGGCCCGCCAAAGGAGAGCAGGCCGATCCTGAGCCAGACCCGCGTCGCCTCGGCGAGCGTTGGCGTGGCTGGGGCGGCCGTCGCCGCCCCTTCATTCGTCGTGGCCGTCATCGTCCGGTCCTCAGTTCCTCACCGTCGCGGACGGCCAGTTATGGGTTTCCTCGCTGGCGTCGCGGCACCAGCGATAGAAGGCGTCGTAGAGCAGCATGCCGGCCTCGAGCTGTGCCAGATCGTCACGATACATCCGTGACAGGCCGAGCGAAGCGGCGAGGAAGCCGGCCGCCTGCGGTGCAAGGTCGAGCCGGGCGGTGTCAGCCGCCCGCACGATCGTGGCGAGCTGGTCGAGCGCCGGCGACGACAGGCCGAACTCCTCGATCATCGTATCGAAGCTGCAGCGCTCGCCGCGATGGCTCCAGAACACGTCATCGATGTCGAAAGGCGTCGCCCCGAAGCGGTCGGCGACGTCAAGCACCTCCGAGGCCGAGACGAACAGGAAGACGGCGTGAGGATCGACGAAGCGGCGGATCAGCCAGGGACAGGCGATGCGGTCGACCTTGGGCCGCGCCCGCGTCACCCAGACCGTGCGCCCCTTGGCATCGCGCTTCGGCAGCTTGCCGGTCTCGACCAGCAGCCCGCCTGCCTCGCGCCAGGCCTCGTATCCCCCGGCGAGATTTTCCGCCGCGACGCCGTCATGGCGAAGCCAGGCGGCGACGCCCTCGCTGAGCTTCTGCCCGCGCTGGCAGATGACGACGACCTTGCGGCCGGCGTAGGCGGAGGCCCAGTCGGCGACATCGCGATGGCTGCGGCGCTCCGAGGTCGGCAGCAGGCGCGGATCGGCAGCGACGTCCTCGTCGATGCGGACATCGATCAGGACAGGCGCATCGGGCAGGCCGACGAGCCGGGACAATTGCGCAGGCGTGATCTGGATATTGGAAGACATGAGCGTCCATCCTTGCATCAAGGAGAGTGGACGCGATCCTTGGGCTGACGCCTCACGGGGCGGTCGCGATTGGCCCCTAAGTCAATCTTACATCAGTTGGCCTGAGCGGCGTCAACCGCCACCACCGTCATGCTCGCCCTTGTGGCGAGCATCCACGTCTTGAACACCACCTTGCCGAAGGGAAGACGTGGATGGTCGGGACAAGCCCGACCATGACGAGGAGGACTATGTCCGCCGGCTTCAATCCACCCGGCTGACCAAGAGCTTGTCGATCCGCCTGCCGTCGAGATCGACCACCTCGAAGCGCCAATGGCCCTTCTGGAAGCTCTCGCCGACATTGGGCAGCCGGTTCATCTCGGCCAGCACGAAACCGGCGACGGTCTGGTAGTCGGCATCGCGCGGCACATGGATGCCGAGCTCATGCGAGAACTCGTCGACCTGCATCCAGCCCGCGACCAGGAAGGAGCCATCGGCGCGCGTGACGATCGCCGGCTCCTCCTCGTCCTCGTCCTGAAAGGCGCCGGTGATCGCCTCGAGCACGTCGCTGGAGGTGATGATGCCCTCGAAATGGCCGTACTCGTCGAAGACCAGCGCAAGATGGACGCTGGACGCGCGAATGGCGCGCAGCACGTCGAGCGCGCCGCTGGTGTCGAGCACCACAGGCGCCTCGTGCACGAGGCTGCGCAGGTCGCGGCCGTCGCCGTCGGACAGCGCGTCGAACATGTCCTTGACGGTGACCACGCCGATGATGGCGTCGGCCTCGCCGTCCTGCACGGGCAGGCGCGAGCGCCGGGTGGCCCGGACCTGGGCCTTGATCTCGTCGGTCGTATCGGCAAGGTCGATCACCTCGACCTCGCGCCGCGGCGTCATCAGCGCCCTTGCCGAGCGGTCGGCGAAGCGCATGACCCCGGAGATCATCTCGCGCTCGTCGCGCTCCAGCACGCCGGCATTCTCGGCCTCGGCGATGATGGTGCGGACCTCCTCCTCGGTGACCGTCTCCTCCGGTTCACCTTTCTGGCCGAGCAGCGCCAGCACCAGCTTGCCCGAGGCGTCGAGCAGCCAGACCAGCGGCGCCGCGACCTTGGCCAGGATCACCATCGTCGGCGCGACACGCGCGGCGACACGCTCGGCATCACGCAAGGCGATCTGCTTCGGCACCAGTTCGCCGACGATCAGCGAGAGATAGGTGATCAGGACGACGACAGTGCCGACACCGAGCGCATCGGCCACGTTGTTCGAGAATCCGTGCGTACCGAGCCACTCAGACAGGCGCGCGCCGAGCGTTGCGCCCGAGAAGGCGCCGGAGAGCACGCCGACCAGCGTGATGCCAATCTGTACGCTGGACAGGAAGCGGCCCGGATTTTCGGCCAGCCGGATCGCCGTCGCGGCCCCTTTGCTGCCTTGATCACTGAGGACTTTGAGCCGTGCCGGGCGGGACGAGACGACCGCGAGTTCCGACATGGCAAGCACACCGTTGATGACGGTGAGGACGATGACGACCAATATCTCCGTAAACAAAACCGGCTCGAGGGCTGCAGGACCGCGCTCGCTATCGGCCTGCTTCTTTGCCGCTTATAACGCATTGACGGCCGAACGCGATGGGAGAAGGCGATGACCCAGGACGATTCCCGCCAATATGCGCCGGCGACGCAACGCAACCGCGCGCCGATCCTCGCCGTGCTGCGCGAGATTCTACCGGCGCAGGGGCTGGTGCTCGAGGTTGCTAGCGGTTCGGGCGAGCATGCAATCCACTTCGCCGGCGCCTTCCCGAACCTGACCTTCCAGCCGAGCGACCCCGATCCGGCCGCGCTCGCCAGCATCGATGCCTGGGCTGGCGAGAGCGCCTTGCCCAATCTGCGCCCGGCCATCCGGCTCGATGCGACCGCGCCGCGCTGGCCGGTCGCTGAGGCCGACGCGATCCTGTGCATCAACATGATCCACATCTCGCCCTGGACGGCGACCGAGGGGCTGATCCGGCAGGCGGCGCAGCTGCTGCCTGCGGGCGGGCCGCTCTATCTTTACGGCCCCTATCGCCAGGCAGACGTGCCGCTGGCGGCGAGCAACGCCGTCTTCGACGACAGCCTGCGCCGACGCAATCCGAAATGGGGTCTGCGCGAGCTCGACGCCGTCGCGGAATTGGCGAGGACCGCCGGCTTCGGCGAACCAGCGGTGACAGCGATGCCGGCGAACAATCTCAGCGTGGTGTTTCGCCGGATCTGAGCATTCAGCCCCCGTCGCAGCTCGTCTCCTGCGTCGCGCAGATGCGGTCGACCCAGGCGCGGAAGCGGCCGGCCTCTGCTCCGGCCTTCGCGGCCGGCTTGATTTCCAGCCCCGACAGAACCTCGGTGTCCGCCGGCAGGCCGTACTCGACCAGCACCCATTTGCCGCTGCAGCCGAGCAGGCGGCCGTTCTGGAGGAAGGCGTCGCCGTCGAAGCTCATCCCGTCCTGACCTGACAGCACGGCCGGCGCCTTGGCGTCGGGGCGCTGCCGGCCGGCGGTCGCCTGCGACTTCACCGTCAGCTTGCGCCCGCTCACCCAGCCGGAGCCCTTGAACATCGGCCGCGGCGGCGCGTCGGTCAGCATCTCGTTGTCGCGCGCCCGGGCGATCCTGAACCAGCCATTGGCGCCGGCCGAGACCTCGACCTCGACCATGGCGCGCACCGGCGGATCGTCGGAGCTGAGCTTCACCGGCGGCAGCGTCCCGAGCACCTTATGGGTCGTGCCCGGCCCGGCGCGTACGTTCAGCCCCTCCGGATCGGTCTCGCTGACGAAGGCGCCAAAGGAGCAGGCGACCTGCCCCACTGGCGCCGGCGCGACGCTCTCCGACTGCGCGCGCACAGCCGGCGCCGCTAGCAGCAGAGCCGCCGTCAGGCTCGCGGCAAGGACCTCACGACGCGGCATTGACCAGCACATAGTAGAAGGCGTTGGGCTTGCCGACGGCCTTGAGGAAGGTCGGATAGCGGTTCTTCGGGATGGTCTGGCAGCCGGCCGACCAGGTGTTGGGTTCAAGCACATTGTCCGCCCCGCCGCGGTGGATGTACATGGTCTTGCCGGCGCCCTTCGTATCGATCCGCTTCTTGTCCTCTTGGGTGAAGCGGCCGTCGCCGTCAGTATCGCGCTCGACGATCTGGTCAATTCCGACGATGAAGGCGCGGTCGCCGAGATAGCCGCCCTTCTTCTCGAAGTACTGATAAGTGCCTTCGGTCAGCCGTCCGGCATCCCTGATGCCGTCTCCATCCATGTCGTTACCCTCGGGCTTGCTGAACTTCACGCCCTTGTAGCGCTTGTCGGCGCTGGTGCTGGCGCGCTGCGAGTACTGCGCGCCCGGCTCGGTGCAGATCGGGAAGCTCGACAGCTCGCGGAAGCGCCCGGTGCGGCGCATCACCACAACGAGATCGTCATAGGAGCCCTTGCCGTGGTTGGCGATGGTGCTGCTCTCCTTGCGCAGCGCCAGCAGGACGAGGCGGCCGAAGCGCAGGTCGAAACGCGCCTGCGCCGAGCCGAAGCGCCAGAAGATCGCCGAGTAGGAATCGAAGGCCTGCTTCGGCGTGCGGAATTGCGGGCGGTCGGCCGACGGGCGGCGGAAGCGGGCGTCGAGGATCTCGCCGTAGAAGTCGCCCCATTCGCGCAAGCCTCGCAGCCGCATCTCGCCGGCCGGGCTGAGATTGACCTCGACGACGCGCCAGAAGAAGTCCTGCAGGCCAGGGGGCACCGCCGCGACATTGTCGCGCCAGCGCGAGAAGGCGATGACCTTGTCCTGGCGCAGGCAGCGGTCGAACTGCCGGGCGAAATGGCCGAAATCGAGTTCGGCGAGGTCGGGACGGCGACCATTCATCTCCCGCCATCCGATCGTTGGAATGGGCGCATCGAACCCTCCACCGCTGTCCTGTCGGAGCGACCATAAGGCAACGTCGCCCGAAGGTCAGGCGGCGTGAAACCGATCCGTCAGCAGATTGTGGAGGTCTGAGGGGCTTTCGCCTCCTCAGAGCACCATCGGCAGCACGAAGAACCCGCCGACGACGACAACGACCAGCGCCAGCGCCGTCATCGGCAAGTGCTTCTCGATGAAGATGCGGATGTCATCGCCGTAATAGCGAAGCGCCACCGCGATCATCGCGAAGAAGGTGACGCGCGAGATCACCATGCCGACCGTGAACTTCCAGATGTCGAAATGCAGGAAGCCGGACATGATCGTCACGATCTTGAACGGGATCGGCGTCAGCCCCTTGGTCAGCAGCACCCAGAACCAGTAGTCCTGCGAGGTATGGATCAGGTGCGCGGCCTTCTCCTGCAGACCGTAGATGCCGATCAGCCAGGCGCCGACCGATTCATAGAGCAGCGCGCCGATGGCATAGCCGAGGTAGCCGCCGGTGACGGCGCCGAGCGAGCAGACGCCGGCATAGAACCAGGCCCGATCGGGCCTGGCGATGCACATCGGAATCAGCAGCGGGATCGGCGGCAGCGGGCTCACCGAGCTTTCGACGAAGGTGATGGCGAAGAGCAGCCAGGGCGCAGCCGGGTGTGACGCGTAGGAAACGCACCAGTCGTAAGCACGCTTGAGCATGTAGGGGAAACCGATCCTGGGTTCTCGCGCCGGTTGCAGGGCTGCCCTGCGTTCTATGCATTAATCCAATTGGCGCGATCAGGCCACTAATCTCTTGGGCTAGAGTCAATCGCGCATGTCTCCGTCAATTGCGCGACGGATTCGTGACGAGATTGCGGGAGCGGCTCAGGCGAGCCGCTCCAACGCTTCCTTGATCTTGAGCTTGCGGGCTTCGGCAGCCGCCTTGCGCTCGCGATTCTCCTCGACGATCTCCTCCGGCGCGCGCGCCATGAAGTCGGGATTGCCGAGCTTCTTCTCGACCGCGGCGATGTCCTGGTCGAGCTTGCCGAGTTCCTTGGTCAAGCGACCGCGCTCGGCGTCGAGATCGATGATCCCCGCCAGCGGCAGCGCCGCGACCTCGCCGCGCACGATGATCTGCGCCGACTGGCCAGGGGCCTCATCGGCGAACTCGATCGCAGAGAGCCGCGCCAGCCGCTCGATCATCGGCGCCCAGGCCTCGACCGCGGCCCTGGTCGCGTCGCTCGCCTTGACCAACACCAGCGGCACCTGGGTCCCACCCGGCACATTGGTTTCCGAGCGGATCGAGCGGATGTCCGAGATCAGGTCGACGACGAAGCCGATCTCGGCCTCTGCCTTCTCGTCGACGAGCGAGGAGAGTTCCGGCCAGCGCGTCAGGCAGACCAGACCCGCCTCCCCGGCCGGGACAGTGCGGGGCGCGCCGGCATTGGCCTTCTGCGCCCAGAGCTCCTCGGTCAGGAACGGCATGAACGGGTGCAGCAGCTGGCAGATCAGGTCGATGACATGGGCGACCGTCGCCTGTGTCTCCGCCCGCGCTGCGGTGCCGGCCGCGTCGAGATCCTCGGCCTGCAGCACCGGCTTCGACAGTTCGAGATACCAGTCGCAGAACTGACCCCAGACGAAGCGATAGGCTGAATCCGCCGCCTCGTTGAACTTGAAGCTCTCGATACCGGCTGCGACGGCCTCGGCCGTACGCGCCGCCTCGGACAGGATCCAGCGGTTCAGCGGCAGCTTGACCGCCGCTGGATCGAAACCCTCCGCCCGCAGGCAGCCATTGATCTCGGCAAAGCGCGCCGCGTTCCAGATCTTGGTCGCGAAGTTGCGATAGCCCTCGACGCGCGAGGTCGCGAGCTTGATGTCGCGCCCCTGCGCCGCCATCGCCGCGAAGGTGAAGCGCAGCGCATCGGCGCCATAGGTGTCGATCAGCACGAGCGGATCGATGACGTTGCCTTTCGACTTCGACATCTTCGCGCCCTTCTCGTCGCGAACCATCGCGTGGAGATAGACGTCGCGGAACGGCACCTCGTCCATGAAGTTGAGGCCCATCATCATCATCCGGGCCACCCAGAAGAAGATGATGTCGAAGCCGGTTACCAGCGTCGCGGTCGGGTAATAGCGCTTGAGTTCGGCGGTCTCGTCCGGCCAGCCCAGCGTCGAGAAAGGCCACAGGGCGGAGGAGAACCAGGTGTCGAGCACATCGTCGTCGCGCCGGAGTTCGACCGGCCCGCCATAATGGGCAAGCGCCAACGCCTGTGCGCCGGCCTCGGATTCGGCGACGAAGCACTCGCCATCCGGCCCGTACCAGGCGGGGATCTGGTGGCCCCACCAGAGCTGGCGCGAGACGCACCAGGGCTCGATGTTCTCGAGCCAGTCGTTGTAGGTCTTGGTCCAGCTTTCCGGCGTGATCCTGGTCTTGCCGTCCCGAACCGCCGCGAGTGCACGCTGCGCCAGCGGCTGGACGTCGACATACCACTGGTCGGTCAGCCAGGGCTCGATCACCACGTCCGAGCGGTCGCCATGCGGCACGGTATGGGTGTTCGGCTCGACCTTGCGCAGCAGGCCGCGCGCTGCCATCAGCCCAACCACCATCTTGCGCGCGGCGAAGCGGTCGAGCCCATGCAGGGCCAGCGTCTCCGCCTCGGGCGTGGCGCCTTCCAGGAAGTCGGCGTTATCCTGAATCAGGATGCGAGCTTCGCCGTCCAGGATATTGACGACCCTGAGGGAATTGCGCTTGCCGACGTCGAAATCGTTGAAGTCGTGCGCCGGGGTGATCTTGACCGCGCCGGTGCCCTTTTCCGGATCGGCATAGTCGTCGCCGAAGATCGGGATGACGCGCTTGACCAGCGGTAGCACGGCGTTCTTGCCGATCAGCTCCTTGAGCTTGTCGTTCTCGGGATGCACCGCGACGCCGGTGTCGCCCAGCATCGTCTCCGGCCGGGTGGTGGCGACGGTGATGTAGGTTTCAGGATTCTCCGGATCGTAGGCGACGCCTTCGATCGGGTAGTCGAAATAATAGAGATGGCCGTTCGGATCCTTGGCCAGCGCCTTCTCCAGCTTGTTGGCGTCGAACGCCTCCTCGCCGCCACGCTGCCATTTGAACGTGCCGGTCTTCTCGAGCTGCAGCACCTCGATGTCGGAGATCGCGGTCTGGAACTTCGGATCCCAGTTCACCAGCCGCTTGGCGCGGTAGATCAGCCCCTGCCGGTGCAGGCCGACGAAGACCTTGAGGACGGCGGCCGAGAGCCCCTCGTCCATGGTGAAGCGCTCGCGCGACCAGTCGCAGGAAGCCCCGAGGCGCTTCAGCTGGTTGACGATCGTCCCGCCCGACTCTTCCTTCCACTTCCAGACCTCGGCCAGGAAGGCCTCGCGGCCCATGGTCCGGCGATCGGTCTTGTTCTCGGCCGCGAGCTTGCGCTCGACCACCATCTGCGTCGCGATGCCGGCATGGTCGGTGCCGGGCTGCCAGAGCACGTCCTTGCCGCGCAGGCGCTCGAAGCGGCAGAGCAGATCCTGCAGCGTGTTGTTGAGCGCATGGCCCATATGCAGCGAGCCGGTGACGTTCGGCGGCGGGATCACGATGCAATAGGGCTCGGCCCCGGGCGCGGCGCCGCGGCCGGCCTTGAAGGCATCCGCCTCCTCCCAGGCCTTGTTGATGCGCGCCTCGACGGAGGCCGGCTCGAATGTCTTGTCCATCATCGCTCTGCTCGAACGCCAAAAGGCCGGGGAGCCTGCCCCGGCCGCGAAAAACGAAAGCCAAAAGGTCTGCGGTCTTAAGAGCGCATGCGACGGCCCCGCGTCAACGTTTTCGACGCAAGGACCGCCCTCCCTGCCGAGAGTGGTTGAGATTTAGCGGCCGCGCTCAGGCTGCATTTGATTCGAGGAACCACAGCGCCTTGTCGAGCGCCCGCGAATAGCCGGTGAAGATGTCGGCGGTGTCGGCATCGCCGGCCTCGTCGGCGGAATCGATCGCGGCGCGCACCGACTTCGCGGCCTCGGCATAGCGCTCGATCAGCTCGGCGAGATGGTCCTTCACCGCGACGATGTCGGTCGGATAGGGCTTGAGCTTGGTCGCCCCGGCGACATCCTGCACCGTGCCGAGCGCGATGCCGCCGAGTTGCGCCACGCGCTCCGCCACCGTGTCGACATGCGTGTCGAGCTCGCCGCGGAAGCCGTCGAGCATCTCATGGATGGCAATGAAGCCGGGCCCTTTCAGGTTCCAGTGCGCCTGCTTGGTGACCAGCGCCAGATCGATGCCGTCGGCGAGCCGCGCATTGAGCAGCTCGATCATCGCAGTCTTGGTGTTGGATTTCAGGTCGTTGCGGGACTTGAACTTGGCCATGGCAAACCTCACGCCTCGTGAAAGGCGAGCTTACCAGCAATCCGGGCAATTCGGCGACCTGCGGGAACGGAACCTCGGCTACGCTTCAGCCGTTGGGCTAGCAACCGCAGAAGGAGCCGCCCGATGACAAGGAAGACCGACCAGGCCCGCGTCTGGGAGCTGATCGAGGAGATCGGCCTGTGCATGCTCGTCAGCCATGACGGCCATGGCGACGAATTGCGGGCCCGCCCGATGAGCGCCCATGCCCGCCGCGACGAGGATGCGATCTATTTCCTCACCGATCTGCGCTCCCACAAGGACGAGGAGATCGAGATCAACGAGAATGTCTGCCTCTGCTTCGGCGACAACAGCTCGTATAAATATGTCTCGGTCAGTGGTACGGCTAACCTGCTCGACGACCGCAATCGCGTCGCCGAGCTATGGTCGACGGCGGCGCGCGCCTTCTGGGAAAGCAAGGATGATCCCAATATCCGCATCCTCAAGGTGCGCCCGGCCATGGCCGAGTTCTGGGACAGCCCGGGCAAGATCGTGACCACGGTGAAGATGGCCGCGGCAGCCGTCACCGGCTCGCGGCCTGACCTCGGCAGCAATCGCAAAGTCCTGCTCTGAGGAGGCCGGCGATGAGACTTCTCGTTCATCTCGTCGGCGCCTGGGTCGCCTCCGAAGCAGCGTCCGGCCGCTATCCGCGCCCGCTGTCGCTCGGCATGCAGCTTCTGGTCTCGCGGCTCGGCCCGCAGACCGCGCTCATGGCGCTCGCCGGCTATGCCATCCAGAGCCTCAACGAAGGCGGGGCGTTCGGGCCGCCCAGAACGCAGCGCCGAAGGCGGCGCAGCTAGATCATCGCGTGCCCGATCGGGCGCGGTCACAATGATCTATCACATTGTGATCGCATCGGATTAACCGAAAAGTGGCTTCCACTTTTCGGTCCGATGCTTGCAGCCTTCAGCGTCGCCCACCTCGGGCGACGCGCTCGATCTCAGACCGGACCAGTCGCTCGACCATCGCCGGCAGGTTGTCGTCGAGCCAGGTCTTGAGCATCGGCTTCAGCATCTCCTTGACCAGGTCTTCCAGCGTGCGCGCATTATTGCTGAGCACGGTGTTGGCGAGCGCACCGAAAGCGTTCTGCACGGCAGCGCCGGTCTGGTCGGAGATCAGCGCTGCCATGTCCATCGGCGGCGCAGGTTGCGGCTGGATCGGGGGCGGCACGAAGGCCTGAAGCTGAGGCGGCGCGGGTTCCGGCGCCGGCTGCGCCGCAACCTGCGGCTCGACGAAGGCGATATCGTCCGCTGCCACGATGGGCGCGGCCGGGTCTTCCGCGATCAGCTCGGCCTCGGCACCGAGATCGAGGACGTCGTCTTCGACTGGCTCTGGCTCTGGTTCGGGTTCAGGCTCGGACTGCGGGGCCAATGCGACCGGCTCCGGAGCGGCCTCCTCCGGCGGCGCGGCAGGCTTCTCGTCATCGGCGATGATCCGCCTGATGGAGGCGAGAATCTCCTCCATCGAAGGTTCACTGGCCTTGGGCTGCGCGCTCATGCTGATTCCGGTCACTCGACTCATGGAGCGCCCATGGAATCAGTGCGCCCCGCTGCATGAGTATTTCACCGGAAAACCGGCAGGCAAGGCAGCCGGAGGCCGGCCCACAGGAGAAATCCTGAGTGTTGCGCCGGCGCGTCTACGCGCCGGCCAGAGCGCCGGCTCAGCGTCCGTCCGGCGTCTGCGTGCCCCAGAGCAGGCCCTTGACCTGATCATAGTGCTTGCGGGAGTCGTAGATCTCCGCCTTGAGCCGTAGCGTCTCGGCCGAGAGCTTGCCGATCGCGGAGAGGACGGCGTAGGACGCCACGACACGATCGCGCTGCGCAGTAACCAGCGTCGAGCGGGCACTGACCAGTTCCTGCTGCGCGTTGAGCACGTCGAGCGTGGTGCGCTGGCCGACCTTGGCCTCTTCGCGCACGCCGGCGAGCGCAGTCTCGGCCGCCTGCACCTGCGCCTGCGCGGCGGTGATCTGCGCCTTGGCCGCATCATGCGCGCCCCAGGCGGACACGACCGCGGCGCGAACGTTGTCGCGCGAGGTGTCGACCTCGATCCGGCGCTGCCCGGCCGTCTCCTTGGCCTGGCGCGTGCGCGAATAGACCTGCCCGCCCTCATAGATCGGGATGGTCAGCGTCGCCACCGCACTGGCCGAGGTGCGGTTGTCGCCGAAGAACTGGTTGTCGTAGCGCTGCTGCACGAGGCCGCGTACGCCGACGACCGGACCGAGATCGGCCTCGGTGACCTTGACCTGCAATTCCGCCGCGTCGACGCCGTGCAGCGCCGCGATGATTGCCGGGTGCCCCTGCAAGGCGCCGTTCAGTGCGACCGGCAGCGATTTCGGCAAGAGATTCTCGACCGGACGGCCGGGGGCGAGCTGCTTCGGCTCGGCGCCGACATTCTGGCGATAGCGCGCGATCGAGGTCTTGAGATTGGATTCCGCCAGGATCGCCTGCGACTGCGCCGAGGACAGGCGCGCCTCGGCCTGGGCCACGTCGGTGCGCGTCACCTCGCCGACCTGAAATCGGTCCTTGGTCTGGCGCAGCTGCTCTTCCAGCACCTCGACGTTGTTGCGGTTGAGGTTGAGGATCGCGGTGTCGCGCAGCACGTTCATATAGGACGTCGCCGCGTCGAGCAGCACGTTCTGCTCGGTGTTGCGCAGGGTGGCGCGCGCCGCCAGCACCTGGGATTCGGCCTGGCTGACGCTGCTGCGGGTCTTGCCGCTGTCGAAGATGTTCTGGTCGACCTGCACTCCGGCGCCACGCGGGTTGAGACGCGAAACATTGCGGTTGCGCGCGCTGCCGGTGCCCTGCGCGTTGAACGGGGTGTCGCTCTCGGTGATGCTGGCGCCGATATCGGCCGAGGCCGTGATGCGCGGCCGGTAGCCGGAGAGCGCCTGCGGCACGTTCTCATTGGTGGCGCGCACTGCGGCGCGCTGCGCGTTCAGCGTCGGATTGGCCGAATAGGCACGCCCCAGCGCCGCGTCCATCGTCTGCGCCAGCACCGGCGAGCCCATCTCGGCTCCCAGCATGCCGGCCAGCAGCAGACGGCTGGCGGTCTTCTTCAAGGTCGGTCGCGTTACAATCACCTGGACGCCTCTTGTGCGGACTCTAGTCACGCCCAGGCATCGCCCCAGCCTCGGCACTCGATTTAAAATCATAAGCTTCGCAGCCCTTCTCGCCAATGATGCGAGAGGAGCCGGCCGCTTTTCAATTCCATACTGCCGCAAAAATGCGACACTTCGCCGGTGATTAATACCGACGACCTACCCCTTCTGGGGAAAACCAGCCTCTTCAGAGCGCGAACACCTCCGCCTTCCGGAACTCGCGCAGCACAGGCGCCGCCGCATCGAAGACCGGCCGGCCGGAGAGCGATTCGCCCGCCTTCCGATAAAGCACCACACGAGCCGAGCGTCCGACGCCCTCGACGACGATCAGTCGCCCGCCCTGGCGGACATGGTGGAACAGTGGCTCGGGCTGCGTCTCGCAGGAGCCGCTGACCAGGATCGCGTCGAAGCGGCGCTCCTTCGGCAGGCTGGCCACCAGCTCGGCAGCGGCGACGCCCGGCTGGGCGAAAGCGGTGCGGGCCAGCGCCAGCGCAGCCTCGTCCGGCTCCAGCAGCGTCGTCTTGGCCCCCATCTCGGCCATCAGCGCAGCGCCGTAGCCGGTGCCGCCAGCATATTCGAGGGCTTCCTCGCCCGGCTGCAGATCGAGCACCTGGATCATCCGCGCCGTCACCATCGGCGCCGGCAGCGCCCGGCTGGTGCCCGGCAGCGGCTCCTGGCGGTCGAGATAGGCCAGATGCGACAGTTCGCCCGGCAGGAAGGCCTCGCGCGGCACCGTGTCGGCCGCGGCGAGCACGGCGCGATCGGTCACGTCATAGGTGCGCAACTGGCAATCGACCATCATGCGCCGCAGTTCGGCGAAGCTGCTCATGCTCAAATCTCCGAAGGAAGGCACCCGGACGGGCACCTCGACCCTGCCCGCGGGTTTTGGGCGAGGCAGCCGCAAAAGGCAAGTCGCTGCGGCTGAGCATTGCCGCGAGCCACACCTTCGAAGACGTCGGAGTCAGGCCGGCCGCTGCCGGGCCTTCAGCACCTCGTCGGCCTCCAGCAGCGTCTCGAAGGCATAGACGAACTTGTCGTCGAGCGTGTCGCCGTACCAGATCTCCGGCACGATGGTGCGGAAGCGGATCTCGAGCAGGTCGGCCAGGGCCTGCGTATCCTTCATCCACTCCAGCATGTCGGCATAGAGGTTGAAGTTGCTCGGCGCCGGGAAGCGCGCGACGAGATCCTCGAAACCCTGCTTGACCAAGGCGGGATCGCAGAGCGTGTCTTCGAGCTCATGCTCGCCAACCTCGGTATTGGCCGCCTGGATCAGGGCGTAGAAGCCGTAGCCGAAGCGGTCCTTGGTCAGCTCGGCAGCGCGCCGGGCGAAGACCTCGAGATCGTGCTCGTCGCGGCCGAGCCAGCGCGGCATGATCATCCGCGCGAAATTGCGGCACAGGTCGATATTGTAGCGGTCGAGCGCCCAGGCCGCCTCGAAACGGCGCTGGTACTCGCTGAAGGAACCGGTCTCGGCGCCGCGTCGGAAATCGCTGGCCCGCCAGGCGAAGTCCTCCGGATCGGGCTGGCTGTCGAGTACCGCATCCGCCTGCCGGAGGAAGCTGCGGAACTGTTCCGCCTGGTCCATGTTGACGTCGGCCGCGCAGGCGGTGCCGCGCCAGGCATAGGCCGTCACCCGCAGCGCATCGGCATAGGTCGCGGCCGAGAAGGGCGAGGGATCGTTCTGGAAATAGGTGGCGAAGCCGTCGAGCAGCGCCTCGTGCCGCGGCCCGGCATCATCGCCGTCGGGCAGCGCCATGAACTCTTCAAGGAACCAGTCCTTCACCAGGAGGTAGCGCGGCTTGCCGTTTTCGGCGAGGTCGCCTTGCGCCCGCGCCGCCTCGAAGGCAGCGCGATAGGCCGCGAAATCCCGCTCCTGCCAGGCCCGGCGCATCGCATCGCGCTCATCGAAGAGGCGCGGAATCTCATCATGCAGGAAGAGCGAGTGCAGATCGTAGTCCCGCAGCAGGATCTCGTAATTGGTCGGCTCCTCCGCCGGCTCCTCCGCTGGCCTGCATAGCACCTTGTCGCGCACGCTGCGGACGAGATCCCTCCAACCCATGCCGTCCCCTTCCCCGCCCGCCGGCGCGACACATGGCCGCTTCGCCGCGATGCCGCGCCCTTGCGGAAATCTGCGCCGCTCTCGCCATATTCGTCTTCGATCCGGAGCGTCTCGTCGCGCCGGCACCAGATATCTCTGCCACGGGCGAACGATCGGGCAAGCCGGGCGTTGCAGCCGGATGGCAACAACCGAGGTCATATGCACTTACCCACCGCACGCCACGAGCTGAGAGCCGCCTTCAAGCGGATCGAGGCCGAGCTCCCTCCCCGCCTCGCCAGGGCGATGCGCTGGCTCCGTCATCCCGATTCGCGCCTGATCCGGATTCCGGCCGGGCTCGCACTGATCGTCGGCGGCGTGTTCTCGTTCCTGCCGATCCTCGGCGCCTGGATGCTGCCGCTGGGCCTGATGCTGCTCGCGGCCGACATTCCGTTTCTGCAGCGGCCGATGGCGCGCTTCGCGAACTGGTGCCTCGGGCTGATCGAGCGCTTCAGGCGGCGTCGCTCGGGCTGATCGATCGGCATCCCAGCGCAGTCGAAACCGCCTCTGCGCCCTGCAAACCCCTGCCTGACTGCCGATATCGAGGGCCTGCGAGAGAAACCGAACGACGGGGGCCTAGCATGTGGTATGCGCCTGGCGAAGATCCGTACAAGAGCCCGGACATCAACCGGCAGGATCGCTTCTTTCACGACCTGAATCAGGTCAACGACCAGATCATTCGCGATCAGGCCCGCATATCCGAGAGCTGGGCGAGAGATATCCGGGCAATCCCCGACAGGCCGCCCGCATATCAGCCTGCCATCGGCTCTTCCGCCCCCTCTCCGGCGTCACGGCCCCGGAAACGAACTGCGCCACGCACACCACCAACCCGGGGCGAGCGCTGGCGCGCCGCACTGAAGCTGCTGGCGCTCTGCATCGTGGTGGACTGGCTGCTGATCGCCGGCGGTGCGGCCCCCGCCTGGAAGGTCATCGCATTCACGGCGCTGACTGTCGGATCGCTCATCGCCACGGCCCTGGCTCTTGCGGCGCTCGCCCGCGCGGTCGGAGCCTTCCTGCGCAGTCGGGTCGGCAAGCTCAGCCTGCTCTCCGGCGGAGCGCTGACGATACTCTATCTTGTCTACGGGGTCTGAGGAGCAGCGCGGCGCATCGATCGTCGCCGCGTTGGAGTTTGGCGGCCTCGCCCGGAAGCACCCACTACCAACGATCTAGCGGAAATTCCCGTCCCGGCGGGTTGGCGCTCCCTCTCAGAAGGGCAAGCCGATAATGGGCGCTGCTCCCGGCCTGAGCGCGATCAGCGGTGCAGCGGCGCGCGACGAGTTCACCAAGCTTCTGCGCCAGATGGGTCGCTGGAGCGGCGGCTTCATCGACGACCTTTACGCCGGACCGTGCTGCTCGCGTTCGAGCATCAATTACCCCCAAATGGGTAATGCAAACCCATAATGAGCGGCTACGCTTCAAAAGCTTGACCTGGCTGGAACTGGCTGCGCCTGAACCACTTCGTCTAGCCCGCGAGAGCAGAAAGAATGCGGCGTTGAAGGTGAGGGACATGCCTTGGCTATCGACTCGCGATCCCCGGAATTTGCGTGCAACGCATGTGGCGCCGCCACGATCGAAATCCCGGAATGGACGGACGACCAGACCGTCCTCGAATGCCAACAATGCGGGAAGCCGCTCGGCAAGATCAGGCTGATTCTCGCAGTGCTTGAAGCGGCCCTGGTGGACAATGAGAACGAGCCATCGGCCGACGAACTGAGTTCAGGGGCGATAGGCTCACGCCGCTTGTCGCATTGATCTGCGACAGAGGGTTTGGCGATGAGACAGATAAAGGCATGCGCTCCGGGGAACTGAGCCTCTTCCATGCGCGCCATCAGGAAGGCAAGAGCGCGCGTTCGCTCCGCGAGCCGCGTGGCGCAAGGGCGGCTCTGTTACCGGCCAATTCTATAGGAGTTGAGGTCCTCGGCCCCTACCCACGGTCCCCCACAGTGAGGGGACCCGTGAGGAGATAGGGAGGTGAGCGCCAATCTATGACTGACGCCAATCTATTTAATCACTGATTTCTAGGGAGAATTTGGAGGCCTCGCCCGGAATCGAACCGGGGTGCAAGGATTTGCAGTCCTCTGCGTAACCACTCCGCCACGAGGCCATCCCGGAGCGGCACCGAAGCGCGCTCCTCGGCGGGCGTATAACCACATGCCGAAGCGCGCCGCAACCGAAACTCTGCCGGCACTGTGAATTGACCATGGGGCAGATCAGCTGCCCACGATTTTCTCCGCCCCGATGCCAGCAAAGGGGTTGCGCCTTCCCGGGAGCGTCGCTATACGCCCCCCACCGATCCCGGATAGCTCAGCGGTAGAGCAATCGACTGTTAATCGATTGGTCGCAGGTTCGAATCCTGCTCCGGGAGCCAGCATTTTTCGAGGGCTTGAGCGGCGACCGCTTGGGCCCTTTTTGCTTTCCGGAGCCTGACGCGGTGCAGCGGGAGAGGCAGACAGCGATGCTACGGCTCTTCGGGCGCGACCTCTCCCTGCGGCGCTGGGCCGCCCTGATCGGTTGGGGCGTGGTCGCCATCGTCGTCGTCGCGACCTTGTCGCCAATCGGGGCCCGCCCGCATATCACGCATTTCGGGCCGCAGCTCGAACGCTTCGCCGCCTATCTGGTTGCGGCGGCCGCACTCGCCGTCGCCTACCCGGCGCGCAAAGGCGTGATTCTCGTCTGCATCATCGCCGGCGCCGCCGGGCTCGAGCTCGCCCAGCATTTCGAGGCGAGCCGGCATGCCCGCGCTTTCGACGCAGCTGTCAAGATCATGGGCGGCCTGAGCGGGCTTGCCGTCGTGACGCTGTGCGAGCGACTCTGGTCGAAGCGTATCGCCCTTGCACCGGTTCGCCGCCAGAACTGACCGCTAGGCATCCTGATCCCGATGCCGTGCGACCTTAAGGGCTAAAACCGCCATCCGCCCTCGGCAGTGGCAGGAGCCTCACCGCCTGAATCCCGCGCTCCGTCACACTCCGCGTATACGCTTCGGCCATGCATTCGTTGCGTGTTGCCCGGTGCCAGAGCTCCTGCCAGCCTCGGGGGGCGAAGATCACCAGCGCATGCCGGAACAGGCCGTCCTCGCGTTCGAGGATGCAGTTGCAGGCTGCCGCCTCGACGACGTCCTGCGCCCGGTCGCGACAGCGTTCATGTTCGGCGCGATCGTCGCGCATCTCCCGCGCAACTTCGTAGACGACGCATGTCGTCAAGACGGCGAAAACCAGCACGGGCAGGCTCCACAGCAGCCGGCCTCGTCCGGGCAAAGCCTCACGCTTCTGCAGCGTCTGGCTCATGGCGGCGTATCGTCCATCATCCGAGTCCGAACTCACGCGAAGCGATGAAATGAGGCAGCAGGCGGGACTCACGACGGGCCTGCTGCTCCCTTCATCATGCTCAGGCCGACCGGGCCATCGGCTCAGGCCGCACGACGCTGAGTCGCGCCGCGCCCTGCTCGCCACCGATCTTGAAGGTCGCGACCAATCCGTTGAGCCGCTGGATCTGGTCCGAGAGCGAGGTCGCCGAGGCTGCGCTCTCCTCGGCCAAAGCCGCGTTCTGCTGGGTCATCTCGTCCATATGCGCGACGGTCTGGCTCATCTCGTCGATGCCGTTGGCCTGCTCGGCCGAGGCGGTCGAGATGTCCGAGACCGTCGTCGAGACGCGCTTCGACGCCTGGACGATCCGGTCGAGCACCTCGCCGGTCTGCCTCACCAGGGCAACGCCCTGATCGACCTTGCCCCCCGACTCGATGATCAGGGCCGTGATGTTCCTTGCGGCTTCGCCAGAGCGCTGCGCCAGGGTACGAACCTCCGAGGCCACCACAGCAAAGCCCTTGCCGGCATCGCCAGCCCTTGCCGCTTCCACTGCAGCGTTCAGGGCGAGCAGATTGGTCTGGAAGGCGATCTCGTCGATCACGGAGGTGATGTCGGAGATTTTCTTCGAAGCATGCTCGATCTGCGTCATCGCCGCGATCGCATCGCCGACGATGGCGCCGCCCTGGACCGCGACCTCCATAGCCTCGCTGGCCAAAGCCGCCGCCTGCCGCGACGAGTTGGCCGAAGCCTTGACCGAGGCCGCCAGCTCCTCGGTCGTCGCCGCCGTCTCCTCCAGTGAGGAGGCCTGCTCCTCGGTGCGCTTGGAGAGGTCGTCGGCGCCCATGTTGATCTCGCGCGCCGAGGTGCCGACTTCGGAGGCCGTGGTCTGGATCGTCTTGACCGTCTCGGCCAGCCGGTTGACCGCGCGGTTGAAATCGTCCCGCAGCTTTTGATAGTCGGCCGCGACCTGGTCACCGATGCGATAGGTCAGGTCGCCCTGTGCCAGCAGGTCGAGCCCGCTCGCGAGCATGGTGACGACCTGCTGCTGCTCGGCAGCGAGCTTCGCACGCTCGCTCTCGGCGCGGCGGCGCTCGGCTTCGTTCGTCTCGCGCTCGGCGGCGGCGATACGCTCCTGCTCGGCCGCCTGCGCCTCGAGACGCCTCATCTCCAGACCGTTCTCCTTGAAGACGAGCACGGTCTTGGCCATCAGCCCGACTTCGTCGCGACGCTGCGTTCCCGCGACGGCCGTGTCGAAATCGCCGCTCGCGAGCTTGTCCATGGCGCCGCGCAAGCGCGCCAGCGGGCCGGTGATCGTCTTCGCCGACATCAGCAGCGCCAGGCCGATGCCGAGCAGGATGCCGGCAAGGCTGAGGCCCAGCATCAGCTTGGTGATGAAATTCACGTCCTTTGTCGTCGTGCTGGATTGCGTGGCGAGGTAATCCAGCACTTCGCCGTTGAGCTTGACGATCGCCTCGGTCAGGTTCGTCGCCTGGGCATCGGCCCTATCCATCACCGCGAGCGCTCTGGCGTTTTCGTCGCGCGCCCCAAAAGCGACCGCCTCGTCGAGCTCGGCCTTGATCTCGTGGACCTTCACGATCATGCCGTCGAAATCCGCCTTGCGCCGCTGCCGCTTGATGCCGGCGGCCGTCAATTGCGAGGTGGCGCGCCGATAGGACTCGTTCAGCTGGGCGAGAGCATCCTGCACGCCTTTCGATCCCGCCGGGTAGGCGATGACCTTGTAGGCCTGCGCCAGCATGTCGTTGACGCGCCGCGCCGCCCGGCCGGACTCGAAGAGCGCCGGCGGCGCCTCCTCGATCATCTCGCTGTAGATGTCTTCGGTACGCAGAAGCTCGCGGCTGATGAAGAAGGACGCCGCCAGGCCGATCAGGCCGACGATGGTGACCGCGCCGGCGATCTTGGCGCCGATGCGGATATTGCTCAGATTGAACGAAGGAATGACCATATTTTTCAGCGCCCCGAATGACGATGAAAAACCTTGTAAGATCAAAGTAAAAAAACTGAAAACAATACTATTTTTGAAATAAAAATCCCGCCATCAGTGGGGGGGAGTACTGACGGCGGGATCGATATAGACCTAGAGACTTCAACCGGTCACGCGGCGAAAGCTCAAAAAGAACTAGATCAAAAGTCACTTTGACTGGGACGAGACGGGAGTTATCACGTCGCCAATCAAGTAGGCGGAGGTATTTGGTAAGCTGGGATTCCACCAATCCCGTGCGTCGCCCACGCCGTGGAGGGGTGCAGCCCCAGCTTACCGAATCGATCATCGGCGAAGTCGTGGACCTCGGATATCCGGAAAGCGAAAGCTCTTGTCCGGAAAACGAAAACAGTGGCTTGATCTGCACCGCGGCAGCAGGGCGATCGCCCGGAAACTATCGGTGCGACTCAGTTTGTCTCCACCGCAGGCGTTACGCGGCCCCGCACCAGGGTGTTACGCTCGGATAAGAAAAATCTCTTTTGAACTGAAAAATAGGGAGAAATTTCTCTTCTCCCAGTGAAATCCGTCGAAAGCTCTCGCTGGCCGCGATATCGCCATTTTTATCTCAGGATACGACTAAAGTCGTTCGCCCCGACATTGTAGCCCGCACACATCGTGCGGAGCCGAAGCAGTGAAGGTTGCATGACGCAGCAGGGGCGCGCGCACGATCCGGACGCAGAGCAGGATGATCTGCTGGCGCGTCATAATCAGTTCGAGACCGACAATGCGGCCGCCGCCTGCCGGCAGACCATCCTCTTCGAGCGCCAGGACTTTCTCGAGCCGCTCGACCAGGATGAGCCCTTCCGCATGTCGATCAACTCCGTGTTGCTAGACGATGTCCGCATCAGCGCCGTGAAGACCAGCGGCCACCGCGTCCGTCTCTTCGAAGACGAGAACATCACGTTGCTGCTGCCCTGGGCCGGAACGATCGAGACCGACGACATCGGCCGCCGGATCGAGGCCAACACCACGTCGATGCTGATCCCGACACCGGGGAAACGCACGACAGTCTGCTTGCCCGGTTATCTAGGCCTCGTGGTCCAGCTTCCGCTGACGCGTTTGCGCAGCGCCGCTGCCCTCAATCCGGACGACCGCTGGCGCCCGGACGGACAGGCTCCGGGGGTTATGAGCGTAACGACCGGACAGGGCGCGGCGCTCGGCCGCTATCTGCGCCATCTCGCCGTTGAGCTCGACCAGTCTGATGCGCTGCTTGCCGCGCGCGGCGCCACTAATGCCGCGGCGATGATGGTGACCGAGTTGCTCGGCTCCGCCTGGCAGGCGACGATGGCAGGCTCCGAACAGAGCTCCAGGTCGGCCGGCATGGCCCAGGTCGCCCTCGCCGAAGAGATCATGCGTGCGAAATCTGACGGCGCGCTCTCGATCGCCGCCCTCGCCGCCAAGGTCGGCGTCAGCACCCGCTCGCTGCAGATCGCCTTTCGCCAATATCGCGGCATCGGCCCGCGCCAGATCCTCGAGGATTTCCGCCTTGACTCTGCCCATGCCCGGCTGTTTGCCGCCGCGCCCGGCGACAATGTCACCCGAATCGCCTTTGATTGTGGCGTCACCCATCTCGGCCGCTTTGCCGCACGCTACCGGGCCCGTTTCGGCGAGTCGCCGCTGGCAACCTTGCGCCGCCGCCGGAGCTGATGGAGAGGCGTACGCTATCCCTGGTGCACGCTGGCGAAGGCCACGGCGATCCGCTGCGGCGCCGTCGGGCGCGCATACATGCGCTGGAGATAGGCGTTGAGCCGCGGGAAGCCTTCGAGCAAGCCCTCCTCGTTCGCCCAGTCCATCAGATAGGCGGTGACGCAGTCGGTCGCCCCCATCCGGTTGCCGACGATGAAGTCACGTCCCTCCATATGCGCTTCGAGCACGGCCGCCATCAGCCGAAACTCGTCCTTGGCGAGCGCGATGTCCTGCGGCAGCCGCTGCTCCTCGTCATAGAGGAAGCTGTGCTTGGCGATGCGCCAGAGCGGCTGCTCCAGCTCGGTCATCGCGAACAGAATCCAGCGATAGGCCTGCGCCCGCTCGTCGAGATCGTCAGGCAGCAGGCGCTTCTCGGGGAATTTCTCGGCGAGATAGAGGATGATCGCCGCAGACTCCGGCAGGACATTGTCGCCATCGACCAGCACCGGCAGCTTGCCGGCCGGGTTGATCTTGAGGAATTCCGGCGTCTGCGCCTCGCCGCCAAGCAGGTCGACATGGATGTAATCGAACGGCACGCCGAGCTCGTTCAGCCCCCACATCGCCCGCAGCGTCCGCGTCGGCCCGAATCCATAGAGCTTCATCATCGCCTCCTCCCATATATACATACCAATCGGTTTGTATTGACGACACGTCGCCTGACAATCTCTGTCAGCATTCTCACCCCCGACCTGCCGCCGCGCCATGATCGCGCCACCATCGCGCCTAGCTTGACCTCTCCCGAACGGCGCCGTCGCCAACGAAGCGGCGCGCGCCCGTCCCTGGAGAACCGATGCGATGCCCGCCCGTTCCGCGCTCATGACACCGCTGCTGCTGGCGCTCGCCGGCCCTGCCCTCGCCCAGACTGCGACGACGACCGCTGCGCCGGCCGCCACCGAGCCGGCGCCAAGCAAGGCGCCCGATGCCTGCCGGCTGCTGCCGCAGGCCGATCTCGAAGCGCTCTTCCCCGGCCGCCCGATCACGGCCAAGGGCCCGACGCTGAGCCCGATCCATCGCGGCCCGCAATATGCCGAGAGCTGCATGTATTCGGTGAAGCTGCCGAGCCCGACCTCGAAGATGGATCACGCCCGCTTCGCCTCGCTCACCGTGATCCGCTGGGACGGCGTCGCCAAGGGCCGCGAGACGCCGGCCCAGGCCTTCGCCTCGATCAAGGGAATGCGCGAGAAGGTCGCGGCCGATCCCAAGCTGACGCTCAAGCTCGAGCCGCTCTCCGGCATCGGCGACGAGGCCTTCCAGGAAACCAACAGCTCCAGCGTGGTGATCCGCGCCCGCAAGGACGACCTGATCTATTCCGTCTCGGTCGATCTCTATTCCGAGCAGACCGCGCCGAACGCAGTTGCCCTCGCCAAGCAGGTAGCCGCACGCTGGCAGGGCGGCGCCGGCATGGTCGATACGCCCCAGCAGATCGCCGCCAACAGCGCGGTGACGGTTCCGGCCGACACCCGCCCCTCCTCCGTCGCACCGGCCGATCAATGGCCTGATGCCTGCGCCCTGCTGACGCCAGCCGAGGTCAAGGCGGCCTTCCCCGAGATGACCCTCAGCGAGCCGCGCAAGCTGATGGGCAAGATCACCCATGAGAGCCGCGAGAACCGGCAGGAGGCGCTGCCGAACCCGATCGGCTGCCAGTTCGACGCCAAGCGCACCGTCGAGAAGGATGGCAAGCGCACGATCGAGCTCAACCAGATCCAGGTCAGCGTCCGCAATGTCGCCGCCAATGAGGATCTGTCGAAGCGCTGGTTCCAGAGCGCGATCAAGGTTTCGGAGGCGAAGACGCCGGTCGCGGGGCTGGGCGACGAGGCGGCGCTCGACATCATGAATCGCATCCATATCCGCAAGGGGCTGACCACGGTCGATGTCCGCGTCTCCGGCGGCGAGCGCGATCAGGCGCTGCACGATCAGGCCAAGGCCCGCGTCGGCGAGCTGGCGAAGATCGTGGCCGGCCGTCTGAAATAGGCGGCCCAGGTTCCGGGTGGAGCGGTTACGGCCGCTCCCTTAGCCTGCTGACACGGACAAGCGTGGCACCCTGCGATGAATGCCAGGGAGCACCGAATGAGGAGGACATCGCTGCAATTGACATCGTTGAGACACGGTACGTTGATATCAACCTAATTGATGCTGCTTTGGCCGCGAGCGGTTCGCGGCACCGAAACGCCCCTAGATCCAAGAGGAAACAGCCATGAAGATCGTGACCAGCCTGAGTTTCCGCGGCCAGTGCCGCGAGGCCTTCGAGTTCTACGCCAAGGTTTTGGGCGGCAAGATCACGGCTGCCATGCCCTATGGCGATGCGCCGCCCGGCATGGGCATGCCGGACGCCGACGGCAAGTACAAGAACTGGCTCATGCATTGCTGGCTCGATGTCGGCGACCAGTCGCTGATGGGCGCCGACATGGATGTCGACTGGGCCCAGAATATCGACAAGCCCAAGAACGGCTTCGACGTCACCCTGCACACCAACGACCAGGCGGAAGGCCAGCGCTGGTTCGACCAGCTCGCCGAGGGCGGCAAGACGGTGATGCCGTTCAGTGAGACCTTCTGGTCGCCCGGCTTCGGCTCGCTGGTCGACAAGTTCGGCGTGCCGTGGATGGTCAACACCATCCCGACCGGCGATTGGAAGCCGCCGCAGGGCTGAGCCTTCGTTCTGGAGGAGGCGGCCGGAGCCGGTGCCCGGCCGCCAGTTTCGATGTAGCGCTGCTGCTGATAGGGAGAGCCCGACCAGCAGAAGGCGACCACCATGACGATCCGTTTCACCGAGACCCTCCGCCAGGCCAGCCAGCCGGCCTGGTCGCAATCCGTCGGCCACCGCTTCGTCCGCGAACTGCTCGACGGGTCGGTCTCCGATGCGGTCATGTCCCGCTATTTGATTCAGGATCACCGCTTCCTCGACAGCTTCCTGACCCTGCTCGGCGCCGCGCTCGCCAGCGCCGACAGCTTCGAGGCCCGCATCCGTTTCGGCCGCTTCATCGGCATGGTCAGCGGCGAGGAGAACACCTATTTCCTGCGCTCCTTCGAGGCGCTCGGCGTCGGCGAGCAGGATCGTATCGCCCCGCCCGATACCAAGCCCACCGCCGGCTTCAAGGCGATCATGCGCGAGGCCGCCGCGACGCGCTCCTACGCCGCCGCCCTCTCCGTGCTGGTCGTGGCCGAATGGCTCTATCTCGACTGGGCCCTGCAGGCCTCGCAGCCGCTGCCGGCGAAATTCATCCATGCCGAATGGGTCACCCTGCACGACAATCCCGACTTTCGCGATTTCGTCGGCTTCCTGCGGAGCGAGCTTGACCGTGTCGGACCGGGAGAGGCTGAGACCAGCCGCGACTTCTTCCTGCGCACGGTGGCACTGGAGAAGGCCTTCTTCGACTCGGCCTATGACGGCGAGGCCTGAGCAAGGCACCCGGCCGCTCGTGGTGCGCTCAAGCCCTCCCCCCGCTTGCGGTGGGGAGGGTTGGGTGGGTGGCAGCTCCGCTTGGCGCTGGGCTGGAAGAACGATCTTGCCCTGCTTTCCCGCCCCCCCATCCCAAACCCTTCCCCACCGCAAGCGGGGGAAGGGAATAGCCCAGCCATCGCGCAATCGCCTTTAGCGTGACAGGCAAGAGCCGCTCTGTCACAACGGCGATCGAGAGACGGGGGCGCCCGCCGCAAGGCGGGCTGAGAAGCACCCTTCGAACCTGAACCAGATCATGCTGGCGGAGGGAGTCGCTCGGGGCAGCCTGGTCAGCGCTTATCCCCGTGCCCGCCTTCCACCGGAAAGGCGGACCTTGACGACGCAGGACGCGACAGAACGGAGCCCAGCTCTCGGCGCTAAGCCGGTGCTGACGGCATTCGCGCCGGCGCTCCGCACGATTCTCGTCCTGCTGCTGGCCTGGCAAAGCGCGATCTGGCTGTTCCAGCCGCCGCGTTACATCCTGCCCTCGCCGCTCGATGTCACCCTGGCCTTCCAGCGCCAGCCCGGCTTCCTCTTCAGCCATAGCCTCACCACCATCGCCGAGATGGCGCTCGGTTTCGTGCTCGGCTCGGCTTTCGGCGCGCTGACTGCGCTCGCCATCGTCGCGCTGCCGCGGCTCGGGCGCCTCATCTGGCCGATCCTGCTCGTGCTCCAGTCCTTTCCGGTCTTCGTCATCGCGCCGCTGCTGGTCGTCTGGTTCGGCTTCGGCATGGGCTCGAAGGTGATCATGGCGACGATCATCATCTTTTTTCCGGTCGCCTCCGCCTTCACCGACGGCCTGCGCCGGACCGATCCCGAGCTGATCGACGCCACCGCGCTGACATCGGCGACGCATTGGCAGACGCTGCGTTATGTCCGCCTGCCGCTGGCCATGCCCGCTTTGCTCACCGGCCTCAGGGTCGCGGCCCCGCTCGCGCCGCTCGGGGCGGTGATCGGCGAATGGGTCGGGTCGTCCGCCGGGCTCGGCTTCATCATGGTCCAGGCCAATGCCCGCATGCAGACCGACACGGTCTTCGCCGCGATGACCGTGCTCGCCGTGCTCAGCCTCGTCCTGCGCCATCTCGTCGACGCGCTCGGCCCGCGCCTCATTCCGTGGGCGAGCGAGCAATGACGCCATCCCATTTCAAGTCGATCACGCAGAAGGATTTCGCCCGATGACGCTCCGCGCCCTGACGCGACGTACCCTACTCGCCTGCAGCATCGCCCTCGCCGCCGGCCTCGCTAGCCCGGCTCGCGCTGCCGACAAGCTGACTGTGATGCTCGAATGGTTCGTCAACCCAGACCATGCCCCGCTGGTCGTCGCTGACAAGCTCGGCCTGTTCAAGGAGGCCGGGCTCGAGGTCACCATGGTGCCGCCCTCCGACCCCTCGGCCGTGCCGCGCCTCGTCGCCGCCGGCCAGGCCGATATCGGCATCCACTACCAGCCCAATCTCTATCTCGACCACGCCGCCGGCATCCCGATCGTCCGCGTTGGCACTCTGGTCGAGACGCCGCTCAACAGCGTCATCGTCAAGGCCGACGGGCCGATCAAGAGCCTCGCCGACCTCAAGGGCAAGACGATCGGCTATGCCGTCTCCGGCACCGAGACCACCTTGCTCGGCCAGATGTTGGCGAAGGCCGGCCTCAAGCTCGACGACGTCAAGCTCGTCAACGTCAACTTCGCGCTCTCGGCCGCGCTGATCGGCGGCAAGGTCGACGCCACCATCGGCGGCTACCGCAATTTCGAGCTGACGCAGCTCAAGCTCGAAGGCCATCCCGGCACGGCCTTCTATCCCGAGGAGCACGGCGTTCCCGCTTATGACGAGCTGATCCTAATCACCCGCCGCGATGCCGTCGGCGACAGCCGCCTGCCGCGCTTCCTCGACGCTATCGAGAAGGCGGCGCTCTACCTCACCAACCATCCGCAGGAAGCCTGGAAGCTCTTCATCGCCGCCCATCCCGATCTCGACGATGCGCTCAACCGCCAGGCCTGGACCGACACGCTGCCGCGCTTCGCCAAGCGCCCGCGCGCCCTCGACCAGCGCCGCTATGAGCGCTTCGGCGCCTTTTTGGTCGAACGCGGCCTGATCCAGAAGGCGCCGGCGCTCGCCGAGATCGCGGGCGAGGTGAAGTAGCGGGCGGATCGCGGCGGCACCCGCCTGCCGCCCCCCATCCCGCGTCCACATCAGGACGGCCCTGTGCCGGTGGCTCTGGGTTGTCAGCCGAGCGTGGTGCTATGAGCCGGCTTTGCAGCCATCCGGCGGGCCGTCGCCCGGAGCTGCACCCGGATCGATCATCCGCATGAACGTCAGCCAGCCGATCGCCTCCACCCGCCGCGCCGATCTGCCGGTGCTGTTCGCGCTCAGCGCGACGCATCTGCTCAACGACATGATCCAGTCGCTGATCCCGGCGATCTACCCGATCATCAAGACGGCCTATGCGCTCGACTTCGGCCAGATCGGCCTGATCACGCTGACCTTCCAGATCACCGCCTCACTGCTGCAGCCGGTCGTCGGCGCCTATACCGACAAGAACCCGATGCCCTATTCGATGGTCGTCGGCATGGGTTGCACGCTGACCGGGCTGATCGGCCTCGCCTATGCCGGTAGCTATGCGCTGCTGCTGATCTCGGCGGCCTGCGTCGGCCTGGGCTCGTCGATCTTCCATCCCGAGGCGACGCGCATGGCCCGCAACGCTTCGGGCGGCCAGCAGGGGTTGGCGCAGGGCATCTTCCAGGTCGGCGGCCAGAGCGGCGGCGCGCTCGGCCCGCTGCTCGCCGCCTTCATCATCGTGCCGCGCGGCCAGACCAGCGTCGCCTGGTTCTCGGCTGCGGCGCTGCTCGCCATGATCCTGATGGTCTGGACGGCGCGCCGCTATGCCGAGCTGAGCAAGGCAGCCGCCGCGGCAGCCAAGCCGGCGAAAGTCGCGGCAGCCGCACCTGCGACGCCCGCGCACACTAAGGCCCAGATCGCCTTCGCGATCACCATCCTGGTGATCCTGCTGTTCTCGAAGAACGCCTATTCGTCGAGCTTCAGCTCCTATTACACCTTCTATCTGATCGGGAAGTTCGGCGTCTCGGTGCAGGGCTCGCAGCTGATGCTGTTCCTCTTCCTCGCCGCCGCAGCCGTCGGGGCGCTCGCCGGCGGCATCATCGGCGACAGGGTCGGCCGCAACCGCATCCTCTGGTTCTCGATCCTCGGCGCCCTGCCCTTCTCGCTGATGCTGCCCTTCGCCGACCTGTTCTGGACCGGCGTGCTGACGGTGGTGATCAACCTGATCATGGCGAGCTCCTTCGCCGCGATCCTGATCTACGCGATGGAGCTGATGCCGGGGCGGATCGGCCTGATCGGCGGCCTGTTCTACGGCCTCTCCTTCGGCCTCGGCGGCCTCGCGGCGGCGATCCTCGGCGAAGTCGCCGACTGGATCGGCATCGAGGCGGTCTACCGGATCTGCGCCTTCCTGCCGGCGATCGGGCTTTTGGCCTGGTTCCTGCCGAAGGTGGAGCATCGGCGAAGGTAGAGGTCGCGCACCAGCCGACGGCGAACACTGCCTGGCGCCTCGCGCCGGGCAGTGAGCGGTCACGGCTGCGGATCGACACGCCCGACGGCGAACTCGATCTCCGAACGACTGATGCCGATATCCCTCAGCGTCCTGTCGTCGAGGCTCGGCAAGGCGTTTGCCACGCGGCGCATCTGCACCCTGTCGCGGAACCGGCGGAGCCGTCCCGCCAGCGCCTCGATCAGCCTGGTCGTCAGGGGACGCCGGGCAGGCTTGCGATGCGGCGGCACGAATGGACCATGGACCTCATAGAGGAACTGCTCGCCGAGGATCTGTCCGACAGCCCTGCGACCCACCAGCCGGTCGAGCACCGACTTGGTGCGAGGCCGCAGCATGTCGGTCAGGTCTTCGATGTCGTGAAGAAAATCGTCTCTCAGCGCATACATGGTGCCGCTCCGCTGCCTTGTCTGCCGCCCCCCTCGGGCGGTGTTGCAGCGTTATGGCGGCTCAAGGGGTGCCTCGTCTGTGAGGTGCCGCACATTTCGACCCCTTTCCAAGAAGACGAAGAGACGACATGATGCCGGCAGTAACCCGTGCCGGTTACGCCGACAGCCTTGCCTCTGGCCTGATTTGCCCTCCTGCCATTAGACGTAGGCGGACTGTGCATGTTGTCGACGGCGCAAACATTGGATCGCAGTGTCCTCGCAGTCCTCTGCGCTGACGTCGCCGACTATAGCCGAATGATGGATACGGCGGAGGAAGAGACCCACAAGCAGTTGATGTGGCTCTGGGCGTCCGTGGTAACTCCCGTTGTCGAAAACCACGAAGGTAGAATTGTCAAATTCACTGGCGACGGTTTTCTCGCTTGCTTCAACGACGCAATTTCATCCGTAAATTGCGCCCTGAGAATACAAGAATTTACACGACAATCCCAAATTAGACGCGATCCTGAGCGTCGTATTCAATTCAGAATTGGAGCGACAATCGACAGCGTGATCATTGAGGACAACGATATTTTTGGAATCGCTGTCAATACGGCCTCACGCCTTCAGCAGATAGCCACGCCTGGCACCATATTGGTTTCGAGTGATCTGTTTTCTCAAATCAATGGCCAAATCAATATATCTTCTAGGGATTGCGGCCGGATTAGACTGAAGAATTTTCATAGCCCGACGCACGCATTTATGATCAATGCGCCACGGACAGACCCATCTCCCTCAATTGTCAAGCCATACCGAAAAAGAACGCGCCTCCCGACCATCGCTGTATTTCCGTTTTCTGCCTTTGATGGCAGTGGTGGCGAAGATTATTTTTCACAAGGATTGATGGATGGCATCATTGGCGCATTAAGTAGCTTGCGCGATATCATGACGATCAACCGGGGATCGACTATCGATTATAACGTGAGAGAATCCCCTGCTCTTCTAGGGAAACGATTGGGAGCGAACTACGTTCTCACGGGAGTGATCGGGCGATCCGGCGATGAAATTCGTGTAACCTGCTCCCTGACTGACGTGAGGAACGGCAACGTTCTTTGGTCCGACCACATGGGCGGCGTCTTGTCGTCCATATTTGACATGCAGGACAGTATCGCGACCAAGGTTGTCGGCACGATTGCTCCCCACGTCCGCGAAGCAGAGCTTGCGCGGGCTGTGATGAAGCGTCCCGAGAGCATGGACGCTTATGACCTGCTTCTTCAAGGTATCGACTTGCTCTACAGAATGGACAGCGAACAGTTCATTCGAGCCCGAAAATTCCTCGACAGTGCCATCGAGACTGACAGTCGGTACCCTCCAGCGTACGCTTATGCTTCCCTCTGGCATATTTTCAATATTGGCCAGGGTTGGTCAGCCGATCCGACATCGGATGCTTACCAAGCCTGGAAATTGGCCTCGGCCGCCGTTGATCGGGATGCCTCCAATTCGCTGGCGCTCGCGATCTGCGGACACGTCAAGTCATACCTGTTCCACGAATACGCAGCAGCGACATCTTATTTTGAGCGCGCGATCAATTGCTCTCCAAGCCACGCTTGGGCCTGGGCCCTCAGCAGCGGCACCTACGCCTATATGGGAGATCACAAAGAGGCGATTGAACGCGCCGAGCGCGGGATCGCGCTGTCTCCGGCGGACCGACACGCATTCTACTATCTGTCTTTCCTCGGCTTGGCCCACTACGCTGGTGAATCTTACGAGGCGGCCGTGGATTGCGACCGCAAGGCCGTGGGGCAAAATCCGCATTTTCGAGCCGGGCTGCGAGTCCTGATAGCTAGCCTTGTTGCGCTCGGCAGACTGGAAGAGGCCAGGGAAGCCGCTCGCGCCCTCCTTGCTGAGCAGCCATCCTTCCGGGTCTCCGTGTACGCACCTCAGTGCCCCTGGTGGGATAGCGAGGTCCGGACAACCTTCTTGAGGCGCTTGATAGACGCCGGCCTTCCCGAGTGATCAAGACGAATCGGAGGCCGCGGGCAGCATCCGATCATGCAAACAGGGGGCTAGATTATGGGAAACTGCTTCTTTGATCCGCTAGACTTGCCGGAATTTCCCACCCACCCGGATCAGCCCGGCTTGCGAGAGGGTCCGCGCGATCTCCTCACAGATATTACCGAGTTCCCAAGGCACTATTGGGATCCAGACTATATCGGCTTGGCCATCTTGCCGGAATTCGCAACGTCTGGCTGGGAAAGCCAAATCTCTGTTCAGCCGCCGCCATCGACCAAATCGGACGAGACACGCGAGGAGATCGACTACTTATTGGAATTGATGGACGAACGAAACAAGTCCAGAAATGAAATTGTAGCGCAGAGCTCTGAATTTCCAAAATATTGGCTAGGCTTGTTGATGATGAGCCGCGCATCTCATCCTACCACATACGAAATGATCAAAGCCGCTGCTCGCGTTGGTGAGATGGTGATGTTTTTCTACAAATTCAAATTCAATCGGCCGCGCCCGCATCAATTATGTCCGGCGCTCATGCCGATGATCGCTGTGCCCGGGCACGCGTCTTACCCGAGCGGCCATTCACTGATGTCTCATATGCTGTCCCTGACAGCCGCATCGGTGCGGAAAGATATCGAGGAATCCCTGACCGTGCTGGCCAACAGGGTCGGCAAAAATCGAGAAATCGCTGGCCTGCACTATCCCAGCGACACACGCGCCGGCGAGGAGATCGCGAAGGGCGCGTTCGACATTCTTTCCAGCTGCCCGAGCTTCAAGAAGTTGCGGACTGAAGCAAAGAAAGAATGGCGCTGATTATTTCGACCTGGGATCCGATCATCCTCCGGTTTTGCATAGGGCGCCCGTCCATCATGGAAACGGGCACTACTTCGCCGCATGCGAATACCCGCTCGCGGCTGCGAGCACAGGTCAACTATCCGCACATAGCTGGAATATTGACCGAACGGCTCCTCGTTCAAGCCATGGTGCGGACGGCGGGGATCGAACCCGCATACCGTTTCCGGTGAGGCATTTTAAGTGCCTTGCGTCTACCAGTTTCGCCACGTCCGCGCGGCGAGAACGGTTAGCGATACCAGCGCCCGGCGACAAGCGCCGGTTGCGTGCTTGTCCTCAGCGCCGGTGCGCCGGCTTGTACCATTCGACGCCGTCGGGATCGACATAGAGCCCGGGCGCGACGTCGGAGCCAATCTTCTTCTCCTGCATCGGCACGCGCACCGTGTCGTCGCGGTCGCCGCGGCGGATATAGGGGCCGCTCGCCTGCTGGTGCTGGCCGCCGCCGCTACCGCCGCCCATCACCGCCCGGCGGCCGGCGACCTTGTCGTCGAGCGCAGCGACCTGGCGACCCGAGAAGGCGACCTTCGTCGTGCCTTCAACGATCGGAAAGGCTTTGCCCGAGGCGCCCTCGCCGGTGACCCGGATGCCGACGAAGCGCGGCACGTATGACTGCCCGCCGCCGCCGCGCGCCAATGCGTCCCAGCCACCAGTGGTCGAAACCTGCGCGCCACAGCGCTTATGGGCGCGCTCGCAGGCGCTGCGCGAGCCATAGCGCGGCGCCTTCTGCTCGAATTCAGCGCGGGCGTTGCGATAGGCGTGCTCGCATTGTTCGGCCGAGAGCTTGCCGGCCTCGATGCATTCGTCACGGCGGACATAGGTCTGGCCGGCGGCCTGGGCGGCAAGATCGGCGGGCGTCAAGGCGATCCCGGCCATGGCAAAGGCCGCCGCGCGGGCGAGGACGAGGGGAAGCAGCGTGATCATGCGGCTTCCCTGAGCATGCGATTGTGGCGTCACAGCAGCGGCCTCATCGTGATGGCGAGCTCGCGCGTGCCACCATAATCGATCTTGCCGTTGCCGAGCACCGGAATCGCGCGGGTGACCAGGATCGCCTTGGGCAGCCATAACTCCGGGAAACCCTGGCGCTTGGCCTCGTCTTGCAGGGCCTTCTTCTCGGCATCGGGCTTTTCAGTGACGAGGACGAGCTGCTCGCCCTTGCGCACATCCGGCAGCGCCACGACCACGTGATTGTGACCGGGCCAGAGCCCAGCGATCATCGACTCGACCGCCGCCAGCGAGACCATCTCGCCGCCGAGCTTGGCGAAACGCTTGGCCCTGCCCTTGATGGTGATGAAGCCGTCATCGACCGCGACGATGTCGCCGGTGTCGTGCCAGCCGCCCTCCGGCGGCACGATCGCGCCGGGATTGTCGGCGCTGAGATAGCCGATCATCACATTCGGCCCCTTCACACAGAGCCGCCCGCCTTCGGTGATGCCCTCGACCGGCTCGAGCTTCGCGGTGATACCGGGCAGCAGCCGGCCGACGCTGCCGTCCTTCGTCGCCACCGGCGTATTGCAGGCCAGCACCGGCGAGCATTCGGTGCAGCCATAGCCTTCGAGGATGGTGGTGCCGTAGGGCTGCCACATCCGCCGCGTCTCCGGCTTCACCCGCTCGGCCCCGGCGACGACATAGCGCACGCTCTTGAGGTCGCCCTCATCGGCAGCTCGGGCATAGCCCTGAAGGAAGGTGTCGGTCGCGAACAGGAAGGTCGCGCCGGTCTCGCCGATCAGCTTGGGCACCTGCTTGTAGTGCAGCGGGCTCGGATAGAGCACGACCTTCATGCCATGCGTCAGCGGCATCAGCAGCGCCGCCGTCAGCCCGAAGGAGTGAAAGGCCGGCAGCGGGTTCATCACCACGTCGCGCTCGCTGAGGAAGCCGGCGGCGAGCTCGAAGATTTGGCGGGCGTTCGAGACGAGATTGGCGTGGCTCAACACCACGCCCTTGGGCTTGCCCTCTGTGCCGGAGGTGAACAGCACCACGGCCGGATCGTCCGGCTTGGCGGCATGGCGCGCATGCACCATGCCCGGCGCCAGCGAAGCGAGCGCGCCGATCGCCTTGTCGAGGCTGGTCAGCTGCTTGCGGACATCTTCGAGATAGATCACCCGCCGCCCTGGCGCGAGCGCCTCGATGATGTCGTCGAGCTTGGCCTGGTCGATGAAGCGGCGCGAGGTGACGATGGTCGAGACCGGCCCGATCTCGCAGGCGGCGCTGAGGTTCTTAAGACCCGCAGTGAAGTTGAGCAGCGCCGGCACCCGGCCGAAAGCCGAGAGCCCGAACAATGTCACCGCCATGCCCTGCACGTTCGGCAGCATCAGCCCGACCGTCTCGCCTGGCTTGGTCAGCGCCGCGAGCTTGCGGCCGAGCACCAGCGACCCCAGCACCAGGTTGCCATAGCTGAGCGGCTTGCGCTCCGGATCCTCCAGCGCGATCCGGCTCTTGCCGTGCTTGCCGGCGGCGGCCAGCAGCGCCTGGAACAGCGTCGTCCGGGCGCCTTCGACATCAAAGGGCTGTGCCGGCAGTTCGGTTGCGGCCATTCGGCTCGTGCTCCCCTTGTCGTTCCTCTTGCCCGCAACCTAAGGCCAACGGGCCGGGATACAATGCGCCCGCGGAAACTTCCCCAGCGTCATCCAACGCGCTAGGGTTGTGCTGCGAATGGAGGCTTCCGCTATGCCCCGGCTGCGCCTGCTCCTGTCATTGCTGGTCATTGTGACAGCCGAACTCGTCGCGGGCGGCGCGCTCGCCCAGCCGCGCATCGAATGGGAAATCGCCAACCGCTTCCGCTTGTTCCGTGACGAGGCGCAGTTCCGCAAGCTGGCCGAGGTCTATGCCGCCCTGCCCGCCGCCGACCGGCGCGAGCGCCCCGCCTTCGCCTTCGAGGACGCGATGCAGCGCGCCGCGGCTGCGCGCACGCTTGGGCCCGCCTTCGGCGATGCGGCCAGCGTCGAGCGCTGGGGCTGGACCTCGGCGATCACACGCAAGACCTGCTTCCAGAACGGCAATCGCGGCCATTGGCAATGCCTGCTCGACACCGGCGATCAGTTCATGGAGCCGCGCGTCGCCGACGTGCTGGTCCGGCTCGCCGAGCTTCCGCCGGCGCTCGCCGGAAAGGCCTGCCGCTGGACGGCTGGCGAGCTTACGGTGCAGGCGCCCTGCTCCGGGGAAGCCCGGCTCCCGCGGCGTGCCTTCGGCGAGCCCTTCGACATCGCGGTCAGCGCCGATGATGCGCCGATTGCCGAGGCCAGGGCGATGAAGCTACGCCACATCGCCATCGCCGGCTTCGGCGATTCCTTTTCCTCCGGCGAAGGCAATCCCGACCGGCCGGCGGAGCTGATCGACGACAACTTCGATACCTACAAGCGGTCTTCCCCGCTCCCCGGCTTCCCGCCTCGTTACCGGAACTATCCGCGCCGGCATGGCGCGACCGACAGCTCGCTCGGCGGCGCGGCGGCAGCGATCTGGCTCAACGCGCAATGCCATCGCTCGCTCTATTCGCAACATGTCCGGGCGGCGCTCACCCTGGCCCTCGCCCATCGCGACGTCGCGGTGACGCTGACGCCCTATAGCTGCACCGGCGCGGAGGTGACCGCCGGGCTCCTCGGCTACTACGCGGCCCGCGACGATGTCGGCACTGCCGTCTATGACGCCTCGCCGCAGTTGATGCGCTACTGGCGCGACTATTGCCGCAGCTTCGCTGGCTATAACCGCTTCGACGACGAGGGCTCGGGCTTCAACTGGCGGCGCGATCTCCCGCGCTGCAATCAGCCCCGGGCCATGAAGCCCGACGCTGTGCTGCTCAGCATCGGCGGCAACGATATCGGCTTCTCCAGCGTCATCGCCGAAGAGGTGGTCGGGCGCGGCCAGTTCGGCCTGCGCCTCAACCTGCTCTACAAGCTCTGGCTCAGCCAGATCGACACCAAGAGCTTCGCCGAGGCGCGCCGGGCCGTCGACCAGGTGATCCCGGCGCGCATCCGCGAGCTCTCGACCGCCTTCGAGAGGCATCTCGATGTTCCGGCCTCGTCCATCGTCCAGACCGCCTATCCGCAGATGACGCGCGACGCGGCCGGCCCTTGCGGCGTCAGCGATGCCGGCATGGACGTGCACCGCATCCTGGCGATCAGCAAGGAGAGCACCGGCCGCGAGGGCGCGGCCTTCGTGCCCTATCTCAATCGCGGCATCGCCAGCGCCATAGCGGCGCTTCCCGAAGCGCGGCGCTGGCGCTTCGTCGCCGCCCATGTCGAGCGCTTCGCCGGCCACGCCTTGTGCACCGCAGGCGCCCCCGCGGATGCGCCAGACCGAGAGGTCTCCGGCGCCATGCGCTTCCCGACCTGGAACTTCGCCCAGCGCCGCTGGGAACCGTTCGCGCCGAGCGCCTGGCGCGCTTATCGCCCGCGGCAGCGCTGGTTCGTCACCCCCAACGACTCCTTCCTGAGCGGCCACTACATGCGCGTCGGCAGGCTGGAGGGGTCCGATACCACCGACCCGCTCAGCCCCGAGCAGCCACTGTTCGCAGCGACGCTCGGCGGCTCGTTCCATCCCAATGCCAGCGGCCATGCCGCCATCGCCGATGCGACCATCCCGGTGCTGCGCGAGGTGCTCGGGCTTCCACAGCCTTGAGCCCTTTGCCGGCGCATGACGGCAATGCATCGGGCGCGCCCGGCGTGCTGCACCGCAACGAAAATCGACCCGAAACCGTCCACATCTCAACGATCCCGAAAACGCGGCGACGCAATCGCAGAAATTTGACGAAGAAGCCGTTCATCACGTCGCGCTGTCGTCATTGAGATCGGGCATGCTAATCGCTATCTCCGGTTGCGGAGCTGGGGATTGCAGCCGTGTCGACCCTTTCGAAACAGATCATCGCCGTCGCCGCGCTTGCAGCGGTGTCGCTTGCCGCCTCGCCGGCGAGCGCCGCGGGCTTCTGGGAGACACTGTTCGGCGTCCCGCAGCGCCGCCCTGTCTACGCGCCGATGCCGGAGAGCACCCCGCTGCACATGACCGTGCGGCCGAAGCAGAAGAAGGCGGTCAAGCTCGACGGCAATGACGGGCCGAAGCCGAAGCTCGTCAAGCCTATGGAGTACGCCAACGACCCGTTCTGGTACCTCAAGGACGAGACGCTGAAGAAGGGCGACATCGTCGTCCTGAAGGACCGCGTCGTGGTCTTCGACGGCGGCGCCCGCGACTACGCCAACTTCGCCAGCTTCCAGACCAGCAAGCTGCTCTCGAGCAAGGCCAAGAGCCAGCTCAAATACCTGGTCTCGACGCCGCGGGACAATTACACGGTCTGGGAGCCGGTCCAGTCGATTTCGGACCGCAACACCAGCGCCTCGGCCGAATTGTCGGAGCGCACGCGCTGAGGCGCAGCCGCTCGAACCATCGCATTCCCGTCGCATTGATACCTTCGAACCGTCAGACCGGCGCCAGAGGCTGACCGGATTTCGCCTCTAGCCTCGCTACGCATCGGGCTTTTGCCCCTCCCTCCAGCAATGGAAAGGAGCCAAGGATGCGCAAGCTTACCAGGGCGATCTGCCTGTCCGTTGCGCTGGTTGCCGGCGCCACTGTGGCGCAGGCCCAGTCGCCGTCCCTCCCTATCCCTGATAGCCCGGGTCTTCAGGACCCTGCTGCGATCCGCACCGCCACCGTGATCGAGCGTCGCTCATTGCCGCCGCAACTGCGCGTGCAGGTCGACAGCGCCATGGCGCAGACCAGCCCCGACGATCTGCAGCAGCTCCGGCAGACGATCGAGACCATCCCGGCGGCGACGAAGGCCCTGCAGGCCAGGGGCATGAACGCAGCCGCGGTGATCGCGGTCGCCGTCGACGAGGACGGTGACCTGACCTTGATCGCCGAAGAGAGCATCTGAAAACCAGACGATCCGAGGAATGCCGGCCACACGGCCGAAGCATTTCCATGGGCAGTCCGGCGCTCCTGCCCTCTCCAAGCGCAGCGCCGTACCGAAAGGACCGATCATGAAGCTCACCGAAGCCCGTATCGACAGCGCCCTGCACCAGATTGAGGCCCAGGCGATCCCCGAGAACCACCCCGCCACGGTCCAGCTCAGCGAGCTGTTCGGCGACCACACCTTCTTCCTCGACGCCGGCGGCCTGACCATCCTCGAGCCGGTCAAGACGGATGGAGCCGCCGAGGCCATGGGCCGCGTGGTCAAGCTTGCCCGGTGGGGCGACGAGACCCGCAGGAACCTCTCCCCGCACGAGCCCGAATACACCGACGTCGTGGTCGCCCTCGACAAGGCGGCATAAGCACTCCTGCACATTCTCCGTCATGGTCGGGCTTGTCCCGGCCATCCACGACTTCCTCCCTGCAATGCGGTGTTCAAGACGTGGATGCTCGCCACAAGGGCGAGCATGACGGCATCAATCTCTCAGCCGAACGCCCCGATCTCGTGCTGGATCGCGCCGGAAATCTCGCGCAACAACGCGAAGCACTCGCGCATCGGTTCGATGACGTCGCGATGCAGGGCGGCATAGGCGCCGCCCTCGCGCGGTCCTGGCGGCTCGCCGAAATCGAGCCCCAGCGCAGGGTCGGGGTTGAGCGGGAAGATCTCGCCCAGCAGCGCGAGCGCGCCGGTCATGTCGAGCCTGAGGATGCGCTCCAACAGAAGCTCGCGCGTCACCCCGGCATGCGGCCGGAAATCGGGGATATGCGTCGCCGAGAGCCAGATCCGGTGCAGCAATGACAGGCGCAGCGTATGCAGCGCCACCAGCCTGACCGGCATCGCCGGCGGCTCGCCCGCCGCCTCCTTCAGCTTCAGCCGGTCGGAGGCGAAGCGCCAGAACAGCCGCCGCAGCGCCGGGGCGAGGTCGAGCTGCGCCAGCGCCTCGGCGACCGCCAGCAACTCGTCGCGCCGCCCTTCCTTCTCCGTACGCCGGGCTCGGTCGAACCAGGAGCCGGCATCGAGCGTGTCGAGATAGGCGCGCAAGACGTCGAGGTCGCTGTGCGTCATCGCATTGGCGGCAAGCCGATAAGCCCGGCCGAAGCGCTCCGAACCATCGCGCATCGTGGCGAACAGCTCGGGCGCCCGCGCCGCCGCCTGGCCGATGCCGTGCACGCTGTTCGCTAGCCAGCCGAGCTGCTGCAGGATGGCGTTGTTCGGGATGGCGCGCAGCTCGCGCGGATGGCGGATCACCGTCGGCCCGCCGGCATCGCTCTGCCGCGCCGCCGGGCGCGAGCCGGTCTTGTCGAGCAGCGAAGGGCCGAAGGTGCCGATGAGCGCCGCATAGCCGGGGTCGTCGACGAGATGGGTCATCTCCTCGCGCACCGTCTGGAAGAACTCGGTGGCGAAGTCCGGCTCGGCATAGATCGGATCGTCCGCACCATCGGCCGCATCGGTGAAGACGGCCTCGGCGACGCGCGCCATCGTCGCCCCCGCGAGTCCCCTGGTGCCGAACAGCAGATAGCCATCGCTGCCCTGGAAGCTGGTCTCGCGCGTCACCTTGACGCCGGCCCTGGCGAAGGCGCGTCGCGGCCATTCCGGATCGAGATAGGCCAGCCGGTCGCTGAGACTGTCGGGATGGGCGCCGCGCCCGGCCGACTCGCCATGGGTGTCGAAGATCACCAGCTCGACCTCTGTCAGCCCATAGCGCTGCAGCAGTTCGAGGATGCGGCTGCGCAGCCGCTCGACCCAGAAGGTCGCCGCGACCTGGCCGATATAGCGGCCGGAATCGGAATAGCCGAACTGGACGCAGAGCCGGCCATGGCGCTTGAGATAGTCGCGCCAATGCGGGCTGCGCAGCGCCTCGTCGATGATGCGCGGCCCCTGCTCCAGTGCGTCCGATGTCTCGAACAGCGGCGAGATCTCGACGAGGTCGGCGATGCCGAAGCGCTTGGCGAGATAGAGGGCGCAAAGCAGCGTATAGCCGGTCTCGGTCTCGGCGATCAGGAAGCGCACCGGCCGCGAGCCGTCGACATGCTTCACGATCTGCGCGACCATCATCATCATCCGCGCCGCCGAGGCGCGCTCGACCGCGAGCGCCCCGAAATCGACCTGTGTCGGCTTTACCTTGGCGAGCGCCTGGTTCGCGGCGGCGAGGAAGGCGCGCCTTTGCGCCGGCTGGGCCGGGTCCTCGTCGAGCGGGATCACCCCGCGCATCGCATTGTGGAGCTGCGAGGCGTTGAGCCGGAAATGCGGCAGCGCGATCGAGACGCCATGGGCGATGACGCCGGCCCGCGCCAGCACGAGCGCCTCCGCCTTCGCCTCGTCCTCCGCCAGCACGATCGCCTTGTCGAGCGCCGCCAGCAGCTTTGACGATTCCGGCAGAACCGCCTCGCGCTCGCCGACCAGCGACAGCGAGAACGCCTGCAGCGCCGCGATCTCCGGCTTGCTGTTCAGAGGCGGACAGAGTGCCAGCTGCCGCTCGACCGCCGCGAGCGCGCCGTCGACCAGCGCCTTCACCTCGGCGGTCGCCGGCCCCTCCGGCAGCTTCTCCAGCAGGCGGAAGAACTGGCCGCGCTTCGATTCCAGCCGGTAGCGCAGCGTGTCCCACCAGCCGATATCGGTGCGCCCGTCCGTGTCGCAGCCAACCCAGGAGGCGAGTTGCACGGCGCGCGGCTTCAATTCGCGCCAGCGCTGCGGCCAGCGCGTTCGCGCCTCGGCCAGGAAGGCGGCGTTCAGCCGGTCGATCGCATCGCGGGCATTGCGGACCGAGAAGCGCGCCTGCTCGAACTCGTCCTGCAGGGTGATCGCCGCATCCGGCCGGAAGGACAGATCGGCCGCCATCAGCGCCGCCCCCTCGCCCTCGTTCGAGGCCAGTTCCGCCAAAGCATGCGCCACCGCCCGGCTCATGCCGAAGGTCGGGTGCGCGGTGAAGACTGCGGCGAAGCGCACCCGGGCCAGTGCCGTGCCATAGGCCTCGAAGGGCTGTGCCGAGCTGCTCGCCTCCTTGGCGACGCGCCGGGCCAGCGCGGCATAGGCCTCGGCCTCGTCGCGCTCCAGCCCGACATAGGACGCGACGCGCGCCGCCCGGTCGGCGAGCGCCGCGCGGCCGAGTTGGCGGATCAAGGCAGCGGTATCGGCGAGCGTCACCTCGCCGCGATCCATCTTGCGGGTGAGCCAGAGCGTGACGCGCAGCACCGGGTTGCCGAACGGGTCCTCGCGCGCATCCGAGCGCGCCTGCACGATCGCCGCCGACAATTCGCCAGCCAGCGCCGATGGCGATAATTCCTCCGCAGTCACGCCGCTCTCCGCTTTTTAAATCGTTTGATGAGGCGGCCGCAGGTGAGCAGGATTCCGATTCTACCGCAACTGCGAAAAACATTGCGGCAATGCAGCAGCGAGCATCGCCCACGCGAAGCCGGCCAACCTCATTTGGCCACATTGCCTCGTTAGAAAGTATGGCGCAGGCAAGGAACGACTCGCCGGTTCCCCTTCGAGGAACCCGCGGCAAGCCTGCAACCCTACCCATCGAAAACCGAGCGCTGCCTTCAGGGCAGCACCATCGCCGCAAGCCTCGTGCCCGGCGATATCCTCACAAGACCGCGCGGCTCCGGCCGGGCGAAATATGGATATCAATGCAAACATCAATACGACTGACGTCACCAGAGACCGTGCGCGTCGCCACTGCGATCGCCAAGACCACGACACCGAAGACGACCATGCCGCCGAGATTCGAAACCGCCGCCCCCGATTGGAAGCCGCAACCCTGCGGCCTGAGCCGCCAGGAGCTGCGCCGGATCGTCAGGAAAATCCTGGGATGAGGAGGCTGGACATGACCACCTACCAACCCAAATCCGCCTTCGACAAGCGCCCGGCATCACGCGCCGGCACTGCACCGGCCAGCCGAGGCGCGAGCCCGCAGGCGAACTACGAGCGCTATCTCGCCTTGGCCAAGGCCAAGGCGCTTGCCGGCGATCGCATCGAGGCCGAGCGCCATTATCAACATGCCGAGCACTACCTGCGCCTGATCAGCGGCACGGCGGCCTGAAGTCCCGCCATGGTCGGGGCGTGCCTCCTCGCTCGCTTCATTCGCGCATCACCGTTCAGGACGGGGCTGCTCGCCATGAAGGCAAGCAGGGCTGCGCAAAAATCAGCGGCAGAACAGGGCTTTAGCCTCGTCGCGCAAACGACGAACCTAGCTCGTGCAGCGTCGCGCGACTTTGCATCTTTCATCCGCGATTAACTTTCTGGTAAGAGGATCGGGTTTCCTTGCCGGTGACGACCGCCTGCCGCCTGCGGCAACCCGGGTCCCGTATTCAGGAGTTGCCGCATGAAGCGGGCCGTGATCGCTGCCAACGCCGTTCGTTCCACCGGTGAGAACCGCCACGGCCGCGCAGCGATCCCGCTTCTGATGGCCCTGGCCGCGCCGGCGCTGGCCGCCTGCAGCACCGCCCCGGTCCAGACCGCCGCGACCGCGACGGCGAGCCCCGCGACGACCACGAAGCAGACCCAGGAAATCCGCAAGCGCGCCATCGAACTGGCCAAGGCCGATCCGCGCGAGAAGGAATGCCTCGTCCGGGCGATGTATTTCGAATCGAATCGCTCGAGCGACTCCGGCCTGCTCGGCGTCGGCACGGTGGTGATGAACCGCGTCGGCTCGCCGCGCTACCCTGAGACGATCTGCGGCGTCGTCGGCGCGCATCGCCAGTTCGCCCCGGGCGTGCTGACCCGCCCGCTGGTGGCGCGCGACCTGCCCAAGGCCGAGGCCGCCGCCGAAGCCATCCTCGCCGGCAAGCGCCACGAGGCCGTCGGCAATGCCAAGCATTTCCACATGGCCGGCCTGCGCTTCTCCTATCCCAACATGCACTATGTGACCGTGGCCGGCGGCAACGCCTTCTACGTCAAGGGCGAACGCCCCGAGCGCCGCCGCATCGAGGAGCCGAGCTACCAGATCGCCGCGGTCACCGAGCCCGCCCCGCTTGCCACCGCCGCCTCGACCGGCGCGACGTCCTTCGCCAGCGCCCCGCTCGCCTTCGCGCCTGAGGCCCCGGCCGTCGCCACGCCGGTCAGCACGGCCTCGCAGGTCGTCGCCAAGATGACGCTGCCGCCGAGCCGGCCCTACGACCTCGGCATGTCCCGGAAGACGGCGCAGGCGTTCATCGTCCCGCCGAAGAACGACACCCGCATCGCGGCGCTGATGCCGCCGGCCCGCCCGCTGCGCGGCAGCCTGCAGCAGGACTGAGCGGCTCCTAAGGCACCTCTCCGTCATGGTCGGGCTTGTCCCGACCATCCACGTCTCCGCTTCAATGCAGGACGGTAGGAGAACCGCGTCCGAGACCCCGGATGGCATCTCGCATCGAACCCTCGCGGCGCTGAGCCAGCGAGCACGTCGATCTGTCATGAACGATCCGCTGTAACGGTTACAGCCTTGCGCGCGAGCGCTACCTTGACCGACGAAGGCTGAGGCCGGAGATCCGGGCCGTGCCTTGCACCTGTATTCGGCGAAGGAAGAAACCATGAGCAAGTCCAGGCGGGTCGCTTTCGGGGTGGTGCTGGCCGTGGCCGCCGGACCGGCTCTGGCGCAGTCGGTGCCGGTCACCGTCGACAGCTTCACGCGGGCCGAGACGGACCGTTACTTCGCCGCCAACGCCAAGGAGGCCGGCGGGCTCGGCAAGTTTCATCATGCCCGCGAGCCGGCCTCGATCGACAATCAGACGGTCATCCGCCTGAACCGGGATACCTTGTATTCCTTCGCCGTGTTCGACCTTGCCGCGGGGCCTGCGACGGTCACGCTGCCCGATGCCGGCAAGCGCTTCATGTCGATGATGATCGCCGATCAGGACCATTACGTGCCGTTCGTCGCTTACGACACGAAGCCCCGCACGCTGACGCAGAAGGGCATCGGCACGCGCTATGCCTTCGTGGCGATCCGCACCCTCGTCGACCCCAGCGATCCCAAGGACCTGGCGGCGGTCCACAAGCTGCAGGATTCGATCAAGGTCTCGCAGAAGGAGCCCGGAAAGCTCGATCTGCCGAATTGGGATCAGGCGAGCCTGAAGGAGGTTCGCGATGCGCTGCTGGCGCTGGCCAAGCACAGCACCTCGTTTGCCGGCTCGTTCGGGGCGCGCGGCAAGGTCGATCCCGTCCACCATCTGATCGGCACGGCGGCCGGTTGGGGCGGCAATCCCGACAAGGATGCGAGCTACACGAGCTTCACCCCGCCGAAGAACGACGGCAAGACCGTCTACAAGCTCAACGTGCCAAAGAACGTGCCCGTCGCCGCCTTCTGGTCGGTCAGCGTCTACAACGCCAAGGGCTTCTTCGAAAAGAACGCCTCAGACGCCTATTCCGTGAACGACATCACCGCCAAGAAGAACGCCGACGGTTCGGTGACCATCCAGTTCGGCGGCTGCGACGGCAAGATCCCGAACTGCCTGCCGATCGTCGAAGGCTGGAACTACACCGCAAGGATGTATCGGCCAGGCCCCCAGATTCTCAGCGGCAAGTGGAAATTCCCCGAGCCGCAGCCGGTGAACTGAAACGAGCGGGCTGGCGCCGGTCCCGACGGCTCCGTCCGGGGCGACCCGCGTTTCCCTCGAAGCGGGG
>JAESGH010000319.1_pt1 | contig 53836 bp, 35 predicted proteins | sample 9269641 | NCBI WGS metagenome assembly JAESGH01 (sample SAMN14515345, study PRJNA621665) | algae metagenome | isolation source: Phormidium tanganyikae FI6-MK23 and co-occurring heterotrophs from granitic... | place: USA: Fort Irwin, California | collected 1998-05-24 | reverse complement strand
CCACGTTTCACCGCAGCAATTGCTTTGGAGCGCATATCTTCGCTGTAGGGGGCAGCCATAGCCATGCTTCACAACACTACCCCTCTAATATACGTCCTAATACGCTTTGGTAGCGCTATAGAAGTTTGGTGGTTTGTCGCTGTCCCTGATCCGTAATGCCCGTTCCACTAATGCAAGTCGGTAATCTTCCAGAGATTGAGACATAAGGGCTATCCCACTGATGGGTCATAGGACAAATCAAGCACTTGCCCGCTTGGAAGTTGGGTTGGAAGCAATTTCCATCAGCCCGCCCGTTGATGTCTTGCCCATTGCACGATTCACCAAATCCATCAAAGCGTAGGCACGTTTGCTCAAGAAGGATTCAAAGTCATCTGCTCGTAGAGTTTCTGGTTCAATCAAATGCGATCTGAGGATTTCGTCCATCCGCCGCCGACTGATACCTTCTGCTTCTAATACCCGCAAATACTGGCTTGGAGCCTTTCCACCAATTTTCTGGTTCGATAATCGGGACAGGGGTGTCAGGTTCACCAGGCTGTTGTATCGGTCTTTATCAATCCCCTGCTTTTTGCAGTACGCCACAGGAAAAATGTGGTGACTGTTGATCGGGTCATTGAATAGATTAATCTCGGCTAATGCCTCACCAGCAGCAAAGTCGATCGCCCCATTTTTCCGTAGCAAAGCATTGATAGCTTTATAAACTGCTCCATGCCGCCGCCGCACAAGCAGGAGTCGTTCAGCCTGCAAATGCGCCATTTGGACGGTGTTTGGTAGTTCTCCACCCCCGTTTAACCAGATAGGAACTTCTACCATATCCCGTGAGGCACGACGTTCGTGCCAGGAGGTATATAGAGCCGCGCAACTCCCGCACCAGAACCACTCCAGCTTTGCCCGCACCCGATCCTGCGGGTAACCTACGACCGCCAGGATTGCCGCAAGAGCAACCAACTGAATTTGGTATGGCAAATTTTCAGCCGTCTGGATTTTTTGTCCATACAAAAACCGTGCTGCTTCCTCGTAGCCTACAACGACTTGATCAGCGTACTTCTGGTAGTCTGCCAGCGACAGATCTAACACTTCCTCCCGGCTACAAGCGACTGCGGGTAGTTGTTGGGTAGGGGTGCCTGCTGCGATCGCCTGTTGGCGTTGATGGTAAGTAGCGACCAGCGCCACGCAAGCAATGTAATCAGTCTCTTTTACGGTCTGTAAGACTCGATGCTGCTTGAGACGTTCCTCCCGCTTCGCCCAGTCATCTCGGAGCGAAAAGTCCTGACTGGCAAAACAAGCGGTTGCCAAATCAAAGAAGTTGAGTTGCTCTGATTGAGTGTTGACCTTTTCAAACACGCGGCAGATTGCAGTTTTTGGCAGTCCTGGCTTGAGGCGAATCACTGGCACCTGAAAATGCTCAAATCGCTTCATCACCTCCCGCTCAAAACGATCCAGAAGTTCCAGCTTGACGGGATCGTACTGCCAGTATTTGGAATAACCCTGCCGCCAAGCGGCATAGCTAAACACCTGAGCCAGGGGAAATAATCCCAGTTCGTATTCCTGCTCTGGAGAGGAACAGTTGATGGCAGGATGTCCTACAAAGCCAGGACGAATCCGACGGTTATTGAAGCCCAGAATAGACTGTCCCGCTCAACATCGGGATCGAGCGCTTTTTGAATGTCAACGTAATACCAGCGATCGCTCATTTTGTCGTTCCGGCGGCTCTGCACTCTTACAGGACGATTGGAGAACAAACACATAAAGAGCGTGGTACACCGCTGTTGCCCATCCAGAATAAGCTCGGTAGGAATTGGAACTTGCTCCAACTGCACTCCTTCAACCAACCGAGGACAAACCTTCCAGGAACCATTGCTCACTTCTTGCAACAAGATGCCACCGATCGGCCATCCTTGACTGACGCTTGCAAGTAAATCAATCACCAAGTCATCGTGCCAACAGAAACTGCGCTGAAGATCAGGAAGTTGAATAAAGCCCTGTTGGATCTTCAGCAACAGATCTGGTAAGGCTTCCTTCGATAAATCAAACGCTGAAATAGGTGTGTTCATGGTCGCCATGTGGAAATGGGTAGAACTCGATGTTGGCAACAATAGATCCTGGAATTGAAGTAGATCAAGCGTTCTGCCTAAATTCCTATCATTTGATAGGAACAACCAAACACATCAAGGTTGCTTTGGAGGATAAAGAATCGCTCGTAATCGTGGAGGTAGAGGACATATCACATCCCAAATGTCAGGCGGAATCTCCTGATAATGGTGGAGAAGAAAATAAAACTCTCCCAATCGACGACTGTAGACTTCCTTTAACGCATGAGGTTGTCGGTTCTGGGTCATCCATCGAGTCATCGTTGGGATACTACACCCCGCAATCATGGCAAGTTGTTCGTAATTGAAGTCATACTCCTGGTAAAGCTGCTCTGGGCTAACGCCCGGCAGTTGGCAGTTGACATAGAGACGGAAGAGCGGTCGCTCCACATCCCCTAAAGGCTTTTGATCTCCAGGATGGCTCATGGATCAGCCTCCTCGTGATCGTTCAGGTGGAGAAGAGATCAACTCCAAATCCTCCTCACCGACCCAATCCACTGCAACCCACTGCCTTGACGGACTATCAACATCAAGCAGCAGCAGGTATAACCATGACCATTCAGACGATGAGTGATCGTCGTTGGTCGGAATATAAACGTGACCAATAATCGTCCCCCAATCAGTATTTGGGTTGGGTATCCATCGACACCGACTTCCCAAACTAAACTTAGATGCAGAAGCCATCTTTGGAAACTTAGCCGGAAGCTTGCAAGAGTTGAACTCTGAAAATTGCAGCACAGTCAGATTGAAGACAGGCAAATCAACACCCCTTGTCTGCTGATCTGGGTTGTCGTTTGAGCAATCTTCAAGTCTCTCCATAACAGGTGATAGTGATTCGCAAGATTTTTGCCTGAAGCTGGCTTAATTACCCCATTTTTTGATCAAAAAATGGGGTAATTACTCCCTCAATAACCACAGTAAAATGATCTATCCACAGCAACAAGAAAGACTTGCCAATTGGCAAGTCTTTCTTGTTGCTTCCGATGTTTTTTGATGTACATTTCACGGAGGGTTTGAAGATACTCCGGCTCAGTTTCGATCGTCGTCCAGATATGGTGAGCAAGCGCAAGCTTCTGCTTGTGCTTCTCAGAAGGGAATCTACGATGCTCTCCCTGCGAGAACCAGTGGTTCACCGTCGTCAGTGAACAGTCGCAGATGTAAGCCACTTCCTCCCTTGTCACATCCCAGTGTTTCAGAAACCCATCGAGTTCCATGCTGTCATCTTCTATTGGCTGGAGGTACGCTTCTAACGCAGTCCAGTGTCTACGAGCCGGGGTCTGTGGAGCAATAGCCATTGTCATCCTGTTTGCCATAGTGACAAGTTAAAATCATTATAAGCTGGCAATTTCCACTGTGGTTATTAGTTACCGGAACTAAACAGCACTGGAATTTGAAATAGAAAATTGGAAAAACTCTTGACTGAATATAGTAAATGTGTACCATAGATGCTTTGGCATGCTATTCACGATCGCTGAGTTAGGAAGAATAAACAATTCTCCGTCTAGAAATAACTCCTGAGAGCTGCCTCACATACATCTAGGAATCACAGGGTTACGCATTATGAGCACGATTACATATCCTTTTCGTCTGGATGCATTAGGAGAAACGCCTAAAGCCAGGGAGGAAGTGAGACGCTATTTCTGGGAACTGATGATTCAGCAGCATACGCCACTGATCAATCAGCTAAATCTTTTGGTAGCTCAGCATCCCAGCTTTCCTGATTGGCAAAGTAATAACGCAGTAAATGCTGATGATCTAAAGCGGCTATGGAGATCGCTTGAGAAACAACCTCAGTTTGAGGGCATGCCTGAGCGTGCTTTTGTTTCGACACGGTTAGTTACAAATAACACGTATGAATCCTGGCTAGCTCTACAAGCAAAGCGTCAGGAGGACTTAAATAAACTCCTTCATTCCGTTGAAGTTCTGAAAACAGATGGTGAGTTGATAGCGATCAGTGGTTGTGACCTGGATGTAATACGTAATAGGGCGAAAGAAGCTTTGAGCGAAGTGAATGCCCAAATTTCCAAGGAGAGTAAGAAGAAAAAAAGTAAGAAAGCGATCGAGGGGGGAATCTATAAAATCCTGTATGCCAAACACCGTACAACAGAAGATTTACTTGAGAAGTGTGCGGTTGCATACCTGATCAAAAACAGATTTGAAATCAAAAGTGATGAAACCGAAAAGGATATCAAAAAACTGAGCGATCGCATTCATAGCAAGAAAAAAGAAATCGAGATCCTCCAGAAACAATTGCAAAGCTGCCTGCCCAAGGGACGCCCGTGGGTGGGCAAGGACATTCTGGATGAAGTTGCATCAATTGGTGTCATAGAAGATGAAACTGAGTGGAATTCAATAGAATCAGCATTACTCAAGAAGCAAACTTTCATGCCCCATCCAATTCTGTTTGAAAGTAGTGATGACTTCATCTGGGCTGAACCTGCAAGATTTCAGATAGAAGATTTACAGGCAGAAGAAGAGAACTCTAGGGATACTGAGATTGAGGAGTTAAAAGCCAAGAATTTGCAAGCTGAGAAAGAGAGTTCCAACACCGAACCTCGAAAGCGAGTCTGCGTCTGTTTCAAATTCAAAAGCTTTGACGAGAAATATGCTTTTGAAGTCGCTGGTGATTACCGTCATATTCATGCTGTTTGGCAGGCTCTAAGAGAGCACAAGAAGTATGACGGTAATACAGACGAAAATACGTCCGCTGTATTTTTGGTGCGATCGGCAACGTTGATTTGGAGGGAGTACAAGAAAAACGAAAATAGAATTGTACGCCGCCGAAAAGCTGCAAAGAAGCGAGCAAAGCGCGAAGGACTGGTCGCTAGCACTGAGTCTGATAGTTCACTCGCTCCGGAGTTCTATGACCCAGAATTTCCCTGGAACCGGTATCAGCTATTCTTACATTGCATCACAGAAACCCGGTATTTAAGTAAAGAGGGAACCGAAATTGCCATTGAAAAGCAAAAGAAATCCACTGCTAAATCACTTCAAACTTTAGAGAAGAATATTGCTGAGTTAGAAGAGAAGGGTAAATCAACGAAAACCCGTAAGGATCGCTCCAGTCGTCAATCTGGAACTCTGAGACGACTGGAGAGTTATGACAATAACTATGAGCGGCCCAGTAAACCCCTCTACGCTGGACAACCTCGTATTGTTACTGGTATTGTAAAGCCGATCTACGTAAGGACTCTGGCGATTCCTTAGTCCATAAATCTTGGACTACACATCGGGAATCCTGCCTATCGAGCAGAAGTCCAAAACTTTTCTCAATCATAAAAATCCTGCTGCATATAGCTTTTAGCCGTTGCGTAGTCCAGTCCAAAAGTCATGGACTAAAACTGAACGCTTTGGACTACAAAGGATTAAACTCTCAAAGAAGGAATCCTAGGTAGTCAGACTTTGCCACTATCTAGGATTATCAGTTCAGCTTATCAATCGATTTAACTACGAACCTTAACATCGCAACCGAACTCGGCTCCAACTCAAGCTGAGACGGACATGCTTCACAAGGCAGAATTTATTATTTGTGATGAGTCCATTTAACGACGAATCCACTGAATGTAGGTCTGCTCAGTGCGGTATGGGTAGTGTTTCACTCATAGCAAGTCAGAGACTTGTTCGAGCAGTTTTCTTGGTCGTAGCTCCATCGTGGCGATTCCTAACGCTGTAAGTCTGTCATTCGGGATCTTAGGCACAGCTACAGGTTCTCTCTTGGAAGAAATACTGAAGATTTCCGTCTAAGATCCCTGTCGAGGGGTATTATGCGGAAATTGTGTTGGGCTAAATCACTCGATTCGGACTTAGACAGAAAGATTCGGGCTAAGTGCCTCAAACGGGGATCTTAGGCAGAAACTTTCAATCCAAATAATAGTTAGGTGGCTGCGCGCGGTTTTGCCGGATGTGCGATACTTCTTTTATGCGTGAAACAAGGCACTGTAAGTGGTTGACGCCAAAGATAACAACAGAAATGAAGTCTTGGCTTCGTATTAAAACAACTATTGAGGAACTCGAAGCTGAAGTGTGGCAGGGGAAGAACAAGAAGTTGAGGGGCAAACCGATGCTTGTCCAATCTGAACGGTGGGAAAAATTCAAAGCTGGAACACAAGAAAACGATGAGATATGGAAATTCTCTAGCCCAGGGGAGATGTGGAAAAACTTATGCGGCATGGCTGGCATTGCACTTGTTTCCGGTGGCGAAGTAGTGGACAATTATGAAAGGTTTCATAATTGAGGCTCCGTTACATAGCTCGAAACGAACAAACAGCCACCTAACAAGGCGCTGCACCCGACCGCCTACAGCTTCGTTCGTCGTTCCTCCTCATTGCGCTTCCGGCGGCGGGTGAGCTTGGTGTTATACGTAACCGATACGCCGATTGAGTCCGTTGAGATTGTCTGGTTGCGATCGCACTTTTGAAGGGGCAGTATGCAGTAGGGAGTGTGGAGGTTAAGATTTTGCGGTCATGAATATTCAACGTAGAGCATTTAAGATGATCTATTATAGCAATCCTAAATGATTCATGAATTTTGGGATCCCATTTCAATCCTGGAATGCTTATCGGTCAACGGTTTCGGTCGTTAGATTTTTTACAAATGATTTAGGACTGCTATATAAGTCTGATCACAAGTTCGCAACACCAAAGAGCGAGAATAGGAGTTTCAAATATGGCTTTAGATCAACTCGAGGCATTTTTAAAGAAAATGCAGTCTGAACCTGCACTTAAAAATGAGGTGCTTGCTTCATCAACAGCAGATGAAGTTGCACAAATAGCACTAAAGCTTGGTTTTGAATTTTCAGGTGATGAATTATTGAGAATGTCAGGTAAGAAAGTTGGCAGGGTTACTGTTAAAAGAAAGGATCTTCCTGGAGAGTACTGGGGGAATTGAGCGATCGTCCCAACGGCTCCAACAATCGCTTTGGCAACATCCAGGGAGGCATCAAACTGTTTTTTTGTTGCTTCTGTCGGCTGCTGTTGCAGCTTTTCCCAATCTCGCGACACTTGAAACACCCACGAAGACACCCATAGGCTTAGGGAGATGAAGAGACTCACTCCTACCATCCAGTAGAAGAACGAAGGGCGAAGCTTAACAGGTTTCAGTTTTTTCAAGAGGGAAGGCATCACCTCCGATTTGAAGTCAGAAGTGCGATCGCACTTCTGAGATCAGTTTCTCCGTTTCAAACGCGGCAACCTACGATCGCGGGCTTAAATCGTTTTGATACCCTGCCGCGCAACACCTGAGATGGAATCACCAACTGCCCAACGCCTCAATAATCTCGTAGTCACTCTGCGCGGTTGGCTGCGGTGCTGTCGATTGCTCCGGTTCCGTGAAGGTGATCCGACCGCCGGGAATCTTGACCAGTTGACCGCGATACTGAATGAAGACATCGTGCTTCGATAGATCAGTCTCGAAGCCGTGGGGCATTGGGAATTTCTTAGGGTCGATCGCTTTCTTTGTGGTCATTTTGTCGTTTCTCCAATGATTATGTGAAATTGCCCCTCTGAGGATGCCCGTATAGGCACGTTTAAGGATAGGCGCTTAGGATTAGCGCGTTTAGGTAGGCTAACGCGCGTTACGGTTCTGGCGGGTATGCTTTGCCGTGTTTGTGCAGTTCTTGAATGAGTTTGTTTTGCATCTGCAATTCCAAGACGACCAACCGGAACCCATGCCGCATTAGCGATGCCTCGTCGGTTAGACGTTGGCGCGCGATCAACTTCAGCAACGCGCGATCCTCTACCGAAAATCGTACCGATACCAGTTCAGTCTTAGGGGAAGTCATGGGCAAGAGAAGTAGGGGTACCCTTCTACCGTGTCCGCTATGCGAGGACGATCGCTGATGCCCTCCCCTCGATTTGTCGATCGTTATTTCTTCGCATCCTGTAGATCCGCCCACAGTCCCCATGCCACTAGCCCAAGCCTCGGCAGAAGGAGGAGCCAAGCGGAGATCGACATGGAAGCGATTTAGAAAACATGGCGAACTAGCGTTTTGTATCATAGTTTGATACCGTAGTCATGGCTTTTTAAAGGATCTAGAACCCCATTAAAAAACTGTGACTACCGTATCGTAGGATACAAAACGCTAGCCTGTTCTTTTATTCGGTTTTCGGCTCCTTGCTCACATCCTGCTCACAGCTTCAATGAGAGTGTTGGAACCCAAGGCGGCACCCAGATTCGAACTGGGGGTGGAGGTTTTGCAGACCTCTGCCTTACCACTTGGCGATGCCGCCGAATTGCATCAACATCATTGTATCACTTTGTGCCGAATAAACGATCGCCTGCGTCTCCAAGTCCCGGAATGATATATCCGTGTTCGTCTAAGCCTTGATCGATCGCGGCTGCGTAAATTGGCACATCTGGATGCTGCTCTTGGAAATGAGTAATGCCTTCAGGAGCCGCCAAAATGCAGAGGAACTTAATCGATCGAGGATTCGTTTGCTTAAGGCGATCGACTGCCGCGATCGCAGAATTGCCCGTTGCCATCATCGGATCGACGACGAGCATATCGCGATCTTCAGTGTCGTCCGGGACTTTGAAATAATATTCGATCGGCACAAGGGAATTGGGTTCGCGATAAATGCCAACGTGCCCTACTCTAGCAGAAGGCATCAGTTGCAGAATGCCATCCAGAATTCCTTGTCCGGCTCTCATGATCGATACGACCACCAGTTTTTTGTCGGCTGCTAAAACCGGCGCTTCCATTTCTGCCATTGGTGTTTGAATGGTTTCAGAGCGCAGGGGTAAATCCCGTGTGACTTCGTAGGCGAGTAACATACTGATTTCGGTCATTAGCGATCGAAATTTTGCCGTACTGGTAGTTTGCCGTCGCATTAGGCTGAGTTTGTGCTGAATTAGGGGATGCTCGATAAGCGTTAAGTTTGCTGCCATAGTTAAAAAACGGTTCCGTCGCTAGAAATTTGAATCGGGGGAGTTCCACTTGGGCGGAGAGAGGCGGCGATTTTGCGCCCGGCAGTCCAGGTTCCGCCTTGAAGAACTTTGACGAGTGGGAGAGAGTCAGAGGTTAAATCGAGCTTGGTACGAATTGTGGCGGCTATCCGATCGAGTAAACAAACCGTAAGCGATCTCCATTCAACAATGAGTTCTGAATCTGGAGGATGGGGAATCCCTGCGAGTTGCGGATCTTTAAGCTGGAGCAGTCCGAGGTCAAGACATAAGCCGCCGTTACGATATTCGGGAAGTCCGGTCATTTGATCGAGATCAGTGATAGTCAATCCCAAATCTTGCAAGGGTTCGAGTAGGGAATAGGTAAGCCACTGTGAGAGCTTGTGAAACGGGACAAGCTGATCACCTGGTAATGCAGAATGATGCCACACATCTCCCAAGTTGATGTTGTCGATCGACAATCTTCCCGACCAGATTTCACCGAGTCCTTTTAGCACAGCATCCAGAACGACGATCGCAGAAAGCTTTCCTTGATCGGCATGACGAATTAGATGATCGATGAGGTTCCCAGGACGAGGCGCATCACCAAATAGATCGGGAGACCGTTCGATCGTATGTCCCAGTTTTTGAAGTAAGTGAGATCGTCCTTCCAGTCCAACTAATGGATTGTTGGGAGTCACTTGAAAGAAGGTTGCGATCGCTTCCGGTGTAATCTGCTTCAATCCTTCGGCATCAGTTTGATACGAATGCTTAGAGAAAGCTCCTTGGCAAAACGCGTCGAATGACGCGATCGCTAATCCCTCAGATCTTGTCCAGATCTGATCAGTTGAGGCTTCGTGATATTGCCAGCGATCGCCTGCTCCCGCATCTAATAAAACGCTAGGAATCACTAGATCAAATTTTGCTTTTGCTTGATCGATCGGGGATAGCGCCTTTAAAGCTTGTTCAAGCTGCTCGACACGCGGAATATTGCCCACTTCAAAATGTCGCCAACGGCTATGAAACGGAACATTCAAATCGGGATACTGTTCGTGAATCACAGCAATCACATAATCGGCAACTGAATCAAGCTGCGTCAGATCGAGGCGAAAATAGGCGAGTTTATCCGCTTGTGCAAGTTCAAACAGTTGATTGCAGCGATCGCGAATTGTCTTGGGCGATCGCAGATAGTCCACCAGATTAGTCACTCAGTCCCCGTCCTTTAATCTCGGCTAAGGCTTCCTCGGTCAGAACTTCGCTTTCAGTATAGTATCCGGCTGCTTTTTTCGCCTCGATTTCTACCATTGCATCAGCGGGAATGAGTTCTACTGGAATCGGAACGCGGGTGACAATTTCGATGCCCGATTGCGTGACCGCATCGTGTTTCATATCGCTCATGGAAATAAAGCGATCGATGCGGGTAATTCCTAACCAGTGCAGCACATCGGGCATGAGTTCTTGGAAACGCATATCCTGAACGCCTGCGACGCATTCGGTTCGTGCAAAGTAAGCATCTGCACGATCGCCGCCTTCTTGCCGTTTGCGGGCATTGTAGACGAGAAATTTCGTCACTTCACCGAGGGCGCGTCCTTCTTTGCGGAGGTAGACGATCACGCCTGCGCCCCCTTGTTGAGCGGTTTGGACACACTCTTCGATGCCGTGAACTAAGTAAGGACGACAGGTGCAAATATCAGACCCGAACACATCAGAGCCGTTACATTCATCGTGAACGCGAACCGTTAACGATCGATTCGGATCGGTAATCGCTTCGGGATCGCCTACGATGTAAACGGTAATGCCGCCGATCGGGGGAAGAAAGACTTTCAGATCCGGACGGGTCACGAGTTCGGGGAACATTCCACCTGTTTGCTCAAAAAATGTGTGGCGCAGTGTACTTTCTTCGACCCCCAGCCGTTTTGCAAGTCCAGGAAGAAACCAAACAGGCTCGATCGCGGCTTTCGTGACGACTAAATCGCCGCCCTTTTTCATAATTTCGCCATCTTCAACCAATCGCCCTTTGCTGACTGCATCTTGCAGTTCTGGCATATTGATGTGAGCTTTCGTAATTGCGATCGTCGGTTTGATGTCGTAGCCCTGCTCGTATAGATCGCGGTATACCTCGCCGACGACCGCGCCGAATGGGTCGATCGAAACAATTTTCTCAGGATCAGACCAGGCGGGATGGGTGTGAAGCAATGCGGCGGGAGCGGTATTCGTCAAATCTGCGCGATGATTGGCATCGAGTTTGCCGCTAGCCACTGCAAGAGCACGATACACCGCATAAGAGCCGGAGTGCGTTCCAATCACATTGCGGTGAGCGAGAGTTGTGAGCGTTCCGATGATTGCGCCGCGTTTGAGCGGATCGGCTTCGCCCCAATGAATGGCGATCGACTTCGAGAATTTAGCGGGATGGGATGTGAGAACGATCGGCTTTGAACGTTTGGGCTGGCTAACCATAGACACTCTCTCGCACCGAGTCAGGTTTTGAAACAACGATCGTAGCAAGAGTCTCGATCGATAGATAGTGTCTTAAGTGGCAAACCACAAAAATTTCTTGTAAATGAACTTATTTAACGCTAATCGGTTCGATATTCTGTAGCACTAAAGCTTCTGCATTCTATTAATCAAGTATCAATTGACCTGATGCTAACTGTTTCAGCTCCGCCCAACGGGTTTAACATCGAGCGGAGCCAGAATTATCGACTAACTTTGCGGCACTTTCGCAAACGTCAACGGTACATCTGACTTAATGCCTGGAGCATACACTTGCGCCACATAATCCGCGACCATGCGGTGAGTGTTAAACGCTGGGCAGTTCGTCTTAATCGAAGCCTTCATCATCTGAATCCAACCGTGGGGAATGCCATTTTCATCTTGCTCGTAGTAGAGCGGAATGATTTGGTTTTCCAGCAGGTCGTATAGCGAATCAGAATCGATCTTGTCTTGGAGTGCCTGATCGCTCGTGTGAGCATCTTCGCCGATCGCCCAACCATTGAGCGCTTTGCCGCTGGCATCGGTTAAGTAGCCTTCGCACCACCAGCCATCTAGAACGCTGCAATTGAGACCACCATTGAAGCAAACTTTCTGACCGCTGGTTCCTGAAGCTTCTAAAGGACGGCGAGGATTGTTCAGCCACACATCCACCCCTTGAACAAGCTTACGAGCCGTGTGCATATCGTAATCTTCGATAAATGCAACGCGATCGCGCACGTTCTGATGCGTCTTACACCATTCGATGATGCGCTGAATGATTCGCTTGCCTTCTTCGTCGGCAGGGTGAGCTTTACCGGAGAAAATAATCTGTACGGGATGCTCATCATTGCTGAAGATTTGCAATGCTTTTTCAACATTTCTTAGCAACAAATCACCGCGTTTGTAAGGGCTGAACCGACGAGCAAAGCCGATCGTTAAAATCTTCGAATCGAGTAGATGATCAACAGCTTCGATCGTACCCCACTCTTCCCCGCGATTTTGCCGCGAAGTTTTTACTTTCTGACGGGTATGCGCGACCAAACGTTCTTTCAAAATTTGATGCCGCCACCAGATTTCCTCGTCAGGTGCATTGTCAATTTTTGCCCAGGTTTGCGGGTCGAGAACTTTGGTTGTCCAGTCTTCTCCAAGATATTTGCGGTAGAGATCCGCCATCATTGCAGAAGTCCAGGTCGAAGCGTGAACGCCATTGGTGATGTAGCCGATCGGAACGTTATCTTCACTCTTTTCGGGATAGAGAACTGTCCACATTTTGCGTGAGACTTCTCCGTGAAGTTCGCTGACACCGTTTGCCGATCGACAAAGCCGCAATGCCAGCACCGTCATACCGAAGGGTTCCCAGGGATCGCCCAATCGACGTGCGCCGAGTGCGAGAAACTGTTCGCGCGACAGTCCCAACTGTCCCCAGTATTTTGCAAAGAATGAATCCATCAAATCGGCCGAGAACACATCATGACCTGCAGGAACAGGCGTATGAGTCGTAAACACACAGCGATCGCGGACTGGCTTTTCAATGTCGTAGAACGATTTACCCGTTTTCTCGATTTCTTGGCGACAGACTTCGAGCAGGCAGAATGCGGCGTGTCCTTCATTCAAGTGGTAAACCGATGGCTCAATTCCCACGGTCTTGAGTGCGCGAACGCCACCGATACCGAGAATGACTTCTTGAGCGATGCGGGTTTCTTGGTTGCCGCCGTATAAGTGACCTGTGAGCCAGCGATCGATGGGATCATTGTCTTCTCGATCGGTATCCATCAAGAACAAGCTGACTCGTCCGACTTGAGCCTTCCAAACTTGCACTTTGACTTGGCGATGCCGTACCAGCACTTCAAATACGAGCGGCTGTCCTTCTGCATCGGTCAACAATTGCAGCGGTAAGTGCTCAAACGGATTGTTGATGTAATAGTCTTCCTGCCAACCGCTCTGATTCAGTTTTTGACGGAAGTAGCCTTGGCGATAAAGCAAGCCCACTGCAACGAGCGGCACACCTAAATCTGAAGCGGACTTCAGGTGATCCCCAGCCAAAATCCCCAAACCGCCCGAATAGATTTGCAGCGATTCATGCAGTCCGAACTCTGCACAGAAATATGCGATCGGATGTTCTTTTGTAATCTGAGGCGCGATCCGGCTCGACCAAGTATCGGTTGAGTTCACATACTGATTGAACTGCTCCGACAGGCTCTCAAGCCGACTCATATAGTTTGGCTCAGATGCGAGCTGCGTTAAACGATCGAAGCTGATGGTTTCCAGCAGTACGATCGGATTATGTCCGCAGCGCTCCCATTCGTCGGGATTGATCGACTGAAACAGCGAAATCATATCCGGTGTCCAGCACCACCAATAGTTATAAGCAATCTCTGCTAAAGGCTTGAGGGCTTGAGGTAAACGCGCACTCAGTCTGTCAGCCGGATTGACAGTTGAAGTATAGGTCATAGGTCGAAAATCTCTTTGCTTTTCTTAAACAATGAACTCTGAAAGCTTGGGACGTTTTTGCAGCTTGTCTGATTCCCAAAAGTTCCGAATCCGTAGGTGTACAGAGCGTAACTTGGAGTTCAAGTTACGATCGATGGTTTTGGATTGTAGCCCCTTTTACATCAGACCTGTTCTATCGTTTTCTAGCACTATTTCACGATTCACAACGACGAATTACAGATTGTCTTCAGGCTCAGGGGAAGGTTGCGGAGGTTGACGTTCTAGATACAAATCTACAAAGTCCTCGGCTGCGGTTGTATTGATTTCTCGCAGGGCTTTGATCATTAGTGTGACGGCTTCGGCTAAGGGGTCACTGATCTCGTTGACCCACTGATGCACAGTCGATCGATTGATTCCCATCGTGACCGCCAAGCGATTTTGGCTGATCCCATAGGTGGATAGTACCTGTCTGAGTGCCTTTCCTGCTTTTCCCATGTCGAGATTTTGGCAAAGCCAACCGCGTTCGTAAATGGTCGTAGCTTGCAACATACGTGATTCACGTAGCTCACGATGACGAAATCGTTACTGCGCTTTGTTCCGAGGCAGGTGTGAAGAATCGTTGCGAGTTACAGACTGAGAACGGCGATCAGGGCATTTGCGATCGTGTCCATTTCGATGTTAGAAAGATTGCCAATTTGATTTATTAATCTTGTTTATAAAACTGGTCGGGTTTCAGATGTGGAAGTATTTCTAAAATCTGTTCGACTGTCATAGCCACATAAAACGCTTTAACTTCATTTTCGCGCTGATTGCCAAATTTGCGATAGTGGAGATCTCAAAGGACAGATCGAATGTAGATCTTTGGGATTACACGCTCATTTGACACTTGTATTGCAAAGGTTTTACTCGCTATGGTTTCTACGTTTCTCAGTTCGCCATCGGTTGACTTATCGCAAATTCGACTCGAAATCCGATCGCTTCAAGCTCAACTTGTCACCTGGCGCAGACAACTTCATCAACGCCCAGAACTTGGTTTTCGCGAACAGTTAACCGCTGAATTTATTACCGAAAAACTGAAGCAGTGGAATATTCTGCACGAAACGGGCATTGCGAAGACGGGGATTGTTGCCACGATCGAGGGAAATCGTCCGGGTCGAGTGTTGGCAATTCGGGCAGATATGGATGCTTTGCCGATTCAGGAGCAAAATGAGGTGCCGTATAAGTCGCAGCATGACGGATTAATGCACGCTTGCGGACATGATGGGCACGTCACGATCGCGCTTGGAACCGCTTACTACTTATCTCAGCATCGGGATTTTTCTGGGACGGTCAAAATTATTTTTCAGCCTGCTGAAGAAGGACCTGGAGGCGCGAAACCGATGATCGAAGCGGGCGTTCTCAAAAACCCAGACGTTGATTCGATCATTGGATTGCATTTGTGGAATAACTTGCCGCTCGGAACCGTTGGGGTGCGGACGGGGGCACTGATGGCGGCAGTTGAAACATTTGACTTAGTGATTTTGGGAAAAGGCGGACATGGTGCAATTCCGCAACAGACGATCGATTCGATCGTGGTCGGTTCTCAGGTCGTAACGGCTTTGCAAACGATCGTGGCGCGAAATGTTGACCCGATCGAATCGGCAGTTGTCACTGTGGGCGAATTCCACTCAGGAACCGCTTGTAATGTGATTGCGGCTTCCGCGCGTCTGAAAGGTACTGTGCGCTATTTCAACCCAAATTACGCTGGATATTTCAAACAGCGGATTGAACAGGTTGTTGGAGGAATTTGTCAGGCGCATGGAGCAACCTACGAATTGAACTATCAATCGCTCTATCCGCCTGTGATCAACGATGGCGCGATCGCGGATTTAGTGAGATCGGTAGCTGAAACGGTGGTTGAATCCCCGATCGGCGTGGTACCGAACTGCCAAACGATGGGCGGCGAAGATATGTCGTTCTTTTTGCAGGCGGTTCCAGGCTGCTACTTTTTCCTCGGTTCTGCCAACTCGCAGATCGGATTGGATTTTCCGCATCATCATCCGCGATTTGATTTTGATGAGACTGCTTTGGGGATGGGAGTTGAAATCTTTGTGCGGTGTGTGGAACGGGGTTAGAGATTCAAAATTTAGCGATCGGGGCTTTACCGCCCCTTTTTTTATTTACTTTACTGGGAATCAAATTCAATAGCCTGATCGTTTTAGCAAAAGTAATAGAAGACTTCAAGCGGTTTTTTGTACGGTTAGCACGACTGAATTTTACGGATTAGCTAATGCAAACCGAACTCAGAATGACTATGATTTGAGAATCAAAGCTGAGACGACACACCAGCAAAACAAGTTTCCTCTCAACTCATTTCATTTTGGAGAACTTTCTCATGGCTTTTGAATTGAAACCGCTGCCTTATGCTTATGACGCTCTAGAGCCTTATATCGATGCGACCACGATGCAGATTCACCACGACAAGCACCACGCTGCTTATGTGAACAATTTGAATGCTGCGATCGAGAAATACAGCGATCTGCAAAGCAAGTCGGTTGAAGAACTTGTCACCAGCCTCGACCAAGTGCCTGAAGATGTTCGGGCTGCGGTTCGCAATAACGCAGGCGGTCACGTCAATCACACGATGTTCTGGGAAATTATGGGCGCGAATGGCAATGGCGCACCGACCGGAGCAATCTCTGAGGCGATTAATAATTCCTTCGGTAGCTTCGATGCCTTTAAGCAGCAGTTTAACGATGCTGGAACGAAGCGCTTCGGGAGTGGTTGGGTTTGGTTGGTGAGATCGAGCCAAGGCGGCCTCAAAGTCGTTTCAACCCCGAACCAAGATAGTCCGCTCACAGAAGGACATACCCCGATTATGGGTAATGATGTGTGGGAACACGCTTATTACCTGAAGTACCAGAACCGCCGCCCCGAATATCTCAATGCTTGGTGGAATGTCTTGAACTGGGAAGAAATTAATCGTCGATTTGATGCGGCTTACAGCGGAAATTAGGTTGGCTGTGATCAGAATCACAGGCTTGTGTGATTTCGATCACTCAAGGTATCATTAACCACAGACATACTGTAGAAGACTCAACTTTAGCCGAGTCATCAACAGGGAACACACGACTGGCCGACAGATTTCTCAGGAAGACTGTCGGTTTTTATTATTTCAATTTAGGCGCGGTTCTCAAAAGCAACTTAGACATTAAGTGAAGCTGCCAAAACAAAGATGCCAGTCGTTCTATCAACGACTGGCATTTTTAGATTGTGATTCATTGCGAATGATCGCTTACTTGTTTGCAGAAAAATACTGCATCCGAATCGCTTTTTTGACGATCGGCGCTAACTTTTCACGCCAGTATCGAATATCAGGATAGTCGGTCGTGATTTTGAGAATTTCATTCCAGCGGTTCTGTTCTTCAGCTTCAAGCGCCGTTCCATATTTGTTCCGTGCCTTGTCCCAGCTTTGAGGCATGGTCTTCAGAGCGATTTGGGCTTGGGGATAAGCGGCACTGTCCGCCGAAACCGATCGAGCAAGTGCGATCGCACCCGTTAAATTGCCTGATTGAAACTGAGATACCGCTTCTCGGTAAAGTCGGCTTCCTGGCTCATCGGGCAGAGTCGCCAAAACGGGATCAGTAATGCGTTTACGGGTTAGCGTTGCTGTAGGTGGATCACTTGCACAAGTCTTACGGGTTAGATTTTCATACACCCAGCCTGGAGCAGGTTCGCTAATTTTCAGCCAGCCATCGTGTTCCCCGATAACCGTAAGAATTTCGCCATTCTCCAAAGAGGCGACGATATTTCCCGATCGCTCAATTGGGGTGTCCCGCACATTCAGCGGCGGTTTCGCATCAAATACGATCGTTTTACAACTCGCTTGTACCGATTGCGCTGCTTCTGCACGTTTGACCATCGATCGAGGATGGGTCACTGCATAAACGGTTCCAGCAAGCGTAACGGTTGCGGTGAGACACGCCCCAACCATGAGAGGAGATTTCAAAATCGTTTTCACGTTAACCGACATGGCGATGCCTCACGCTGATCAAATCCAGGCTTGAGAATTGTGAAAGAAGCTTTAAGGGTCTGCTTTCACAATTCTCCTTGTAGATTGCCCTAAAATTCCTTCAATTGCGTTCAGAAGTCTCAACAATAGCGTCAGGTCAGTCGTTTCGAATTCATCGTGTTCTCACACTTGACATTCTTTTTTAAGCCGGGTTGATGAGGGGTCAGACCCCGTAGACAACGGCTTTAGTCTTGACCTGGGCTTAATAAGTTGCAACATTCTGGTACACTTCTGGATGGTCAAGTATTGAAAGTAGTAATGGAAATTGGTCAAAAAGTTCGCGTTCGTCGATTGCGCGATCGTGTGCCTCAAGAGGTGATTAAAAAGCTCGGAGCGACTGGAGTTGTACGTCAATTCAAAGTCGTGGACGGCAAAGGGGTTGGGATGTTAGTTCAGTTTGAAGACAAGTATTCGACCTGGTTCTTTGAAGACGAATTAGAGCAATACGACTAATCGATCGTTTCTAAGAGTTCAGGCAGTAGATACCATAAGGGAGTTGGAAGTCGAGGGTCGGGAGTTACATTCTCGGTTTTTGGATTCTGGCTCCTTCTATATTTGTTCGGGCATTGGATATGGCTTTTATATTGACGTTTTTGGGTAAGGGCGGGACTGGACGCACCACGATTGCAGTCGCAGCGGCAAAAAAGTTTGCGAATCAAGGTAAGCGCGTTTTATTAGTTGGACAGGATTCGAGCCCGGCGTTTGGGGTGGCGGTTGGGGCAACGGTGGGCGCTGATCCACAAGAGATTGCGCCGAATTTGAGTGCGGTTCAACTCCAGACGACGACGCTCCTCGAACGCAGTTGGGATCAAGTCAAACAGCTTGAAGCGCAGTATCTCCGCACTCCGTTTTTCAAAAATGTGTTTGGGCAAGAATTGGGAGTTTTTCCAGGATTGGATCAGCTTCTGGCGCTGAATGCGCTGCGGGAGTTCAATCAAAGTAATCGCTATGATGCGATCGTGTACGATGGCGCAGGCAATCAGGACACGCTGAGAATGATCGGAACGGCTGAAGTGGCAAGCTGGTATATTCGGCGGTTTCGTCAAGTGTTCGTCGATTCGGATTTGGGCAGAACGTTATCACCGTTTATTCAACCTGTTGCGGGTGCGATTTTTACCAACGTCAACTTTGCGGGGGATAACTTTGCTCAACCGACCGGACAAGTGAACGACTTGTTAGAGCAAGGTAAGCAAGCGGTCAACGATCCGAAACGTATGGCGGCTTATTTGGTCACAACCGAAGACGAAAGCGCGATCGCAACTGCAAAATATCTCTGGGGAAGCGCTCAACAAGTTGGGCTAACCGTGGGCGGCATTTTGCTTAATCGATCGACCGATTCTGCTGCACTAGGCGAAACGTTTCAGCTGCTCTCGGTTTCTACGATTCCGATTCAGGCGGTCAACGATTGGCAACCGCTGATCGATGCGTTACCGGACTTCGATCGGGCTGCTGAAGCGCCACGCCCGATCGCGGTCAATGTCGCTGAAAGGAAAGTAAGCTTATTCTTGCCGGGGTTTGATAAAAAGCAAGTCAAGCTGACTCAGTACGGAACGGAAATCACGATCGAAGCAGGTGATCAGCGACGAAATATCGATTTGCCTGCCGCACTGCGGGGACAACCTGTGAGCGGCGCAAAATTCCAAGACGGCTACCTCATTATTTCTTTTTAAAATTCTTATGACTGACTCTCCTGACCTGACCACGAACTCTCAAGCGAAAAATCGCTCTGCCAAAACTCGTCAACTTCTCGGTATGAAAGGGGCTGATGTCAAAGAATCCTCGATTTGGAAGATTCGACTGCAACTGATGAAGCCGATTACCTGGATTCCGCTAATGTGGGGAATTCTCTGCGGTGCAGCTTCATCGGGGAACTATCACTGGGTCTTAGAAGATGTGCTGAAATCGGCGGCTTGTATGCTGCTCGCGGGCCCTTTGCTCACGGGCTACACGCAGATTATGAACGACTACTACGATCGAGAAATTGATGCCATTAACGAGCCTTATCGCCCGATTCCATCCGGCGCGATTCCGCTGCCGCAAGTAGTGATCCAAATTTGGCTGCTGCTGTTTAGTGGCGTTGGGTTGGCGTATGTTCTCGATCGCTGGGCAGGGCACGACTTCCCCACGATTACAGTGTTAGCGATTGCGGGATCATTTTTGTCGTACATCTACTCTGCGCCTCCTTTAAAACTGAAGCAAAATGGCTGGCTGGGCTGCTATGCGCTCGGTGCAAGCTATATTGCAATTCCGTGGTGGACGGGTCACGCACTGTTCGGCGATCTGAATCCGACGATTATTGCGCTGACGTTGTTCTACAGTTTTTCGGGATTGGGAATTGCGATCGTCAATGACTTCAAAAGCGTCGAAGGCGATCGGACATTAGGGCTGAAATCGCTGCCTGTGGTGTTTGGCGTGACGAGAGCGGCTTGGATCTGTGTGTTGATGATCGATGTGTTTCAAGCAGGTGTCGCGGGTTACTTGATGTCGGTGCATGAAAATCTGTACGCGACGTTGTTGATTCTGCTGATTATTCCGCAGATCACCTTTCAGGATATGTACTTTCTGCGTGATCCGATCCAGAACGATGTCAAATATCAAGCTAGTGCCCAACCGTTTTTGGTGTTTGGGATGCTGGTGACGGCTCTAGCACTTGGACACGCTGGCGTGTGAAATCGATCGCGCGCTCCGGATGACAAACCGCAAGCGAGAAAATCTGGGGAGCGCGATCGAAAAATTCCTAAAGTCTTGTAAACTAATCGTCAGTAATTCTACGAGTTTTGCCATGTCTTCTGACTCCGCATTGGAAGATATTCAATTCGGGGTAGCACGGTTGACGCGGGAGTTCCTTTCCGTCAATGTAACAAGGGTTAAGCCTGGTTCTTGCGGAAAACTAGCAGCAAAATCGCAGCTTTTTTGTGTGAGGCACGACTGTGGCAAAGGGTAGCTCGAAGCGCAACAGGAAACCGACCCAGATTGATCAATCCCCAACAGGGCTGGACTCCATGACAGACGGAACCGACGAAAGGAAGCGAAAATCTCGATCGACCCGAAAACAACGGGCGCGGCGGAGTGTAGTGAAGCTGATGGAGAATCCCCGTTTGGCAGGATTTCGCAACTGGCTAGATGGGGCAACAACTCGGTTAGATGCGCTGGGGCAAAAGATTCCGGCACCCCTGAAGGCGCGGAAGGCGCGAAACTGGATTGTTGGTAGCGTTGTGGTTTTAGGGGGCATCGGTGCGCTCCGAGTCGCTTCGATCGGAGTTGACCAGAGCCTACCTGATCCGGCTGAACTCAAATCATTCGCTCGTCCTGGAACGTTGACGATTCGTGCCTCCGATGGTTCAGTCCTGCATCAACTTGGGCCTGCAACCAGAGAGAAAATGCCCGTTGACAAACTCCCAAATCGTTTGGTTCAGGCATTTGTGGCTTCTGAGGATCGGCGGTTCTACGATCACAACGGCATCGATGTTCAAGGAATTGGGCGGGCGGTTTTTCGCAATCTGACCTCGCGCGATGTGGTCGAAGGTGGAAGTACTTTGACGCAGCAGTTGTCGCGAATTGTGTTTCTCGACCAAGACGATCGCAGTATTGGTCGAAAAGTGCGAGAGGCGTTGATCGCTCAGAAGATTGAACGCACTGTCGATAAGCAGCAGATTCTCGAAAAATATCTCAATTTCGTTTATCTCGGGTCAAATGCTTACGGCGTAGCGGATGCGGCTTGGATTTATTTCAGTAAATCGGTCGATCAGTTGACGCTTGGAGAAATGGCGACGATCGCAGGATTGCCTCCCGCTCCGAGTTTGTATTCTCCGCTAGTGAGCTTAGAAAAGGCGCAGGAACGGAGAAACGTAGTTCTCGATAAAATGGTCGTCGCGGGATATATCACCGAAGCAGAATCGCAGGCGGCACAAGCAGAGACACTTGCAGTTAAGCCGAGTACTCCAAAGAATATCCAAAGCACGTCGCCCTATTTCACCTATTACGTTCAGCAGCAGCTTGAAAAACTAGTTCCCAAAGAAGCGATCGCGGCAGGGGGCGTAACGGTTGAAACGACGCTGAACGCGAAATGGCAAAAAGTGGCAGAAAAAGCGATCAGAAATGCCATCACGATCGATGGAAATGCTGAAGGCTTCAATCAAGCGGCACTGGTGTCGATCGATCCGCGCAATGGTGAAATTCGATCGATGGTCGGCGGCTACGATTTCTACAAAGACAGCCAGTTTAACCGCGCGACTCAAGCACAGCGGCAACCGGGATCGACCTTCAAACCGTTTGTGTATGCGACCGCGATCGGAGCCGGATTTTCTCCCAATCGGTCTTATCTCGATGAACGGTTTACGGTCGATGGCTATCAGCCGAAAAACTACAGCAACAAGTATTCCGGCTGGTTGAGTATGCGATCGGCGTTGACCAGTTCGGTGAATGTGATCGCCGTAAAAGTGCTAATTGATGTCGGATTTGAGCCAGTGATCAATCTCGCCCGCAGTCTGGGTATCGGTTCAAAAATGGAGCCGACTTATGCGCTAGCGCTCGGTGCGTATGAAGTGAATCCGCTGGAATTAACCAGTGCTTACGGCGTTTTTGCAGCGCAAGGGAATTACATTGCCCCTCACGCGATCCGGCGAGTCGTCGATCGTAAAGGCAAAGTTCTCTTCGATGCCAACTTCAAACCGAAGCGCGTTTTAGATGCCGAAACCACTGCGATTACAACTTGGATGATGCGGGGTGTGGTTTCCGCTGGAACCGGACGCGCGGCACAACTCGATCGACCCGTTGCCGGAAAAACTGGAACCTCTGAGAACGCGCGTGATTTGTGGTTTATCGGCTACGTGCCTCAACTCGTAACAGGCGTATGGCTGGGCAACGATGACAATTCGCCCACCTGGGGAAGCAGTGGCACAGCGGCTTACACCTGGCACGAATTCATGAAAGAAGCCGTCCAGGGAATGCCCGTGCAGAAATTCGCTGAAATTCCAAACAACATCGAAGACCGTAAGGGCACGATCAAAGCGCAGCCTGTGAAACCGAATCGGACTCGATCTCTGGGTCAAGGGGCTGACCCAACAGAAGAACAGCCCCGCAGACGACGCTACTACGAAGAACCTGCGCCTGAACCCACTTACTCAGAGCCAAGGTATTCTGAACCTGCCCCCCCGCCTCAAGCTGCTCCCCCTCCTGAACCTCCCGCTGCCGCTCCTCCCCCTGAACCTGCGGCCCCTGAACCCGTTGCCCCCAGTGAGGCTGATCCTGCGCCTGCATCGAGTGATCCCCTTCCTCCCCCTGGGAACTAGGGCAAATTACCCGATTTCCAGTCACGAATCGAACTGTCGAAAGATGCCCTGGTATGATGGCTTTGATACTCTGGTGCTAGTAAAAAATTCAAAGGAGCATTTTACATGAATTTGCTATTAGAAGTCGCAACAAAGCCTGGAATGCAATTTCCGGCGTCGTTTACAGCCGTTTATGTGGTTGGTTTTATTGCAGCCGTTTCGATCGGATCGATCGCATGGTACAACTCCAAGCGCCCCGTCGGTTGGGAAGATAAAGATCGCCCCGATGTCGTTCCTGAAGTTCAAAAAGAAGAAACGCCCGGTATTTAATTTAGTCGAAGCTCTGGATTGTCGTTCAGAGCTTTTCAATTTTTGAGACTCCATGCTGATAGAGCTTGCGAATTGTTGCAATGACTTTTGTGTGCAAACTGGATGCGGGTTCGGATTCGAGAATCTGAAGTCGTGTAAGTAGGTTTGCTTCTTCACTATCGATCGAGCCGTCAATATAGACTAATCCGCTGATCGCTTCGATCAATTGGTGGCAGCGTTCCGAAGTCGGATGTTCGCCTAAATAGTCTTGTACCCACTGATAACATTCTTCGGATTTGACCGATCGCAGTTCGTAGAGAATCGGCTGAATTTCTCGATCGTTGTCTACTCCTTTTTCCTTAGCAATGCGCTGAAGATACGATCGTTCTTCGGGCTGGATTTTTCCGTCGAGCCAAGCCACTCCGATGAGGATTTTAACCAGCGTTTTTGTATCATCCATGTTTTAGTCTGACCATAAAGAACCCGTCCATATTGTGGCAGTGCGGCAGAACTTTGATCCAACCTTCTGAAGTGGTGAGTTCTGGAAGCAGATCAGAGTGTTCGATCGACCATTGTGGATTTTCTGCTAAAAACTGCTCGACAACCGCTTCATTCTCAATCGGATTCAAAGTACAAGTTGAGTAAACTAATACGCCTTGTGGTTTTACCCAGGTTGCAGCTTCGGTGAGAATTTCTTGCTGAAGGATTGCAAGTCCTGCCGCACTTTGCGGAGTTTGTCTCCAACGTGCATCAGCGTGGCGGTTTAAGGTTCCAAGACCAGAGCAAGGAGCGTCAACCAGAACGCGATCGCACTGTCCTTTCAACTGTGGAACATTGCGACTATCACAGGTCAAGGTTTGAATCGCAGTGAGAGATAAGCGATCGAGATTTTGCTGGAGTTTTTTCAAACGAGATGCTGTTTTATCGATCGCCCAGACGATTCCTCGATCGTGCATCAGTTCCGCTAGGTGCATTGTTTTTCCACCTGGAGCCGCACACGCATCTGCGACAATCTCTCCCGGTTGTGGATCAACGAGATAGCTCACAAACTGAGCGCTACTATCTTGCACGATCCACCAACCTTCTGTATAGCCGGGTAAGTTGTGAATCGCACCTGCGCCAGAAGGTAATCGAAGTGCATTAGGTAAGTTTGGAATGCGATCGACTTTTACATTTTGCGCCAGCATTGCCGCTTCAACTTGATCAAGGCTGGTCTTCAAAGTGTTGATTCGTAAATGAATCTGCGGCGGGCGGTTCATCCATTCACACAGCTTTTCGGTGTTCTCGATGCCGAATTGATCGCACCATACCTGCACGATCCAATCGGGATAACTTTGCACGGTTCCGATTCGCGCGATCGCATCTTCGGGGAGTTGTAGCGGATCGGTATGGAGAACTGTTTGCGATCGCAAATACTGTCGCAATAGTCCATTCACAACGCCCGTTAGTCCGCCTAGCTTATTTTGCTTTGCGAGTTCAACACTGGTATCCACAGCGGCTGATGCTGGAATTTGGTCAAGATAGCGCAGCTGATACAATCCCAGTTGCAGAATCAAACGCAGATCGGGCGGCTGATCTTTCTTTTTGGCAAACTGATCGATCAGCGCATCTAGCGTTCGCTGGCGGCGGATCGTTCCGTAAACTAATTCGGTGAACAATCGTCGATCGAGAACTGTGACATCAGTGCGATGCAAGGCTTGATCAACAGCAACATCGGCAAAGGCTCCTTTTTGGATTACCCGGAGTGCGAGAAATGCGAGTTGGCGGGGATTCTGAGTCAACGATCGTGCGTGATGCTAAAGTGGCTTATCCAGAATAGCAATCGACCGAACGCTTTGAATGAAATTGCCCAACGGTAAAAATGCTCAACTTCATCTTGTAGATCGCCAAGGAGATTTTCATGACAGCCCTTCAAGAATACGATGTGGTTGCGCTAACGGAAAATACTTCAGCAACTTATAAGACGACACATCAGCCAATTTTGCTACGGCGCGGACAGATTGGAACCGTACTGATAACATTTGATGATCAGGCTTGCCTGATTGATTTTGCCGATTCTCAAGGGATGACTTATGCAATGGAAACAATTTCGATGAGTCGCTTGCTCTTGTTGCTTCAAGAACCAGAGATCGTGCCTGCTCAGTGATGTTACGGTATTCGAGGCATGAACTTGGCGAGTCGTTTCTCAATCAAACAGGCTTAACTCGCATCACCACCAAAGTCATATCATCCGAGTTCGGATTGCCCACGCCGATAAACTGCTGCACACAATCAAATAGATATTTTAGAATCTGCTGCGGATCGTCGAAATGCTGACACGCCCACCGAAACGCACTGATCAGATTTTCCTCATCAAACCGTTGTCCATACTGATTTGCCGCATCGGTAAAACCATCGGTGTAGTAGATGATGATGTCTCCCGGTTCCAATAGCATCTGAGCATCTTGGAACTGAGTTTCGATATCCAAACCGATCAGCATTCCATGCGTATCGAGGCGCTTGATCGTATTCGTTTCCGCCTGCCAGAGTAGCGGCGGATTGTGTGCCGCATTGCTATAAGACAATAAGCGAGTTTTCGGATCGTACTCAGAATAAAACAGCGTCACAAAGCGATTCGAGTTTTCTAAATCGGCATACATGACCTGATTGAGATGCTGCAAAATTCGCGCTGGAGAGTGACCATTTAGTACTTCAGCCCGCAGCATTCCGCGCGTCATCGTCATGATTAGACCCGCTGGCACACCTTTGCCCATCACATCCCCGATCGCTAAACTCCATTTTCCGTCAGAGTTATTCGGATTCGGTTTGCGAGTTTGTCCATAATCAGCGGGAATAAAGTCGTAATAATCGCCGCCTACACGGTTCGCAGTTTTACACAGGGCAGCGAGTTCAATGCCATCGATCGCCGGACATTGACGCGGTAAGAGACGAAGCTGAATATCAGCTCCGATTTCGAGTTCGCGATCGAGTCGTTCTTTTTTCTTCAGTTCGACCGTGAGTTCGTCATTCTCGATCGCGACTGCTGTTTGATCCGCCACGAGCCGCACGAGTTTTTGGCGCGTTTCTGTCCAGGCATAATCGGGTTCTCGACTAAAGACGTAGAGCCGACCGCGTTCGTTGTTTCTAACGAGAATTCCAGTTCCAAAAATTTGGATTGCACCGCCTAAATGCCGAGTGATTTGATGATCGAGCATCGCAACGACTTGTGTCGATCGGGCTAATGCTTCACCGGGTGGCAGTCCTGTTAGAGATGCAGTAATCTGACGCGTGGCGATCTCCAGTCCTTTACGCAATTCCTGACCCCACACCGCATCCTGACAATGCAGGCGCTCTAATTTCACCTGACCATTGGGGCGGAACAAAATCAGCGCTCCACCGTCAGCATCAGTAACCCGACTCGCCATCAGCGGAATCAGTTCCAGAAATTGATTTAAATTGCTAAAACTCCGAAGCGCAAAACCGAGCGAACTCAGCAAATCTTGAATTTTATGCTGCTCTCGATTGAGACGTGCCACCAGTTCCTTGAGGGCAAACACTGGCGTAACATCGGGGGAACCTGAGTTGTTGCGCTCAGGGGGTTGAGAAGAGGGACGAGGAAGGGGCACAGCAGTCATTCGGGCTAGAGAGTAAAAGAACCGAAAGTAGCGGGTAGAGAACCGAAAGTAAGGCGCTAATGTCGAGAGCGAACACCAATATTAGCGAAGATTGTCGCAGATCGCAGGATTCAGATCTGTTTTCGATCGAGGTCATTCCAAACGCTTAGATTAGAAGCCTTTATCGATCAACTGAATCGAACTTATCCGAGCGGTTGGCACTGATTATACACAGTTCCTCGATTTAGAGGGTGTTCGCAAGGTAGAACTTTCGTCTATTCTGTGGTTTCTTTTCGTACAACGGGTTTCTTGATCGCTAATCTTTTACATTGATCGAGCAAATTGATACTGATAAAGCTGTCCAAGCGTTGCCAGAATCTTTTCTGCATAGAAAGGATCATCTGAGTAGTAACGCTCCAACTGCTCGATTCGGGGCGCAATTCCGCGTGCAATGAAGCGAAACCGGGGAGTCACGATCGCTTGAGCAAATGGCTCCATGCTCGCATAAGCTTTCAATAGCTGAATGTGGGCACGCACCCCGGTTCTCACGTTGGGAAAGACAGCACTTTCTGAAACACTGCCTACCTCGCTCAACGCTGCAAAATTGTTTCGGCTCGGCTGAATCTTGCCGCCAAAGCGAAAAAAATTGGTTTCGATCAAGGCTTGCGTGAATGCAATATCTGGATTGACTCCTTCGATCGACGCTTCCTCTAAATACAACTCAGCGATTTTGGGAAAAGCTCCGAGTGCTTCGGGATTGTTCTGTTGTAAAAATGCCTTTAAGGTATTTTTCGAGAGATAACCCCGTCCCATAATGCGGCTAAGTTTACTCAGGTTCAAAGGTGGCATTGTTCGTAAAACGACAGTTCGACGAGTTGAGTTCCAACCGACCGCAACGCCTGATGCTCGCAAGTCAATCGCTCGAATGTAAGTGACATTATTATCGGTGAGCAACTGAGCCGCTCTAGGACGCTGGATATCAATCCGAAGCTGGTTCAACAGTTCAATTGGCAGATAGGCGTTACCTTCGACAATCACACCTTTGCGATCGTAAGTTTTGCCGTTCACGCTGAAATTAACCGGGGATGGGGTGCGACTCCAGAGCGCAACTCCTGACGCGATTCCTTTTGCGATCGCACTCGCACCGTTCACAATAATCGCTCGATCCTGTGGACTTGTGGCAAAGCCGACTGATAGTACAATCGCGGGAATCTTCGCTTGGCGAATAAAAGGAAGGCTACCAAATGCGGTGTCAGTATCAGGTCTTTCACCTCGATCGACCCAGTTTGGAACATTCGTCAAAATCTGGTCGATCAGTTGCCTTGCTTGCTGTCGCCGATTTTGATTGCCTGCACGATAGAAAGCAGCGATTCCGCGTGCATCAGGATTAGAAAAGGCATCGGTTTGAATCGATAACGCCACATCGCTAGAGCTTGCACGACGGTTAATCCATGCGATCGCTTCGGTAAATTCTAGCCCCGTTGGAACTTCTAGAACCGTAAAACCTTGTGACCTCAATTCTGTCGCTACTTGATTTTGGAGCTTAACGAATGCTGCTTTGATGGGTTGATTCGCTGAAGCAGTTGGGTTGGTAAATAGAAAAACCTGCTTGATTTCCTGGGTTTTTCGTCGAGTGGTTTCTAAGCGATCGCAAGTTGAGTAGGACAATAAATCTGTCATTCGCTCTGGATTGACAGTTTGAGAATTGAGCAGGGTTTTAGATCGAGAAGATAATTTATTACAAGGGTGATTCTCTACGGAGCTGTAATCCGGGCAGCGGTTCGACTCGAAGATCATGTTCTAGTTTCTATGCGGGCATCAGGTTCACCTTGGTAGATAGACAAGAAATCATTATCAACACCCTGATCAGTCAATTGATTTGCACCAGGTCAAATACTAAGAGAATTAAAGCAATATCTCCAAGCGCGATATTTCTGATTAGTTCTGCTCGAACAGCTTATCGAGACAGAGTAAGCAGAAAAATAATATTAAAATACCTAGCTTTAGGACTCTATGAGGTTCAACTTGTTCCAAGGCTAAGTAGGCTGGTTCACCAGTGTTGCTAACGTGTTGATCAACGTTTCTGGATCAATCGGTTTTGCTAAATGTCGATCGAATCCCGATTCGATCGCTTGCCGCTGGTCGTCCTCGGTGGCATAAGCGGTCAGCGCAATGGCTGGAGTAGACTGAAACAATGGAAAATCTCGACGAATCCGCTGTAACAGTTCGTAGCCGTTAAACTCAGGCATTCCCACATCGCTGACAATCACATCGGGATTCACCTGAATTAGCTGATTTAATGCTCCAACTGCCGAAGGTGCAGTCGTTACGATCGCACCCGCTTGCTCCAGCACAAACGCGACAAATTCCCGCGAATCTTGCACATCATCGACGACAAGAATACGAACACCGCTTAAATCGAGATTTTGGCGCTCGACCGCAGCAGGTGTCGGACGATCGACGGAATGCGCTGAAATCGGTAATCGTACCGTGAAAGTTGAACCCTGCCCTACGCCCAAGCTCTCAGCAGTTATACTCCCGCCGTGTAGCTCCACAAGCTGTTGCGCGATCGATAAACCAAGCCCGAGTCCGCCAAATTTGCGGGTGGTAGAACTATCTTCTTGCCGAAACGTTTCAAACAAGTGCGGCAAAAACTCAGGTGCAATGCCTTTTCCAGTGTCAATCACTTGCAGTTGAGCAAAAGAATCAACCTGAGTTAGCCGCACCTCAACTCGACCCCCTTCTGGCGTGAATTTCACCGCATTGGAGAGTAAATTCCAGATGACTTGCTGCAACCGGCTGGAATCCCCTAGGAGCGTCCCCCAGTTTGCCACAACCGATGCTTGAAGCTGAATCGATTTTGCCTCGGCTGCAAATCGCACCGTTTCGATCGCATCCATCACGATCATCACTAGATCGACAGGTGAGATTGTCAAAGTCAGTTTATTTCGCAAAATCCTTGACACATCGAGCAGATCATCGATTAGTTGCGCCTGTTGCAAAGCATTTCGCTCGATCGTGTTCAATGCTTCTGCGGCTCGAGCGGGCGTGAGTTTCCCGTTTTGCAACAGTCGCGACCAGCCTAAAATCGGATTGAGCGGCGTTCTGAGTTCATGCGATATGATCGCCAAAAATTCATCTTTGATGCGATTGGCTTGTTCTGCCGCTTCTCGTGCTTTGCGTTCTCGATCGATCAATTGCAGTCGCTCTGCTTCATCTTGCTTTTGCGAGTCGATATCCGTACAAGTGCCAAACCATTTCACGACTTGTCCCTGTTCATCTCTAAATGGGACACCTTGACCTAAGAACCAGTGATACGTTCCATCAAAGCAGCGAAAACGGTACTCAATTTCATAGAAGTTACCGCTTGTCACTGAGGCTAACCATCGATCGCGCGTGCGATCGCGATCGTCAGGATGAATAATCTCCAGCCAATCTAAGTCCAACAATTGTGTTTCGCTTAAGCCGGCAAAATCGCAAAATTGTTGATTGACGTATTCATTTTGTCCGTCCGGAGTCGTTACCCAGACGAGTTGGGGAATCGCTTCGGCTAGCGCCCGATATCGGGCTTCACTTTCACGTAGCTCGGTTTGAATGCGGACGCGATCGCTGACATCGAGCGCTAACGACAAAATTGAAACTAAATTGCCCGCTCGATCGACTAATGCGGAGTTGTACCATTCGCAATGCACGACCTTACCGAGTTTCGTGTAGTTACGGTTGTGCATGACGACTCGCTGTTCACTGCCGTCTGCTAACACTGCCGTATGGAGTTGAACTCGCTCCAAATCGTCGCGATGCACAAATCGCCAATCACTAAATCCCCGCCCGATCACTTCAGTAGCTTGCCAGCCAAAAATCCGCTCCGCTTCAGACGACCAACGCGATACACGGAAGTTTTGATCCCATTCGATCACAGCAAGCGGCGAATTTTCAACGTGAAAAGTCAAGCGTTGCAGCGCCTTACCGAGGGCAGTTTGAGCGCGTCGTAGTTCAGTGTTTTGCTCACTTAATTCTTCCTCAGCAACCTGCACTTCTTCGAGGGCAACCTCTAGCTCTTCGTTGAGGTTGGATAGTTCATGATTGCGATGCTCTAGCTGCACGTTGGCTTCGGTTAACTGACTGGCATTGCATTCTCGTTCGGCTTCAAGTTCAAATCGAGTGTGAATGTTGCGGCTAATCGTAGCGATTCCCGTTGGCTCTCCGGTTTGCAAATCTTTCAGCAAAAATAAATGGTAATCGACCGGAACGATCTCACCTGTTTTGAAATGGCGAAAGCGAAAATCTCCTTTCCAGTAGCCCTCGCGCATCACAACGGGAAGAATTTCTGCTTGTACCCGCGCTTTGTCTCTAGGTAAGAAATAATCAATCACGGCGGTTTGCGTTACTTGAGCTTCGTCTAGCCCGACTAACTCACGCCCGGCTTGATTCACGAAAATCGCTTGTCCGTCGATCGTGGCGTACCCGATAAAATCAGAACTCGCATCGAGAATCGCCAATAGAGATTGCTGTTTTGCTTCGATTTTCTGAGGTTTAGCGGTTTGCGGGGGCACGGATAATGGAGTAATCGTCACCGTGACCGCATACGGTTTGGCTTCCCCACGCTGGAATAAAGGTTGGGCATCGAGTCTGATCCAAACCAAGTTGCCATCGGGCTTGTAGAAACCCATCTCAACGTTTAGACAGGGTTCCCCGCTCTGGAGTGCCAGCATTGCTGGATGCGTTTCACCGGGAAACGGTGTGCTGTCGGGGTGAATGGTCTGCCAGGGCGAACTTGTAGACGACGCACTTTGGAGCTGGTCGATCGTCATTCCTAAAATTTGCTGGGCTGCGCTATTGCACGCCGCGATCGAGCCGTCTGCGAGTTGCAGCACGATTCCAGTTTCACTGGAGGCTGAAATCAGTGAGTTTGACAGATCGTCGTTCTGGGTGGTTGGAGTCATTCCGAATCGAAGCTTCGACATAAAGCGTGATAGGTCAGCTAGGATAAACCTACCAAAATACAGACCGATTTTCAAAGTATCGATGAATTAGAGATACCAATTCTAAATGAGTCATAAACTCGGTCTGCCCTCATTCCCGACCCTGCTCCCTGGAGAGAGAAGGGAGCAAGATTCAAGAAATTCTAATCTGGGAAGTTAATGATCAGATCTCCAGCGATCGTCAAATTATTCTTCGATTGATCAAGTTCTACGATCGTTCTTTGAACTGCGGGAGTAAACAAGGTGAACAGAGCAGTCCGAATTGTGGGATTGATCACAGTTAAATCGGCTGCACTTGGGTTAGTGGTGCGAACAATGTTTGTTCCTGTGCCGCCATCGAGTCCGTCGGTTTCTGCACCTCCAAAAATGTAGTCATCACCATTGTTTCCGCTCATCTGATCAATGCCGCGTATCCCAAACATAATGTCATTACCATCGCTACCAAACATCGTGTCTTCTCCAAGCTGAGTTACTCCAGTATTAGGAGTGCGATAGATGAAATTGTATTGATGCGGGAATGCCTGATTAAAGTTATGCTCCTCTTCGCCGTAGTCTAAGAAGCTCTTATTCAGTTCAAAGTTGAGATCAATTTGGCGATTGATAATCGGCATCATCAAAGTAATGTTGTCACCAACCATGATGTCATCTCCCCGATCGCCGTTCATGGTATCGTTTCCAGCAATCAGAGTGTGCGATTGATTCGCATTCGGATAGATAATGCCATGCGTCGTAGTATGCAGGTCACGAATAAATGACTTCGCATCTTCCCCTAGAAGTTCAAGATCTCGCTGGAGTTGAGCGCGATCGACGTTATTCTGCGGCGCTCGATCGACCAATGGCAGAATCAAGTTTGCGTAACCTGCCACCATGAAATCATTGCCATCTCCGCCGCTCATTGTGTCATTACCAAGCTTCAGATTGAACTCGCGCAGATCCGATCGAGCGGGCTTATTTGCTCCGATTAAACTGTAGTTCCAGAATGAGCCTCTAACATAGTTCGGATTGCGGAAGATCGGCTCTAAAATCAGCGTGTCGTCTGCAAACAGTTTGTCATCTCCGCCGCCGCCACCGACCTGATCATTCCCGATCGCGAAAGTATACGGTTGAGTCGTAGTTCCGCCTAATGGTGCAGAGACAACATTTACAGTTGTATTGAACGCTGTGAGAACTTGCTGGAGATCCAGGATTTGCTGGCTCAAGGTTGCAGCATCTCCTGGAGATCTGACGGCAAATCCACTCATCACCACCCCGTTATCACTCATCACCAAATCGCGATCGTCGCCCGCATCAATTATATCGCTGCCCACGGTTAATTCTTGCGGTTGCGCTCCACTTCTACCCGTCACAGCGAGTTCGAGATTGTGCAAGTCATACATCAAGTGATATAGAGATCGCGTCATCAAGTCGAAACCTTGGTCGATCGAGGTGATTCCAGTCCGCAATGGAACGGTGTTGATATAGTTATCACCGACGACAGTATCGAATCCTGCTCCCGCCGAAATGCGATCGTTACCTACTAAAAGATCCAAGTGATCGACTGCATTTGGTACGACTGAAACAAAGGCTTTTAGGCTGTTGCCGTTAGCACGTCGCAGAACATTGATGATCGGAGTCGGTGAGTTATCGCGCGGGAGCGGTTGCGATCGCGTCAGAGTCGGAAGCAATCCGTAGAACGGCTTCGGAACTAAGGTCATCGTTGGAGTCACGATCGTGCCAAACAAGCCTAGCTCTAAGTTCAGATTCACCGATTGTTCGATCAGATGAATGCCGCGAGTGACGGTTGGAAGCTCGGCATTAAAGGGCATGAGATTGACCGTATCATCCCCAACAATGAAGTCATTGCCACCGATATCATCAATCCGATCGTCGCCTGCATTGCCTTCGATGTAGTCATTGCCCAAACCGCCTTGAATCGTGTCGTTTCCGCGTTGGCCAAAGACCGCATCTTCGCCGTTGCCACCATCGATCGTGTCATTTCCATCCGCAAATAGTGACACTTGATAAGTCGAGAGCTTCCACTGACCTGATTCCAGCACTTTGTTTCCTGCTGCATCATATTCGCCCATGAGCAACAGTAAGTCTGGATTTTGGAACTGTCCGGGTTGAGCGACACCGCTCACACTTCCGCTCAGACTACCAACATCGGTCAGAATGACATCGCGATGCCAAGAGCCGTTTAGGTTCACTCTTGCCGTGCCATCAGAGTTGTAGTCTCGCGAAATGATGCCGACATCTCCCAAAATCGTATCTTGACCGTCTCCTCCAGAAATGCTGTCGTTGCCGAGTTGACCGTAAAGTTCATCATCTCCAGCACCGCCTTCAATTTGATCATCTCCGCGCTGTCCTTGAATGATATCGTCTCCAGTTCCACCCCACAGAATGTCATTCCCTCCGATTCGATCGACATCATCGAAGCGAACCACATCGCGAATCACACTGTTAAACGGAGCAACATACCGCTGCCAAGCTCCATTCACCAAACGGCGAGTGATTGTGCCATTGTCCCCAATCATGACATCTGCATCCGCGCCACCATCAAGGGCATCATCTCCATCCGCGCCCCCGATTACATTGTGACCGCCGATCATATCATCTTCGCCAGTACCGCCATTCAGGTTATCGTTGCCTTGCTGACCGAGTAGAATATCATCGCCTTGATCCCCGTAGAGAATGTCGTTACCGCCGCCATCGTTGGCTTGAGTGTCGATCGAGAGATAGTTACGATCGCGCCTGAGTGCTTGATAGACGATGCCATGATCGCCCATCACTAAGTCATCCGAAGGAATGGTGTTATCGGGAGGAATCAAAGAGCGATCGCTAAAGAGAGCCGCACTTTGGAGGGCTGTGTCATTGATCAACCAGATTGCAGCACTACCACTAATTTGATCGCGCCAGAGCAGATCGGTTTTGCCATCATTGTTAAAGTCTCCGACATTCTGGACTGTCCAGTTGAGCGGAACGCCTGGTACGGTAATGGCTGCATCAAGCAGTGCGGTTCCATTGATCAACCAAATTGCAGCACCGCCGCCGACTTGATCGCGCCAGAGGATATCCGTTTTGCCGTCGTTGTTAAAGTCACCGACGTTTTGGATTGTCCAATTGAGCGGAACACCCGGTACAGTAACGTTTGCATCGAGCAGCGCAGTTCCATCCATCAACCAGACTACGACACTACCGCCGACTTGATCGCGCCAGAGGATATCCGTTTTGCCGTCGTTGTTAAAGTCACCGACGTTTTGGATTGTCCAATTGAGCGGAACACCCGGTACAGTAACGGCTGCATTCAGAATTTGAGTTCCATCCATCAGCCAAACGACAACTCCACCGCCGACTTGATCACGCCAGAGTAAATCGGTTTTGCCATCATTGTTAAAGTCACCGACGTTTTGGATTGTCCAATTGAGCGGAACACTCGGTACGGTGAATTTCGCATCGAGGATCTGGGTGTCATTCATCAGCCAGACCACAACACCGCCGCTAATACGATCGCGCCAGAGTAAATCGGTTTTGCCGTCGTTGTTAAAGTCTCCGACATTCTGGACTGTCCAGTTGAGCGGAACACTCGGTACGGTGAATTTCGCATCGAGGATCTGGGTGTCATTCATCAGCCAGACCACAACACCGCCGCTGATTTGATCACGCCAGAGTAAATCAGCTTTGCCATCATTGTTAAAGTCACCGACGTTTTGGATTGTCCAATTGAGCGGAACACCCGGTACGACGACCGCCGCGTCGAAAATGTTAGTTCCATTCATCAACCACACTCCGACATCTCCTCGAACTTGGTCGCGCCAAACAATATCCGCGTAACCGTCGCCATTGAAATCGGCCTGATTGACGATCGCCCAATTTCTAGAAGCCATAAAGGTTGGATCAATCCCATCATCCCCAGCAACAAAATCTGAACCTGTGCCGCCTAAGACTTGATCTTCACCTGTGCCGCCGAAGATGCGATCGTTGCCGCCCAAAGTTGGGTCGGTAGTAGTTATCACATCCAAGGTTGACAGGTCGGTATCTGCACTAACGATCGCATCACCTGCAAAGGCAAAGTCAAATCGCCCATTGTCTCCCAGAATTCGGTCATTTCCTGCATTGCCGTAGAGTTTGTCTTGAGCGAATCCACCCAGAATCAAATCGTTGCCCTCGCCACCTAGAATCAGGTCATCTCCACCAATGCCTGGATTTTTGCTAGCAATCTGTTTGATCTTTCCGTCCTGTAGCTGAATGAGGGCGTGATCTCCGATCAGAATGTCGTCTCCAGCATCTCCTGTGACTGTATCGTTTGCAGCACCCGCGATTACGATGTCATTGTCGTCATTGCCTTCGATCGTATCTTTACCGCCAATGTTGGGTGAGTCGGTATCAATCAGATCTAGCGTATTCGGGTTTTGATCTACGAGATAGCTTAGGCTGCCATTGTCGCCTAGAATGATGTCTTTTCCTGCATTGCCTTTGATTGTGTCGTTTCCACTACCGCCAAGAATGCGATCGTTCTCTTCATTCCCTTCGATCGCATCATCGCCCCCGGCACTTGGATCAATTGTGGCAATCTGAGAAAGAACACTGTTCCCTTGATCAAGCTCATAAAGCAGCGTTCCATTGTCGCCCAGAATGATGTCTTGTCCTACGTTACCTTTGATTGTGTCGTTTCCACTGCCGCCGAGAATGCGATCGTCACCTTCATTGCCTGTGATTGTGTCATCGCCACCCACACTAGGCGCACTGGTTGTAATCGCTTCAAGTGTGCCGGCATTTTGATCCGTTCTGTAATCGAGAATGCCATTGTCACCAAGAATGATGTCTTGTCCCGCGTTGCCTTGAATTTGATCATTTCCAGCGCCGCCAAAAATGCGATCGTCGCCTTCATTTCCTTCGATCACATCATTGCCACCTACATCAGGGGCATCTGTTGTCATTAGGTCAAGAATATTCTGACCTTGAACAAGACTGTAATTGAGAACGCCATTATCGCCGAAGATAATGTCTTGTCCAACATTGCCTTGAATCGTGTCATTACTCGCACCACCAAAAATGCGATCGTCGCCTTCATTGCCCGTGATTTTGTCCTCACCGCCAACGGTTGGATCTAAGGAAGTAACTAAATCGATCGTGCTGGCATCGCCATCTAGAACGAAGTTGATTAATCCATTGTCACCAAACAGAATGTCATCACCCAAATCTCCAGAAAGAGTGTCATTTGCCGCACCGCCGAAGACAATATCATTTCCTTCGTTTCCTGAGATCGTGTCACTGCCGCCTAACTCAGAGCTTGTAGTTTTGATCAAATCGAGCGTGTTGAGCTTAACATCGATTGTATAGTCAAGACTTCCATTATCTCCAAGTACAACATCGTCACCTGTACTTCCAGTGATGGTGTCGTTTCCGAATCCACCCAGAAGCACATCATTGTCCGTATTGCCTTCGATCGTGTCATCGCCACCTTGATCCGGGAAGATGGTTTCAATTTTTTCAACGACATCGGCACTGTTGCGAGTGATGTAAGCGTGATCGCCAATCACAATGTCATTGCCTTCGTTACCGAATAAGCGATCGCCACCGACACCCGATTGATCGTTACCACCTGCACCACCGATGATGATGTCATTTCCCAGTCCTCCGGTAATCGTATCTTTACCACCGTTTGTTGCATCGGTTGAGAAGATATCGTTCGCTTGAGGTGAAGCATCCGCACGAACCACAACACCGTTGTCACCTAGAAGAATGTCGTTTGTCTCATCTGTGCCAACCTCGATCGTATCGTCACCAGTACCACCGAGAATGATCGCTGTACCTTGACCGCCCTTAAGGATATCGTTTCCGCCTGCTGTCGGTTCGGCAGTTGCAATTCTTAGAACAATGTCATTCGCTAATGTGACGCGCCCTCCATCACCAATGAGGATATCTAAACCTGTATTGCCATTGATCGTGTCGTTTGCAGCACCGCCAATTAGGATATCATCGCCTTCATTTCCAGCGATCGTGTCATCGCCCCCTTGAGCAGACACACGAGTTTCAATGATCTCAATGCTATTCGTTGTATCGCGAGTGATATAACCACTATCGCCCACAATCACATCGTTGCCTTCATTGCCTGTAAGCTGGTCGGCTCCCGCTCCACCCACAATGCTGTCGTTGCCTAATCCACCTGTGATTGTGTCTTGTCCACCAATGCTTTCATCGGTTGAGAATAAGTCATTTGCTTCTGGACTTCCATCGGTGCGAACCACAACACCGTTGTCACCGAATAGAATGTCGATCGCATCATCAATTCCGCCCGTGATGACATCATTACCAGAGCCACCGAGAATTGTATCTGTCTCTTCATTACCGTTGAGTGTGTCGTTACCGCCTGCTAATGGTTCAGCGGTTTCGATCCGAACAATCACACCATTGTTATATCTGACGCGACCGCCATCCCCGATAATGACATCGCGACCCAAATTACCGTTGATCGTATCGTTTGCCGCACCACCGATCAGAACGTCATCGCCTTCATTTCCAGCGATCGTGTCATCGCCCCCTTGAGCAGACACACGAGTTTCAATGCTCTCAATGCTGTTAGTTGCGTTGCGCGTGATGTAACCGCTATCACCGAGAACAATATCCTCACCTTCGTTGCCTGTAAGTTGATCGGCTCCGGCTCCACCTACAATTACATCGTTGCCTAGTCCACCTGTAATTGTGTCTTGTCCACCAATGCTCTCATCGGTTGAGAACACATCGTTCGCTTCTGGGCTTCCATCAGCGCGAACCACAACACCATTGTCACCGAATAGAATATCGATCGCGTCATCTGTTCCACCTGTAATCGCATCCTCACCAGAGCCACCCAGAACCACATCTGCATTGTCGCCACCCGATAGGGTGTCATTTCCGCCGTTGTTCGCGCTTGCGGTTTGAATGCGAGTTACAACCCCCGCTTGGGTGCGCGTGACCTGTCCGTTATCGCCAAGGAGAATATCTTCTCCTGCATCGCCTGCGATCGTGTCATTACCATCACCACCGAGCAAGATATCATTGCCACCGCTGCCGGAGATTGTATCTGCACCTCCAGAACCTGCGATCGCACGAATCTGTGTCGCACTCCAGCTACCTTCGTCACCGACAATGATATCGTCACCGCTCACACCCTCGGCATCGCCGATCAGAATGTCAGCACCTCCACCACCGAAGATAATATCGTTTCCAGATCCACCAAAGACGGTATCAGTTCCAGCACCGCCAGTTGTTTCGATCGTACTAATTTGCGCGATCGATAACACCGACTGACCCGTGCTATTCAGAACCCTGCCATCATCACCGAGAATAATATCGTTTCCTTCTGCGGCAGTGATCGAATCATTGCCATCTGCACCGCTTTCAGGGAGATAGGTCGAAGAACCACCAATGATCAGATCATTTCCCACACCCGCATTGATCACATCGCTGCCTGCACCGCCTTCAAGATAGTCATCGTCTTCTTGAGCGCGTAATGTATCAGCACCTTGACCGCCGAACAGTGCATCATTACCTGCTGCACCTTCAAGTAAATCATCGCCACTTTGACCAAACATTACATCGTCGCCATCGTTGCCGTAGAGCTTATCTGCTCCAGCCCCACCGATTAAGCTCACAGTGCCATTCAGCGCGATCGTACCGTTGTCACCGAGCAGGATGTCATTGCCTGCTTCTCCATACAGTTCATCATTGCCATCGATAGTTCCAGCCATTGCAGTGCTGCTACCGCCAATGAGTTGATCGCCTCCTTTACCTGCCCAGAGTGTGTCGCTGCCTGTACCGCCTTCTAGATAGTCGTTTCCGTCGCCTGCTTTGAGTTGATCATCCCCTTCGTCGCCATAGAGTCGATTGTTGCCGCTGAGGTCTTCGATCGTATCGTTGCCGTTACCCCCACGAATCGTATCATTACCATCTGAAGCTGCATCTGGAGCAGTTGTGGAATCTCCGTACAGCGTATCATCGCCAGCATCACCGAAGATTTGATCCGCACCCGCGCCGCCTTCGATTAAATCATTCTCATCACCGCCTCGAAGCGTGTCGTTGCCTCGACCCCCGAAGATCACATCGCGACCTACACCGCCTGTGATTTCGTCGTCGCCAGCATCACCGCGAATGTTGTCGTTACCGTCCCCGCCATCAATGATGTCTTTGAATGCGATCGCAGCATCATTCGCGCCTGTGTCACCAGAAATACTATCGTTGCCTGTACCGCCTCGGATAGTATCTTCGCCTGCGCCTCCAACGATCTGATCGTTGCCGTCATCACCATCCAAGGTATCGTTGCCAGCACCGCCTTGAAGTTGATCGTTACCAATGCCGCCGCTGATATTGTCATTCCCGGAGCCGCCTTTAAGCTTATCGTTGCCTTCTCCACCTCTGAGTGTGGCATTCAAGGTAATGGAATCGTCTAGAAGGATAGTATCATTGCCTTTTCCGCCATCTCCCTCGATCGAGCTAACACCACTATAAACTTGCGTATAGCCTGCATAGGTGACTTCGATTTTTCCTGCTTCGAGTTGCTTCAGGCTGAAGTTTTCATCACCATCAGTTTGGTCTGCGCCGCGTCTCGAAGCTCGATCGCCCAGGTTGAGCTTTAAGACTCCGTTTTCGACTTCTGCAAGAATCGGAGGCTTGGCGCGCTCTTCGCAACTGAGATTGAAATCTAATAGGGTGACATCGACGATCGTAATGTCTGTTTCAAACAGCGTGACAAATCCGAATAAGAAGGTATCAAAGCCGATACGCCCGTAGGCTCTCAAGAACGCATTGAGTGAGCCAGAGAGATCAAAGACACAGGCGATCGGAGTAGATAGCAGTTCATCAATGTAGACTTTGCCATCGTTGTTCTGGTCGTTCCAGTTTGCACTGATGTTCGCCTTGATACCGCCTTCGATACCTGCTTCAGCCACAACCACAGAGAGAGAAGCGCCTGCTGTAAAGGTGGCATAGAGAGAAACTTCTGGAATATCTGCGCCTTTAAACACCTCTGCTCGATCGCCAAAATAGAAACCTTTGATGAAGTTTCCTTTCTGTAGTCCGCTGGTGTCAAATCCAACCGAGAAGTTTGCTGCAACGCCTAATGTTCCGCCGATCGTTGCGAACAATGGAATCGGTGGAATGATCGGGCCAAATTTCTGCGAGAACTTGAGTTCTGCTTTGAGTTCAGGAATCTTCCAGGTCACAAGATCAACAGACTTTCCGGTGAATAAACCGAGAACGCTGGCAGGATCGCTGAGCAATGGGAAATCAAGTCCAATTTGTTTGAGCTTTCCGAACAATCCTTTGAGTTTGGAAACGGCTCCTGTGCCTGTGCCACCCGATAAGCGATCGAGCGAACCATCAACACTCGATACCCCATTGTTGAAATTGCCGCTGCCCAGGTCAATATTGCCGGATTTACGCAGGTCTTGGCTAAAATTGAAGTCGCCAAAATTGATGAAGATGTTGCCTTCAGTTTCAGCCGATTCTTGAATGAATGAATCAATCGATCGCACAATCGTCAACCATTTCGCGATCGTCGCACCGCCTGACCCAAATAGCTTAATCGCATCAATGAATGTGACGGGTCCTCGACCAACAAGTTTAGAAAGGTCTGAGATTCCAGGCAGTTCTTTTTCTAATAAATCAAGAACCGGGCGAATTGGCTTCAGATACTCGTTAACGTTTTGCAGCAGGGGCTGGATCGCGCGAGTCATGAAGTCGCCGAGATCCAAACCGAGATCGTTGAGCGCTACGATCGGGGATTTTGATTCGCCTGTGCCTGCGGCTGCACCAAAGCCTTTGTCAAACGACCACTCTACAAAGAGATTGGCGCTAACTTTTGGCATGGGACTATCAACCTGTCCAACGCCTGCTTCCAATTTCAGAGAGATAACCGCACTGGTATTGAGAGTTGCCGCGATTTTTGTGTCGCGAAGCTCTGAGAGTAGCAGCTTGCCATCTTTGTTCGGATCAACAAGATCGATGGCAATTTCGCCATTGATGCCCGTTTGGAATGTATCGGTTTTATCGCCGTCGCGGTTATAGTCTTTGTTGTCTTGTGCTTCGTCAAGAAGTTTGTTGGTTGCTGCAACATTCAAGACGAAGAGATCGGCTGAAATCGTAGTTCCATTCTTGAGATTGACTCCCAGATTGAACTTAAAGTCTGGTTCGTTTGTTGGAACTCTCAGATAGAAGCCTTCGGTTAAATTGACTCCAAACCCAATTTGTAGGTCATACCCTAAGCTTAATTCGACTCCACCTGCGGTTTTGAAGTCAAAGACGAATGCTTCTAGCCCCAAATTAAAATCAGTTTCAAATTCGCTTTCGCCACCAATATGGAGATCGATCGTCAATTCTCCAGTGTTGATGTCAACCACAACCGCGACATCTTTAAAGTTGATCGCACTATCGCTGTCTCTGTTAGTCAGCTTGAGAATCCCCAATGGATTGAGATTGTTAAAAATGACTTTCTGAATTTCTTCTTCAACCTTGGTGGGCCCAGTCTGCACTAACTGACGCAATGGGGCAAGAAACTTTTCGCGTAGGTCTTTGATAAACGAGCCTGTTCCGCCGAGATCTAGGTTCTTTCCAACGATCGGTAATTTTTTCAGAACATCGCCTTCGAGTCCTTTTTGTAGAACTGCTAAGAATAAATCGATTCCAGTCAGCAGCGTATTGAGGTCGAGTTTGCCAGCAGCGAGACTTCCTAGCAATCCGGTAGGAGCATTAAGTTTGAACGTGCTGAAGTCTTTCAAGTCGGTTAGAGTCGCACCGACCGTTCCGACATCAACACCGACAAGAGCAACGGGTAACTCGACCTTAATACTACCTTCTGTCGTGAACACAAAACTGTTGAGCCCGAGTTTTGAAAACAGAATTTTGCCAGCTTCAGCTTCCTTTGGGTTTAGACCGAGTTTGAAGGTTGCAGGATCAGTTCCATTCTTCAGAGAAAGCTTTCCTTGACCGTTGCCTAGGCTTGCCTCAACGCCGCCTAATCCAACCGTTACACCGAAATCGGATACATCAAACTTGGCATACAGTTCGAGTCCGGTAGAGGCTTGAATAAACGGTGTTGCCTTGAGAATATCTAAGCCAAATCCTAAATTCAGACTTGCACCGAGCAACATATCGATTTTGCCTTCGGTACGGAAGTCGATCGGAATTGGAGTGCCTTGATTGTCGAGTGAGAAGTTCAGCGGAATGTCTTTCTTCTGATATTGAGCAATGTCTAAATCAAAGTCGAATAGCAGTTCTTTATCTGCATTAAACGACAATGAGAATCTTTGAGGGAGTGCTTTTGAAAAGTTTGAGAGAACTGTAGTGAACGCATCCTTGTCACTCCCTTTTAAGTCTTGAATAGCAGTTTTGAGCGCTGTGAATGCTTGCGCGAGTATGAATGGATTGTTCTGGCTGATGCCTTGATTGATCTGTGCTAAAGCATCCTCAAAATCAGACTTCTTCGCTCCACCTGACAACCCTTTAATCGCACTGTCTAGATCAGTACCGATTTGTGCGATCGCGCTTCCAAATGTCGGAAATTCATATCCAAACGCCTCGAAGAGAAACTTCGCCATCATTTGAGCCGAGGGAAGCTCTGCCACAAATCCATCAAATGCTGCTTTGATTGCTGTCTTGTCAACCGCAGAGGGCAAGCTGTTCAGCAGTCTTCTAACCTCCCCCATCTGACTAATCACTTGGGCAGGAACGATATCTGCTAGCGCATCTAAGCTAGTCGGAATCTTTTGGATGGCACCATCAAGGAGGTTTAATGCTTGAGCGAGTTGATCACGAGCTTCTGGAGTGAGGGAATTCGAGAAGGTTGAATTTGTCGATGCTGTCCGAATTGTTGTGAGTTTATCGGAGAGCAATGATTTAATGCCTTTGAGCTTGTCTTGAATTCCGCTATAAGCTTCTTTGATCGGGTCAAGGAAGCCCAGCAATTCATTGAGCGACTGATTGACTAACGGCAGCCTGGTGTTGAGCGCTTTAGCGTCCTCATTTTGCAGGAACTCAATCGCTTTCCCGACTAACCGCAAGACATCTTTTGCTGAGAAATTTTTGAAGCGATCGACAATCTCTTGAAATCCTTGTACGGTTGCCGTCGTTTTCAGTTTTTCGGATGCAAGTGGATCAAGCGTGAAGCCGAGCGCTACTTGGGGCTGCGTTCCAAGCTCTAGTCCAAAATCTGAGAGTCCATCAATTGCGATCGGCAGCGTAATTCCGCCCATCACTTGAAACGTTGGATCAACCAATGCACTCAACGTGCTTGTATTGTTGAGAATGTCATTCAGCGTAATCCCTAAGTCATTCGGTGTCGGATCTTTTAAGCCGAGAGAAGCAATGAGATCGAGTGATGCAGTTCCATTCTTGATGCCAATCTCCAGCATTGAGAGGGCTGCGGACAAGTTGACATCATTCGCACCAATTTTCGCGTTTGCAAAAATGCTGCTATCTTGAGTCAAAAAGGTTCGTTTGCTAAAGCTATCTCCGTGTAGTGCGCCTCCAATGATGGTTCCATCGGCATCGATATCAGAACCAACAATTCCTAGTCCCAATCCTGCTAGAGAATCATTGATTGGTACGATCGTAAATGCTGTCGTTCCCGTGGTGCTATCAATTAATTTCAACGCAGTTTTATCTGCGTTAATGCTGGCGATTAGCTTGCTATTGCTTGCCGTGTTGATTTTGGCGATCGCATCTCCAACCGTTGTCGCACCATCGAAATCAACTTCAAAGCTGCTACCATCGCGCAGTGTGATTTTAATGTCTGCTTTGCCATCAATGTTTTGAACACCCGCACCCGCATTCAAGCTGTCAAGGGTCATTGCATTCGTCAAGACAAACCCATCACCCAACGGACTTAGATTGATTCCCAGCCCTAAATTGAAGCCTGCATTAACCTTAAATTGTCCAGTTGCGCCACCTGCCAGATTCAGCGTTGCAGCACCAAGATCGATATCTTGGCTGAAATCAAAATTGACTGACTTCTCAAACTTAGCACTCTTGGCAATTCTGAAAGTGAGTGCGTTCGTTCCAGCATTATATTTTGCATCAATGCCCGCTTTAGTTAAACCTGTCAATAAAACAAGCTCATCGACTAATTCTTGAATTGTGCTGAACTTCTGAACGGCAACACTCGTCACGGTTGTACTAAAGCCGAGTTCGGTCACTGCTGTGTTTGCATTTGTGGCTACGACCGAGACAATCTCACCGGATTTCAGCGCTTTCAAACTCAAGCGATTGCTCGATCGCTCTGTCACGACTCGCTGAGTTAGATTTGCAGTTGCGATCGCAGTATTCAAGTCTGCAACTAAATCATCTAAATTCTGGTTAGTTGTATCTCGCGCAACTACGATCGTAATCGGTGCTTCATTGTTGAACTTGAGATCAAAGCTTGCATCTGCGCTTAAGATTCCGGTTTGTACAGCATCCCGTGAGGTGTTGATCACTTGATCAAAAAAGCCATTGGTCAAATCACCAACTATCTTGGCAAAGTCAACTACGGTATCAATGCCGTCTTTAAGAAAGGGAATTCCACCTTCTGGATTGAGTCCAGCCGAGACGTTTTGCAGTGCGCCACCGACTTGACGCAGTAGATTAACCACATCCGCAGGCGAAAGCTGTTTGAACTTCAACAACTGCGCGAAGTCCTTCACGTTCACTGTGGGAAGTGCACCTGTGAATACATTGTCATCAACGATCGTTAAAGTCGGTGTTCCCGTGAGCGATAGTCCTGCTAACTGTGCCGAAACAGGCAAACTTACATCCAATGCACCCGTCGGTGTTAATCCTACAAGCGTTGTGATCGAAGTTCCCTGCAATTCATCTAAAGTCAGCTTGTTATCTGAATTCGGATCATTGAATTGAGCCGCGAGGTTTGCATTGAGACTGAGGCTGCCATTCTTCACATCTGCGCCGAGAAAGCCGACTTCCAAGCCCATGTTCAGGTTGTTCGCTTGTGCGATCGCGTTTGCAGATAGCTCGTTGATCTTGACGTAGAAGGCTTCTGAAGGCGCTAATCCAAGCGTAGTATCATAACCAAAAGCAAAATCGAAAACGAGTTGTCCAGTGAGATCAACAGTTGTTGATCCGTTCAACTTCACACCAAAGTCTGTTGTCGCAGTCTCGCCCAAATCAAAGTTAGTTTTTACAGTGCGTGTTGCCTCGAATTTCAGATTGAAGCTTAGGTCTTTGCCGAGTAATGCACTGGTAACTGATGCTGGATTGAGCGTAAACGTCAGATCTCCGACGGTTGCACTAAGCGATTTAATTCGATCGACAAATTCTTCAACCGTTGGAGTTGTATCAGTGTCAAGATAGTTCGCCAATGGATCAGCGAATTGGTTTTTCAGCAATGAACTGATATCGATGACTTTCCCGATCGATTCACCCACAACTGGAATTTCGGCAGTAAATCCTGACAGCGTTTCGATGCGATCGCTCCAAGTTGCAAACTGCTGCAATCCGGTCTTGAGTCCTTGCACAACATCGGGTGAAATCGCTGCTAAAGTTGAATCGTAAAGCGCGATCGCATCTTGATCAAATGCAAGTTTGGTCGCAATTTCTCCGGTATTAACTTCTAAATTCCAATCGCCGTTAAACTTTTGATTTCCCGTGATGTTATCTGATGCAGCAATATCCGCACCGATCAACTGACTTAAACGTTGAATAAATTGATTTCCTTGTGATCCAAGCGCAGCATTACAGGCATAAAGCAGAACATCCGCGCCCGGTGCTAAAGCTTCTTTCCAACTGGCTAACTTTGCCGCATTGCGATCGAGCGTTTCTAAACTCAGTTCGATCGAACCAAGCTGCAACAATCCTGCATTCCCGTGTGAAATGATGTGGAGTGCGTCAATATTGCGATGTTGAGCGAGAATGCTGCTAATTTGATCAACGCCGTTTTGAGTGGGATCGAGAATGACGACTTCTTGATCAGAGTGAATTGCTTTAAGAAGTTGCTGATCCGCTGCGAACGCACCATCGACAATCACCAGCGATTTTGCTTCTGCTGAGGAACTTGCGCTGTAGGCTTTCGCAAAAGGCGACAGTCCAGATACAAAGGCGCGACTCGATGGAACAAAGGTCGAAAGCGGGCTGGATGTTAGCAAGCTTTGCTCAATAGATAGTGCAGATTGCAAGCTATATACTTGATTGGGTTCCACGACGTAAGCTCCTATGTATCCGGGAAAGGTGAATAAAGCTAAATTTGGACGCACGAAAATTGCGCCTCTGAGGGTGCTTTATCTCTCAGAGGTCACACAGTTCAAATTGCAGAAAACTAAGCCGCTGCGAGTACAGTGCTTGATGAGGCCGCAGATTGCGTTTCAGTCGATCTGCCCAGTTTGACAGACACTTCCTGCGCCCGCTCCACTAGCCATTGTTGGAACAGTCGATCCTCAAGCGATCGCTGAATTTGTCCTTCAAGCACTGCGGGCATAAATTGCTCGACTCGGAACACACACCAGCGCTGCTCCATGCTAATCGGGCCAACTAAATCGCCAATACTTGCCTTGCGGAGTGTTTCGCGCACGTCTTCAGGCAATTGACCAAACCGAATCTCACTCTTCATCACACTCACTTTGAGCGGATCAGCAACGGCATATTCGCCCACAATGCGATCGAAATCATTTGCTTCTAAGATTTGTGCTCTAAGCTGATGAGCATGAGCTTCTTCTGCCAAAACCACACAAGAAACTTCAACTTGATCTAGCACTGATTTTTGTTCATCAAACAAGGCTTGCAGGTTTGGAGCCGCAATCTTTGATTTGAGTTTTTCAAGCTTCAGATTCAGCACAATCCGATTCTGGAACAACTCATAGTTCATGCCTTGACTATCTAACCATTGCTGAAACGTAGTCGCATCAGTCAGCTTTTGCTGCACTCGGATCTCGACTGCTGCTTGCTCAACTTCAGCCAAAGTTACATTCAAATCGTCCCGCTGTTGGATTTCGGTGAATGTAATGTGTTGTTCAACAATGTCGCGAATCCAGGGTAACAAGCGACCGGAAAGCTGATAGTATCGCAGGACAGTCCCTAGCGAAAGAGAAGTTTCATCGATCGACAATAACGGAGTAGAATCAAAGTCCATCATGATGCTCTAAAAGTTGGGGTTTAGGATTCGTCAATTAGCGATCGTGCGTGTAGAGTCGCTTAATTACGTCTTAAGTTATGCTGATTTTCCTCTGAGCTGACTCGTAGTTTTACCAATTTAGATTTGTTAACTTGCAAACAACTGAGTAGCAATACGGATAGCATCAGTCCGATTCAGAATTGCGAAGAAATGCCAAACAAGAAGAAGAGCCCTTGCAAGCTCAGATCATTCTTGCTTTGAGTAAAGACTCCTGGACTTGCAGAGTCAACAAATCGAATCGAATCTGACACATTAAACAAGTGCTGATACTCGTAACCAATGCTGAAATTGAAATTCGATCGCTGACCAATTTTCGGCTGCCAACTTAGCCCCAGTGAGAATTCTAGCCCCGGAACGACTTGCTGCCGACTCCCCGGATCAAACCGCGCGACCAAATCGGTTCCATTGTTATCTGTTTCCTCATAGAACGTCGATCGATTACCCAATAGCAATGATCCTGCTCCTCGACCAAACAGCTTTAGATCAGATGCAAGTTTTAGATCAAGCTGTGCACCCATTCGAGGGCCAAAACCAGTAAATTCATTCTTGCTTCTCGCGATCGCTTGATTAAAGTCGCGCCCATTAAAAGCAACATTCATCTCTTGTTTCACATCCGAAAAGCGCAGTCCACTAAAGAGCCGCACGCCCATACTGCGATTGACATTCAGGTTATATGCAATCTCTAAATCGGTCGATTGATAGCCCAGTTTTGCACTCGCATCAGCGGTGTTTGCTGAGTCGTTTTGAAAGGGATGCGTGAAGGTCGAAAAGAGAAACCCGGTCGCAGGTCGGGCAGCGCTTTGTTGTCCCTCTGTTTTGAAAAAGGCGTGACTCGCGGCGATTTCCCAGTCCGTGTTTTCGGGGCGGTAAGTTAAGCCGACTCGTAATGCAGCAACATCATCATAGTTAACTCTCGCGACATCTCCATCGACTGCCAATGCTGTTCCCGGATCGAGAATCGCGAAGTCCATCATATTGCTAGTTCTGGGTTGCAGAAACAGAACTTGTGTTGAAAGTTCTACTTGCTGAGGGCGGCGTTCTGGAATAGATACGATCGAGCTATTGGGTTTCGGTGCAAGTTGCTGTCGCAGGGCGTTAAGTTCTTGCTCTAATTGCTGTTGTTTCTGCTCTAATTGACGTAACTTTTCTAAGAGTTCTTGTTCGCGAGAAGGGGCTGCTGGAGTTTGGGCGATGGGTTTCGCGGGAGATTGAAGGAGCGATTCGGGGCGCGAAAGGGACGGAACTGGATCAAGTAAAAGGTTCGCCGCATTAGATTTCGCCGTTTGATCTTTGATCAATGACTGGGTGGTGACAGGTTCCACCGCGATCGCAGGAGCTTGGGCAACTAGCGAGATCGAAAGAGCAAATAAGCTCAACGTGTAATTTTTCACAAGCGAACTCCACACACTTAGGGGGATTTTGTGCAAGCCATACTGGTATTTAACAAGTAGCGAATATCACACACGAACATTACAACCCCTAGAGAGAAATAGCTTAAGAGATAATACTTAAAGAAGAGAACAACGGTGAAGCCAATTTAAGTAGAAGCACTTACTAGAAATACTTCGTGTAGGAATGATTTCGTTAATACTATCAGGAATGAATATTGCAATAGTAATGCGATCGCGGCTTAAATTCTCTGGATCACAACTTGCACGATCGCATTACTAACAAACGACGGTCAATTGGTGGCGAATGCGATCTCATTACTAACAAACGGCGGTCAATTGGTGGCAAATGCAATCGTGTTCGTGGCAAATCGCCCGATATTCGTAACGAATGTAACTTAATCAGTCACAATCAGGCTTGCCGAATCATCAAATACTGTTACTGCGATTTCTAAAGTTTGAGATTTTGCTGGCAAACTTTTTAGTAATCTAATTACGTATCCTTAATATTTGCTCAGTCGCGATCTATTGAACAAACAGTACAATGGGCAAACTGAATACAGTAAAGTGCTTCTATTTTAGATAAGTTCTGGATTTTAGCCCATTCACAACGGGTCAACTCTGTCCCAAAAAACGCTCCATCTACTTTATAGAAGGAAACTCCGATGCAATCTTTTCTCTCGATCGATGCCCTTGAATCAGTCTCCCAAGAAACGCTTCGCCTGATGGAAACTCGCCAAGAGATTCAGCAGCGATTAGAACAGTATTGCGCTCGTCTAGAAGACCTTAAATGCGGCTTCGATCAAAAAGGAATCTTAGAAGGCGACACTCAAGCACAAGCCACTTACGAACAATTAACCAGCGCGATTCGTCACTATCGTACCCAGATACAGACCGACTTACCCGAACTGTCCCGCCGCCTGATCGAAGCCCGCCAATCTCTAGCCGACAATGGCGAAAGTAGCACCGAGATTGACTTGATTAAACAAGTAATTGAAGAGCGGCGCGAAGAACAAGCCCAGCGCGAATACGAATCGCAAATGAGTAAGCACCAAGCTGAAAGATTGACGCAAGACCGCCACGAAACTGCCGAACAACTTATCGATCGCATTCGCGAACAAACCAGCTATTACGATGCGTCTTACCTAGCAATGGATGTTTACCACTATCGAGAGGATTTGAAAGGAGTCGATCGTTTAGATGAAGTGGTAGAGGTCTTATACAACCGCATCCAGGAACTCAGCGAAAAGCCAATCACGATTCAGGGCACTGCTATCCAGAGACTTAAGATCATGGATGCTCATGCCCGCAAACTCTGGTCACAATCGCAGCCAGAACCAAGACCCACTAGCGACAAGAAATCGAAGCCTGAAGCACCCACTGATGAAAAAGAAGAAAAGGAATCCTACACGCACTTACGCGGCAAAGTCGTTGTATTTGGTGGACATACAACGACACGGACTTATGTAAAAGAGAAATTGCCAAAAGTTTACTTTGTTTGGTCTACGGTGGAAGATGGCTTGCTGATTGTAGATCAAGCAGTTCAGCAGATTCAAACGGCGGATGTGGTGCTATTACTCACTGACGATACGAGCCATGCAGTGACGCGCAAAGCGATGGCGGAACTGCGACGCTTGAAAAAACAACCGATCGAGCTTCATCACGAAGGAGTCAATACGATCGTAGAAAAAATTGCCTGGAAACTGATGTTTAAGTCTTGTTAGACTTTTCGACACGAGTCGATCTCTGTGTACATCTGTTAATCGATCGTGAGTTAGGGTCATGGTTGAACCGTTGATTGAACTAAAGGGAGTCAGCAAAACGTTCGGGGAAAACAAAGTTCTCGATCGTGCGGACTTGACAATTTATCCGGGAGAAGCCCTTGCAGTGATTGGCCCTTCTGGCACAGGAAAATCTACTGTATTGCGAATTATTGCAGGACTGCTTGCCCCGGATGAAGGTGAAGTGTACATTGGCGGCAAACGGCGCAGAGGGTTGATCGAAGATGCACCCGATCCGATCTTAATTAGCATGGTGTTTCAGCAAGCGGCTCTATTCGACTCGCTCACGGTCGAAGAAAATGTCGGATTCTTGCTCTATCAGCATTCTCGTCTCTCTCGTCGGAAAATTCGGCAACTCGTGGAAGAGCGCTTAGACATGGTGGGATTGTCGGGCATTAGTCAGCGGTTTCCGTCAGAGCTTTCGGGCGGAATGCGAAAGCGAGTGAGTTTTGCCCGTGCAATTATGGTCAATCCTGAAAATTCTGACGATACGCCTGCCGTACTACTTTATGATGAGCCAACAGCAGGACTTGATCCGATCGCTTCGACGGTGATTGAAAATTTAGTACGATCGCTGCAAGGCCCGCAGCGGGGTTGTCAAAGTTATGTAATGGTAACACACCAGGAGAGTACAATTCGACGGACTGCCGATCGCGTACTGTTTCTCCATCAGGGACGGGTGCAGTGGGAAGGCAAGGTGCATGAACTAGATACGACCGACGAGCCGCTAATTCGGCAGTTTTTGAGTGGCAGTGTAGAGGGGCCCATTCAGGTATTGGGGTAAGGGGTATGCGACTCCAAAGGAGGTTTGCTTTGCAATCGCGAACAGTACGAGAAGGTTCAGTCGGATTGATGATTTTGGCGGGTGTCGGGCTGTTTGGCGGCTTGGTGCTGTGGATTAAAGGGTTGAATCCCGCAAATCGAAGTTTTACAGTGTTCGCGGATTTTGCGGCGATCAATGGCGTACAAACTGGCTCTCCAGTGCGCTACAGAGGCGTGAATGTTGGCAGAATCGCCAACATTGTGCCCGGCCCGAATGGGGTCGAAGTCAAGCTAGAGATTGCAAGTGCAGATCTGGTGATTCCAAGAGATTCGGATCTGAGTGTGAATCAGACAAGCTTGCTCGGTGAAACGGTTCTAGACATCACTCCACGGAAGGAAATTGCAGAATCGTCTGTTTCGGGTAGACCGCTCGATCGAGATTGCGATCGAGATCTAATCCTGTGTGAAAATTCCCGCATCAAAGGCGCACTCGGCATCAGCACTGATGAACTGATTCGATCCACCATTCGATTTGCGGATGTGTACAGTAGCCCCCAGTTCACCGGAAACATCAACTCACTCACAAAAAATAGCAGTGAAGCAGCTTCCGAGATTGCTCGGCTAAGTCGAGAAGTCACGGGACTGGTAAGATCAGCGCGAACCGAAGTGAGAACGTTCTCGTCGACTGCACGATCGATTGGGAACACAGCAGATCAAGCTACATTAACGATCGCGCAAGTGAACGATCTGATCACGGCGAACCGATCGACCTTAGTTTCAACATTAGATAACTTAAGTGCAACTAGCAGTGACATTCGCAGCAATGTCTCGCGGCTGAGTCCGATTCTCAGTCAAGTCGAAGGCAGTAAGCTGATCAGCAATCTAGAAACGCTCTCTGCAAATGCGGCTCAAACCTCAGCAAATTTAAGAGATGTGTCAGTGACGCTGAACAATCCCACAACTGTAACGATGCTGCAACAGACCTTAGATTCTGCTAGAGCGACCTTTGAGAACACTCAAAAGATTACTTCTGACTTAGATGAGCTAACGGGCGATCCGAAGCTGCGAGATAACTTAAAGCAATTGATCAATGGATTAAGTGGTTTAGTTTCTTCGACTCAACAGCTACAACAACAAGCTCAGATTTCTCAGATTTTAGCTGCACCGATTCCGCAGACTACACCTTCTCAGCAAGTGACACCAATCGCGATCGACAAACCTTCACAACCTTAATTTGAGTTCACCATTCGCGCAGATTGACTTGACGACGATCGACACCGTTGATTGTTTCATCGCGCCATTCCTCGTCGAAACGCCGCAACAGCTTCAAGCTCGTCGGTTTCCGCCATCAACACACAACGGCTAAGAAGCTCAAGATCTAAAGCTTCTAATGCAGGGATTTGGCTGCACTGAATGCGCTGGTACTCGTTACCATTCAGATGGTACAAAGCAAACACACCATCCTCCCAAAACCACACTTCGGGCACATCCAGAGCGCGATACTTAGCGAGTTTAGATGTGTTGCCACTGGTAAAAATAATCTCGATCGATAAATCTGGGGTTGGCTTAGGTTCACCAATGCAGTAGGATTCATCGGGAGCATCCCAAATGTGCAAGTGTCAGTAGGATCGCCTAAAGTAAAGGCAATCTGATTCAAGCACCCCTGCGATGACACCCGAACAACAAGCCCGACTTGATGCTTGCCTCGAAGAAGCGGCAAG
>JAESGH010000318.1_pt1 | contig 53907 bp, 54 predicted proteins | sample 9269641 | NCBI WGS metagenome assembly JAESGH01 (sample SAMN14515345, study PRJNA621665) | algae metagenome | isolation source: Phormidium tanganyikae FI6-MK23 and co-occurring heterotrophs from granitic... | place: USA: Fort Irwin, California | collected 1998-05-24 | reverse complement strand
CAGGCGCCGGGCTTTCACGTCAGCAACATGGTTCTGCGCCAACTCGACCGTCGCGAACCGGATCGCACTCTTTTCAAGGTCGGTGGTGAGCCAGCCCTCGTCGAGCTGGCCGCGAACTGCGGCAACCTCTTCTGGCGTGGCAGGGCGAAGGTTAAGGTGCGGGGCAATCCCTGCATTGGTCGCATTACCCGCCTTGTCGATCGCCGCGAACTGCAACTTTTGCGACAGCGTATGCGGCTTGCCGAAGCTAGTCAGGCGGCCATCCTGGACGCTGTGTTCGAGCAGGAACACGGCAGACAAGGCTTCTCCCGTATCGGTGTCATCGACCAGAATCGCACCCTGCCGCATGATCTGCTCATACTGCTCACGGATCAGGCTGATCACCGCTTCGAGTAACGGGTGCCCCGGGCACACGAAAGCCGCAACCGGCTGCTGATTGATCTTGTCCTTCTCGAAGCAGATCCGCTCATACTGCTTCTGGATCGGCGAGCCGTTCCCAATCTGCCGATCCCGCTCCCGAACGCGAACCGGGACGTGCGATATCTCCCAGCGTCCTTCTTCGCGCCGCTTGATGCGCCCGCCGAGATGCTGGAAGGCCTCAACGAAGAAGCTCTGGATATGGTGCGGCTGCAAGCGCAACGCCTCGGCGCGCTCCATCTCGAGCCGCAGCTCTTCGACCCGGGCTTCCGGCATCGTGTCATTGGTAAGCGCGCGGCGGCGCAACAGTTCGAGCAAATGCGTTTGGTCAACCGCACCGTCGACCTGGCGGAGCAGCCTGGCCTTAACCTCGTCCTGCTCGCCATATTGGATCGCCTGGAACAGGAGGTCCTTGAGCGCCGTCCCTTCGAACAGTTCGCCCAGCACATCATAGACCCGCCCGCCAAGCGCTTCGCGCGCCGCTTCCAGCTTCTCGAGCAGACGGGCATAAACCTCGCCCTCACGGGTGTCAGCGGCAACCAGGTTCCAGAGATGGCACACTTCGGTCTGGCCGATACGGTGGATACGGCCGAACCGCTGCTCGATCTTGTTCGGGTTCCACGGCAGGTCGTAATTGACCATCAGGTGCCCGCGCTGAAGATTGACGCCTTCGCCTGCCGCGTCATTGGCGATCAGCACCAGCAGGTCCTTGTCCTGCATGAAGCGCTCAACCACTTTGCGGCGCTCCTCGCGCGAAACTCCGCCATGGATTACGTCCACGGCCGCGGCGTTGCCGATCCGGGCACGCACCTTGTCGAGCAAATAGTTGAGCGTGTCCTTGGGTTCGGTGAAAATGATTAGCTTGCGCCGGTTTCCGGAGGAATCGACCATCAGATCGTCATCGAGTATCCGGTTGAGCTGGCTCCATTTGGTATCGACACCGGAACGCAGAACGCCGAGTGCCATCGTTTCCAGACCCTTGAGCGTCTCGACCTCCAGCGCAAGCTGCTCGACCGTCTCGGCGGTCGTTGCTCCGGTCGAAATCAGGTCTTCGAGTTCGTCGATCTCGTCCTGGCCATACTCATCGATATTACCGAGCATGTCAGGATTGACCTTCGCCATCGTGAAATCCGGGCGACGGCCAAGGCTCGCAAGTCGCGCTTCGCCGAGTTCAGCCTCGAGCCGCTCGCGGCGCCGTTTGAGCGACTGGTAGATCGCAGCGGGCGATGACGCGAGACGGCGTTGCAGGATCTGAAGCGCGAAGCCGACGTTGTTGCGCTTCTTCCCATCGCCTTCGGCAAAGCGCTGCACCCGATTCATCTCGGTGCGCACATATTCGGTGACCGCCGTATAGAGCGCAGCCTCGCCGTCGGAGAGTTCATACTTGACCGTATAGGCCCGGCGCTCAGGGAACAGCGGCCGCCCGTCGAAACGGAGCAACTCTTCCTTAGTCAGCCGCCGCATCATGTCGGCAGTGTCAGCATAGTGCACGCCGTCACGGAATCTGCCCTCGAACCGGTCGCCATCGAGCAGCGCCATGAACAGCTGGAAATCCTCTTCCTTGCCGTTGTGCGGGGTCGCCGACATCAGCAGGAGGTGACGGCAGACCTGACCCAGCTTCTGGCCGACTTGGTAACGACGGGTATATTTGACATCACCGCCGAAATAGGTCGCCGACATGCGATGGGCTTCGTCGCAGATGATGAGGTCCCACTCGCGGGCGCTCATCAACTTTTCCTGCAAATCCTCGTTGCGCGCCAGCACATCGAGCCGGACGATCAGCCGGTCCCGGTCGGTGAACGGGTTCCCTGAGCGCGAGGTTTCGATCATATCGCGGCTCAGAATGTCGAACTCGAGGTTGAACTTCTGGCCAAGTTCATCCTGCCATTGCTCTACCAGACTGCCGGGCGCTACGATCAGGCAGCGTTCGAGGTCGCTTCGTGCAATCAATTCTTTGATCAGCAGCCCGGCCATGATCGTCTTACCCGCGCCAGGGTCATCGGCGAGCAAAAAGCGCAGCGGCTGGCGAGGCAGCATCTCGCCGTAAACCGCCGAAATCTGATGCGGCAGCGGATCGACCAAGCTGGTATGGATAGCGAGATAGGGGTCGAAATAGTGCGCCAGCTTGATCCGGTTGGCCTCGGTCACCAGACGCAACAGCGCACCATCGGCATCGAAGGACCACGGACGGCCGTTCTGCTCGACCTCCAAGCGATGTTCGTCATCCCGGTAGAGAACGGATTCGGCGACGGCACCGTTGTGATCACGGTACACGACATTGATCGCTTGATCTCCGATCCAGTCGATTGAAATCACATGAACCGGCTGACTCGAGGCAACGCCGCGCACCGATGCACCGTTCTTGATGTCTTCGAGTTTCGCCCCCATCGGTACTTCCGTCCCCCGTTTACGTCCTATAGCTGAAACTCGGCCCGCTCGAGCGCTGCCTGCGTTTCCTTCCGGTTTACATTGACAATATGCTGGGTCCGCGCACTGCGCTTCGCTGCATCGTCAAGCAAACCGAGCCTTTTCAATACATAAAATAGCATCGCATAGCGCACGGAAAGTATCGTCGTGTCGATTTCAAGGCCGTAATCCTTAGCGACAACTTTCTTCTGTCCTTCTGTCAGATCCGGGTGCGGACCGATCAAAACGTCAAAATAGTTGTTCCAGAGCCAATCATGCTCCCCGGATTGTCCAGGTTCACCCTTGGTTCCCACCTCCAGAATCCGAGGAAGCAGGAAGTCCTTGAACTTGTCCTCGACATGACAATAAGCGCGCACGTGCCATCGGAATCCGTCGTACCCGAACGCGTGCGGCGTCATCCGACGCCAAATCGGATCAGGCCGCGCACTGTTCATTGACTGGTACAGAACCTCGATCGACTGGCTCTCGCGCACCGCCTCGAGAATCCGACGCAGGATAGCAATGTCGATCTCACGCTTGGGCGTGAGCGCGACGTCCGCGTTAGGCATCGCTGCGATCCAAGATTCGCTTGCTGGCAACATCCCCTCCGAAACCGCGCGCAATTGAGAGAGGTACTTGTATGGATCGGGATCGAGAAATCGCAGCACGAACGCGTCAGCCGCGACGTAACATTTAGCCCGCGAATCATACAGCATGTTGCCCGGCGCACGGGCTTGATAAAGCGACAAATCCTTCGAAGCTTGCGGCGTCGAGACACCGAAACAGTCGATGATATCGGCGCGATTGATCGAGCCCTCCCAAAACAGACGAAACTCAATAAACTCAAGCCTTTGTTCCACACCCCAGCGCACCTAGCTGTTCTCCATGAGTATATAAACTATACGGACCTTGACGTCCGATCAGAATAGTTTATATACGGTTGACCTTATCGAGTCAAGGAGACGTGTAGTGGCAGATCGGTACGTAACGAAGCACCCGAACGGCTGGGCGGTGAGGGCGGCAGGTGCGCAGCGTGCCAGCAGTGTGCATTCGACGCAGCGCAGTGCGGAACAGGCCGCCAAGCAGACGGTGAGGAATTTGGGTGGTGGTGAAGTTCGCATTCAGGGTCGTGACGGGCGCTGGCGCGATTCGGACACTGTGGCGCCCGGCAATGATCCGATGCCCCCGCACGACAAAAAGCACTGAGTTCGGAGCACCCCGCGGTGAAGCGCATCCTGACCATCGATGGCGGCGGCATCCGGGGCACTTTCCCGGCCGCCTTTCTTGCAAATCTTGAGCAGGATCTCGAACAGCCGATCGGGCGCTATTTTGACCTCATTGCGGGTACATCTACAGGCGGGATCATCGCTATCGGGCTCGCACTCGGGCTGCGCGCCGCCGACATTCTTCGTCTCTATGAGGAAGAAGGCCCGGCGATCTTCGCGCAGAGCCGAAAAGGCTTCATGGGCTGGCTGGGGCGCTACTTGCGAACTGGACGCTGGGCGCTCTGGGGACCCAAGTACAGCGCGGAGCCGCTTCGCAATGCCCTATATGGTGTGCTTGGCGATCGGCTTCTGGGCGAAGCACAGACCCGGTTGGTGATTCCTGCATGGCACCCCCAGACCCAAGGCGTCTATGTCTTCAAGACCGCGCACCATCCCCGGTTACAAACAGACTGCCGCGAGCTGGCGATCGATGCGGCCATGGCGACGGCGGCGGCACCAACCTATTTCGCCCAGCACGTAACCGCCAACGACGTCGGGCTGGTCGACGGGGGGCTTTGGGCCAATAATCCCGCCGGGCTCGCGGTTGTCGAAGCCATTGGCACGCTCGGCTGGCCCGCCGACCAAATCAACGTCCTGAGCGTTGGCTGTCTTGACGATATCAAGACCCTACGAGCTACATTCGGCGCGGCGAGGATTGCACCGCAGCTGTCGGGCATCTTCATGGCGGGACAGTCGCATGGCTCGCTCGGAATCGCCAAGATCCTGACCGGCGACGAGCACGAGCGCCGCGCCGTCTTCCGGGTCAGTCAGCCGGTCCCCGATGGCTTTTATTCGCTCGATGACACCCGGCGCATTCGCAGCCTCAAGGACCGCGCTTTCGCTGAAGCCCGCGTCCAGAGGCCGATCCTGCAACCCTATTTCTTCGGCACCCCCGCCGACGAATTCACCCCTTTTCAAAAGGTGCCCTGATGACTGTTCACGACAAGCGGCTGGCCAGGTCGCACGACGATATCCTCGAAGCAATCGCCGCCGCGCTCGACATCCCGGCAGGCAAGTTCGAAGAAGCCAAACAGCGCTATGAGGCGCTGGGCAGCTGGCTGGACCGCCCGGAATCCACCCTTGCCGATCTGGATCCTGCCATTTCGCCGCACGGGTCGTTCCTCTTGGGAACCGTCACGCGCCCGTTGACTGACGCCGACGAATATGACGTCGATCTGGTCTGTCGCCTCAACGGATCCAAGGCCACCCTGACCCAGAAGCAGCTCAAGGATGCTGTCGGCTATGAGGTCGCATTGTATGCGCGTGCCCGCAACATGGAGCGTCCGGACGAACGCCGTCGCTGCTGGACCCTCAATTATGCCCAAGGCGCTCAGTTCCACATGGACGTCCTGCCGGCGCTGCCCGACGCGCCGCGATATCAGTCGCAGCTGATGGCAAAGGGTTTTCGCGCTCTGGCATCGGATGACAGTCTAAGCGGCCACGCGATCGCGATTACGGACAACCAGCGTCACGACTACGATCGTATCTCGGACGACTGGCTGCAGAGCAACCCCTACGGTTATGCCGCTTGGTTCAAGGGACGGATGCGGGTGCGGTTGACCGAGGCGAAGCGGGTGCTAGCTACTCGTGAACGGGTTACAGCCAGCGTCGATGAGATCCCGGACCACAAGGTGCGCACCCCGCTTCAGCAGGCCGTCCAACTTTTGAAGCGCCACCGCGACTGCATGTTCGCCGACGATGGCGAGCACAAGCCGATCTCGATCATTATCACGACGCTGGCGGCACATGCCTATAATGAGGAGGCGTCGTTGTCGGCAGCGCTGCAGACTATCCTGTCAAACATGCACCTCCACATCCTTGAACGCGACGGCATCGCATGGGTCGCTAATCCGGTCAATCCAGTCGAGAACTTCGCCGACAAATGGCCGGAAGAGCCGACCAAGCGTGACAATTTCATCCGATGGCTTGCCCAAGCTAGGCAGGATTTCGCCCAGTATCTGCGTGCCAGCCCCTTCGGCACTGTTCCCGCCGAGCTGGAACGGCGGCTCGGTCCGACCCTCGTGAAGCGCGCGGTCGCCAGCGTCATGCCGAACGAAACCGCTATTGGCGTGCCGACACTTCTGCTGGGCGGCGCCTCCGACGCTGACCTGGAACGTGCCCGCCGCGCGGTCGACGAAGTACAGCGCAACGGACCCCAGTCCCGCCCATGGGTCCGCTAAGGCCGCTGACTTGCTGACACTGTCCGAAGTCGAAGCCGCAATTGCGTTCGACCAACCCGACCTTCGGGCAACGCAACAGCGCGACATGATCGTAGTCGAAGGGACGTTCGTGGTCACGGGCGGTGACGCCGCCTATGACCCAGAAGGCCCGCTGGCCCGATACGGGGTCAGGATCGAACTATCGTCGGCCTATCCGCGTATCGAACCTCGCGTGTTTGAGACCGACGGGCGCATTGCCCGCGATCCCGATCACCATATCAACGGCGAAGGCGATTGCTGCGTAACTGTCTGGGAAAACTGGCTGGTGACAGCTGGAAGCACGAGCTTTTCGGCTTATCTCCGGGGTCCGCTACGCGAATATTTTCTAGGACAGTTTTGGTTCGAGAATACCGGAAGCTGGCCTTTCGGTGAGCGCGCGCACGGCATGTCGGGCTTGGAAGAAGCCTATGCTGAAGCTTTGGGCATTCCTAACGTACGGAAAGACCTACTATATCTTCTACGATTCCTACGCCAGCAGCGATCGAAAGGGCATTGGCCCTGCCCCTGCGGTAGCGGGCGGCGTGTGCGGAACTGTCACCAAAACGATCTGTCGGCGCAGCGTCAGCGGATAAAGCCGCACATTGCCAAAAGCATGTTGGCCCGCATGCAGCCCAGAAAAGGCGAGCTTTCTAGATCCAGTTTCTAGCCTGCTTACGGGGAAAGTCTTCCCCTGATGGCCAGCCTGTAGTCCGTCCGTACCCCTTCCGCAGGGGCTGACCACCCCCGCGACGCCCCGGAAACTGTGCGCGGTTACTGGTGGGCGCTCACTGCCGACGGCAGGCGCCGACAGGGATCGCGCGTCTGTCCTGACCGCGCTGCGCGCTCGGTCCAGCTACCTTGTCAGTGCGGCGGCTAAGCACATCTGCGCACGCACGCCGCACAGCCTGCGGCCGTTCCGAGAGCGCGTCTCTTCTCGCGATCCGCCCGAGCGGCGGATAAGTCTTCGTCGCTGACGATCATGTCGGCGCCGCGTTGAACGCGGCGGCGTTATCGATCGGCCTCCCGTCTGTCGCTGGGTTGGCCGGCTCTCCCCTCTGGGCGCGTCCCGGCGTCCCGCAAGCCGCTGCGCGGCTCTTCCTCTTCGTTTCAGCCCTTCGGGTGCGGACCGCCTTCCTGGCCGCACCCGGCAGGTCGTTCTCGCCGCCCACCCCGCTCCGCCGGGGGCCTGATGGTTAGGGGGCGGGAATGGAGGATAGCATGGGAAAGACCAACGAACGCCGTGATGGGGGCAAGCTCCTGTCCGTTGAACTTCATGTCGCCTTGCGCGCCAATGATGAGGCGCGGCGTGCCGCCGTGATGGCGGGTGCGGCGGAGCCGGACTTTGTGCCGGTTGCCAAATTCTTCTCGCCAGTCGGTGCGGCGACATGGCTCGCGACCGAATTGGGTGAGGATGGCGACACGCTGTTCGGATTGGCGGATCTTGGGTTCGGCTGCCCCGAACTCGGCTCGTTCAGCCTGTCCGAACTGGCGTCGGTGCGACTGCCCTTCGGTCTCGGCATCGAGCGCGATCTGGGCTTTGCTTCCGAGATTCCACTGTCGGGCTGGACTGCTGCCGCTCGTCGTGAGGGGTCGATCATCACCGCCGAACAGAATTTCCGTCGCGCTGCGCGTGGCGACGAGCTTCCGAAGCCCAAGGGCTGAGGCTGACGCGGACGGCGCGTTTCGCCGTCATCCATAGTCGGTCCCGCCACGCTTCAAGACACAACGGGACCGACGCTCACAAGGAGCAAGACCATGAAACTCGACTTTATCGACCTTGGCAAGCTGTCGATCAGCAAGACCAACATGCGCTACGCCAAGAAGGCGCCCGATGTGGCGGACATTCTGCCGACCGTCCGTGCGCGCGGTGTTCTCGTTCCGCTGATCGTCCGTCCGAACTGCGCCGAGGGTGCGTTCGAGATCGTGGCGGGCGCGCGGCGCTTCACGGCGGCGATCGTCGTCGCGGGCGAGAAGGGCGAGGCCGAGCCGCTGCCGTGCGCCATCCTCGAAGAAGGCGACGATGCCGCCGCGCTCGAAGCCTCGTTGATCGAGAATGTGGCGCGGCGCGATGCCGACGAGGTCACGCAGTGGGTCACCTATACGCGGCTGGTCCGCGAAGGGCGCAGCATCGCCGATATTTCGGATACGTTCGGAATGCCCGAAGCGATGGTGAAGCGCATCCTCGCGCTCGGCAATCTGTTGCCGCGCATCCGTTCGCTCTATGCAAAGGAGAAGATCAGCGCGGGAACGGTGCGGCACCTGACGATGGCGTCCAAATCGCAGCAGCGCGCATGGCTGGCGCTGTTCGATGACGAGGACGCCTATTGCCCGCAGGGTCAGCAGCTCAAGAACTGGCTATTCGGCGGTGGCGCGATCAGTACAGCCCATGCCCTGTTCGATGTCGAGGCGAGCGGCCTTGCGATCATTGCCGACCTGTTCGGGGACGAGCGCTATTTCGCGGACAGCGATGCGTTCTGGACCGCACAGCTTGCCGCCATCGAGGAACGTCGGTCACGCTTTTTGGACGCGGGGTGGAGCGAGGTCGTCGTCCTGCCCAAGGGCAATTATTTTCGCGAGTGGGAACATCGTCACGCGGCGAAGCGCAAGGGCGGGCGTGTCTATATCGAGGTGCGCGATAGCGGCGAGGTCGATATCCACGAGGGCTATGTCACGGCCAAGGAAGCGGCGCGCATCGAAAAGGGCGAGAAGATCGACGTCGCGCCGGCAACCGCGCGCCCGGAACTGACTTCGCGGATCCAGGCCTATGTCGATCTTCATCGCCACGCTGCCGTTCGCGCCGAACTCACCGGTCATCCGGCGGTAGCGCTGCGCTTGATGGTCGCCCACGCCATCGCGGGTTCGCCGCTCTGGAATGTGCGGGTCGAGCCGCAGTCGGCCAAGGATGATGATGTGCGCGAAAGCGTCGAGGTCAGCAGGGCCGAGGCGGTGTTCGACGAGAAACGGCGCGCGGTGCTGGCGCTACTCGGCTTCGATGCTGAGGAACCGACCGTGACCGGCGGCAACCCTATGCCGCTCGGGGACCTGTTCCTGCGGCTTCTCGACCTGCCCGACCGCGCGGTGATGGACGTGATCGCCATCGTCATGGGCGAAACGCTGTTCGCCGGAAGTGCAGCCGCTGAGGCGGTCGGCCTTCATATCGGCCTCGACATGGCAAAATGGTGGAGTGCGGACGATGCTTTCTTCGGGGGGCTTCGCGACAAGGAGGTGCTGACCGCGATTGTTGCCGAGGTCGGCGGGGCCGAGGTTGCTGCCGCCAATGCCAAGGAGAAAGGCGCGACCTTGAAGGCGATCATCCGCGATCATCTGGACGGTGCGAATGGCCGGAGCAAGGTCGAGAGCTGGGTGCCGAGATGGATGAGCTTCCCGCCCGCCGCCTACACCGAGCGGGGCGGGATTGGCACCGTTGCGGCGCACCGCGAGCTGGCGGATCCGGTCGCCGAGAACGAGCCACAGCGCAAAGCGGCGTGAGGGTAAGGGGCGGCGGCGAAGTCCGCCGCCCGTTTGCCTGCGACCGTGAAAAATCGCGCGCCGCGCGCCCGTGGCGCGCGGCGCGATGCCCTATCGGAAAATAGACATGGTCGGACGGCAAGGCAGCCGCTAGGGCAGGACAGAAGAGGAGACTGCCCGTGGCCGAAGACACCCAGGATATGCTGCTCGCGCTGACCACCGATATTGTCGCGGCGCATGTATCGAACAATGCTGTCGGCCTCGCCGATCTTCCCGACCTGATCACGCGCGTTCATGGTGCGCTCGCGGGCCTGAGTTCGCCGGTTGTTGAGTCGGTCGAAGAGCAAAAACCCGCGGTTTCGATCAGATCATCGGTCAAGCCCGACTATATCGTCTGCCTTGAGGACGGCAAGAAACTAACGATGATGCGGCGCTATTTGATGACTAACTTCAGCATGACGCCCGACGACTATCGCGCCAAATGGAACTTGCCCAAGGATTACCCGATGACCGCGCCCAACTACACTGAAAAGCGCCGCGCGCTCGCCAAAGAAATCGGCCTTGGTTCCAAAGGGCGCGGCGGCGGTCGTAAGCCTGCTGCGAAGGCGGCCAAGGTTCCGGCACGGCGGGGACGGAGCTGATACGGACTTTGCACCGGTCGGGCGCGGTCGGAAGAAGCGCACACGGGTTCATCGTCGGGATTGAATGTTTGAGAGCGCCTTAATCGGACGCATAAACTCCGATCTCACAATGCTTGCGGCCATGGCGCGCATTCGACCCGAGTCGATGCGCGTTCAGGCGCCGGGCGTGCCCGGCACCACGACCTCCGCTGCGATGCGTGCCTCGATCTCTGCCGTCACCTCGGCATAGAGATCGACATCGAGGTCGGGCGCACTGATCGAAATAGCAAGCGCGTAGCGCGCCTTGTCATTGGTCCGCTTCTGTCCGAGATGCGATTTCCACCAGCCGCCAACAGGCAGGATCGCGATTTCGTCATGCGCGGCAAGGTCGACCGCCGGACCACGCCACAGGTCGCAGTGGAGCGAACCGGCCTGCATCGCCTGCGGGCCGAGTAGCCAATAGTCGGTCTCGGCCCCCACCTTCTCCGCCGCCTCGTCGGTCTTGCTGAGCCTCGCACGAAAATCCCGCGCGGTCTCGGTACGCTTTTTGAGCGCGAAGCGAAGGCCGAAAGAGCGGTATGTATCGGGCCGCGTGCCTGCCCTCCCGGACAGGTTCGGCTCGACGAAATAGGACAGTGTCACCTTCATCGTGACGGGCGCATTCTCTAACGCTTGCAGCGCCGCGCTGGGCCATGGAAGGTCGTAGAAATGGATCGCGTTGAACACGGCGCGGCCATCGTCGGTCAGCGCATAGGGTTGAATCTCCGCTTCTGCGATTAGCGTGATGTCATTTTGCGCCGAAGCGATGGCGCGCGCCAGAGAGGGAACGCCGAAGCCGACCTCGCGCAGGAGGCTCTGCCTAGCACCTTTAGTGATACCCTTCCACGACCGTCCCCGGCCAATAAGCATGGACCGGATCGGCTGCGGCCAGTCAGCGGCATGAACCGTTAGCGCACGGTAGGTCTCGGGCCAGTAGCCCGGTAGAGCCGCCATCAGTTGGCCCAAGAAATTACCAGCCACCCCGGTCGCAGCGCTCGTCGCCCAGAAGGGCACTAACGGCTCTGTGGCGAGGTCCTTCCCCGAGGTCACCAGCGATACCGCTGAATGCCAGCCGCAGTAATCCGCATCATCGACCATCATATTGCCAGCTTCGAACAGCACTTCGGGCTTGATCGGAGTGAGGTCGGACGGAAGGCTCAGCGATCCGCGGCTGAATGGGCTCTTGTGGTTGGCCTCTGCAAGCGGGGTCATCGCTGGGTCCGCGGCGGACAGCTCGACCTTGGCCGTGTAACCGCCGATGGTGAGCGCGTTCCAACTTTGCGCCGGGTCTTCGAGCGAATGATGCTGTTCGACATCGGCCTTGGGCCCACCCTGCATATTGCCCGTCGCGATCATCACGAGCCGCTTGGGATGATCCTTGGCGGCGACATTGTCTTGCCGGTCACCCGGCATCGCGCCCGAAGCGATCTGATCTATCGCGCCGCTCCAGCTCGACGGCGCGTCGGGATCGAGATCCTCTGTCGACGTTGCGATGCAGAAGCAGCGTGGCACACCTGCACGCTCGATCTCGACGGTCGCCACCGCGGATTGAGTGACGATGCCGTATTTTGGCGGCTCCGTGGCGGGAAAGCCGGTGGGCGGCAGGAATTTCACCGATTCAACTTGGTGGCTGAGCGCAACCACGCGACCGTCTGAAAGCGGACCTGTCATATCGCCGTGGAGGACGAGCCCGGCCATGCCGGTGCCGTGGCCGCCATGATCGGCATGATCATCCGTCCCCCATTCGGCATCGACCGCCCAGGCACCCGCGAGTGCCGGTGCGACCAGCGGGTGCGCGCCAGCTATGCCGGAATCGAGGATGCAGATGCTCGGCGCGCCTTCGGGGGGCGCGGTGAGACGCGCGAGATAATCCTCGACGAGTGCGTGCTGCCCGAGGCCATGGTCACCCGTATCGAGCAAGGGTTCGACCACCGGCGCTGCGGCTCGGATTTCGCCGATCGTGCCGTGCAGGCGATCGGCGAGCTCGAGGATTGCGGCGGCGCTGGCATGAACAAACAGCACAATCGTATCGGGGAAGATCAAGCGATCGGCGTGGACGTCGAGGTTCATGGCCTGAGCGGCGGCTACGACCGCATTGACGACGGCGTCAGGCCGTCGCAGCCATAATTCCCACCAGCGTATGTCGGGCGACTGAAGATCGGGCGTCCCCGCGATCAGGTTACGCGCACTGGCTTTATGCACAGCCTCGACCACCTCGAATTTATCGACATCGGGGCGCTCGCGGTTGCCAAGATTTTCGGTGCCATAAGCGGTGATCCTTGCCTGAAGGAAGGCGCGCGCGTCATCGGGCACGAACAGGATCGCCCGCTCGGTGCGGTCGTCACTGCGCTCGGAGCGCAACAACGCGATCTGCTGGGCGACGAACTCAAGGCCCGCCGGGATCTTTGTGGCCTTCGCCTGCGGTGTCGGCTGCATCGTCTCTAGTTCGACGAGGACACCGCGTTTGCGCCCAGGTACCACTATACGCTGGTCGACGTCGGCCGCAGGAAGCGCGCCCAGCGCGTTTGCGAGCTGTGCCAACAGCGTCTCGGCATGCGCGTGATAGTCCGCGCGCCGCTCGCGGGGATCGCGTTTCGACTTGGGATAGACATATTGCGCGTCGTCTTTCCACCGCGCGATAGGGATATGTGGCAGCGGTCCGGCGCTAGCCTCACCTTCAGACATGTTTCCCCCGCCTAATCTTTAAAATTTCTACTATTCCTTTGGCGCGATCGCGACGTCATTACGGATGAAAGCGCCGGCGGAACGATTGGCGGTCTTCAAGCGCAGCGCGCAGCCGCTCAACATCTATCGATTTGGCGTTTTGTAAGATCGCGGCCTTGAGCACGGCATCTGCGGCTCGAACGAGCTCTCCTTGACTGAGGCCCTCGGTCATCGGCGCGGTCAAACTCCAAGCCTTTCCCGTGAGGCGCAGCTTGCCCAGTCGCCGCGTCAGCAGGATGCGAGCCGCCTCGTGATCGGGGACATGATATTCGACGACCTCGTCGAAGCGACGCGCGAGAGCCTTGTCGAGGATCTCGACATGGTTAGTCGCAGCTATGACAATGCTGTCGGTGCTGTTGGGCTCTTCCATGAAGGACAGGACCGAGTTCAGGACGCGACGGATTTCGCCGACATCGTTGGGGTCACCGCGCCTTGAGCCAATCGCGTCGAATTCGTCGAGCAAATAGATACCGCGAGTCTGGGCGATCTGATCAAAGACGAGGCGCAGCTTTCCGGCGGTCTCGCCAAAGAAGCGGCTAAACAAGGATTCGAGCTTCACTGTGAACAGCGGCAGACGCAGCTCGCCGGCGAGCGCAGCCGCAGTCATCGTCTTGCCAGTTCCCGGCGGGCCGACAAGCAACAGGTGCGTCGCCGGAGTTTGCCCATGGTCGCGAAGCACAGCGCGTTGGCCTTGCTCGCGCACGACGCGTTCGAGGCGCGCACGAATGGGGTCGGTCAGCACCATGTTGGCAAGCGTGGTCTTAGGATAGGCGCTTTCGACGAGTCCCTGCAGTTCACCACGCGGTCGCGCCAACGGGATCGGCGTCTGACCCGAGGGCGCTCCACCTTGGCGCTGGCGCGCTTTTTGTACCAGCCGCTTCAACGCGCTAGCGTCGGCCTCATTGCCAGCCCGTGCCTGTTGCGCAGCGATTTGTAAGGCGATCGAGAGAAACTGCTCTTGATCGCCCTCCACATGCGAGTTCAGAAGCGCGACGATTTGCTTGGTAGACATGAGCGCTCCTTCCTATTGATCCTTAGCGCAGTCGGGCGCGACGCGGACCTTACTCTCGCGTCAATCTCTATCAGAGCCGGATTCGACGCGCCATCACGGATTGAAAAGGCTGGCTGCCACACGGTTGCGTCCAGCAATATGCCGATTGCGCGATCTTTCGGAATAGGCGAAATATATGCAGAAAGCTCCGCGTTCGGAATCGAACCTCCGGACTTTTAAGTCAGGAATTGACGGGGGCTTTTCTGGGGGCCTTTGAATTGGCGTCAGACTGCATTGCTTGTTTTCCGGGTCATTTGACCAATTATTCGATTCCCTTCACCCGCTCCAAACGACGCTCCAGTCAGACAGCAAAACGATAACGGTGGAGGCTGCGTCCTTCGCGGCGCAGCCAGCTGCGCGCCGCGGCGACGTCGCCGTCGTGCAGGTCGTCGACCAATGCATGAAACGCGGGGCCATGGTCCATATGTTCCAGATGCGCGACCTCATGCGCTACCGTCGCGCGGCGGACATGGTCAGGCGCCATGACAAGCCGCCAGCTGTAGCGCAGGTCGCCATCGTGGGTGCAACTGCCCCAGCGGCTGCGCGGATCGCCGACGCCGACACGGCCGACCGCCAATCCAGCGCGTGCCGCAATCTCGCGGCTCTCGCGGTCGAGCAGCACCAGCGCCTGCCCCTTCAGCCAGCGCTCGACCCGGCGCCCGACCGTCTCGGCCGGGCCACCGACGCGTAGCGCGTCCGGCTCGAGTTCGATCGCGCGCGGTGCGGTGGGGGACCAGTCGATGCGGCGATCGATGCCCAGGAACGGCACCGACGCGTCCGGCCCGACGAGCACCGGCAGCGCGGCCTTGCCGACCTGTTCGGCCAGCCACGCCTGCTGCTCGCTCGCCCATTTCAGCGCCGCGCGGATATTCGTCCGCCGCGGTACGGTCAGCCGCAGCTCCCCGCGCGCCGCGTCGAAAACCATCCGGTAGCGCCGCGACTGCGCGTGCTGGACCACGCGCACCGGCCAGGCGTCGTCGCCCACCTGAATGTGCGGCGCCTCGGCGCGCGAGTTAAACCACGCGTTCGACAAGGTGATTTTCCAGCGGCCCCGCGACATCCTCGCTGACCGTCCAGCCGACGATCGATTGACCGGCGCGGTGGACCGCATTGCGATCGCCGCACACCAGATAATGCCATGCGGGCAGGGGTTCCCCCTCGGCGCGCAGACGATAGGCACAGCTTTGCGGCAGCCATTCGATATCGGCGACCTTCGCCTTGGTCAGCGTCAGGCAATCGGGAACATGACGACGGCGATGCTTGTAATCGCCGCAGCGTGCAGTGGTGAGGTCGAGCAGGCGGCACGCGACATTGGTCGGATAAATGCGGCCGGTATCTTCATCCTCGATCTTGTGCAGGCAGCATTTGCCGCACCCGTCGCACAAGGCTTCCCACTGCCCGGCGTCGAGGCTGGCGAGCGGCGCCTCCCAGAACGGGCGAGGCGCCGCGCCTCCGGTCACTGGACCCATTTTGCCAGATCGGCGGCGACCGCCGCAGGCGCCCCTTCATCAGCGTCGGTCGACGGATCATCGAGCGGCAGCAGTGCCAGCGGCTTGCCTGCCGGGTCCATCAGGAACGCGAGCTGGCTGTGCGCCATCAGATAGCGGTCGGGCGCTGAGCCATCGACCTTGTGATAAGTGACGACATAGGCCTTGGCGGCCGCGGCGATCTGTTCGGGGGTGCCGGTCAGCCCGAGCAGGCGCGGATGATAGCGGGCAACAAAGGGCTTCAGCGCTGCGGGCGTATCGCGCGCCGGATCGACGGTGATGAACAAGGGCGCGATTTTGGCGCCGCGCGCCGGATCGGCCTTTTCGAACTGCGCCAGCCCGCGCATCAGTTTTTGCAGGTCGACCGGGCAAATGTCGGGGCAAAAGCTGTAGCCGAAATAGACGAGGCGATATTTCCCGGCAAAATCTGTGTCGCGAACGGTTTTGCCATTCTGGTCGGTCAGGGTGAACGGCCCGCCGATCCGCGCGCCTTCGAGCGGCGGCGTCGCGGGCGGGGCGTCGGCGGGGGCGCCACAACCCGCCAGCATCGCGCCGAACGCGACGATCAGGCTTGCACGGACAAGCGTTTGTCCCATATTCGCGATATTCATCATGGGGCCAGCCTTGGTCGGCTAGCCCGCGAAAATCAACCATTCTCGTCGCGATGTCGCGACGGTGCTTGCCAGGGGTCACCCAGATCATGTTCCGACGCGCGGAATTCCGCCTTGCCGCCTTCCTGTTGGCCCTCGTCGCGACGTCCGCCTTGCTCGCCGGCCCGGTTCAGGCGCAGTTTCGCGGCGGCTATGCCTTTTTGCAGGCGGTCGAAAGCCGCGACGGCACCAAGGCGACCGAGGCGTTGCAGGACGATGCGACGCTGATCAACAGTCGGCACCCCGAATCGGGCGAGACCGCGCTCGCCATCGTTGCCAAGCGCCGCGACGCGACCTGGCTGCGCTTTCTGCTGGCGAAAGACGCCGATCCGGCGATTGCCGACCGCCAGGGCATGACTCCGCTGATGCATGCGGCGCTCCTCAATTTCACCGATGGCGCAGAGGAATTGCTCAATGCCAAGGCGCCGGTCGATCAGACCAACCGCCGCGGCGAAACCGCGCTGATCCTGGCGGTGCAGACCAAGAATGCCGCGATGGTGCGCCTGCTGGTGCGACGCGGCGCCAATCCCGACAAGGCCGACCATGCCACGGGCATGAGCGCGCGCGATTATGCCAAGCGCGATGACCGCACCGGGCAACTGGTGACCATCCTCGACGCGAAAGCCGATGGGCCGCGGCGCGATCTGGGACCGAGCATCGGACCCAATTGAAGCTTGCAATGTGATGTCTTGATTGACATTCACATCACAGTGTGAGACATGGGCTTCATGTCCACACAGCTCATTGATCGCATCCGCGCCATTGTCGATGACGGCAACATGTCGCGCTCTGGCCTGGCGCGCGCCGCGGGCCTCCACGCCAACAGCCTGCGCGACCTCGACTCGCCCGGCTGGAACCCGACCGCCGACACGCTGCGCAAGCTGGAAAACTGGCTGGCGCACGGCAGCGACCTGTCGCCGATGGCGACCCCCGAAGAGATTATCGCCGAGGCGCGTAACGGCCGCATGTTCATTCTGGTCGATGACGAGGACCGCGAGAATGAGGGCGATCTGGTCATCCCGGCGCAGATGGCGACCCCCGATGCGATCAATTTCATGGCGACCCACGGTCGCGGACTGATCTGCCTGACCCTGACCAAAGCGCGCGTCGATCAGCTCGGGCTTGAACTGATGAGCCGCGCCAACGGCACCCGCCACGAAACCGCCTTTACCACCTCGATCGAGGCGCGTGAAGGCGTGACGACGGGCATTTCGGCCGCCGATCGTGCGCGCACCGTGTCGGTCGCGATCGACGGTGCCAAGGGCCGCGATGACATCGTCACCCCTGGCCATGTCTTCCCGCTGATCGCGCGCGACGGCGGCGTGCTGGTCCGCGCCGGACATACCGAGGCATCGGTCGACATTGCGCGCCTCGCCGGGCTCAACCCGTCGGGGGTGATCTGCGAAATCATGAACGACGACGGGTCGATGGCGCGGCTCGACGACCTGATTCCCTTTGCGCGGCGCCACGGGCTCAAGATCGGCACGATCGCCGACCTGATCGCCTATCGCCACCGCAACGACCGGCTGATCGAATGCGTCGCCGACGATCCGTTCGAATCGGACTATGGCGGCGACTGGCGGCTCAAATCCTATCGCAACAAGATCGACGGCAGCGTCAATCTGGTGCTGCAAAAGGGCGCGATCGATCCCGCCGCGGTGACGCTGGTCCGGATGCACCCGGTGTCGCTGTTCGACGACCTGATGGGTCGTCCGGGGCCGAAGAAGCGCCGCCTGCAACGCTCGATGGAAGCGATTGGCGAGGCCGGATCGGGGGTCATCGTCATGCTGATGCGCCCGCTGCCCGGATCGGCGGCAGCCGAGGAAATTCCGCCGCCGTCGGGGGGCATGGACCTTCGCACCTATGGCATCGGCGCGCAGATCCTCGCCGATCTCGGCGTCCACGCGATGGAGCTGCTGACGCCTTCGCACAACAATCTGGTCGGGCTGGAGGGCTATGGCCTGTCGGTCGTCGGCGAACGTTCCATCCCCGGGGAGGCCGCATAATGGCGCATATACTGATCGTCGAAGCCCGTTTCTATTCAGAGCTCAACGACATGCTGCTCGACGGGGCGCGCAGTGCGCTTGAGGCCGACGGGCATAGCCATGAGACGGTGACCGTCCCCGGCGCGCTCGAAGTCCCGGCCGCAATCTCGCTCGCCGTCGATACCGGCCGCTTTGACGCTTATGTCGCGCTCGGCGTCGTCATTCGCGGCGAAACCTATCATTTCGAGGTGGTGTCGAACGAAAGCGCGCGCGGCATCATGGCGCTGACGCTCGATGGTCTTGCAATCGGCAATGGCATCCTGACGGTCGAGAATGACGAACAGGCGCTTGCGCGCGCCGACAAGACGCGCAAGGATAAGGGCGGCGAAGCGGCGAAGGCCGCGCTCGCCATGCTGGCTCTGAAGGAACAATTCGGCATTGGTTGATGGCGCACCTCCCAGCCGTTTTTCTGTCGTCGAGCGCGGCGGGCGGCTGGTGGTGATCGACCGCGAAACCGGCCAGACGCCGCTGACCGCTGCCGAGCGGATGGAAATTCATGACCGCAATCTGGGCATCGAACCGATCCGTCCCGAACCGCGGACGAATGCGCCCGACCTTTCGGCGGCGGCGCGCGCCGAATCGGGACTAAGCGCGCGGCCGGCACCCGTCCAGCCGCAAGCGGCAGCGCGTACTGCCGCCAAACCACGCGCAGTCGCCGCGACAGCCGAGCAGGGCAACCGCCCTTGGTCGCCAGCCCAAAGCGACCGGCCCGCGCCGAAGGCCAACGCACCGGCCCGCATCCCGAACCGTCCCGCACCGCAAAGCGGCGCCCGCAAGACGATCGTCACGGGCAAATGGTGGGATAGCAAAGGTCCGCGCACGATCGAGCTTGGTCCCAAGGGGCAGCAGGTGCTGAGCGGCGGTTTTGTGACATTGTTCGTCATAGCGGTGATCGCCGCGATCGTCGCGCTCGTCATCGAACCGCTCCTGCTATTCGTCGGCGCCTTCCTGTTGTTCCGTTTCGGCAGCAACATCCTCGGCCCGCTGGGCGCCGGGATCGTCGACAAGGCGATAGCGGAGAGAAATTGATCGTCGCCCCCACGGAGGCGGGGGCCGTTGTGAGCCTCATTCCGCCTCGTTGCGAAAACCGATAGCGGCCCCCGCCTTCGCGGGGGCGACGATGTAAATTACGCGTCCACCAGCGCCGGATAGTCGGTGTAACCTTCCGCCCCCGGCGAATACCAGGTCTGCGGGTTATCTGCGGCCCATGCGGCGCCGCTCTTGATCCGCTCGACCAGATCGGGATTGCTGATATAGGGGCGACCAAAGGCGATCGCGTCCGCCACGCCGCTCGCCAGCGCCGCTTCGGCCTTGGCGACATCATAGTCGCTGTTGAGGATCAGCGGGCCTTTGAACACCTTGCGGATCGCGGGCGACTGCTTCGGCACGTCGGTGTTGCCAAACGTCCCGTCAGGGCCGGGCTCGCGCAGTTCGAGGAAACCGATACCGAGCGTGTCGAGCGCTGAGGCGGCAGCCGTAAACAAGGGCTCAGGATTGCTGTCATCGACGCCCTGTGAATTGCCATTGGGCGACAGGCGGACAGAGACGCGGTCGGCGCCCCAGACGCCGATCAGTGCTTCGGTGACTTCGCGCAGCAGGCGGATGCGGTTTTCGACCGGGCCGCCATAGTCGTCATCGCGCAAATTGCTGTTATCGCGCAGGAACTGGTCGATCAGATAGCCATTGGCGCCGTGAAGCTGGACCCCGTCGAACCCGGCGCGCTTCGCATTCTCGGCGGCCTTGGCGTAATCGGCGATCAACCGCGGAATTTCGGCTAGTTCCAGCGGGCGCGCGACTTCCAGATCGCGGCGGCCGACCGGGGTGTGTGCGCGGCCCTCGCCCTGCGTTGCCGAGGCGGACACTGGCGGCTTGCCATCGTTGAACACCGAATGGACGAGGCGGCCCATGTGCCACAACTGCGCGACGATCCGCCCGCCCGCTTTATGGACGGCGTCGGTGACCGGCTTCCAGCCTTCGACCTGCGCATCGGTCCAAAGCCCGGGCGCCGACGGCCAGCCCAGGCCTTCCTGCGAAATGCCGGTCGCTTCCGAAATGATCAGCCCCGCCGAGGCGCGCTGGCGATAATATTCGACCGCCAGCTCGGTCGGGACGAACCCAGCCGCGGCGCGGCCGCGGGTCAGCGGCGCCATGATGATGCGGTTCGGCGCCTCGATGGCGCCCAGCTTGATCGGGTCGAAAAGCGATACGGCCATAAATCCTCCACGTTCCAATTTTCCGGCGACGACCGATCGGGGCGCCGCTATGGCCCGCAAAGCTATGGACGCTGCGGTGCCTGCACAATGGTGAGTATCAAAAGAAAATCTAAATGACAGCCAAGATCGAAAGCCTCGACGCGAAAGATGCCGCCGTGCCGAACGCGGGACGCTGGGCGTTTCTGGCGCTGCTCGCGGGCAATATCGCGCTGTCGATTGGCGCATTGCTCGTCCGCCTTGCCGATACCGGACCCACCGCCTCGGCCTTCTGGCGCATGGCGATTGCACTGCCCTTCCTGCTCGCGCTGGCGTGGCGCGAGAGCGGCGGGCGATTGCCGCCGCGCAATGCCATCGTCGTCGCCAGCGCCGCGGGCATCTTTTTCGCGCTCGACCTCGCCGCCTGGCATATCGGCATCCTCCAGACCAAGGTCGCCAACGCGACGCTGTTCGGCAATTGCGCCAGCCTGCTGCTGGTGATCTGGGGCATTTTCCTCGCGCGCAGCTGGCCGCGCGGGTGGCAGGCGCTGGCGATCCTGCTCGCCTTTGCCGGGTCGGCGCTACTCATGGGGCAAAGCTACGAACTGTCGCCTGCCTACCTCGTCGGCGACCTGCTCAGCCTGCTCGCGGGTGTACTCTACACCGTTTACGTCCTGCTGATGCTGCGGGTGCGCGGAGCGCTCGAACCCTGGACCGCGCTTGCCATATCATCAGTCGTCTGCGTCCCGATCCTGCTCGCCACCGCGCTGGCGCTGGGCGAGACGATCATGCCGCAGAACTGGACCCCGCTGATCCTGCTCGCGCTGACCAGCCAGATTATCGGCCAGGGGTTGATGACCTGGTCGCTGCCGCGCTTTTCGCCGCTCGTCATCGGGCTGACCCTGCTGGTCCAGCCCGCGGTGGCGGCGTTGGCGGGGTGGCTGGCGTTCGGCGAGCTGCTCGGCCCGATCGATATTTTTGGCGGCATGCTCGTCGGCGCGGCGCTGGTGCTGATCCGGTTGCCGAACCGCCGCGCGTCGCCTATCTGATGCCTATGGCTTCAATGCTCCCTGCCGATCCGACCCTCGACGAAATTCGCGCCGCGCTCGCGCCGCTGATCGCCTCGTCGGCGGCGTTCGACGGCTTCGGCGCCGCCGCGCTCGCCGACGCCGCGCGCCGCGCCGCGGTCGATCCCGACGTCGCCCGCCTCGCCTTCCCCGGCGGCGGACGCGACATGGTCGACGCCTGGTTCGCCGACATCGACGATCGCATGGCGGCGAAATGGCCCGCCGAGAAACTGGCGACGCTGAAAATCCGCGAACGCATCACCACCCTCGTCGAAACGCGCATCGACCTGCTCGCCCCCGACCGCGAGGCGCTGCGCCGCGCCCTCGCGCTGCTGGCGCTGCCGACCAATGTCCCGTTCGCGGCCAAGCTCGGCTGGCGCAGCGCCGATATCATGTGGCGGCTCGCCGGCGACACCGCGACCGACTATAATCATTACAGCAAGCGCGCGATCCTGGGCGCCGTCTACGCATCGACGATGGCGGTGTTCCTGAACGACGAGAGCGACGGTTTCGCCGACACCCGCGCCTTTCTGGCCCGCCGCATCGATCAGGTGATGCGCTTCGAAAGCTGGAAATATCGCCGCGCCTCGCGCAGCACCGAACGCCCCAGCTTCGCCCGCTTCGTCGGACGGCTGCGTTATCCGGGGCGCTAACACGTCGGCGATAAACAACTGGCGCTAACCCGCCGTTATTGATAATCGCTCGCAAATGAACGCAAAGCTCGATTCTGCGCCGCTCGGCGTTGCTGTCCGCATTTCCCGTATCGATTGGGATCAGATGTCGCATGACGAGGGGCGGCGGCTGCGCGAATTCGGCTTGATGGAGGGGATCGACGTCACCCCGCTGCACCGCGGCAGCCTGTTTTCGCGCGATCCGCTGGCGTTGGCGGTCGGGCGGATGCAAGTGATCATCCGCGCGCGGCAGGCGGCGATGATCGAAGTGGCGCCGACCGCGCCATGACCGCGGCCATCCCGACGATCGCGCTGGTCGGCAATCCCAATGCCGGCAAATCCAGCCTGTTCAATGCGTTGACCGGCGCGCGGCAAAAAATCGCCAATTATCCCGGCGTCACCGTCGAACGCAAAGCCGGCCACGCCAGTTTTGCCGACGGGCGCCCCTTGTCGCTGGTCGACCTGCCCGGCAGTTACAGCCTGACCCCCGCCAGCCCCGACGAGGCGGTGACGCGCGATGTCGTGCTGGGCCAGCAGGCGGGCGAGCGGCGCCCCGATGCGCTGGTCGTCGTCGTCGATGCCGCCAATCTCGACAATCATCTCTGCTTCGCGCTCGAACTGATCGCGCTCGGGCTGCCGACGGTGGTCGCGCTCAACATGCTCGATCTGGCGGAACGCGACGGGCTGGTGCTCGACCCCGCGATCCTGTCGCGCGAACTCGGCGTCCCGGTGGTACCGACCGTCGCGGTGCGCAAGCGCGGGCTGACCGACCTGCTCGCCGCGGTCGACGGCGCGATCCTGTCGCACCAGACGCAGGCGACGGCGCAACCCGCCCCGCCCCCCTCCGACGCCGCGCTGCACCAGCGCGCCAAGGCGATCGCGCGCGCCGCGACCTTGTCCGAAACCCCGGTGCGCCGCTGGACCGGGCGCGTCGACAATGTCGTGCTTCATCCGGTCGGCGGCTTCATCCTTCTCGTCGCACTGATGTTCGTGATGTTCCAAGCGGTCTTTTCGTGGGCGACGCCTTTCGCCGACGCGCTCGAAGGCGGGATCGGCGTGATCCAGACATGGGTGGTCAATAGCTTTCCGCACAATTTCCTGCGCGGACTGGTGGTCGAAGGACTGCTGGCAGGCGTCGGCGCAGTCGTCGTCTTCCTGCCGCAGATACTGATCCTCTTCCTGTTCATCCTGCTGCTCGAAGCGTCGGGCTATATGACACGCGCGGCGTTCCTGATGGACGGGCTGATGGGCAAGGTCGGCCTTTCGGGGCGCGGCTTCATCCCGCTCTTGTCGAGTTTCGCCTGTGCGGTCCCCGGCATCATGGCGACACGCGCTATCCCTGACGAGAAGGACCGGCTGACGACGATATTGATCGCGCCGCTGATGACCTGTTCAGCGCGCATGCCGGTCTACACGCTGATCATCGGCGCCTTCATCCCGGCGCAGAAGGTCGGAGGGACACCGATCGGGCTACAGGGGCTCGTACTCTTCGGGCTGTTTCTCAGCGGTATCATCGGCGCGCTGCTCGTCGCGCTCGTCCTTCGCCGTTCGGTGACCAAGGGCAATGCGACGGGCTTCATGATGGAAATGCCGCGTTACCAATGGCCGCGGCCCGCGGACATCGCCATTGCGCTATGGCAACGCGCGTGGATATTTCTGCGCCGCGCGGGCACAATCATCGCGGCGACGACGGTCATCCTGTGGCTTCTTCTGACTTTTCCGCAGGCGCCACCGGGACAGAGTCAGGTCGAATATAGCATTGGCGGCCGCATCGCGAGCGGGCTGGAGGTCGTCGTCGCGCCGATCGGCTTCAACCACGATATCGCGCTCGCTTTGATCCCCGCGATGGCGGCACGCGAGGTCGCGGTTTCCGCGATGGCGACCGCGAACGCGATTGACGCCGGTGACAACGAGGAAGCGATGGCCGAGCAGCTCGGCGACCGCATCGCGGGCCGCTGGAGCATCGCGACCGCACTCGCCTTTCTCGCGTGGTTCGTGTTCGCGCCGCAGTGCATTTCGACAATCGCGATCACCCGGCGCGAGACCAATGGGTGGAAATGGCCGCTGTTCATGGTTGGCTATTTGTTCGCGCTCGCCTATGCCGCTGCGGGCATCACCTACTGGACAGCCGTTGCCTTTGGACTAGGCTGATCCTTCCAACATTCAAGCGGAGCGGAGCGGCATGGCTGGCAGCGTCAACAAGGTAATTTTGATCGGCAATCTGGGCGCCGACCCCGAAATCAAGTCGTTCCAGAATGGCGGCAAGATCGCCAACATCCGCATCGCGACCAGCGAACAGTGGAAGGACCGGATGACCGGCGAGCGCAAGGAGCGCACCGAATGGCATAATGTCGTGATCAACGGCGAAGGGCTGGTCGGGGTGGTCGAACGCTATCTGAAAAAGGGCTCGAAGGTCTATATCGAAGGCTCGCTGCGCACCCGCAAATGGCAGGACCGCGACGGCAACGACAAATATACCACCGAAGTGGTGATCGCAGGCATGGGCGGCAATCTGACCATGCTGGACGGCGCGCCCGGCGGCGGGGGCGGCGGATCGCGCGGCGGCGGCGGCGAGGATAGCTGGGGCGGCGGCGGCGGCTCGGGCGGTGGATCGGGCGGCGGCTGGAACCAGGGCGGCAGCTCCGGCGGATCGTCCGGCGGCGGCAGTGGCGGCGGACGCCCGCCGTTCGACGACGATCTGGACGACGACGTCCCGTTCTGACGATAAACTGACACGATGCTGAGCGAACAGATCACCGCCGCGGACGTCGCGCGCGGCGTGTGCCGCCTGTTCGCGCAGGCGGGGCTGGTCGCAATTCCCGAAGTGCCGTTGCCCAACGGACGGCGCACCGACCTCACCGCCATCGATGCCAAGGGCCAGATCACCATCGTCGAGATCAAGGTCAGCCGCGCCGACCTGCACGGCGACGGCAAATGGCCCGACTATTGCGACTGGTGCGACAATTTTTACTGGGCGCTGGCGTCGGGACTGGACCCCGCAATCCTCGACACCGCGGACTATCGCCCCGAAACTTCCGGCCTGATCATCGCCGACCGCTATGGCGCAGCAGTTGTGCGCGAAGCCGCAAGCTGCAACCTCGCTCCTGCGCGGCGCAAGGCCGAACTGCTGCGGATCGGGAGGCTCGCGATGCGGCGGTCAATGGTGGCGGCTGACCCTGAATTGGCGGCGGGGTGGGTCGAGGGTTGATGCCGCTCGCGTCGGCGCGGGAATATTATCTTACGCAAAGGCGCGAAGGCGCAAAGAAGAAGAATCTCACACAAAGTCACAAAGAGGGCGTGATTTTCCGCGGCCGTCGCTTGTCGCCGCAGGCGACCATCAAAATGGCGCTTCGCGTGGTTTGCGCGCGACGGTGTTCGAGAAGACCGCCATCTTTGTGTCTTTGTGTGAGATTATCGAAAGGCCCGCCGCGCTGACTTTTTCCTCTTCGCGCCTTTGCGCCTTTGCGTGAGACATTCTCACAACCGACCTTTGAAGCCCGCCTATCCCCGCGCCTGCATCCGCGCCAGATAGCGCGCCAGAATGTCGATCTCCAGATTGACCGGCCGCCCCGCCGCCGCTTCGTCGAGCGTTGTCATCGCCTGCGTGTGCGGGATGATGTTGAGGGTGAAATAAGCGCTGCCGTCGGACTGGTCGGTGACGTCGTTCACGGTCAGCGATACCCCGTCGACGGTGATCGATCCCTTGGGCGCGATATGCGCCGCCAGCGCGGCGGGCGCCGCGACGGTGACCGTCACGCTGTCGCCGATCGGCACGACCGACACGATCGTCCCCACCGCATCGACATGCCCGGTAACGATATGCCCGCCCAGCTCATCGCCGACCTTCAATGCACGCTCGAGGTTCAGGCGGCGCCCCGCGTCCCACATGCCCGGCGCGGTACAAGCGAGCGTTTCGGCGCTGGCGTCGATCGCAAACCAATGCCCGTCTGCATCGGCGCCCTTATCGACCACGGTCAGGCACGCGCCCGAACAGGCGATCGACGCCCCCAGATCGACGGTGGTGGTGTCATAGGTCGTGCCGATGATCAGCCGCGCGTCGCCGCGATCCTCGCGCGAGCGAACAGTGCCGATGTCGGTGATGATGCCGGTGAACATGGGGAGCGCTTATCCTTCTCTGACCCGCTCGTAAACGTCGAGCCGGTCGCTGCCAAGCAGGCGGCTGTCGGTCTGGCGCCAGCGGCCATGCGCGTCGGCCAGATCGGTCAGGCCGATGTCGCCGAGCGCGGGCTTGCCGCCGCCGATCAGGATCGGCGCGCGGTAGAGCAAAAGCCGATCGACGCGGTCGGCGGCGAGGAAGGCCGCAGCCGCCCCGGCGCCGCCCTCGACCAGCACCGAATCGACATCGTCGATCGCTTCGGGCGAAGAAACCGCACTCCAGCCTTCGGGCGCTTTGCCCGAGGTCAGCAGCAGCTTCTTCGGACTGCGATCCTCCAATCCGGCCAGTCGCACATCGAGCCGAGGATTGTCAGCCACCAGCGTGCCGCGCCCGACGAGGATCGCCTGATGGTTCGCGCGTTCGAGGTGGCCGTACGCGCGCGCGCGCTCCCCGGTGATCCAGTGGCTCGATCCGTCAGCCATCGCAATGCAGCCGTCGAGCGAGGTCGCCAGCTTGAGCGTGACGAAGGGCCTACGGGCCGCCTGCCGGGTCCACCAGGGCGCCATCGCGGCGCGCGCCTCGGCGGGCAGGACGCCCTCGATGACCGCGATCCCCGTCGCACGGAGGCGCGCGATACCCTTGCCGTCGGTGCGGGCATCGGGATCTTGCGCCGCGACAACGACGCGCGCGATGCCCGCGGCGATCAGCGTGTCGCTGCACGCCGGGCCGCGCGGGCTGGCGTGCGCGCAAGGTTCCAGCGTGACATAGGCGGTGGCGCCGCGCGCTGCTTCGCCCGCTGCCGCCAGCGCAACCGCCTCGGCATGCGGCCGCCCGCCGGCCTGCGTCCAGCCGCGCGCGACAACGCGGCCGTCGCTCACGATCAGGCAGCCGACATTGGGATTGGGCGCCGACGCCGGGCGACCGCGCCGCGACAGCGCGATGGCGGCCGCCATCCAGTCGGCATCGGCGGGCGGGCGCTGCATGCGCTCAGTCGGCGGCTTGGGCTTGCGGTCCGCGCGCCGCGCGCTCGGCGAGGGTCGAGCGCGGGACGGCCACCGGCTTTTTCTGCTTGGCCGCAGCCGCCTCGGCTTCGCCCAGCGTTTCGCGGGTCACCTTGTCGGCTTCGGCCGAATCATATTCGACCCCCATCATGTCGGCCAGCCGCTGATATTCGGCGCGCTTTTCGGCATTGGCGCGCGTCGTGGCCTTGGCGCGCGCGACCCATTCGGCACGAATCTCTGCCGCGCTGCGGTCTTGCGTCCAGTTTTCGAAATAGATGATCTTGGTCTTCTCTTTCTCATATGGGATGAGATGCTCGGAAAAGCCGTAGAAGATCACGATGGGCAGGGTGATCGCCACCCCCCAGCTGGCCCAGCGATGCGGGCGTGGTTCGCGGATATAGGCCCAGAAATCCGACAGGCCGCCACCGACATCGACAGTGTTGAACATTCCCATGCGACCAATTTAGGCGATCTTGTCGCAATTTGCGAGAGGGCGGGCGATTGCGCCGGACGATTGCAAACATGCTGACGATTGCAAAAAATGCAAGTGCAGATGCTTATTTCGCAGTTGCACAATTTTTTGTGCGCTGCAATATGAGCATGCCTTTTAGGCATCCTCTCCCAAAACTTTCATGGGCCACCCTCGGGTGGCCCTTTTTTTTCGACCTTTTTGGTTGAGAGATGGGGATATTCTCCATCGGCCGGTGATTCGCGAATCACGCCTGAAGCGGTGTCCGCTTTTCGAATCGCCGCACTTCGGCGATAAAGCTGCCCGGCAGCGCGGTCGCGCCACCACTGTCGAGGTCGATATGCGCATAGCTGATCGCGATATCGGTCAATCGTTCGGCATCGCGAAAAATCGCGCAATGCACCGTGAAGCTTGTGCGTTCGAACCGGCTCACCCGCGCTGCGATAGTGATCCGCTCGTCGAGCCGCGCGGGGGCATGATATTCGATTTCGCACCGCGTCTCGCGAATGTCTGTACCATATTGGTGAAAATAGGGGCCAGGCTGCCCTTCGCCCAGAGCGCGGAAATACTCGGTCACTCCGATATCGGCATAGACCAGATAATTGCCATTGAAGACGATGTTCTGGCCGTCGATCTCGTTGAAACGTACGCGCACCGTTTCGCGGACGCGAAAATCGTCCAGCGGCACGTCCCAGTTGCTGCGGTCCATCACCGCGTCAGGCCGCGAGCGCCGCGGGGGTGCGATCGAGCGGTGCGCACGCCGCTTCGAGCCAGGCCCGCTCGTCTGCATCCATTCCCGGCGACAGCTTGGCGAACACCGCGGCATGATAAGCGTCGAGCCAGTCGGCCTCGGCGAACGACAACAACGCGGTTTCGACCAGATTCTGGGCGATCGGGGCAAAGGTGATCGTCTCGAACCCCAGCATATCCTCTTCGGCGCCGTCGATACTGACCGGGACGACGATGACCAGATTTTCGATCCGGATGCCGAACGCGCCCGCCTTGTAATAGCCGGGCTCGTTCGACAGGATCATCCCCGCGTGCAGCGGCTCCTCGGTCCCCGCTTGCCCACCCGCGGGCTTGGCGATCCGCTGCGGGCCCTCGTGCACCGCCAGATACGTCCCGACCCCATGGCCCGTGCCATGCGCATAATCGACCCCGTCGGCCCACAGATATTGGCGCGCCAATATGTCGAGCTGGCTGCCGCGCGTGCCCTTTGGAAAGCGCGCGGTGGCAAGCGCGATGTGGCCCTTGAGCACCTGGGTAAAGCGGCGGCGCATTTCGGCGGTCGGCGCGCCGATCGCGATCGTGCGCGTGATGTCGGTCGTGCCGTCGGCATATTGCCCACCCGAATCGACCAGATAGAGCGTGCCGGTCTCGATCGCGCGGTTGGTCGTCGCATCGACTTTGTAATGCGGCAGCGCGCCGTTCGGCCCCGCGGCCGAGATCGTGTCGAACGACAGGTCGACAAGCCCGCCGCCCTCCTCGCGAAATTCGCGCAGCTTCGCCGCGGCGCCGAGTTCGTCGAGCCCGCCCTGCGGCGCAACATCCTCCATCCATTGCAGGAAGCGCGCCACCGCGACGCCGTCGCGGACATGCGCGGCGCGCGTACCGCCGAGTTCGACGTCATTCTTGATCGCCTTGGGCAGCACCGCGGGATCGCGGTGGCGCTCGATCTTCGCGCCGGCCGCTTCCAGCGCGGTAAAGATCGCGGCGACCGCCCGATCGGGATCGACCGCAACTTTCTTGTCCTTGAGGTCGGCAAGCGCCGCCTCGAACGCATCGCGGTCATGGATCCGCACGCTGTTGCCCAGATGCGCGCGCACCGCGTCGGTGACCTTCTCGGGCGCAATAAACAGGTCGGCGGTCGCGTCGGCGTGAAGCAAGGCGAAAGCCAGCCCGACCGGGGTGTGGCTGACATCGGACCCGCGGATGTTGAAGGTCCACGCGATCGAGTCGAGCGCGGTCATCACCGTGGTATCGAGGCTGTTCGCTTTCAGCCAATCGGCGATCACTTCGCGCTTCTCGACCGCGCTCTGCCCGGCGAGCGCGACATCGTGCACCGCGATCGGCGCAGCGCTCGGCGCCGGCTGATCGTCCCACGCCGCATCGAGCGGATTCTTGTCGACCGCCACCAGCTGCGCCCCCTTGGCGGTCAGCGCGCGCCCCAGCGACCGCGCCCAGTCGATGCCGTGCAGCCAGGGATCGAAGCCGATCTTCTGCCCCGCGCTGACGTGGCTGCCCAGCCACTCGGCCACGCTCGACTGCGGCACCCCGACATAGTCGAACAGCGACCCGTCGACCTGGTCGCGCACCTGCACCGTATAGCGCCCATCGACGAACACCGCGGCCTTGGACGGCAGCACCGCCGCCGTCCCCGCCGAGCCGCCAAAGCCGGTCAGCCACGCCATGCGCTGCGCATAATCGCCGACATATTCACTCATATGCTCGTCGCTGATCGGCACGACAAAGCCGTCGAGGCCGCGCGCGGCGAGTTCGGCGCGGACGCGGGCGAGGCGTTCTGCATGGACGGGGCTGGACATGACGCGTTCCTTGTTCCTACATCGCGGGCGATCCCGCCCAAATCGGGCGACACCGCAGGGGATTTATCGATGCGCGCTATTTGGATGTTTCTGGCGGCAATTGCCACCCCGCTTGTCGCGTCACCGCCCCTGCTTGCTCAACAGAAAGACCCCGCCTTGACCAGCCCGACGCCTGCCCTGCCCGCCGCCCCGGTCGCCGAGAAGCGCCCGCACGAGACGGTGCTGCACGGCAAAACATTGTCCGATCCCTATCACTGGCTGAAGGACGAGAGCTATCCGGTGATCGATGACAAGGACGTGCTGGATTATGTGAAAGCCGAAAACGCCTATTTCGACGCCGCGATGAAACCGCATGCCGCACTCGTCGAAACGCTGTTCCAGGAAATGAAGGGCCGGATCAAGGAGGCCGACTCGAGCGTGCCGCAAAAGGACGGCGACTGGATTTACTGGGTCGAATATGAGGAAGGCGCCGAGTATAAGAAATGGTATCGCAAACCCGTCGCCGGCGGTGATGCCGTCCTGATCCTCGACGAAGTCGCGATGGCCAAGGACAAGGAATATTTTCGCCTGTCCGACGTGGCGGTCAGCCCGAACGGCAAGCTGATGGCCTATGCGGTCGACGACAATGGCTCCGAACGCTTCGAAGTCCGCTTCACCGATCTGACCACCGGCAAGGCGCTGCCCGACGTCATTCCCGGCACCCTGTCGTCGCTGGTGTGGACCGAGGACAGCGACGCGCTGCTCTACGGCCTCGCCAACGAAAACTGGCGCACCGACAATGTCCGCCTGCACAAGCTTGGTACCCCGCTGAGCGAAGACAAATTGCTCTACAAGGAAGCCGACATCGGTTTCGGCGTCGGTATCGGCAAGACCGCGGCGGACAATTATATCGTCATCGCGACCGGCGATAACGAGACGAGCGAAGTCTATCTGCTCCCCGCCGACAATCCTGAGGCCAAGCCGCTGCTTGTGTCGGCACGCAAAAAGGGCCGCGAATACAGCGTCGATGAGCGCGAGGGGACGCTCTACATCTATACCAACGACGAACATGCCAACTTCCGCATCGCCACCGCCAGCCTCGACAAGCCCGGCGAATGGAAAACGCTGATCCCCGGTTCGGACGCGACCTACATCACCGGGCTCGCGATCTTCCGCGACTATTTCGTCCTAGAGGCGCGCGAAAAGGGCGTCGATCAGGTCGATATCCGCAGATATGACGCGCCGCTGACCCCCGGCCGCATCCAGTTCCCCGAGACGACCTATGTCGCGGGGCTCGGCGACAATCCCGAATATCATCAGGACAAGCTGCGCCTCGACTATGAATCGATGGTCACCCCCGACACGGTGTTTGATTTCGATGTCGCGAGCCAGAAACTGGAAACACTGAAAGTACAGGAAATTCCTTCCGGTTATAACCATGACGAATATGTAACCGAACTGGTAAATATGCCCGCACGCGACGGAACTCCGGTGCCGGTATCGCTGGTATACAAGAAGGGCACGCCGCGCGACGGCAGCGCGCCGATGCACCTCTATGTCTATGGCTCCTACGGCTACCGCGTGCCGCCGGGTTTCTCGACCACGCGCCTCAGCCTTGTGGATCGCGGCATGATCTATGCCATCGCCCACGTCCGCGGCGGCGACGATCTGGGCCGCGCCTGGTATCTCGCGGGCAAGACGACCGCGCGCAAGAACACCTTCAACGATTTTATCGACGTCGCCAAAGGCTTGATCGCCGCCAAATATACCAGCGCGGGCAAAATTTCGATCGAGGGCCGCTCGGCCGGCGGACAGGTGATGGGCGTCGTCTATAACGAGGCGCCCGAGCTGTGGGGCGCGGTGCTCGCGGGCGTGCCCTTTGTCGATGTGATCAACACGATGGTCGACGAAACCCTGCCGCTGACCCCCGGCGAATGGCCCGAATGGGGCAATCCGATCACCGACAAGGCAGCGTTCGACTTTATGTTGAGCTACAGCCCCTATGATAATGTGACGGCAAAAGCCTATCCGCCGATGCTGGTGTCGGCGGGGCTCAACGACCCGCGCGTGACCTATTGGGAGCCCGCCAAATGGGTCGCCAAGCTGCGCGCGACGCGCACCAACGACGCGACGTTGCTGCTGCGCACCAACATGGGCGCAGGCCATGCGGGCAAATCGGGCCGCTGGGGCGCGCTACGCGAGGATGCCGAGGAGTTTGCCTTCGTGCTGACGCAGCTGGGGGTGGAGAAGTAGAGCGTTGGCTTAGCGTCATGGCGGAAATGTACACGAGCTTGAGCGCCGATCAGCTGGGCGAAGCATTTCCTCTATCGCTGCGTGACCAGGCGATGGATGCTTCCATCTATAGCGCTGTCCAGCTCCAAGCCAGTCAATGGACCGAGCAATTTGAAGTCGCTCTTTGGGGAGAATCAATTCGAATTCCAGCGCGGCTGCGCTTCCGCAACAATCATTCGGACGAAGCATTGAGCGGCGATGTTCGTTTAATGGTGCGATGCCTGAGATCCCGTAGCAGCGACGGGTTCGAACGGCAGCGAGCGGTTCGTGATCTTTTGCTCAAAGTTGAACCTTGGACCGCGCCATTCATCGTTGCCTTGATCGGCGAATATGTGGTCGAAATCTTACGCGATGTTGCGGAGGCATTTGACGATTCGATCCCCGATCCAATAATTGAGTTTCTTAGAGAAAACCCCGCATATTGGTTTCTGACGAAGCAGCGCGTTTCCAGCTATTGGAATGTTTATTACCGGCGCTCCACACGTAAGAAGGACTATATCGGCTTCAAGCTAACCAGGCAGATTGATAGGGCAATCGCCGGATGTGAGACTACCGAGATTTAGGCGCCTAAATAACCTCGCCCAGCCAGCTCGCGCTCCAGCGTCGCAGCATCGACAAACCGATGCCCCGCGATCCCGACCGATTCGGCCCCCGCGACGTTCGCCGTAACATCGTCGATGAACAGCGCGCCCGCGGGGTCGATGCCGAATCGGTCGATTGCGAGGCGGTAGATCGCGGGATCGGGCTTCATCAGTTTTTCGGTGCCGGAGACGATAATGCCCTGGAAGCGGTCGAAGATCGGCTGGGTCGGGCGGAAGCCTTCCCAGAATTCATGCCCGAAATTGGTGATCGCGAACAAAGGCACGCGCGCGGCATCGAGCCGCTCGACCAGTTCGAGGCTGCCCGGCATCGGGCCGGGGATCGTTTCGTTGAAACGCGCCGCATAGGCATCGATCAGCGGCGCATGATCGGGAAATTCCGCCTTTAGCTCGGGCAGCATGTCGGCGAGCGGGCGGCCCGCATCGTGCTGGAAATGCCACTGCGGCGTCACGACATGGGTGACGAACCATTCGAGCTCGTCCTGGTCGGCAATCAGCTTCGCGAACAGGTGGCGCAAATCCCAGTCGAACAGGACGCGGCCGACGTCGAAAATCACGCAACGGGCAATCATGAAGCCTCCAGACACGCGAAAGCGCCGCCGGAAGCATCCGACGGCGTTACGCTGTTCAGCAAAAGCAAACGGGGTGAAACCACCCCGCGCCGGGACATCAGCCCTGGCGCGCCTTGAAGCGGCGGTTGGTCTTGTTGATCACATAGGTGCGGCCACGGCGGCGGATAACGCGGTTATCGCGGTGACGGTCCTTCAGCGACTTCAGGCTGTTGCGAATCTTCATGATCTCTGTCCGTAAATCTTGGCGTGTTGACGCGAAGCGGCGCAACTATGGGGATGCGCCGAAAAAGTCAACTGTCGCATGGAGTGCTAACGGCTCAAAAAGTTCACGCGGAGACGCGGAGGCGCGGAGAAGAGGATATTCGCGCAGAGAGCGCAGAGTCCGCAGAGAGAGAAAAGGGCGGCAAAGCCGCCAATCTCCTTCTTCCTCCGCGGCTCTGCGGCTCCGCGTGAACCAAAATTCTCTGCGATCTCTGCGCCTCTGCGCGAATCAAATTCTATCCCGCCAGCGCTTTCTGCCGCCGCCTTTGTACCGAAGATCCAAACCCCATCGCCTCGCGGTACTTCACCACCGTGCGCCGCGCGATGTCGTGGCCCTCGGCCGACAATTTCTGCGCGATCGTCTCGTCGGACAGGATCGCCTTGGCATCCTCGGCCTCGATCATCGCCTTGATCCGGCTCTTGATCGATTCGGACGACACTGCGCCGTCGCCCTCGGTCGCCGAAATACCGCTGGAAAAGAAATATTTAAGCTCGAACAGCCCGCGCGCGCAGCTGAGATATTTGTTGCTGGTGACGCGGCTGACGGTCGATTCGTGCATGCCGATCTCCTCGGCGACCTGGCGCAAGGTCAGCGGGCGCATATGCGCGACGCCGTGCAGGAAAAACCCCTCCTGTTGTTTGACGATCGCACTCGCTACCTTGACGATCGTGCGCTGGCGCTGGTCGAGCGCGCGGACCAGCCAGTTGGCACTCGCCAGCTGTTCGGACAGCCACGCCTTGCTCTTCGCCGCCGCCCCCGTCGCCAGTTCGGTATAGTAACGCCGGTTGACGAGCAGGCGCGGCAGGGTGCCGCTGTTGATCTCGACCGCCCAGCCCTTGGCGGTCTGGCGAATGAACAGGTCGGGGACGACCGCCTGCGCCCGATCACCGCCGAATTTCAGCCCCGGCTTGGGGTCATAACCCCGCAATTCGCGAATCATGTCGGCCAGATCCTCGTCATCGACCCCGCAGATACGTTTGAGCTGCGGAAAGGCGCCTTTGGCGACCAGATCGAGATGCGCGATCATCGTCGCCATCGCGGGGTCGTAGCGGTCCGCCTCGCGCGCCTGGATCGCGATACATTCGGCGAGGTCGCGGCCGCCAACCCCCGACGGGTCGAAACACTGCACCCCCGCGAGCACGCTCTCGACCAGCGCGAGCGGCACCCCGAGCCGCTGCGCGACCTCGGCCAGGTCGGCGCGCAAATAGCCGGTCTCGTCGATCAGGGCGACGAGCTGCTCGGCGATCATCGCTTCCAGCCCGCCGAAACGCTCGCCGACCTGCGCGAGCAGATGGCCGTGCAGCGTTTCGTCCTCACCCGCGAAGCTGTCGAAATCGATGCCCTCGCTGTCGCTGCCCGACAGGCCGACACTGTCGCTGGCGCTGTCGTGGTGAAAGCTTTCGGCGGTCATATCGACATCGAGATCGTTCGCGGTGCCGCTATCGGACGACAGGGCATGGTCGGTATCGAGCGCCGCCGCCTCGGTCACCGGCGCGTCGTCACCCGGACCGTCATTCGCATCGCCCGCGCTGCCGTCGCTATCGCCGGGCGTCGCGTCGAGCAGCGGATTGCCCTCCAGCGCCTCGGCCAGATAGGTTTCGAGTTCGAGGTTCGACAGCGCCAGCAGCTTGATCGCCTGCTGCAACTGCGGCGTCATCACCAGCGATTGCGACTGGCGGAGATCGAGGCGCGGACCCAACGCCATCGGTGCTACACTATCAAATCAGCCGTGCGTCCCCGCGAAGGCGGGGACCCATCACCGGTCGGTTCAACATGGCGCCACCCGGTGATGGGCCCCCGCCTTCGCGGGGGAACAGCCATTGTTCGGACGATGCACGCCATCGTTCACAGCGAAAAACCCTCGCCCAGATACAGCCGCCGCACTTCGGGGTCGGCGACCAGCTCTTCGGGCGAACCCGCGAGCAGCACCTTGCCGTCGTAAATGATGCAGGCACGGTCGACGAGGTCGAGCGTTTCGCGGACATTGTGATCGGTGATCAGCACCCCGATGCCGCGCGTCTTCAGATCGGCAACGAGGTCGCGAATGTCGCTGATCGACAGCGGATCGATACCGGCAAAAGGTTCGTCGAGCAGCATGATCGACGGGTTGGCGGCGAGCGCGCGGGCGATTTCGGCGCGGCGCCGTTCGCCGCCCGACAGCGCCATCGCCGCCGAATCGCGCAGCCGGGTCAGGCCGAATTCGTCGAGCAATTCTTCGAGCCGCCGTTCGCGCGACACCTTGTCGGGCTCCGCGAGTTCGAGCACCGCGCTGATATTTTGCGCCACGGTCATACCGCGAAAGATCGAGGTTTCCTGCGGCAGATAGCCGAGGCCGAGGATGGCGCGGCGGTACATCGGCAGCGCGGTAATATCCGCGCCGTCGAGCATGATGCGCCCGGCGTCAGGCTTCACCAGCCCCATGATCGAATAGAAACAGGTCGTCTTGCCCGCGCCGTTCGGGCCGAGCAGACCGACAACCTCGCCCTTGCCGACCGACAGCGACACGTCGGACAATACGGTGCGCTTGTCATAGCTTTTGGCGATCGAAATCACCGCGAGGCCATTGCCGGACGCGGCGTCGTCGCGCGCGTGTGCGCGATGTTCGGCAATGCCGTGGTCGCTGTCGGCGATCAGCGTGGCCGGGGTCGTTTCGTCATGGATCATGCTGGATCGCTTCCTGAAGACATATGCAGGGGCGTTACCCGAGGAGCGCCGCCAAGGTCAATCTGGCAAGATTTTTGCATCTCTAAAGCCCCTCCCCTTCAGGGGAGGGGTTGGGGTGGGCTCTGTCGGCGTCGCGCAAGGCCGATGGACCCCACCCGTGCGACTAGGGAGCAAGCTCCCAAGTCTCGCTGCCCTCCCCTGAAGGGGAGGGCAAGAATTCGCCTTAATGCCCCGTTTGCGGCCCGCGGGCGATCCCCGACAGTGCCAGCTGTTCGTCGATCGCCGCCAGCAGCCGCGCCAGCGCGGCCTCGTCCTTCGCCTCGGCTCGCGCCACCAGCACATCCTGCGTGTTCGACGCGCGGAGCAGCCACCAGCCGTCGTCGGTCAGCACGCGCGCGCCGTCGGTGCGATCGACCTTGGCCCCTGACGCGGTCAGCCGCGCCAGAACTTCGTCCACAATGGCGAATTTCCGCACCTCGTCGACCTGGAAACGCAGCTCCGGCGTGTTGACCATCGGCGCCATCGCGCCGCGTAATTCGGTGACGCTCTGCCCCAGCTTCGTCGCCGCCTCGATCAACCGCACCGCGGCATAGGGCGCGTCGTCATAGCCATAATAGCGATCGGCAAAAAACACATGGCCGCTCATCTCGCCCGCCAGCGGGCTGCCCGTTTCCTTCATCTTCGCCTTGATCAGGCTGTGGCCAGTTTTCCACATCAAGGGCGTGCCGCCGAGTTCGGAAACCCGGTCAAACAGCGCTTGGCTCGCCTTCACATCGGCGATGATTGTCGCGCCGGGCTTGTCCTGCAGCAGCGCCGCGGCATAGATTTGGAGCAGCTGGTCACCCCAGATCACCCGCCCCTCGCCGTCGATCGCGCCGATCCTGTCGCCATCTCCATCGAAAGCGACGCCGAAATCGAGGCTCCTCTCTGCGACGAGCTTACGCAAATCGGCCAGATTCTTCTCTTCGGTTGGATCGGGATGGTGGTTCGGGAAATGACCGTCGATGTCAGTGAACAACAAATGATGCTCGCCCGGCAACTTCGCGGTCAGCTTTTCGATCACCGTCCCCGCCGCGCCATTCCCTGCGTCCCAGCCGACCCGATAGGCGCCGCCGGCGAAACCCTCGACCAGCCGATCGACATAAGCGTCGATGATGTCGATGCTCTGCGTGGCACCTTCGCCAACTTCCCAATCCCCCGCGGCGGCCATTTCGCCGACCCGCTGAATATCGGCACCATAAAAGGGCCGCCCCTGCATCACGAATTTGAACCCGTTATAGTCGGGGGGATTGTGGCTGCCGGTTATCTGGATGCCGCCGTCCACATCCTCGGTTGAGGCTGCATAATAGAGCATCGGCGTCGGCCCCAGCCCGACGTTCAAGGCGTCGATACCCGCGGCGTTGATCCCGGCAACCAGCGCATCGCACAGCATCGGCGACGACAGCCGCCCGTCAAAACCGACCGCCACACGCTTGCCCCCAGCGCGCGCGACCAGCGTAGCAAAGCTGCGTCCGATCGCATAGGCGTCTTTGTCCGACAGCGTGTCGCCGACGACGCCGCGAATGTCATATTCGCGCAGCATCGTGGGATGGAAGATATGGGTCATGCGGGAATCCTGATTGGTAAAGAGAAATTCAGGCGGCAGCGAACAGATCGCCGTCGGGATGGAAGCGCTCACGCGTCGGCAGGTTCAACCCGCCCATCGCCTCGCGCAGTTCCTGCCGCGCGACGACATGACCGATGCCCATGCCGCCCAGATGCGCCTTGTCGAGCAAGGTCAGCCCGGCGGGGAACAGCTCGCGATAAATCACGCGTTCGCCCAAGCCAGGGATGACGCGAAAGCCGACGCGGCGGGACAGCTGGCTCAGCGCCTCACCGACGCGGCGCATATTGTGCGCGTCGACATGCTGGAGGCGGTTGCGCAGGATGATCCAGTCGATCGTCCGCCCATCAGTCTTCGCGCGCGCCTTGCGCGTGTCCCAGATCAGTTCGGAGTAAAAGCTGGGGCGGGTGACCTGGAATGTCTCGGGATCGACCTGCCCGATCAGGTCGAAATCGATGAAGCTGTCGTTGATCGGGGTGACCAGCGTGTCGGCGGTCATCGCCAGATGGCGGGCAAACACGTCATCGCGCCCCGGCGTGTCGGCGACGAAATAGTCGCAATCGGCGATCAGCCGCGCGACCTGCGCGTCGAGTTCCTCGATCGTTGTCCCTTCGAACACTTCGAACTGCGGCATCGGCAGCTCGATATCGCGGCGCTTGGCGGTGTTGGTGCGATTTTCGAGATAGCGGTGAAAGGTGCGCTGGCGCGGATCGAGATCGAGCCCGGCGACCTTCCAGCCCTGGCTGGCCAGCGCGACCGCAAAATGCACCGCGCAGGTCGATTTGCCGGTGCCGCCCTTTTCATTGGCAAAGATGATGCGATGCGGGGCAGGTTTGGTCACGCTGTTCGTCATGGGCAGTTGCGATTTTCCGGTTGGCGGCGCATGGCGGCGGCGCGAGTGGTGCTGTTGCGCCGCCAATATCGGAGGCAGGGCAAGCGTGCAAATCATCCGTGATATCGCGACGCTGCACCGCGCCATCGCCGCGCTGAAGCAGGACGGCAAAAGCGTCGCGTTGGTGCCGACGATGGGGGCACTGCACGATGGTCACCTTTCGCTTGTGCAGATGGGGCGGCGCGTTGCCAACCATGTCGTCGTGTCGATCTTCGTCAACCCGACCCAGTTTGGTCCCAATGAAGATTTCGCCGCCTATCCGCGCGACGAAGCACGCGACGCGGCGCTGCTGGTCGATGAAGGCGTCAGCCTGCTCTGGGCGCCCGATGTCGGGGTCATGTATCCGGGTGGCCACAGCACCCATATCGAGGTCGCCGAACTCGGTGCCGATTATTGCGGCGCCGCGCGGCCCGGTCATTTCGACGGAGTGGCCACCGTCGTCGCCAAATTGTTCAACCAGGTCCGTCCCGACATCGCGATCTTTGGCGAAAAGGACTGGCAGCAGCTCGCGATCATCCGCCGCATGGCGCGCGACCTCGATTTCGGGCTCGATATTTTGGGAGCGCCAATCGCGCGCGATCCAGACGGCCTCGCGCTGTCGTCCCGCAATGCTTATCTCTCGCCCGCTCAGCGCAGCGCCGCTATCGCGTTTCCGAACGCGCTCAAGAGCGCCATCGCGGCGCTAGCGAACGGCGGCGATATGTACGAAACGCTCGCCAAAGCCGAGGCGGCGATCGTCGCCGGCGGGTTCGACAGCGTCGATTATATCGCGCTCGCCGATGCCGACAGTCTGGAAAGACTGGACAGTTTTCGCGCTCCGGCACGCCTGCTGGCGGCGGCTCGCATCGGAAAAACGCGGCTTATCGACAATTATCCAGTAGGCTGACGGAGAACGAAAACTTTTCAATTCAGTCGTTTAGCTGCGCTATCCACAAGAAATTACCCGCGTCGTTAACGTTTTGTTGACCATAAGCCGCAAGGGTGGACCTCGAAGCTTCCTGTGGGGGGAAGCGACAGGGGGTTTTTATGGCCAACAGTCTGAAGTCCGCGCAATATCTGATCGAAAGCCGCTTGCTCGATGCGGCGCGCGGCGACGCCAATGCCTATTTCGATTTGGGCATCGCTTTCTCGACCGGCACCGGCGGGGTCGATGTCGACCTGATCCAGGCGCATAAATGGTTCAACCTCGCCGCGCTCGGCGGCAACAAGGAAGGCCAGCAATGCCGCGCCGACCTGTCCGACGAAATGAGCCGCGACGAAATCGCCGAAGCGCAGCGCCAGGCGCGCGCTTGGCTCGACGAGACAGCCCGCCGCCCGGCCGCGCGGCGGTTTGCCGCGTAAAAATCTTCCCTCGTTCGTTCGTGTCGAGCGTAGTCGAGACACCCATCAGGAATCCGGGCCTTCAGCGTGTCTCGACTTCGCTCGACACCAACGGGATTTGAGGATGCTCTAGCTGGCCCGCCGAAACGGCATATGCCCCGCCAGCCATTCCATCTCGACTTCTTCGGCACGCCGTTCCTGTTCCAGAAAATCGGCCACCGCGCGGCGAAAGCCAGGATCGGCGATGAAATGCGCCGACCAGGTCGCGACCGGGCCATAGCCGCGCGCCAGCTTGTGGCCGCCCTGCGCGCCCGCTTCGACGCGTGCCAGCCTGCGTTCGATCGCAATGTCGATCGCGCGATAATAGCATAGCTCGAAATGCAGATAGGGGATGTCGACCAAGCAGCCCCAATAGCGCCCGTAGAGCGTATCGGCGCCGAGGAAGTGCAAAGCCCCTGCCACCGGTCGCTCGCCGTCATAGGCGAGCAGCAGGATGACCTGCTCCGCCATCCGCGCGCCGATCAAGTCGAAGGCCGCGCGCGTCAGATAGGGCTGTCCCCATTTGCGCGCGCCGGTGTCCTGATAGAACAGCCACATCGCGTCCCAATGCTCGGAGCGAATCGCGGCGCCGGTCAACTCCTCGATCCGCATCCCTTCGCCCGCCCGCGCGCGTTCCTTGCGCAGCTGCTTGCGCTTGGCCGAGGTCAACGTCGCGAGAAAATCGTTGAAATTGGCGTAACCCACGTTGGCGAAATGAAACTGGATGTCGCGGCGGACCAGCCACCCGGCGCCTTCGAACAGCGGCATCTGCTCGGGCGCGACAAAGGTCGCATGCGCCGACGACAGCCCGTTCTGGCGCACCACCGTTTCGGCGGCACGGATCAGCAGCCGCGCGTCGTCGCTGTCCGGCGCCAGCAACCGTGGCCCCGGCACCGGTGTGAAGGGCGCCGCGATCTGCAGCTTGGGATAATAATCGCCCCCTGCCCGCGTCCACGCGTCGGCCCAGCCCTGGTCAAAGACATATTCGCCCTGGCTGTGCGATTTCAGATAGCCGGGGGCAGCAGCGACCAACACGCCAGCCTCGTCCTCGACCAGCAGCGGCGCCGCTTGCCAACCGGTCCCCGGCCCGACGCTGCCCGATTCCTCCAGCAGCGACAGGAACGCGTGGCCGACAAACGGATTGCCGCCGTCATGCAGCGCGTCCCACGCCGCGGCATCGACCGCGGCCACCCCCGTGCCGAGCGCTATCGTCCGCGCCGGGGGGTCGGCCTCGGCCATTTACGCCGGGCGCACCGCGACGATCGCGTCGGCCTCGACCGCAGCGCCCAGCGGCAGCACCGCGACGCCAACCGCGGCGCGCGCGTGACGGCCAGCCTCGCCGAACAGCGTTTCGAACAGGTCCGACGCGCCATTGGCGACCTTTGCCTGATCGGTGAAGCTAGGCGCGCTGTTGACGAACACGCCCAGCTTGATGACGCGCTCGACACGCGACAGGTCGCCGCCCAGCGCCTGCGCAAGCTGCGCGATCAGCATCAGCGCGACGCGCTGCGCCGCATCCTGCCCGCCCCCGACATCCATGTCGTCGCCCAGACGCCCGGTCACGACCTGTCCGTCGCGAAACGGCAGCTGGCCGCTGACATAGAGCAGCCCGCCATGTTCGACGACGGGGACATAAGCGGCGACCGGCGCGGCGGCCTTCGGCAGTTCGAGGCCGAGTTCGGTGAGCTTTGCGGTGATATCCATGGTCGTTCCTTCTTAAACGGGTTCGGGGGCCGGAGCGGGGACATTTTCGGCGAGCCGCGCGAGGATCCAGTCCTGCGCCGCCGCCCAGTCATCGATGCGCGCATGGGCATAAGGCGACGGCGCAATCTTGTTGGCGATGGCGGGCTCGCCGACCAGATGGAGCCGCCACACGTCGGGCGCTTCCTGCGCCACCGACTGATGATGCCCTGCCAGATCGTCGATGAATACGGCGACCGACGGCCGATATTGCTCGATCAGGCGGCACACCGGCTCGCCCTTGCCGCCGCGGCTGCCGATCACCGGCGCATGAAAATCGTGCAGCGCCAGTTGCTCGATCCGCGCCTGCTGATGGTCGGGGCCGACGTTGGTCAGCACGACGATGTCGGCCTGCTCGGCGATCGCCGCCATTGCCGCGAGCGCGCCCGGAATCGGATATTGCCGCGCCATCTCGCCGCGGAAAAAGGCGTCGAGTAGCGGCCAGACCTCGGCTGCCTCCAGCGGCGTCCCGCATTCCTTGCGTTTCAGCGCCCCGGCAAAGCTGGCATCCTCGATGCGGAACAGCACGCCATGTTCGGCGTCGACCCATTCGGCAAAGGGGACGACCATGTGCATCAGCACCTCGTCGCAATCGGTGATGACGAGCGGTCGGGTCATAGGGTCATTCCTTCGAGGCGCTGCGCTGCGGCGGATAGGGTGCCAGGCGGCACCTGCAACGCATCGGCGCAGGCGACAAGGTCGTTTTCATGGGCGGTCAGGAACGACAGGATAGCCGCGAGCGTCGCGCGTTCGTCCAGCGACGCGCGCAGCTCGTCGGGCGCGAGACCCGTGAGCGCCAGCAGCCGCTCGCCGCGCGGTTCGTCGCCTAATATCCAGCCGAGCGCCTGAAGCGCCAAGGCTGCGTCGTCGTCGTGCAAGGCATATTTCCCTTCAACGGGAGGCAATTGTGTCATGTCGCCGATTCGCCTAAACGGGCCGCGGACGCAAGGTGGGGAAGCGAATAATCATGGGCAAGACCATATTGGTCGTCGAAGATAATGAGCTGAACCTGCGCCTGTTCTGCGACCTGCTGAACGCCCACGGCTATACGGCGCACCCGGTACGCGACGGGCGCGACGCGCTGGCCAAGGCACGCGAGGTCGCTCCCGACCTGATCATCATGGACATCCAGCTGCCGCATGTCAGCGGGCTCGAGCTGATCGGCCAGATGAAGGCGGATCTGACGCTGCGCGCGGTGCCGATCATGGCGGTCACGGCCTATGCCGGCAAAGGCGACGAGGAGCAGATCCGCGCCGCGGGCGCCGAAGCCTATGTGTCGAAACCGATTTCGGTGATCAAGTTCATCGAGAGCGTTGGGGTGTTTGCCTGAGACGGCGCTGCTAAAAGAAATTCATGATCGACTGGAGTTGTTCGACCAGCTTGGCCCACGCGGGATCGTCAGTTGCCCAAGCGACCAACAACAATCCGCCAACCAGGGCCAGGCCTACGCCCAACGGCAAGCGGCCAACCATCACCTGCTGGTCATAGCTGCACCCGCTGTCGTCGGTGAATGTCACGCGATCCAGCCAGCTCCGGTTCTTGGGCTCTTTGCCCATGACTTCGCGCGAGAAGTCTTCGAGGCTCATGGTGCTGCTCCCTTGGGCCGCATACATAGGACGCGCTCGTAAACGACCAGATAATCGGCGCACGAAAAAGGGCGGCGCAAATGGCCGCCCCTTGATCCCGGCTTTCACCGGGGTAGCGCATCTTCTTGCCGCGCGCGTTCAGCGCGCAGGAAAACGCGTCACTTGATCTTCGATTCCTTGAACTCGACATGCTTGCGCACGCGCGGGTCATATTTGCGCACCGACATTTTTTCGGTCATCGTGCGCGGGTTCTTTTTCGTCACGTAGAAAAAGCCCGTGTCGGCGGTGCTCACCAGCTTGATCTTGACGGTCGTCGGCTTGGCCATGGCCCTGTTCCTCGAAATAACTGCACATCCGCCGGAGCTCCGAAGGATGCGGCGGGACTATGGCCCCGACGTTGGTGTGAAAAAACTCAGGGGCCGCGCACGAGGCGCCGCCCCCAATATCCGCGCGCCTCTGACCGGATTCGGCGCTTCTGTCAAGCAAAAGAGCGGGCGGACGGCGCACCGCCATCCGCCCGGGAGGGAGTTCGACCAGCGGTTAACCGGCCCTGATCTCGAAGCGAACCGTCATCGTCTTCCAGCTTTCCTCAGCCACGCCGCCGCGCGTCGCGGGGGTGAAGCGCCATTTGGCGAGCGCGCGACGTTTGGTTTCGGCGAAAAAGCCCGGGCTGTCGGTGCTGACCAGTTCGACCGCCTTCACCCGCCCGTCGGTGCCGATCAGCACGCGCACTTTGGCGACCCCTTCGATCTCGCGCCGCTGTTCGCTTGCCGGATAGTCGGGCTGGAACGCACCGGCGTAGCGCGGATCAAGTTCCGCGAATACCAGTTTGGGCATAGGTGGTGGATCGGCGGGCCGGGCTGGAGGCCCAAGGTCGATCGGGCCAAGGTCGACGATGACCGGCCCTTCGACCACGCGATTATCGAAGGACGGCATTGTTTCGACAAGAGGTTTCACCGTGTCGGTCGCGGACGCGGTTCGCGGTGCGGGCTTTGCGTCGGGAGTCGGCTGGGGCGGCGGTGGAGGCGTCGGTAGCTTGATCAATGTTCCGACCATCGGGTCGGTCTTGGGTATCGGATCAACGATCATCGGCGAGAGCGCCACCGCGACGACCAGTGCGGCGGGCAGGCCGACGGCGAGGAGCGCCGCGACCGGGTGGCGACCGGTGTCGCTGCCATAGATGTTGCGGGACATGGTCGCCGATCGACCCGCGGGGGCCGTTGTCACCTCGGGGGCAGTCAGGATGGTCGAAATCAGGGGTATCAGGGTCATGGCATCTCTCCTTGCCTATCAGATCCGGCCCCGCCGTGTTTCGACCACCGCTATCGGCCAAGTCAGATATCAGTTATAGTATATCATAACTCACATTGTCAAGCGCAGCGGTAGGCAAAAATGGTGATGCATTTTCGCCGAGGGTCGGTTTAGCTGGCCGCGAGCCGCGCGACCGCCTGATCCTTGGCGATCAGCGGCAACAGTTCGGCCATGTCCGGGCCGTGATCGCGCCCGGTCAGCGCCCGGCGCAGCGGCAGGAACAACGCGCGGCCCTTTGCCCCCGTCGCCTCTTTCACCGTCGCAGTCAGCGCGTGCCAGGGGTCGGCGCTCCAGTCGATCGCGGGCGCCGCGGCGGCGGCAGCGGCGAGCACCGGGCGGTCGGCATCATCGACCGGTGGCGGCGCAAGTGGCCCATCAAATACCGCCACCCAATCGGCAGCCTCGGCGACGGTCATCAAATTGGGACGAATCGCTTGCCAGCGCGCCGCGGTGATCGCAGCGGGCAGCCTGTCCGCGACCGTTTCATACGCGGTGTGGTGCAGGATCTTCTGATTGAGCAGCGCCAATTCCGCCTCATCAAATCGCGCCGGGGCGCGGCCGAACCGTGCGAAATCAAGGCTCTCGATCAGCGGCCGCAGACTGGTCACCGGCTCGACCGGGTCGCTGGTGCCGAGCCGTGCGAGCAAGGCCGCGAGCGCGATCGGTTCGATTCCCGCATCGCGCAAACTGGCCATGCCGAGCGAGCCAAGCCGCTTTGACAATTTGCCTTCGGTTCCAACCAGCAACGCTTCATGCGCGAACTGCGGCGGCGCAGCCCCCAAAGCGGCGAACATCTGGATTTGCGTCGCGGTGTTCGACACATGGTCCTCGCCGCGCACCACATGGGTAATTCCCATCGCGATGTCATCAATCACGCTGGGCAGCAGGTAGAGCCAGGTGCCGTCGGCGCGGCGCACCACCGGGTCGGACATCGTCCTCGGCTCGAAATGCTGATCGCCGCGGACCATGTCGGTCCATTCGATAGGAGCCTCATGATCGAGCCGGAAACGCCAGTGCGGCGCCACACCCGCGGGCACCGGCGCATCGACAGCTTTGCGCTCATAGACCGGCGGCATTCCGCGCGAGAGCAGGATTTTGCGGCGGATGTCGAGCTCTTCGGGGGTTTCGTAACAGGGATAGACGCGGCCCGCCGCCTTAAGCTTGGCAAACTCCGCCTCGTACAGCGCGAACCGCGCTGACTGGCGTTCCGCGCCATCGATGTCCAGGCCCAGCCATGCGAGGTCGGCCCGAATCGCGTCGACATATTCTTCTCTCGACCGCTCAAGATCGGTATCGTCGATGCGGAGCAGAAAGCGCCCGCCATGCTTGCGCGCCCACAGCCAGTTATGAAGCGCAGTGCGGACGTTGCCGACATGCAGGGTGCCGGTCGGCGAGGGGGCGAAGCGGGTCACAACGATCATGCCGCGCGCCTATAACCGCTTCGCTCCCCGTGCGCGACCCCGTCGTACAGCGTCAGGCCGCGCGGCGGCGCTCCGGCCAATAGGCCCAGGCGATCGTGAGCAATGAGACGATCAGGATGACGCTATATTCCATCCCGTTGCGCCCCGCGCCGACCACGAACCAGCCGAAGGGCATATGCACCAGCACCATGCCAAGCGTGAGAATTGCGGCATGACCGAGCGCGGCGAGGCTGGTCCAGCGGCGGGCCAACATCAGGACCGGGCCGACCAGTTCGAACAAGGTCACTGCCAGCGCCCAGGCAAAGCCCATGGGAAAGCCCTGGCTTTCCAGCCAGACGCCAAACGGCGCCACGCCGCCCGCGACGAGTCGAAAGGCCCCGTGGATCAAAATCAGCAGCGCGACGGTGACCCGCAGCACGTCGAGCGCCCGCTCGGCCTTTTGCGGCGACGCCTTTTCTCCCAGCAACCCCATATCCCGCTCCCCGTATTGCCGTGTCCCGATCCGCGATCTTAGCCCCGCCACACAGCGCGACGAAGAGACACGGACGTACCGGTACCCACAGAGGTCGGTGCCCGCAGGACGGGTCAGCCGGTGCGGAAACTGTGGGTGATCGGATAACGCCGGTCGCGCCCAAAATTGCGCGTCGATAGTTTGACCCCCGGCGGCGCCTGCCGCCGCTTATATTCGGCCAGCATCAGCAAGCGCTCAATCCGCACGACCGCATCGCGGTCAAAGCCGTGCCGCGCGACGACATCATCGACGCTCGCTTCCTCCTCGACCAGCATATGCAGCATCCGGTCGAGGTCGGCATAGGGTGGCAGACTATCCTCGTCCTTCTGGTCGGGGCGCAGTTCGGCGCTCGGCGGTTTGGTGATGATCGTCTCGGGCATCACTGGGGCGACCCGGTTGCGCGACAGCCGCGGCACATTTTCGTTGCGCCACTTGGCGAGCGCGAAAACGGTCATCTTATACGCGTCTTTCAACGGGTTATAGCCGCCTGCCATGTCGCCATAGATTGTCGCATAACCGACGCTCATCTCGCTCTTGTTGCCCGTCGTCAGCAGCATCGGCCCGAATTTGTTGCTGAGCGCCATCAAGGTCACCCCGCGGATGCGCGACTGGACGTTTTCCTCGGTGATATCGACCTCGACATCGGCAAAGCTGCCCGCCAACATCGTATCGAACGCCTCGACCGCCGGGACGATCGAAATCGTGTCGAGCTTGCACCCGATCAGTTCGGCACAGCCCGCGGCATCGTCAAGACTCGCCAGGCTGGTGAAGCGGCTCGGCATCATCACGCACCAGACGCGGTCGGGACCGAGCGCGTCGGCGGCGATTGCGGCGCAGATCGCCGAGTCGATGCCGCCCGACAGCCCGAGCACGACGCCGGGAAAGCGATTGCGTTCGACATAGTCGCGCAAAGACACAATCATCGCGCTGTAAATGTCAGCCGGGTGCGCCTCCCATTCGGCGATCGCGCCGGCGTCGCACGTCCAGCCGCCATCCTTCTTTGTCCAGCGCGTGACCCTTTCCTCGGCTTCCCAGTCGGTCAACCGATGCGCGGTCGAGCCATCGCTGTTCAGCACGAACGAACAGCCGTCGAACACCAGTTCGTCCTGCCCGCCGATGCGGTTCAAGAAGATCAGCGGCAGCCCGGTTTCAGCGACGCGGCCCGCGAACACCTGGCTCAGCCGCCGCTCGTCCTTGTCGATTTCATAGGGGCTGCCGTTGACCGAAATCAGCAGTTCGGCGCCCTGATCGGCCAGATGCCGCGATACCTTGGGCAACCAGCCATCCTCGCAGATCGGCAGGCCGAGGCGGATCCCGCGCCATTCGACGATGTCGGGCAGCGGGCCGGGCACGAAAATCCGTTTTTCATCAAAAGTGCCGTAATTCGGCAACTCATGCTTGCGCCGCGTCGCGACAACATGGCCGCCGTCGAGCAACGCGACGATGTTATACAGGTCCGCCCCGTCGCGTTCGACCGACCCGACCAACATCGCCGGGCCACCGTCGGCGGTATCGGCCGCCAGCTCGGCGAGCAACTTCGCGGCGCGTTCGGCGAGGGCAGGCTTCAACACCAGATCTTCGGGCGGATAGCCGATCAGCTGAAACTCGGGATAGAGGATCAGGTCCGCTTGCGCGTGCCGCGCCCGCACCGCACGCATCGCGTCGGCATTGGCGGCAAGATCGCCAACCGCCTGCGTCATCTGGGCGAGGACGATGGTGAGCGTGTCGGCTGCGTCGGTCATGGCGGCGAGCCTTACCCCCCGCCGCCGCGATTGCAATGACCCAAGGGGTCGGCGAACGCGCAGCGCCAACTTCGCCCTTCCCCTATCGCCCCCCGCTGGCTAAGGGGCGCGCAATCCTATCCGCCGCGAAAGGGCCGCGCACCCCATGAAACTGATCTCCGGCAACAGCAACCTCCCCCTCGCCCGCGCGATCGCGGACTATCTGGAACTGCCGCTGACCGACACCAGCGTGCGCCGCTTTGCCGATGAGGAAGTGTTCGTCGAAATTCATGAAAATGTCCGCGGCCAAGATGTCTTCATCGTCCAGCCGACCAATTTCCCGGCGAACGACAATCTGATGGAATTGCTCATCATCACCGACGCGCTGCGCCGCGCGTCGGCGAAACGGATCACCGCCGTCGTTCCCTATTTCGGCTATGCCCGGCAGGACCGCAAGCCCGGCCCGCGCACGCCGATCTCCGCCAAGCTCGTCGCCAACCTGATCACCACCTCGGGCGCCGACCGCGTCCTCGCGATCGACCTGCACGCCGGGCAGATCCAGGGCTTTTTCGACATCCCGACCGACAATCTCTACGCCGCGCCGGTGATGAGCGCCGACATTCAGGCGCGCTTTGCGGGCAAGAATCTGATGGTCGTGTCGCCCGACGTCGGCGGCGTGGTACGCGCCCGCGCGCTCGCCAAGCGGCTCGACAACGCCCCGCTGGCGATCGTCGACAAGCGCCGCGAGCGCGCCGGTGAATCTGAAGTGATGAATATCATCGGCGACGTGAAAGGCCGCTTCTGCATCCTGATCGACGATATCGTCGATTCGGCGGGGACGTTGTGCAACGCCGCCGGGGCGCTGAAGGCCGCGGGCGCCGAAGGCGTCGTTGCTTATTGCACCCACGGCGTCCTGTCGGGCGGCGCAGTCGCGCGCGTCGAGGCGAGCGAGCTCACCGAGTTGGTCATCACCGATTCGATCCAGCCGACCGACGCGGTCAACGACAGCAAGAAGGTCCGCGCGCTGACCGTCGCGCCGCTGCTCGGTGAAGCGATCAAACGCATCGCCGACGAATCGAGCGTTTCGTCGCTGTTCGACTAATCCGTCATCGCGCCAGCACGGCACCGACGATCAATTCCAGTTCGCGGCGAAAAGCCGCATGATCGGGCGCAGCATGAACAAGCCCCTTCGCAGTCCAGCATAGCGCCTGCGCCAGGCTGCCGGCGCGCGCGACCGCGGTGCCGGGGCCGCCGCGCCGGATGGCGTTCGCCATGGCCGTGACCAGCTTGCGTTCGGCCCCGCGCACCGCTTCGCTGGCGTCGGGTGCGGCCATGGGTGCGGCGTCGATGCCATGCGGCGAGGCGCGCAACATCGCCATATGCTCGCCAATCCACGCATCGAGCGCGGTCGCCAGCCGCGCAACCAAAGCCGCAGCGGGATTTTCCAGAGCATCTAATGCCACCGCCAGCGACTGGTCGATCAGCGATTGGGTTGCCCAGTCGATCAGCGCGCCCTTCGATCCGAAGCGGTTGTAGAGCGCCTGACGCGACACGCCAGTTGCCAGCGCCAGTTCCTCCATCGAAGCCTTGCGAAACCCGGTGCGCGCCACGACGGCCAAAATGGAATTGACGGAAATCCGGTCGGCCATGAGCGCAATTTTACAGAATATATGATATTTGTACAATTGATATATTTGGTCTCGCCCGTGCGGCCTCGGCTCTCTGGGGCTGGCGGGAACCGCCGCGCTGCGCTAGCGCCGATGATATGACGATCACCGCCGACCTCGCCCTTGCCAATCGCCTGGCCGACGCCGCGAGCGCCGCGATCCGGCCGCTGTTCCGTGCCGACTGGACGCATGAAGCGAAAGCCGATGCTTCGCCGGTGACCGAAGCTGACCGCGCCGCCGAAACCGCGATGCGCCGGATCCTCGACGCCGAGGCGCCGCGCGACGGCATCATCGGCGAGGAATTTGGCGCCGAACGTCCCGATGCGGCGCGCCAATGGGTGCTCGATCCGATCGACGGCACCGTCAGCTTCATGGCCGGACGCCCGATTTTCGGTACCCTGATCGCGCTGCTCCAAGACGGCTGGCCGGTGCTCGGCATTATTGACCAGCCGATCAGCGGCGAACGCTGGGTGGGCGCGCTGGGTCAGCCGACCTTGTTCAACGGAAAGCCCGCGCGCACCCGGACCTGTCGCTCCCTCGCCGATGCGGCGCTCGCCACGACCGGCCCGCAATATTTCGACGATCATGATGCCGAGCATTTCATGGCGCTCGCGGCCAAGACCGCGCACAAGCGGCTGATCTTTGGCGGCGACTGTTACAATTATGGCCTGCTCGCCAGCGGTCATGTCGACCTGGTCGTTGAGGCGGGCTTGAAGCTGCACGATTTCGCGGCCCTGGTGCCGATCGTCGAAGGCGCGGGCGGGACGATGTGCGACTGGAACGGCGACCCGCTCAACGCCGACAGCGCGGGCCATGTGATTGCGCTCGGCGATCCGGCGCGGCTGGAAGATGTCATCGAAGGCCTCGCCTGCGCGCACTGACGCGCGGCGGCATCGGCATCAGAAAATGCCGAGGAACTTCTTGCGCTGCTTGCCGCCTTCGTCCTTCGACAGTTTGCCGTCCTCGCCCTTCGCCGTCGTGCCTTTGCCGACATCGTCGCGCACGTCGCCCTTCGTCGTGCGCTGCGCACTGGCGCGCGCGCCGGCAAGGATCGGGCCGCATTGCGCCGATTTCGCATCGCCCGGATCGATGAAGGGAATGATCGCGGCGACCGGTGTTGCGACCAGCGCCAGCCCCAGACCAGCGCCCGCGCGGCCCATCAGCTGGTCGCTGATCGGGTCGATGCGCGGCGCCGCGAAATAGCCGCCGACGCTCACCGGCGACTGGCCCGAAAACAGGCTGAATTTCTTGCCGTCGGCGCGCACCACCATGTCGATCGCCTCGGTCCGGAACGAGAAGCCGCCGCGGCCGACCATGACATTCTTCTGCGTGTCGATCAGGATTGGATCGGCGGCGCCGACGCCATTGCGGACGGTGAAGGCGATCACCCCGCAATTGATCTCGACCGGCTTCTTCAGTTTATCCTCGAACAATTTTTGCACGAAGGTGCCGACGTCGAGCTCGGCGAGCTGGATATTCCGCGTCCAGAAACTACCCTGCGGCAGGACAAACGCCATGCGGCCGTTCGAACTGGCGAGCGATTGGCGCAAGCTGTCGCCATGGCCGACCATCTGGATACGGCCGCTGACGGTGCCGGTGGTCCCCGATTCGGCCACCCCGAACCGCGCCAGCAAGGTGCCGAGCCGCGTCGGCGACAAGCGAATGTCATAGGCGGTACGCACGACCGCGGGGCGCGAATCGATCGAAATATCACTCGCCACCTTGCCGCCCGCGAGCAGGAAGGTCAGCGGCTTCATCTCCATCAGCCCGTCCTCGAGCGACAGCGTCAAGTCGACATTGCTGACCGGAAAACTTTCGGCGCGGACCCGGGCAACCTTGTAGCGCAGATCGGCGTCGAAGGCCTTGAGCGAGTCGGCGCGCAGCGGCGAATCGGGCAGCACGCGCGGGCGCCCTCCGACGGTTTTGATTGCGCCATCGGTGCCCATCCGTTCAAGCCGGTCGACCTCGTAACCGATGAACGGCCCGGCATCGATGATGTTGAGCGACCGGGTGGTGAGGTCGGCGTTCAGATAGACGCGCCCTTTGGGCATGCTGACGGCGAAGGTTCCCGCGAGGTCGCTGTCGCCAAACACGCCTTTCAAGCTCGTGAATTTCCAGACCGTACCGTCGTAGCCGAGCTTCGACGTCGCGCGGTAGCGGCGCGTATCGGGGATCGCGACCCCCAGAAAATCGAACAGCCGCGACAGGTTCGCGCCGCGCGCGGTCAGCGCCAGATCGGCACCGACCAGCTCGGTCGGGCCGGGCAGCGTGCCGACCAGATCGACGGTGTTCCCCAGCCCGATCGCGCGCATCGTCAGCCGGTTCTTGCCGCCCGCGACCGTCTGGTTAGGCGACGACAACCGCCCGGTCAGCGTGAACGGCTGCGCGCGCATCGTCCCGCGGCCGTTGAAACCGATCGCTTCGTCGATCTGGCTGCCGGTTGAGCGCACCGTATCGATGTCGATGTCGGCGAACAGGCGCAGTCGCGGGTCGCGATAGGTCAGGCCGCTCTCGGTGATCGCAGCGCGCTCGATCGTCGGCAGGTTGAGCGGCTGCGGCGGCCGATCGGGATCGCCAAAGGTCCAGCTGTTATGCCTGTTCTGCGCATCCCATTCGAGCGCCACCTGCGCTTGATCGATGTCGGCAAAGGTCATTACGCGCTTGCCAAAGATCAGCGATAGGGTGGCCAGGCGGGTGTCGACGCGGCGCGCCGTAAAAAACTGCTTCGCCTGCGCCCATTCAGGATTGGCGATCCGCACATCCTCAGCGAGGAATTTGATGTTGAACGGCGCGAAATAGAGCTGGAAGTCGCCGCCGATCGCGACCTGTCGTTCCAGCTGCGACGACGCGACGCTTTCGAACGCCCCTTTCAGAAAGCGCCCCTTGGTGATGAACAGCACCAGCCAGATCGTCGCCAGCAGCAGCAGGATGATCGCAGCCGTGCGTGCCGCGATGCGCACCGCACGCGGCCGCTTTTCCAGCCAGCGCGGGGTCCAGATGCGGCGCGCGACGATCGACGAGACGGTGGACCAGCGCGAGTAGGGCGATCCACCGTCGGGGGCGGCAGTCGCGGCGGGCGGATGGCCCATCTGTCCGGTGGGCAGGTTCATGCGCTGTGAACGGCTGCGAACACCCTTGGTTCCGTTGGCCCCGCCCGCTAGGCTTGCATTTGCGGGCGAATCCCCCTAAGCGCCCCGCTTCCGATTGTGTCGGCTGGCTGAAAGGGCTGCCAGGCCGATACGCAAACGGACTTCCAAAGGAGACCAAAATGCCCAAATTGAAGACCAAGAGCGGTGTGAAG
>JAESGH010000317.1_pt1 | contig 53972 bp, 48 predicted proteins | sample 9269641 | NCBI WGS metagenome assembly JAESGH01 (sample SAMN14515345, study PRJNA621665) | algae metagenome | isolation source: Phormidium tanganyikae FI6-MK23 and co-occurring heterotrophs from granitic... | place: USA: Fort Irwin, California | collected 1998-05-24 | reverse complement strand
CCACATCCAGGAGGTCGAGAAGTTAGGGGGCATGGCCAAGGCGATCGAGGCCGGCATCCCCAAGCTCAGGATCGAGGAAGCCGCGGCCAAGACCCAGGCGCGTATCGACGGGCGCCAGCAATCGATCATCGGCGTCAACATCTTCAAGCCCGAGAACGAGGCGGCAATCGACGTGCTCAAGGTCGACAACGCCTCGGTGCGCGCCCAGCAGCTCGACAAGCTCCGGCGGCTCAAGGCCGAGCGCAACGAGGCGGAGACGCAGGCCGCCCTCACTGCGCTGACCAATGGTGCGCAGGGCGATGGCAACCTGCTCGACCTCGCAGTCAAGGCGGCGCGCGCCAAGGCGACAGTCGGCGAAATCTCGATGGCGATGGAGCAGGTCTTCGGGCGCCACCGCGCCGAGATCAAGGCGATCTCGGGCGTCTACAAGCGGGAGGTCGGCACGATGAATCCCGCCGTGACGCGCGTACAGGCGATGTGCGAGGCCTTCGAGGAAGCGGATGGGCGCCGCCCGCGCATCCTCGTCGCCAAGATGGGCCAGGACGGCCATGACCGCGGCCAGAAGGTGATCGCCTCGGCCTTCGCCGATCTCGGCTTCGACGTCGACATCGGCCCTCTCTTCGCGACCCCGGACGAGGCCGCGCGCCAGGGCGTCGAGAACGACGTCCACATCGTCGGCGTCTCCTCGCTGGCGGCAGGGCACCTCACGCTCGTGCCGGAACTCAAGGCTGCGCTCGCCAAGGCCGGGCGGCCCGACATCATGATCGTGGTCGGCGGCGTGATCCCGCCGCAGGATTTCGACGCTCTGATCGCGGCCGGCGCATCCGCGATCTTCCCGCCCGGCACTGTGATCGCCGACGCGGCCGAGAAGCTGCTGGAAGAGCTCAACCAGCGCCTGGGCTACGCGCAGAAGAGCGCGGCGGAGTGACCCGCCGCGCTGTGCTGGCTTTCAAGGCTCACCACTCGCGCCAGCGGCGATAATAGCGCGGCGGGGGCGGAGGCGGCGGACCGTAGAAGCGCGGGCGATCATAATGACGGCGCCAACGCGGAACGCCCCAGTAGCCATAGGCCGGCGGCGGGCCGCGCCAGCCATAGCCGGGGCCGTCATAATAGGCCTGCTGGATCAGGACGCCGGCCTCCGCCTTGCTGGGCGATGCTGCGCTGATCCCGAGCGCGGCGGCTGCGATGAGGCCGGCAGAAGCGAGAGTGCGAAACATCGTGATGTCTCCTTTTGCCAAAGCAGGACGATTTCCCGCTCTGGCAAGCACCATCGCGCAACCGGCCTGAACCAGTTTTGAGCGGGGTGTTCATTGGGCGTTTAGGTCAGCGCCCCGCCAGCGCCTCGCGCTTCAGCAGCAACGACGCCCCGATCACCGCGACTGCCACCGCCGCGATCATGATCGTGCAGGCGGCGTTGATCTCGGGTGTCACCCCGAGACGGATCGCCGAATAAAGCCGCATCGGCAGCGTCGTCGCGCCCGGCCCGGTGGTGAAGCTCGCGATGACGAGATCGTCGAGCGAGAGCGTGAAGGCGAGCATCCAGGCGGCGGCGACCGCCGGCCAGATCAGCGGCAGCGTCACCGTCGCGAAAGTCTCGATCGGCGTCGCGCCGAGATCGCGCGCGGCTTCCTCCAGCGAGCGATCGAATCCTGCGAGCCTGGCCTGCACAACGATGCAGGCGAAGCCGAGGCTGAAGGTCGCGTGGGCGATCACCACCGTCCAGTAGCCGCGCTCGACATCGCCGGCGACGAAGAGCAGCAGCAGCGACAGGCCGGTGATCACCTCGGGCATCACTAGCGGCGCCATCACCATGCCTGAGAATAGCGTGCGCCCCGTGAAGACCCGGTAGCGCGCCAGCGCCAGCGCCGCCAACGTCCCCAGCACCGTCGCCAGCGTCGCCGAGACCAGCGCGACGCGGATCGTCAGCCAGGCGGCATCAAGCAGGGGCTCGTTGCGCATGAGCGCGCCATACCAGTGCGTCGAGAAGCCACCCCAGACCGTCACCAGCCGCGAGGCATTGAAGGAATAGGCGACCAGCGCGACGATCGGCAGATAGAGGAAGGCGAAGCCCGCGACGAGCGCGGCGAGATGGAAAGCTCCGAAGCGCCTCATCGGGTCGCTCCCCTCGCCCGCTGCAGCAGCATCAGCGGCAGGACGAGGACGACGAGCAGGACGATCGCCACTGCCGAGGCCAGCGGCCAGTCGCGGTTCGAGAAGAACTCGTTCCAGAGCACCTTGCCGACCATCAGCGTGTCGGAACCGCCGAGCAGATCGGGGATGACGAACTCGCCGATCGCCGGGATGAAGACCAGGGCCGAGCCGGCGAGGATGCCGGGGATCGAGAGCGGCAACGTCACGGTCAGGAAGGTGGTCAGCGGCGTCGCGCCGAGATCGGAGGCCGCTTCCAGCAAGGTGCCGTCGAGCTTCTGCAAGGTCGAGAACAGCGGCAGCACCATGAAGGGCAGGTAGGAATAGACCATGCCGATCAGCACGGCAGCGTCGGTGTTGAGCAGGCGCAGGGGTTCGCTCGTCAGCCCAATCCCCATCAGCGCCATGTCGAGCAGGCCGTCCGGCCGGAGGATGCCGATCCAGGCGTAGACGCGGATCAGGAACGAGGTCCAGAACGGCAGGATGACGAGGACGAGCAGGATGCCCTGCCAGCGCTTCGGAGCCAGTGCCATCGAATAGGCGAGCGGGTAGCCGATCGCGAGCGCGATCAGCGTCGTCAGCGCCGCGATGCGCAGCGAGGAAAGATAGCTCTGCCAGTAGAGCGGGTCGTCGCCGAGCAGGCGGAAATTCTCGAGATCGAGAGCGCTCAGGAACTCGCCGAGCTGGGCGAAGCCGGGGAAGTGCGGCGCATAGGGCGGCTGGTCGGTCGCGGCGTCCGACAGCGCGATCCGGAGCACGATGACGAAGGGCGCGAGGAAGAAGGCGATGAGCCAGAGATAGGGCATGGCCGCGACCAGCAGGCCGCGACCGGTCCCGCCGCTCCGGGGAACCGGCGTGCTCACGACGCCAGCACCATGCCGGCCTCGACATCCCAGGAGAGCCAGACCTTGTCTTCCCAGGCGAAGGGCCGCTCGATCCGCCTTGTGCGATTGGTCAGCGAGACCTTGAAGAGCTTGCCCTCGTCGCCGCCGACCATGACCTGGACCATGGTCATGTCGCCGAGATAGCCGATGTCCCAGATTTCGCCGGCGACCTTGTTGACGCCCTGCTCGGGCTCATCATGGCTGAGCGCGATCTTCTCCGGGCGCAGGCCGATGGTGAGCGCCTCGCCCGGCCGGCAGCTCGGCGCATCCTCGTCGAGCTCGATCACACCGACGGGCCCGCTCTCCAGCGTGACGAGATCGCCCGCGACGCCGGTCACCCTGCCCTCGATCAGATTAATGTCGCCGACGAACTCCGCGACGAAGCGGCTGGACGGCGCCTCGTAGATCAGGTCGGGCGGCGCGATCTGCAGCAACCTTCCATGGTCCATTACCGCCATGCGGTCGGCCATGGTCATGGCCTCGTCCTGGTCGTGGGTGACGACCATGAAGGTCAGGCCGAGATCGGCCTGCAGGTCCATCAGCTCGTATTGCGTCTCTTCGCGCAGCTTCTTGTCGAGCGCGCCCAAGGGCTCGTCGAGCAACAAGAGCTTGGGCTGCTTGACCAGAGCACGGGCGAGCGCGACGCGCTGGCGCTGGCCGCCGGAAAGCTGGTCCGGCCGGCGCTTCTCCATGCCCTTGAGACGCACACGCCCGAGCATGGCGTCGACGCGCGCGGCGATGTCGGCTTTCGGCAGACCCTCGCGTTTCAGCCCATAGGCGATGTTGTCGCCAACGCTGAGATGCGGGAACAGCGCATAGGACTGGAACATCATGTTGACCGGCCGCTGGTGCGGCGGCACGGCGGTGATGTCGATACCGTCGAGCAGGATTTCGCCCTCGTCGGGCTGCTCGAAGCCGGCGAGCATGCGCATCAGCGTGGTCTTGCCGCAGCCGGACGGGCCCAGCAGTGCGAAGAACTCGCGCTGATGGATCGCAAGCGACAGCCGGTCGACCGCTATCACCGCGCCGAAGCGCTTGGTGACATTGCGGAATTCGACCAGCGGCTTCGCCGCCGGGTCGTTCCAGGGCTGGAAGTCGCGCCGGACGCTGCCGGGCGAGGCGCGCCGTCCAGCAGCCTCAGGCCTGCTCACCTGCCGCTCTTGACGCGGGTCCACAGCCGATTGACCACCCGCTGCGTCTTCTGGTCATAGGGCGTGATCGTATAGAGGCGGCTCATCACCGCATCGGTCGGATAGATGCCGGGATTGTCGCGGACCTCGGCCGAGAGCAACGGCTTGGAGGCGATGTTGCCATTGGCGTACTGGATGAAGTCCGAGTTCTTCGCCGCCATCTCCGGCCGGTTGACGAAGTCGATGAACTTCAGCGCTGCATCCTGATTGCCGGCATCCTTCGGGATCACGAAGGAGTCGAACCACATCAGCGCGCCTTCCTTCGGGATGACATAGCTGATCTCGACCTTGTTCTTGGCCTCGACCGCGCGCTTCTTCGCCTGCAGCACGTCGCCGGAATAGCCGACCGCCAGGCAGATATCGCCGTTGGCGAGGGCGTTGATATACTCCGACGAGTGGAATTTCTGGATGTGCGGGCGGATCTTGCGTAGCAATTCGCCGGCTTTTTCGAGGTCTGCTTCCTTCTTCGAATCGGGATCGAGCCCGAGATAGCGCAGCGCCGCTGGGAACATCTCCTCGACCGCGTCGAGCACGTGCACGCCGCAATTGGAGAGCTTCTTCAGCTTCTCCGGATCGAAGACGATGTTCCAGCTGTCGATCACAGCGTCGTTGCCGAGCCGTTCCTTGATCTTGGCGGTGTTGTAGCCGATCCCGGTGGTGCCCCACATGTAGTTCACGGCGAACTTGTTGCCGGGATCGTACTTCGAGAGGCGCTGCTTGATCTCCGGCCAGGCGTGCTTGAGATTCGGGACCTTGGCGGTGTCGATCGGCGTGTAGAGCCCGATCGGGATGTGCCTGGGCAGGAAGGAGGCTGTGACGACGACGAGGTCGTAGCCGGTCTTGCCGGCGAGCAGCTTGGTCTCGACCGTCTCCATCTGGTCGAAGGTGTCGTAGACGACGGTGATGCCGGTCTCTTTCTTGAAGGCGTCGAGCACCTCCGGATTGACGTAGTCCGACCAGTTGAAGATGCGCAGTTCCTTGTTTTCCTGCGCTCCAGCCGGGCCTCCCGTAAGAGTCAACCCGAGAGCCGCCGCAGCGGCCAAGCTATGCATAACCGACGTCAACGTGCGCAATCTGCCCCTCCTTTGATTTCGCGCGGGCAAGCTAGCAGCTTGTGACCAAGCCTCAACCTCGATTTCGTGATCGGCGACGCTCCGTCGCGCCTTGTTGCGGCCCCGCCTCGCCCCCTATTTTCCGCAGAAGCATGATCCGACGGTTCTTCCTGTTCTTCGCGCTCGTTTTCCTCCTGCCCCTCGGCACCCATGCCGCCTGGTGGCAATGGCAATCCCGCGCGCCCGACTGGGCCCGTGCAGACTGGTCGAGCGCCGCGCTTCTGCCTGCTCCCGCCATCGCGCCCGAGGCGAGCGTCCACGTCTTCGCCGCTCGTGTCGGCCGTTGGCGCGGTGTCTTCGCCCATCATTCCTGGGTGGTGGTGAAGGAGAAGGACGCCGCGGCCTATACCCGCTTCGACGTCGTCGGCTGGGGCAATCCGGTGCGGGTCAACGTCCGCGTCGCCGATGGCCGCTGGTACGGCAACGTCCCGGAGCTGGTCGGTGAGATCAAAGGGCAGGCAGCCGAGGCGCTGATCCCGCGCATCCGCGATGCCGTGAAGAGCTATGGCTACAGCGACTACGGCTCCTACGCGGCCTGGCCGGGACCGAACTCGAACAGTTTCGTCCAACACGTCCTCGCCGAGGTGCCGGAACTCGGCCGCGCTTTGCCGCCGACCGCGATCGGCAAGGACTGGCGCGAGGGCGGGCTCTATGCCGGCCTTACGCCGAGCCGCACCGGCTTGCAGGCCTCGCTATACGGGCTTGCCGGCGTGACCTTCGGCTGGGTCGAGGGCGTCGAGATCAACCTGCTCGGCCTCGTCGCCGGCTTCGACCTGCAACGACCGGCGCTGAAGCTGCCGGGCTGGGGGCGGGTGGGGATTTGACGTCATGCTCGGGCTTGACCCGAGCATCTCAGGCCGGAGGAAGCTCCTATGGCGCCTTCTCGTCACGAGATTCTCGGGTCTGCGCTGCGCTTCGCCCGAGAATGACGCCCTATCAATTCCGCAGCACCAGACAGGCCCCACCCGCCTGCCGCAGACGATTGCAGGCCAATGTCGCCTCGCGCAGGCTCTGCGCCGGTAGCCTGACGCGGTAGAAGCGCCCCCTGCCCCGCCCCGGCACGGCCGAGCCGAGGATCATGGTCGGCTTGCCCGCCAGCAGCGAAGCGAAACGCGCCGCGACGCGCTGATAGGAGGCGATGGCGCGCGCCTTCGAGGTGTTGCCGGCGAGCTGCACGCCGAACGGTCCATAGGCGCCCTCGACCAGCACGGCCGGCGTCACGATGCGGATCGAAGCGACCGTAGCGAGGCAGTCAGTCTCCTCCCGCGTCGCCGGCGGCGGAAATTCGCCTGCACCAAGCCGCCATTCCTCGACGGGGCGGCCGGTGATGAAGCGGACATAGGCTTGCGTCTCATAGGGCAGCATGCCGCCGCGCTCGACCCAGCGCGCGACGCGGTTCGGCCCGCCATTATAGGCGGCAGCGGCGAGGCCGAGATTGCCGAACTGGTTCTTCAACGCCGCGAGAAAGGCGGCGGAATGCGGGATCGCCGCCTCTGGATCGAACGGATCGGCAAGGCCGCGCTCATTCGCCGTGCCCGGCATGAACTGGGCGATGCCCTGCGCCCCGGCCGGGCTGACGACGTTCGGCCGGAAGCTGCTCTCGCGCCAGATCAGGCGGGTGAAGAAGGCGACCGGCAGGTCGTGCGTCTTCGCGGCGCCCTCGATCAGGCGGCAGATGGTCTGGGCCACGCTCTCGGTCTGCGGCTCGGCCAAGGCCGGGCCGCCGAGCAGCGTGGCGGCGAGCGCCGCGACGATGAGGCGGCGCCGCCTTGCACTCACGCCGCGTCGAGCGCCTGGGCGAGATCCGAGATCAGGTCCTCGATGTTCTCGATGCCGACCGAGATGCGGATCAGCGCGTCGGTGAGGCCGATCTCCTCGCGCAGTTCCCGGGCGACGCCGGAATGGGTCATCGCAGCGGGATGCGAGACCAGCGTCTCGGTGCCACCGAGGCTGACCGCGAGCTTCATGATCTGGAGGTTGTCGAGCACGGCGAAGGCTTCCTTCTCGCCGCCCTTGACGTCGAAGGCGAAGGTCGAGCCGGGCTCGACGCATTGCCGGTCGAACACGGCCTTGCGCGGATCACCCTCGGCGAGATCGCCGAGATAGTGGACCTTGGCGATCTTCGGGTGCTTGCGCAGATAGTCGGCAACCTTGCGGCCGTTCTCATTGGCGCGGTGCATGCGGATGTCGAGCGTCTCGAGCGAGCGCATCAGCATCCAGCAGGAATTCGGATCGAGCTGCGTGCCGAGCGAGCCGCGCCAGCTCTTCACCTGCCGCACCAGCGCCTTCGAGCCGCTGATCGAGCCGCCGACGAGATCGCTGTGGCCGCCGACATATTTGGTCAGCGACAGCAAGGTGAGATCGGCGCCGTGCTTCAGCGGCTTCTGGAAGATCGGCCCGAGCATGGTGTTGTCGACCACGACCGGCGGGCGATGGCCCTGGCTCTTCTCCAGCTCGTCGGCGATGGCCTTGCAGGCCGAAAGATCGACGAGACCGTTGGTCGGGTTGGCCGGCGTCTCGACCAGGATCATCGCGACGCGACCCTTGGCGGCGGCATCCTGCGCCACCTTGCGCATCTGCGCGACGTCGACGCCATCGGTGAAGCCGAAGGGCGTGACGCCGAAGGCGCCCATCTGGTTCTTCAGCAGCGTCTCGGTGCCGCCATAAAGCGGGCGGCTGTGGATGACGGTGTCACCGGGTCGCAGGAAAGCGAAGCAGGTCGTCGCGATCGCCGCCATGCCGCTGGCGAAGACGGCGCAGGCTTCCGCCTCGTCCCAGATCGCCAGGCGGTCCTCGAGGATCTCCATATTGGGATGGTTGAAGCGCGAATAGACCAGGCCCGACTTCTCGCCCGGCTTGAGCTGGCGGCGGCCGGAGGTCAGGTCGAAGAAGTCCTTGCCCTGCTGGGCGTTCTCGAAGACGAAGGTCGAGGTCAGGAAGACCGGCGGCTTGAGCGCGCCTTCCGACATGGCCGGCGAATAGCCATAGCCCATCATCAGCGTCTCGGGATGGAGCCGGCGATTGGCGATCCGGTCCTTGTGGTAGTTGTCGTCGCTCATGACTGCCTCCTCGCCGACCGGTGCGGTCCCGCGACGCGAGCCTAAGACGATCCTAAGGCCATTGCATGAACGATCATCCGTGCTCTAGAGCAAGATTTTGCAGCTTCCTGCTCGCCTGAGCGCCCGGAGGAGCAGATCATGCTCGATACGATCGACCGCCGCATGCTCACCTTGCTGCAGGAGGATGGCCGCATCACCAATCAGGACCTGTCGGAGAAGATCGGCCTGTCGCCGACGCCGTGCCTGCGCCGGCTGAAGCGGCTGGAGGAGACCGGCGTCATCAAGGGCTATTCGGCGATCGTCGATCCCAAGGCCTATGGCCTGCCCTTCAGCGTCTTCGTCTCGGTCCGGCTCAGCCAGCAGAACACGGAGCAGATCGCCGAATTCGAGAAGGCGGTCGAAAACTGGCCCGAAGTGGCCGAGTGCTATCTGATGACCGGCAGCCAGGATTATCTGCTGCGGGTCCTGACCGACGGCATCGAGGGCTATGAGCGCTTCCTGAAGCAGAAGATGACGCGATTGAAGTGCGTCCAGTCGGTCGAATCCAATTTCGCGCTGGCGACGATCAAGAAGCGGGTCGGCCTGCCGCCGCTCTAAAAGCACTTGCGAGACAAGAAGGTTGCAACGTCGTGGACATCAGAATCGAAACCTCGCGCCTCGCCCTTCGACCGTGGAGCGAGGCCGACATCGACCAGATCACACTGGGCCTGAACGATATCGAGGTCGCGAAATGGTTGGCCTTCGTCCCTCACCCATATACGGCCTCGCACGCTAGGGATTGGGTCAGGCGATGCCAGCAGATTGCGAGCGCTGGCACCGAGCCGACTGCCTATGAATTTGCGATCGAACTCAGATCCGAGCGACGCGTGATCGGCGGTATCAGTCTCAACAAGGTCGACAGGGCGGCCGGGACCGGGGGCGGCGGGATCTGGATCGCCAACGGTTTTCAGGGCCGCGGCTATGGGCGCGAAGCCTTCAGGGCGAAAATCCAATTTGCCTTCCGTGATCTCGGCCTGACGAAGCTGGTCAACGGCTATTTCGACGGGAATGAGAACTCCTGGGCGATGCAACGCAAACTGGGCTATCGCCGCGTCGGTGCAGTTCCCAGCCGCTGCATGGCCGATGGCAGGCAGACCACCGAGCATGTGACGACGTTGCTGCGCAGCGCGTGGGACGAGCGCGAGGGCTGAACCTCCAACCGCGCAAGGATCGATCCAGATCACATGCCGGCGCGGCAAGGCTGCCATGTGGTCAAGAGCGGTGGCTGGCTCCCGCTCTCCCCCTAAGCTCCCCCGGCAAGGCCCGTCGCCAAAGACGGGCTGCACGGAGGAACACCATGAGCAGAGCAGATCGCGCTTACAGCGCAGTGTCGCTGTTTGCCATTGCCACCCTCACGATCGCCGGTAGCCTGCCAGCCAAGGCCCAGATGTCGAGCGCGGTGAAGCGTTCCGAGCAGACGGTCGCCGGGCTGCAGGGGCCGGCAGAGCTGATCCTCGACCAATGGGGCGTCGCCCATATCTACGCCGCTTCGTCTCGGGACGCGCTCTTTCTGCAAGGCTATAATGCGGCGCGCGACCGACTCTGGCAGATCGATCTCTGGCGCAAGCGCGGCCTCGGGCTGTTGGCCAAGGATTTCGGCCCGTCCTATGTCGCGCAGGATCGCGCCGCCCGGCTCTTCCTCTATCGTGGCGAGATGGACAAGGAATGGGCCGCCTATGGCCCCGACGCCAAGGCCTATACCGACGCCTTCGTCGCCGGCATCAATGCCCGCGTCGACGAGGTGCGCGCCGGCAAGCAGCCATTGCCGCTCGATTTCCGTGTCTCCGGCACCTTGCCGGATCGCTGGAGCGCCGAGGACGTGGTGCGCATCCGCAGCCATGGCCTGACCCGCAACGTCATGTCCGAGGTGGTGCGCGCCCGCGTCGCCTGCACCGCCGGCCTCGATGCCGACCGCTTCCGGCGCGTATTGGAGCCGAGCGTGAAGACCAAGGTTCCGGAGGGGCTCGATCCCTGCGCGATCAAGCCTGATATCCTCGACGACTACAACCTCGCGACGCGCGACGTCACCTTCGCCGCTCCCGGCGAAAAGCGCGCCGCGCTCGACCGCGACGCCATCTTCGCCGCCGCCGGCGACAGCATCTCGACCATCGGCTCCAACAACTGGACGATCGCAGCGAACCGCACCGCGACCGGCCGGCCGATCCTCGCCAACGACCCGCACCGCGCCCATGGCGTGCCGTCACTGCGCTATGTCGTGCACCTCAATGCGCCGGGCCTGTCGGTGATCGGCGGCGGCGAGCCTGCCCTGCCCGGCATCTCGATCGGCCATAATGGCGAGATCGCCTTCGGCCTGACGATCTTCGCGATCGATCAGGAGGATCTCTACGTCTACGAGACCAACCCGGCCAATCCGAACCAGTATCGCTATGGCAGCGGCTGGGAGGAGATGAAAACAGTCAGCGAGACGATCGAGGTCAAGGGCGAGGCGCCGCGTCAGGTCGACCTCAAATTCACCCGCCACGGCCCGATCATGAAGGCCGAGCCCGACGAGAAGCGCGCCTTCGCCATCCGCACGGTCTGGTTCGAGCCGGGAACCTCGGCTTATTTCAACTCGGCCGAGTACATGACGGCGAAGGACTGGGCCGGCTTCAAGAAGGCGATGGCCGAATGGGGCGCGCCGTCCGAGAACCAGGTCTATGCGGACAACAAGGGCAATATCGGCTGGATCGTCGGCGGGCGCGCGCCGCAGCGGCCGAACCATGACGGCCTCATGCCGGTGCCGGGCGACGGCCGCTATGAATGGACCGGCTTCCTCAAGGCTGGCGAATTGCCCGAGGTCTACAATCCGACCGAGGGCTTCTTCGCCACTGCCAATGAGATGAATATCCCGAAGGACCATCCGCTGCTGGCCAAGCGCATCGGCTTCGAATGGTCCGATCCTTCGCGGATCAACCGGATCAAGGCCGTGCTCGGCACCAGGAACAAGGTGACGCTTGCCGACGCGATGGCGCTGCAGAACGACGACAGCTCGGATAATGGCCGCAAGCTCGCCGCCCTGTTGGCGCCGCTATCGTCGGACGATCCGGTCACGGCCGAAGGCCTCAAGCTGATCAAGAGCTGGAACCACGAAGCCGCCGTCGACAGCGCCGCCGCCGCACTCTCCGAGGTCTGGATGAGCAAGCATCTCGGCCGCGCTCTGACAGCCAAGGCCGTACCCGAGAAAGCGCGCAGCGTCATCGGCCCGCTCGATGTCGCAGCGGTCGTCGCCTATCTCGAAGCGCCCGACAGCGCCCTCGGCGCTGATCCGAAGGCGGCCCGCAATGCCCTGCTGCTGGAAACGCTGAAAGCTGCGATGGAGGAGCTGCGGCAAACGCTCGGCCCGGACACGGCAAGCTGGAACTGGGGCAAGATCCACCATGCTCAGTTCGACCACGCTCTGTCGCCGCTCGCCGGCGGGCCGGACCGGGCGCAGCTCAATGTCGGCCGGCTCGCCATGGGCGGCTCGGCCTTCAGCCCGCGCGCGGCCTCCTACCGAATCTCCGATTTCAGAGTCACGGCGGGCGCCTCGTTCCGCATGGTGCTTGATGTCGGCAACTGGGATGAAAGCCGCTTCATCAACACGCCGGGCCAGTCGGGCGATGCCTACAGCCCGCATTATCGCGATCTCGCGCCGCTCTGGGCCGCCGGCGACTATGCACCGCTGCTCTATTCGCGCGAGGCGATCGAGAAGGCGGCGCGCTCGGTCATCGCGCTCAAGCCTGCCGGCTGAAGCGGAAAGGACCGGGAACGGAGGCTTCGGCCTCCGTTCTCAGCCCCGCGCCCGGTCGATGGCGCGCCGGACCACCTGCGTGACCTCGCTGTTCGACAGGAAGAGGTCGTGGCGCAGCAGGCTCCAGCCGCGCCCGGCCGTATCGGCGACACGCACGCCGAGCTGCTCCAGGCGCTCGCGGTCGGCAGCGCCGGCGCGGGCGACGCCGCCGGCGATGCGCGAGGAGACGGCCAGCGCCTTGTCGCCGGGATCGATGATCACGGTCATCCGCCCGGCGATAGAGCCGAGCCGCGGCACGGTCTGCTCGAAGGCGTCGATGTCGACATCGGGCGAGGCCAGCACGACGGCGCCGATCCGGTCGGAAAGCCCATCGAAATCGCGCAATTCGCGCAGGCCTTCCAGCGTCAGGAAGCTGCCCATCGAATGCGCGACGATATTGATCCGGCCGATCGTCGGGTTGGCGACCAGCGCCTTCAGGGTCTGGACGAAGCCGTCGCGCGACCAGAGCGCGCTCTCGCGGTCATAGGCATAGGCGAGCAACCCGCCGCCTGACGGCCAGGTGAATAGCGCCGTGCGCCCCTCGAAGGTGAGCGCATGCGAGAGCTGGCCGGCGCTGCGCGCGGCCGATTCGAAGGTCTCGTTGAAGCCGTGGACATAGAGCAGCACGTCGCGGCCGGTCGCAGCGTCCGAGAAGGCGCGAGCAGCGTCGCTGGCGCTGCGCCGGGTCACGCCGAGCACGGCCCAATCGCCGCTGACGACGGAACTCACCTGGGCGGCGACGCCGCGTCCCGGCGCTGACAGCCTGACCTCGGCGAAGGTCAGCCCACTGCCGCGATCGGAGCCGAAATAGGGCGAGCGATCGCCGGTCGGCTTGCGCGTCGTCGCGACGAGGAGCTGCGGCTCCTTGCCGAAGCTGGACGAATCGGCCGGCCCGATGAAGGGCGAAACCGAGGCTTCGCTTTGGGCGCAGCCGGCCAGCCCCAGCCCGAGCAGGCCAACGAAGGAGCGGCGTGAAACGGCGTATCGCGAAGGCGAGGTCACTGGCGAGGTCCGGATATGGGGGTGCGCGGACCTTCTGGCCGCGAACCCTTAAGGCCAGATCAACGCGGCCAGAATTGGGCAGCTATTTGTCGCGCGCGGCGAAGTCCGGCGACTCGGTGCGACCGACGCCGAGCGTACTGCCATCGAGTCCGTCTGCGCTGAGCCGCTTCCCGATCATCTGGACGACGCGTGGAGTCGTCGCGAACTTGCCATGATTATAATCGTCGCCGCTGCGGTCCTTCGACAGGTCGATGATCCTTGCGCCAGCGCGGCTGAGATCGGCGACGACGTCGGTATCCTTTTCCGAGATGGCCCCGAGCCTGGCCTTGTCCCCGGCGAACTGGCGCGAGAAATCGAGCGCGCGATCATCCGAGGAAACGAAGACGGTGACCGGCCGCTTGATCGCGGCAAGCTGGGTCTTGAACACGTCGATGTCGATGTCGGGCGCCGCCAGCATGACATTGCGCAGCTTGCCGCCGAAGCTACCATCGCCACGGATCGCCGCCTGCCGCAAGGTCTCGACCGTCAGCAGAGTCCCCATCGAATGGGCCAGGATGTCGAAGCGGTTGGCGCCGAGATCGCGCGCGATGACGCGCAGGCCGGTCTCCAGCGCATCACGCGAGAAATCGGCGCTGTCACGGTCGTAGGGATAAGCGAAGAGCTGCGCCCGCGACGGCCAGGTGAACAGCACCGGCACGCCCTTGAAGCCGGAATCGGTCACGATCTGGGCGAAGCGGAAGGCAGCGTCGGCGAAATTGGTGTTGTAGCCGTGGACGAAGACGAGCACCTCGCGATCGGCCTGCGGCCGCTGAGCGACCGCCGCCTTCACCTCTTTCAGCATCTCCGGCTCGGAGAGGAGCTTGACGCCACCGACAGTGAAATGGCTGGCGGGATCGCCCGCGCTCCCGACGCTACCGGGGAGCTCGAGCTGGCCGACCTGGTGATTGCGCGGCACATTGATGTCGAGCCGCGCAAAGGCGACTGCCGGACTGCGCTCGCCGCTGAAATATTCCGGCTGTCTGGTCGAGGCGCGCGAGGTCGCGACGAAGATGCTGACGGTTCCGGCGGTGTCTTCTGGCTTGGCCGCGGACACGACCAGCTGGCGCGGCGGGCCGCCGCAGGCGGCGAGCACGAATGACAACAGCGAGACCAGAACCAAGGACCGCAAGCCAGGCACGCGACACGCTCTCCACACCCCGCGCGACTCGTCCCACCGTCCTCGCTTGTTAGCAAGAGCCTTGATGGAGCGCTCGCAGCAAAAAAGCGTTGCTTCCGCTGCGCCCGCTCTCTTGCTACCAGCGAGCATGGTCGACCTCACAGCGCTCGGCGATGCGATTCTCAAAGGCGAGCGCGCGGCGCTGGCGCGGGCGATCACGCTCGCGGAAAGCCGGCGGGCCGACCATCGCGAACAGGCGCAGGCCCTGCTCTCCCGCCTCCTCCCACACACCGGCAAGGCGATCCGCGTCGGTATCACCGGCGTGCCCGGCGTCGGCAAATCGACGACGATCGACGCGCTCGGCAGCTATCTGACGGGCCAGGGCCGCAAGGTCGCGGTTCTCGCGGTCGACCCGTCCTCGACGCGCAGCGGCGGCTCGATCCTCGGCGACAAGACCCGCATGGCGCAGCTCGCGATCGATCCAAAGGCCTATATCCGCCCCTCCCCCTCCTCCGGCACGCTGGGCGGCGTCGCGGCCAAGACGCGCGAGACCATGCTGCTCTGCGAAGCCGCCGGCTTCGACGTCATCCTGGTCGAGACGGTCGGCGTCGGCCAGTCGGAGACGGCGGTCGCCGATCTCACCGATTTCTTCCTGGTACTGATGCTGCCCAATGCCGGCGACGAATTGCAGGGCATCAAGAAGGGCATCATCGAGCTCGCCGACATGCTCGCGGTCAACAAGGCCGACGGCGAGGGCGCAAACGCGGCACGCGCCGCCGCCGCGCAATACAAGGCGGCGCTGCACATCCTGGCTCCAACGTCGGCGCTGTGGTCGACGCCGGTGGTGACGATCTCCGGCCTGACCGGGACCGGCCTCGACGCGCTCTGGGCCAAGATCGAGGACCATCGCGCCCGCTTCGAGGCGAAAGGCCTGATCACCGAGAAGCGCCGGCGGCAGGATGTCAAATGGATCTGGGCGATGGTGCAGGACCGGCTGCAGGCCAAGCTCCGGCACGATCCGGCCCTCAAGGCACGCACGCCCAAGCTGGAAGCGGCCGTCGCCGCCGGCGAAATGGCGCCGACCGCCGCCGCCGACGAGATCGCCCGGGCGCTCGGCTTGTAGGCTCAGGCGCGCCAGGCCTCGGCACGCCTCTTGAACCCAAGCGGCCATGATGGAGGCTCCGATGACGCTTTCGCGCCGCGACTGGCTGCGCACGGCCCTTTTCGGCACGGTCGCGGCCTCCACTGGTCCCGTCCTGGCACAGGCGCCGCGCCCTAGCACGCCCGCTCCGCTCGGCACATTCGGGCTCGAGGGGGCGCAGTTCGGCCTGCGTCCTGGCTCCTCCGAGGACCAGTCACGCGCTCTCCAGTCCGCTCTGGTGGAAGCGGTCAAGCGCGATGCGCCGCTGATCGTCGCGCCCGGCCGCTACCGCATCGGCAATGTCGTGCTGCCGGAGAATGCCCGCCTGATCGGCGTGCCGGGCGCGACGCAGTTCATCGCGGCGCAGGCCGGTCCACTGCTGGTGGCGCGACGGATCAAGCGTGCAGCCATCTCCGGCATCGTGCTTGACGGGCTCGACATCAAGGCAGGCCAGCGGGCCGGCCTGCTCAATACCGAGGAGGTGCTCGACTTCGCGCTGTCGGACTGCGAATTCGCCAATGCCGGCTCGGTCGGGCTGACGCTCAATCGGACCGCGGGGCGCATCGAGCGCAACCGCTTCCGCTCGATGCGGGATTCGGCGCTGTTCTCGCTCGATTCGCGCGGGCTTTCGATCGAGGCCAACACGGTCGAGGATTGCGGCAACAACGGCATCCAGCTCTGGCGCAGCCAGACGGGAGACGAGCAGAGCCTCGTCAGGGGCAACCGGATCAATCGCATCCGCAATGATGGCGGTGGCGACGGGCCGAACGGCAACGGCATCAGCCTGTTCCGCGCCGGCGGCGTCCTGATCGAAGGCAACAGCCTGCGCGACTGCGCGCTGACCTTCATCCGCAACAATTCCGGCTCGGCCGTGCAGATCCTCGGCAATCAGGGCCGGCGCTGCGGCGAGACCGCGCTCTATTCGGAGTTCGCCTTCGAGGGCGCGATCATCGCTGGCAACCTGGTCGAGGATTGCGCGCAGGGCGCCAACATCACCAATCTCGACCATGGCGGACGGCTCGCGGTCTTCGCCAACAACATCATCCGCAACGCGCAAAAGGGGCTGGCTCCGAAGGGCAAGGAGCTCGTCGGCGGCTCGGGCGTGCATGTTGAGGCGGAAGCGGCGGTGACCGGCAACGTCATCGAGAACGCCAGCGAGGTCGGCATCTCGCTCGGCTGGTCCTGGGCGATGCGCAACCTCGTCGCGACCGGCAATGTCGTCAGGCGCTGCGGGATCGGCATCTCGGTCTCACTCGTCGCAAAGGAGCGCAATGCCCTGATCGCCAACAACCTGATCAGCGAGGCGAAGCTCGGCGCCGTGGTCGGCACCGAATTCGGCAAGGCGGTGACCGGCGATCTGACCAAGGGCGACGACAAGCGCGCCGCCGGCATCCGGGTCGAGGGCAATTCCGTCAGCTGACGTTCAGTCCAGAGGCCAGCACCAGCCCGGCAGATGCTCGGCCTCGCGTGATCGTGCCAGATCGAGCGCCTTCCGCAGCGCCTTCGGGAAAAAGCGCCTGACGAGGTCGGACTTGATGCGCCGCCGCAGGAAATCGGCCCAGAGGAACTCGCTGAACGGCGCCTCGGTCTTGGCGTAGCCGCCTGCCAGCCGCAGCGCCCCCGCCAGCGAACGATAGGGGTCATCGGCGAGGCCGGAGACCTTGCGCGGAATCTCGCTTTGGTCGCGCCGCCGACCCTCGGCATCGAAAGGATGCATCCAGCTGCGATTGTCGAGGACGCTCCAGAACTCGTCCCTGCCGAGCCGCGACAGGTTGGCGACCTCGGTGATCAGCACCTCCTGCTCGCCCTCCAGATGCAGAGCGAGCGCCAGGTGATGATGGTCGATCAGATAGGGGCGCCGCTTGGGACCGATGACGACCGGGACGGCATGGCGGGCGAGGAAATCCGCGCCCTTCTCCTCGCGCTCAGCCCGCCAATGGATGCGCTTCATCTCGACCTCGCGCATGCCGACGGTGATCTGTGTCGGCCGGAGATCGACGATGGCGACCGGATGCAGCCGCGGCTCGACCGAATAGCTCATGACGGCTCCTTCGCGGCCGGCTTCAGCGCCCTCACCGCTTCCTCGACGCTGTGGAAGACGTGCTCGGCGCCGATCTCGGCGACCACGCCGAAATCCTCCAACGCTTGCAGCGCCCGCACCGACTCGGCCCGAGCGATGGCGAAGGTGCCGCCCAGCCGCCGGCAGGCCTCCGCCACGGCGAGCAGGGCTTGCGCCGCCGTATAGTCGATGGCGGGGATGCCGCCGGCATCGAGCACGAGCAGGCTCGGCTTGCGCTCCGCCAGCAGCGTGAGCACGCCGAGGCGGAAGCTCTCGGCATTGGCGAAGAGCAATGGCGCCGGAAAGGCGATCACCAGCACACCCGCGACCTGCTCGCCCTGGCGACCGGGCTCGGGCGGCCACCAGATCGTCGTGCCGGGAATGCGCAATTGCTCGATCGGCTCGCTGCGCGTCGTCATCCAGACGCCGTGCAGGAGCGACAGGCCGATGCCGACGGCGACGCCGGTCTCGACCGGCAGCCAGACGATCGCGATGGCGGTGAGCAGCACGAGCCCGAACTCGGTACGCGACTGGCCGGCGATCTTGCGGATGACTTCGACCCGGACGATGCGCTGCGCCACGAAGAGCAGCACGCCGGCCAGCGCCGCCACCGGCACCTGCGCCAGCAGCGAGCCGCCTGCGACCGCGAGCGCCAGCACGATCAGCGCCGCCGTCGCCGCGGCGAGCTGCGAGCGGCCGCCGCTCTCGGCCACCACCGCCGTCCTTGGCGGACTGGCATTGACGGGGAAGGTGCTGGCCAGCCCGGCGAGCACATTCGCCGCACCGATCCCGATGAAATCACGATCGACCTTCGGCTCGGCGCCATCGGGATCTCGGAAGGAGCGGCTCACCGTCGCTGTCTGCATCATCACCACCAAGGCGATGACGAGCGCGAGCGGAACGAGGCTGCGGATATCGGCCCAGTCGAGCACCGGCGGCGCGAAGCTCGGCCAGCCGGACGGCAAGGCGCCGAGCACCGCAACGCCACGCGCTTCCAATCGGAAAAGCATGACCGCCGCCGTCGCAGCCACGAGCGCCAGCAGTGCCCCGGGCACGCGCGGCGCGAAGCGCTCACAGAGGTTCACAGTCAGCAGCGTCCCAACACCGATCGCCAGCGAGATCGGGTTGACGCCGCCGAGACCATGCCAGAGCACCGCGAGCTGGCCGGCGATGTGATGGCCGCCACCGGGAATGCCGAGCAGGCCGGGCAGCTGCGACACGGCGATATGGACTGCGATGCCGGCGAGGAAACCGGTCAGCACCGGCACGGAGAGGAGATCGGCGATCCAGCCGAGCCGCAGCAGGCCGGCGGTGACGAGCGCGAGCCCGACCAGCAGCGCGAGCAACGTCGCCGAACCCGCCGGAATCGCCCCGCCTGCGGCCAGCGCCGCGAGGCCGCTGACGAAGATCGGCGTGATCGTCGAATCGGCGCCGGCCGTCAGCAGGCGGCTCGCGCCGAACAGGGCAAAGCCGAGCGTCGCTGCGACGAAGGCATAGAAGCCGATCTGCGGCTCGAAGCCACCGAGCCGAGCCGTCGCCATCTGCTCGGGGATGGTGATCGCCGCGAGCGTCAGTCCGGCGAGGAGGTCGCGGCCGAAGCTGCCGGCGCGGCCAACGACAATCGGTTTTTCGGGAGACGCAGAAGCGTGCGACATTGGGCGGGACCGGAAGGCGGGCGACGAACCTCGCGCCGCTCCGTGTTCGCCGTCAAGCGCGCGACCGCAGTGCCTCCGCCGCGCGGACGCGGCCGACCTCGATGCCGTTCCAGTTCTTCATGACGGTCTCGCGGAAGGGCGCAAAGGCGGCCTCGTCGCCGCCCTGCGTCGGCAGGAAGCGCTCGACCAGCGCCGCCATAGCGATCTCGGTGGCGCGGCCGGCGCCGTCATCGCATTTCAGCGCGATGCCATAGCCCAGCTCCGGCAGCGCACCGCAATAGACGCCCTCGGCCCCGGTCTTGATGAAGGCGCGGGCGCCGAAGACCTCCATGAAGCGGGTGTCGAAGCGGCCGGTGCCGGCAACCAGGAACGGGTTGGCGGCGACCGCCTCGCGGATACGCCGCGCCGCCTCGGCGCGCTTCGGACCCAGGCCATTGCCTGTGCCAAAGCGGGCGAAACCCAGCGCCAGCGCCTTCAGCGGCACCGCATAAGTCGGAATCGAGCAGCCATCGGTGCCGGAGAGCTCGGCCTGGTGTGCGGCGCCGGTCACCTCTTCCAGCGCGGCCCGCACCGCCTGCTGCACCTTGTGGCCGGCCTTCACATAGCCGGCCGGATCCTCGTCGATGCCACAGGAGAGGCAGACGAAGCCGGCATGCTTGCCGGAGCAGTTATTGTTGAGAGCTGTCGGCTCGCGGCCGGCCTGGGCGAGCGCTCGCGCCGCCGCCTCGCCCATCGGCCAATGCGCGCCGCATTCCAGGCAGCCGGCGTCGCGGCCGGCCTTCCTGAGCATGCCGAGCGAGGTCTGCGCATGCAGCTCCTCGCCGGAATGCGAGGAGACCGCGAGCGCGATCTCGGCCGGCGTCAGGCCATAGCGATCGGCGGCGCCGCTCTCGAGCAGCGGCAAGGCCTGCAGCGCCTTCACCGCAGAGCGCGGGAAGACCGGACGCTCGACGTCCCCCAGCGAGAGCACCACCGCCCCGTCCGCATCGACGACGATCGCCGCGCCGCGATGGCGCGATTCGACCGTGCTGCCACGGGTGACTTCGGCGAGAACGGGATTATCCATCTGGCATCTCCGGCGGAACGGCCAACGCCTTGTCGCGTTTGTCTCTCGACCTGTCAAAGCCCATGGCGCACAGTGCGGCATGGGGCAGGTCAGCGCCTTCGCCCAACCGTAAACGTGAGCAGACGCCTTGCCCCAGCGAGGCGCGGCCCAGGATCAGATGACCGACAGCAGCACGGCCCCCGACTACGAAGTCGAATACAACAACCGCGCCCGCGTTCCCGAGCACCCCGGCATCATCGCCGGCTGGGCCCGCGATGCCGCCGCTTATCGCGAGGTCGCGGTCAGCGAGCTCGGGGTCCGCTATGGCGAGGGCCCACGCCAGAGTTACGACCTTTTCAAGCCGGAAGCGGTGAAGAGCCAGGCTATCGTGCTCTTCATCCATGGCGGCTACTGGCAGGCGCTCGATCCGAGCTTCTTCTCGCATATGGCGCGCGGGCTGAACCTGCGCGGCGTCCCGGTCGCGGTCGCAGGCTATGACCTCTGCCCGCAGGTCGAGGTCGGGCACATCGTCTGGGAGTTGCAGCAGGCCTCGGCGGCGATCTGGCGGCGCTACAACCTGCCGGTGGTCGCAGCCGGGCACTCGGCCGGCGGCCAGCTCTCCGCCTGTCTGCTGGCGACGGACTGGAGCAATGTCGACGCCATGCTGCCGGATCACGTCGTCCCGGCCGCCTATGGCATCTCCGGCCTCTACAATCTGAAGCCGCTGACCGAGACCAGCATCAACAAGGCGCTCGGTTTGACGATGGAGGGCGCCGAGCGCGAAAGCCCGCTGTTCTGGCCGGCGCCGTCCGGGCTGGTGATGGATGCCGTCGTCGGCGGAGCCGAGAGCGCCGAATATCTCAAGCAGAGCCGTAGGCTGACCGATGTCTGGGGCCTGGAGGGCGTACGCACGCGCTATGAGGAGATCGACGGCGCCAACCATTTCACGGTGATCGCCGGCCTCGCCGACCCGCAGAACGCGATGACGCGGCGTATCGCCGAACTCGCAGGCGCTTGACCCGCCCGCAGCAGGCTCTATCCAGAGGCGACAGGATTCCGGAGCGCGCGATGCAGACCTTCTTCGTCGAGATCAAATGCAAGCTCGGCAAGACCTATGAGGTCGCCAGCGAACTCGCCGACCGCGAGATCGCCTCGGAAATCTATTCGACCGCCGGCAATTACGACATCCTGGCCAAGTTCCATGTCGCCGCCGATGTCGACATCGGCCATTTCGTCGCCCAGAAGGTGCAGTCGATCCCCGAGATCGCCGACACCCACACGATCATCACCTTCAAGGCGTTCTGAGCACCAAAGCTGTATCCGATTGGCTCTATCTGATCGGCATGGTGAGGCCGTCCTCCGGCAACATCGCAACGAGCAGATCGGCAAAGCGGCGTGCTGCGGGCGCGACCGAGCCGGCGGACGGAAACAGCAGCATTGTCCGGTAGGCGATGGCCGGCGCAAAGCGGCGCGCCACCAGCCCCTGCATGCCGCCGAATGTCAGCGGAAACGGGTTCAGCAAGGCCAGACCCACGCGCTGCCGGACCATCTCGGCGACGAAGACGGCCGCCGTGCCCTCCCCGACCAGTCGTAGAGCCACGCCGGCGTCGGCGAAGGCCTGCTCCACCTTGATGCGCTCAGGAAAGCGCCGTGCGAGGGCGATGATCGGCTCTTCGGCGAGGTCCTGAGGCCCGAGGACATCGCGGTCCGCAAGCGGGTGATCTTCCGGCATCAGCACATGAGCGACGGCCTCCCGGATAGCCTTGCCGTGGATGCCGATATGAGATGCGGACATGTCCACGAGCCCGAGATCGACGGCGCGGTCGGCGACCTGCGTGATCACGGTCGAGCTGGTGTCGATCTCGACATTCGCGACGACATCGGGCTCCTGCCGGCGGAACTCCGCCAGCACCGACGGCAGGACGAACTGGGCCAGGGTCGGCGGCGTCGCTATGCGCAGCACGCTCGCCTGAACCGATTGTCCGGGCCAACGGTTCAGCCGTTCGAGCGCCGCGAAGATCGGCTGCGCCTCCGCGTCCAGCGCAAAGGCATCCGCAGTGGGCACGAGCCTGCCGCCCTCGCGCGCGAACAGCGGGCGGCCGACATGCGCCTCGAGCGCCGCGAGCGCACGCGATACGGCCGGCTGCGAAATGCCGAGCATCTGGGCTGCTGCCACCGTCTTGCGGGTCGCGATCATAGCTTGCAGCACTTCGAGCTCTCGCAGGCTCGGAGGCCGCCGGTCGGCGTTCGCCGTGGTCACCATGATCGCGTCCGCCCCTATCCGCGCTTCGCATCCGCTTATGCAACGAGATTATATCAAAGCGCCCGCTGTATAATTTACAGGTATATGATTTCGTTCTACAAGCCCGGACGGGCGAGGTCAGGGGCAGACCGGCCAATCCGGCGACTCGCCACGCGCGGCTCAGTTGTGAAAGATGGCGCCATGAAGCCATCGGGAGGTTCGGAATGAAAACGTTCAGCACCAATGGGCTGAAAGCTCTCAAGCTCGCCATTCTGGCAGCTCCGGTCATGACCATCGCCGGGCTGGCATCGGCCCAGGAGCTCAAGATCGGCCTGTCGGCCGAGCTCAGCGCGATGGATCCGCACTATCACAACGTCTCGCCCAACAACATGCTGGCGCGGCACATCTACGAGCCGCTGGTCGGCCAGGACGAGAAGCAGGCGCTGAAGCCGCTGCTAGCCGAGAGCTGGAAGGCGATCGACGACACGACTTGGGAGTTCAAGCTGCGCCAGGGCGTCAAGTTCCATGACGGCACGCCGTTCACGGCGGACGACGTGATCGCCACCATGCAGCGCGCCCCGAACGTGCCGAAGAGCCCGTCGAGCTTCTCGGCCTATGTCCGCGGCAAGGAGTTCACCAAGGTCGACGACTTCACCGTGCGCGTGAAGACCGCGACACCGGCGCCGCTGGTGCCGACCGATCTCTCGACCTTCGGCATCATCCCGGCCAAGTGCAAGGACACCACCACCGAGGACTTCAACCTCGGCAAGTGCACCACCGGTGGCACCGGCGCCTACAAGCAGGCCGAATACGTCGCCGGCGACCGCGTCGTGCTGACCCCGAACGAGAACTACTGGGGTGGCAAGGAGCCGTGGTCGAAGGTCACCTTCCGGATGATCACCTCGGCCCCGACCCGCGTCGCAGCGCTGCTCGCCGGCGATCTCGACGTGATCGAGAACGTGCCGACCTCGGACGTCGCCCGCCTCAAGGGCGATGCCAAGCTCAGCGTCGCCAGCACGGTCTCGAACCGGGTGATCTACTTCCACATGGATCACTTCCGCGAGGTCTCGCCCTTCATCAAGGGCAAGGACGGTTCGGAGATCAAGAACCCGCTGCGCAACCTCAAGGTCCGCCAGGCGCTGTCGATGGCGATCAACCGCCCGGGCATCGTCGATCGTATCATGGAGAAGGAGGCGATCCCCGCCGGCCAGCTCCTGCCCGACGGCTTCTTTGGCACATCCAAGAAGCTGAAGCCGGTCGCCTATGACCTGAACGGCGCCAAGAAGCTCCTCGCCGAGGCCGGCTATCCGAACGGCTTCAAGATGAAGCTCCACGGGCCGACCAACCGCTACCTCAACGATACCAAGATCATCGAGGCGGTCGCGCAGATGTTCTCGCGCCTCGGCATCGAGACCGAGGTCGAGACCCTGCCGTCGGCGAACTTCTTCACCCGCGCCTCGCAGGGCGGCCAAGGCAATGTGCCGGAGTTCTCCTTCATCCTGGTCGGCTGGGGCGCCGGTACCGGCGAATCCTCGGACTCGCTGAAGGCGCTGCTCGCTACCTTCGATCCGCAGAAGGGCATGGGCGCGACCAATCGCGGCCGCTACTCCAACGCGGCGTTCGATACCAAGCTGGTCGAGGCGCTGAGCACCGTCGACGACGCCAAGCGCGACGCCGCTCTGGCCGAGGCGATGGACATCGGCATGAATGATGTCGGCCTGATCCCGACCCACTTCCAGCTCAACACCTGGGCTTCGCGCAAAGGCGTCAAGGTCCAGGCCCGCACCGACGAGTACACGCTCGCGACCGGCATCCGTAAGGACTGACCGGCTCCGTCGATCCCGGTCAGGGCCGGCTTGAAGCCGGGCCCTGACCGCGCGACACTCTTTTCTTGTTGAAATGCGAAAGCGCCATCCCGCCGGCTGAGCCGGGCGGGATGGCGTTCCGCACTCCGATCCGGAAGGCACCGGACCATGCTGGCATTCGTCCTGCGCCGCCTGGCGCAAGCCCTCTTCGTCATCGCGGCGATGCTCGTGATCGTCTTCTTCGGCGTCAATGTCGTCGGCGATCCCATCTACATGCTGATCTCGCCGGAGATGGACCAGCAGCAGATCGCCGAGACGGCGCGCGCGCTCGGGCTCGACCGGCCGATCTGGGAACAATTCCTGGTCTTCCTGAAGAACGCCGCCCAGGGCGACCTCGGCCGCTCCTTCGTCCATGGCGAGTCCGCGATCAAGCTGATCCTGCACCGCATGCCTGCGACGCTGGAGCTCGCCTTCGTCGCACTGGTGCTGGCGATCGTGATCGGCCTGCCGCTCGGCCTCTTTGCCGGCCTCAAGCCGGAAAGCCGGCTGTCGCGCTTCATCATGGCGGTCTCGATCCTCGGCTTCTCGCTGCCGACCTTCTGGGTCGGCCTGATGCTGATCCTGACCTTCGCGGTCAGCCTCGGCTGGCTACCGGCGACGGGGCGCGGACCGACCGTCTCGATCCTCGGCTTCGAGACGTCGCTGCTCTCACTCCAGGGCTGGAAGCACGTCGCCCTGCCCGCCTTCAATCTGGCGCTGCTCAAGATCTCGCTGGTGATCCGCCTGGCGCGGGCCGGCGCGCGCGAAGCGGCGCTGATGGACTACGTCAAGTTCGCGCGAGCCAAGGGCCTGTCGCAGAGCCGGATCATCGGCGTCCACATCCTCAAGAACATCATGATCCCGATCGTGACCGTGCTCGGGCTGGAGTTCGGCTCGCTCGTCGCCTTCTCGGTGGTGACCGAGACGATCTTCGCCTGGCCGGGTATGGGCCGCCTCCTGCTGGAGGCGATCACAAGGCTCGATCGGCCGGTGATCGTGGCTTACGTCATGGTCGTCGTCGTGCTGTTCGTCACCATCAACCTCCTGGTCGACCTGGTCTATTCGGCCCTCGACCCACGCGTGCGCCTGACGGAGGCGACATCATGAGCGAAGCCGCCCTGCCCTCCACCACTGCCGCCCCGCCGGCCGCTCCCGCCAAGGAGGAAACGCCGTTCCGGCGCTTCGTCCGCTCCTTCATCGAGGATCGGCTGGCCCTGTTCGGGCTCGCCCTCTTCATCCTGATCGTGCTGCTCGCCATCGCCGCGCCGCTGATCGCGCCGCAGAATCCTTACGACCTCGCCAGTGTCGACGTGATGGATTCGCGCCAGCCGCCAGGCTCCGCCGCCGGCGAGGGCTTCACCATGTGGCTCGGTTCGGACGGAGTCGGCCGCGACCTGCTTTCGGGCATCCTCTACGGCCTGCGCATCTCGCTGATGGTCGGCGCCTTCTCCGGCATCCTGGCGGCGACGATCGGCGCCGCTGTCGGCCTGATCGCGGCCTATGCCGGCGGGCGCACCGAGAACGCGATCATGCGCCTGGTCGACCTGCAGCTCTCGCTGCCTTCGGTGCTGGTCGCGCTGATCCTGGTGGCGGGCCTCGGCAAGGGCGTCGACAAGATCATCATCGCGCTGGTGATGGTGCAATGGGCCTATTACGCCCGTACCGTGCGCGGCTCTGCGCTGGTTGAGCGACGCAAGGAATATGTCGAGGCGGCGCAGTCGCTGGGCTTGTCCCATGCCCGCACCGTCTTCCGCCACATCCTGCCGAACTGCCTCGCGCCAGTGATCGTCATCGTCACCGTGCAGACCGCGCATGCGATCTCGCTGGAGGCGACTCTCTCCTTCCTCGGCGTCGGCCTGCCGCAGACCGAGCCCTCGCTCGGCGTGCTGATCGCCAACGGCTTCCAGTACATGCTTTCGGGCAGCTACTGGATCTCGGTCTTCCCCGGCTTTGCGCTGCTGATGACGATCGTCTCGATCAACCTGGTCGGCGACCGCCTGCGCGACGTGCTCAATCCGCGGCTGGAGAAGTGACGATGATCGCTGTTCCAGTTCTCGCCGGAACCGCGCCAGTAAGCCCTCTCCCCTTGTGGGGGAGGGTTTGGGAGGGGGGTATGCCACACGCCAAGGTCAGACCAGCCCAGCGCCGTCGCGCAAAGCAACTGCGCAAGGAGATGACCGGGCCTGAAAAGAAGCTTTGGCACGAACTCAAGGCCCATCGCGCCGGTACGCATTTCCGCAAGCAGGTTCCGATTGGGCCCTATATCGCTGACTTTGCCTGTCATAGCGCGAAGCTGATCATCGAAATCGATGGCGACCAGCATAGCCTCGGACGGCGGCAGGTCTCCGACCTCCGTCGGGATGCATGGTTCGCCGAGCAGGGATACCGGACGCTACGCTTCAGCAACTGGCAGGTGATGAACGAGTTCGAAAGCGTCGTACTGACCATTGCAGCTGCCGCCCAGAGTCTGCTCGAAACAGCCGAGCCCTGCATACCCCCCTCCCAACCCTCCCCCACAAGGGGGGAGGGCTCCCGCGCCCTTTCCGACAAAAGCGCAAGCGATGGCGAGGAGAGCAAACCATGAGCCCCGTCCTCGAAGTCACCAACCTCAAGACCCATTTCTTCACCCGCGCCGGCACGGTGAAGTCGGTCGACGGCGTCTCCTTCCATGTCGAGCGCGGCGAAGTGCTCGGCCTCGTCGGCGAGTCCGGCTCGGGCAAGTCGGTCACCGGCTTCTCGGTGATGGGATTGATCGATCCGCCCGGGAAGATCGTCGAGGGCTCGATCAAGCTCAACGGCAAGGATCTGGTCGGGCTCGACGAGGAGGGTTTCCGCAAGGTCCGCGGCCGCGAGGTCGCGATGATCTTCCAGGACCCGATGATGACGCTGAACCCGGTCCTGCGTGTCGACACGCAGATGATCGAGGCCGTCACCGCCCATGACAAGGTCTCGCACAAGGCGGCCCGAGACCGCGCCCGCGACGCCCTCGCCAAGGTCGGCATCCCCTCGCCCGAGGAGCGGCTCAACGCCTATCCGCACCAGTTCTCCGGCGGCATGCGCCAGCGCGTCGCGATCGCGATCGCCCTGCTGCATCGCCCGCCTTTGATCATCTGCGACGAGCCGACCACGGCGCTCGACGTCACCATCCAGAGCCAGATCCTCGCCGAGATGCAGGGCCTTTGCGCCGATACCGGCACCGCGCTGGTCTGGATCACCCATGATCTCGGCGTCGTCGCCGGCCTCGCCGACCGGATCGCGGTGATGTATGCCGGCCGCATCGTCGAGACCGGCGCGGTCGATCCGGTGCTCGACAGCCCGCTCCACCCCTACACTAACGGTTTGCTCGGCTCGCTGCCGGCCGAGGGCGAACCCGGCGCGCCCTTGCGCCAGATCAGGGGCTCGACGCCGTCGCTGGCGCACCTGCCGCAGGGCTGCGCCTTCGCTGCGCGCTGCGATTATGCGCAGGCCGATTGCCTCGCCATAGCGCCCGACGTCACGCCCTTCCCGGGAGCACGCGGCGTGCGCTGCCACCACCCGCTGAATCTCGCCGGAGTTGCGGCATGAGCACGCCGATCCTCACCCTCGAAGGCGTCTCGAAGCGCTTCACCAAGCCGCTCGATGCCGCCTCGAAGTTCGCCAACCTGCTGGGCGCCAAGTACAGCGAGCAAACCGTCCATGCCGTCGACGGCGTCGACCTCTCGATCCGCCAGGGCGAGGTCGTCGGCCTCGTCGGCGAGTCCGGCTGCGGCAAGTCGACGCTCGGCCGCGTCGTCGCCGGCGTCCACCATGCCAGCTCGGGCCGCGTCTCCTGGCGCGGGCGCTATACCGACGAGATGTCGTCGGAGGAGCGCAAGGCGGCGACGCTCGCGATCCAGATGATCTTCCAGGACCCGATGTCCTCGCTTAATCCGCGCCTGCGCGTCACCGACATCGTCGGCGAGGCGCCCGTCGTGCACGGGCTGGTGCCGAAGGCGCAGCAGGATGCCTATGTCGCCGAGATGCTCGACCGCGTCGGCCTCGACTCGACCTATCGCCGCCGCTACCCGCACCAGTTCTCCGGCGGCCAGCGCGCCCGCATCGGCATTGCACGGGCTCTGGCGGTCAAGCCGCAATTCCTGGTCTGCGACGAAAGCGTGGCCGCACTTGATGTATCGATTCAGGCCCAAGTCCTGAATCTTTTCATGAAGCTGCGCGACGAACTTAACCTGACTTATCTTTTCATTAGCCATGACCTCTCGGTGGTCCGCCACCTCTCCGACCGCGTCGTGATCATGTATCTCGGCCGCGTGGTCGAGGCGGCGCCGGCGAGCGAATTGTTCAAGGGCCCGCAGCATCCCTACGCCCAGGCGCTGCTCGCCAACGTCCCGACGATCAGCGCCCGCAAGAAGCGCTTCGCTCCGCTGAAGGGCGAGATCCCCTCGCCGCTGCATCCGCCGTCAGGCTGCCATTTCCATCCGCGCTGCCCGCAGGCCGGCCCGCGCTGCAGGGCCGAGCGCCCGGCGCTGAAGGAGATCGCGACGGGGCATGTCGCCGCCTGCCATCTGCATGATGGCGGCGTTGGAGCGCTGGCGGCCTAGAGCCTCGCTTCAGATCGGCGAGAGCTGCCAAGCGTACTGGTAGCGCCCGTACTGGGTGCTGGTGACGCCGTTGCGCTCGCTGCCAGGGAACTCCTCCGGCGGCGTCACTACCGTCACCCTGAAGACGGCGCTCTTGCCAGGCTTGAGCAGGCCCATATGGACGGCGGCTGCGCCAAGCGTCGAGTCGCCGCTGTAGATGCCGGTGCCCCAGAGCTGGCCTTCCAGCGCGCCCGTGATGCGGAAATAATAGACGGCGCCGACCTTCTCGCAGAGCCCGTGCATATTGGTCGGCGCGTCCGAGGCGATCGAATTCTGTTCGAGCAGCGTCCGGAGCTGCCGGCGCGAGAGCTTCCCGCGCTTGTCGAAATAGGCGACGAGGTCCTGAACCACTTTCACGATGCGCCTCCGGCTTGCATGACGACGACCCGGCCATAGGACGGCTGGAACGAGACCGAGGGCTTGGGCAGCGCCCAGAGCACGGCATAGGACACGGTTTCGTTGGGATAGGTGATGTCGCCGTCGGTAATGACGATCGCGGCGCTGACGCGCGGATCGTCCGATAGGGCTTCGAGTGCCGGCGTCAGATCGCTGCCGCCATAGCCGCTGATCTGGTAGTCGGCCAGCGCTGACGGAGAGAGCACCTCGTCCGAAGTGACTACGCTGTCGCACTGGACGACACGGATCTCGTCGACGCCGGCCGCATCGCAGAAATCGGCGATGGCGCCGAGCGCCTTCGGGATATCGTCGCTCATCGAGGCGCTGGTATCGAGGATGACGTTCAGCATCCAGGAATGGCGCTTGCGACCGGGGATGACGACATCGCTGCGATCGTGGCCGCGACGCGAAGCGCGGGTGTAGGTGCGCTCGCCCGGCGCAGCGCCGTCGAGCCAGGCCTGGAGCGCGACATGCCAGGGCGTGTGGAAGAAGCCGCGTTGCGCCTGCACGCTCTGCTGCTGGCCGCCGGCGCTGTCGCCCCTGCCGCGCAGGGCGCCCATGGCCTTCGCCAGCACCATGCCGCGGCCGGCGAGGTCGCGGACCGCCTGTGCCCGCTCGGCCTGGTCGGCGCTGTCCTCGGGGAAAAGCTCACGTTCGCGCTGGGCGTCGAGCGCATCGCCCATCGCCCCCGCAGGCGCCTGACGCGCCGCGCCGAGCACCTGCTCGACGGTGACGACCTGCCCTTCCCAAACCTGCGTCCGCGACGGCATGTAATTGCCGGTGCGGCGCATCTCCAGCACGATGTCCTCGGCCGAGCGCTCGCGGGCGCCCTGCATATCTAGTCCACCCGCTGGGATCGTCGTGGTGCCGAGCGCATGCCGCAGCATGTCGTTGATGATGTAATCGTGGGCGTAATTGAACTCGAGCGCGGCGCTGCCGCGGGCCCGGTCATGGGTGCGCAGCGCGAGATGCAGCAGCTCATGGGCGAGCACGAAGACGAGGTCGTCGGCTGAGAGTCTCGCCGTGAACGCCGGGTTCGCCAGCAACCTTCCCGAGGCGAAGACGCCCATGGTCGGAACGCGCTCGTCGATCTCGACCCTGACGGCGGCGGCAAGCCCGGCCAGATGCGGGAACGGCGCCGTCACCAAGCGCAGGCCCCGCATGATCCGCGCATGGGTGGCTCGGTCGGCAACCGAGAGATCAGGCGCCGTGCTCATGCCGCGACCTTGCGCAGGATCTCGTACATGGCCCGATCCGCCCCGAGCGCCCCCCAAGTCTCGACCATGTCGTTGAGGACGAGAAGCTGGTGCTCGTGGGAGAGGCTGCGCAGGAAGCGGTTGATCACCGCCGGCTTGATGCTGGTCGCGCGCCCGTCCCTGACGAACTGGCGGACGCAATCGAGGATGAACCAGCGGGCGGAATCGCCCTTCGGCAGCTCCTCCGGCTTACGCAGATAGTCTTCGAGCGGGCGGACCGCCCCAATCGAATCCTCGGCAAGCGCGCAGAACACCACGGCGTCTTCCGGCGAGAGCCGCCCGAAGGCGAGCGCGCGCCTGAGCTCGTTGCTGAGAAAGCCGGCCTTCTGCGCCATGTCGAGCGCCCGCGACAGCAGGGTCCAGGCGCGCGGCGTCGAGAACGGCACCGGCTCGGCCGGCACCGACCGCATCAGCGCATCAGGGATCGTCGCGATGAAGCTGCGGATCTCGGCGCGCACCCCGGCGCGCTGGGCCCAGGCCAGCCAGTCGTCGGTATCGACGCGCAATTGCAGGATGGTGACGCGGTTGACCAGCGCCGAGCTCATCGCCCTAACCAGCGCACGATCCTGCAGCCGGTTGCCGGCGGCGACGACCCAGGTGCCTTTCGGCAGGGCGTGCTCGCCCAGCCGCCGTTCCAGCAGCAGCGAATAGAACGCCTTCTGGACATCGGGCGAGCAGGCCGGCAATTCGTCGAGGAACAGGCAAAACGGCTCGGGCTTCTCCGGCAATAGGACGCGCGGCGGGCAGAAGACCGAACGCTCGCCGACGATGCGCGGGATGCCGCTGACATCTTCCGGAGCGATCTGGGTTCCGAGCAGGGAGCGGCAGGGCAAGCCCGCCTCGCGCGCGGCTTCATAGACCAGCTCGGACTTGCCGAGCCCCGGCGGCGACAGCAGCAGGAAACTCTGCTCATGCGCCATGCAGTGGATCAGCTGCTTGGCCTGTCGCAGCGAGACGACTTCCTCGAAGGCGGAACGCGTCGCTTCCATCAGCCCCTCCCTAGCACGCCCCGCAGGGATCAAATCCGCAGGTACGGCGAGAGGCAGTCTGCAACAGCCGAGGCCTTTGAAATCATTATTTCTTTGTAATGTTTAGTTTTGTTTCACGGCTGTTTCACGGGCCGAGACTTTGATGGATTTTCGCGATCCTGCGGCACATGCCGGCGAAACTCGGCGCCGTTTTCCCGGCGGCACAAGTCTTTCGCCATCCGCCCCGGCTTGACGCCCACCCCCATTCCGCGCGACCTCGTCTGTAATCAACGGCGGCGCAGAGGAAGCGTGGGGATGGCTAAGAGCACATTGTCGGCGGATCTTCGTTCGGGCGCGCTCGTCTACCACCGCCTTCCCAAGCCCGGTAAGCTCGAGATCCAGGCGACCAAGCCGCTCGGCAACCAGCGCGACCTCGCTCTCGCCTACTCGCCTGGTGTCGCCGCCGCCTGCGAGGCGATCGTCGACGATCCCGGCCAGGCGGCCGAGCTGACCTCGCGCCAGAACCTCGTCGCCGTCATCACCAACGGCACCGCCGTGCTCGGTCTCGGCGACATCGGCCCGCTGGCCTCCAAGCCGGTCATGGAAGGCAAGGCCGTCCTCTTCAAGAAATTCGCGGGCATCGACTGCTTCGACATCGAGGTCGAGCAGAAGAACATCGACAAATTCGTCGACGTCGTCGCTGCGCTGGAGCCGACCTTCGGCGGCATCAACCTTGAAGACATCAAGGGTCCCGAGTGCTTCGAGATCGAGGAGAAGCTCAAGGCCCAGATGAACATCCCGGTCTTCCATGACGACCAGCACGGCACGGCGATCATCGTCAGCGCGGCAGTGCTGAACGGGCTCGACCTCGCGGGCAAGAAGATCGGCGACGTCAAGATCGTCGTCTCCGGCGCCGGGGCGGCCGCGCTGGCGTGCCTCAACCTGCTCGTTTCGCTCGGTGCCCGCACGCAGAACATCTGGGTCACCGATCTCGACGGCGTGGTCTACAAGGGCCGCAACACGCTGATGGACCGCTGGAAGGAGGTCTATGCCCAGGAGACCGAGGCACGCACGCTCGCCGAGGTGATCGAAGGCGCCGACGTCTTCCTCGGCCTCTCGGCCGCCGGAGTGCTGAAGCCGGAGATGGCCAAGCAGCTGGCGCCGAAGCCCTTGATCCTGGCGCTCGCCAATCCCAATCCCGAGATCACGCCGGAGGATGCGCTCGCTGTCCGCCCCGACGCGATGATCTGCACCGGCCGCTCGGACTATCCGAACCAGGTCAACAACGTCCTCTGCTTCCCTTACATCTTCCGCGGCGCGCTCGACGTGCAGGCGACGACGATCAACGAGCCGATGAAGCTCGCTGCCGTGCGCGCCATCGCCGCGCTGGCGCGCGAGGCGACCTCCGACATCGCGGCACGCGCCTATGGCGGCGAGGCCTCGACCTTCGGCGCCAACTCGCTGATCCCCAATCCGTTCGATCCGCGCCTGATCCTGCGCATCGCGCCGGCGGTGGCCGAGGCGGCGATGACGACCGGCGTCGCCAAGAAGCCGCTGATCGACCTGGAAGCCTATCGCGAGGACCTGTCGCGTTTCGTCTTCCGCTCCGGCTTCCTGATGAAGCCGCTCTTCGCCAAGGCCAAGGCCGATCCCAAGCGGGTGATCTATGCCGAGGGCGAGGATGAGCGCGTGCTGCGCGCCGCCCAGGTCGCGATCGAGGAAGGCATGGCGATCCCGATCCTGATCGGCCGTCCCTCGGTGATCGAGACCCGCGTCAAGCGCTTCGGCCTGTCGATCCGGCCCGGCATCGATTGCGAGCTGATCAACCCGGAAGACGATCCGCGCTATCGCGACTACGTCCAGACCTATCTCGACATCGCCGGCCGGCGCGGCATCACGCCCGAGGCGGCCCGCTCGCTGGTGCGCACCAACAACACCGTGATCGCGGCGCTCGCCGTGGCGCGCGGCGAGGCGGATGCGATGATCACCGGCTTGGAAGGGCGCTTCCTCTCGCGGCTGCGTCATATCCGCGACATCATCGGGCTCGAGCCCGGCGTCTGTGACATCGCCGCGATGACGCTGGTCATCACCAGCAAGGGCGGCTTCTTCCTCGCCGACACCCATGTCAAATACGACCCCACGGCCGAAGAGATCGCCGACATGACGATCCTCGCCGCCGGCCATGTCGAGCGCTTCGGCATCACCCCGAAGATCGCCTTGGTCTCGCATTCGGATTTCGGCGCGGCCGACACGCCGTCCTCGATCAAGATGCGCAAGGCGGTCAAGCTGATCCAGGAGCGTGCGCCGGAGCTGGAATGCGATGGCGAGATGGAGGCCGACACCGCCCTCGTCGCGGCGATCCGCGACCGGGTGCTGCCCTCCTCGAAGCTGAAGGGCGTCGCCAACGTCCTGATCTTCCCTAATCTCGACGCCGCCAATATCGCCTATCAGTTCGCCAAGGTGCTGGGAGATGCGCTCCCCGTCGGGCCGATCCTGATCGGCGCGGCCAAGCCGGTCCACATCCTCACCGGCAATGTGACGGCGCGCGGCGTCGTCAACATGACCGCGGTCGCGGTCGCCGAAGCGCAGGGACGGTCAGCCGCCGGCTGACCTTGGGAGAGGCTGGCTCACCTGAATTCTGAGCCAGCTTTCGAAAGCGGGACAGGCACTTAAGCTCAGCGGTTGATACCGGCTTTTCGCTCTTGGCGGGCGGCGCGCGATAGGCTCATACTTCGTTTCAGGAGCGGGAAAGGGGCCCGTGCGAAACGTTCGGAGAGCGCTCATGCGTCAGATCCATCGTCAGTCCGGTATCCGGCGCGCCATCCGGCCGCTCGCGCTGGCGAGCGGCCTTTTTCTTGCGCTCGCCTGTGCCGGCGCCGCCATGGCGCAGGTGGTGTTCCATCGCGGCAATGACGGCGACCCGGAGACGCTCGATACGCACAAGACCTCGACCGTCAGCGAGGCGCATCTGCTGCGCGACCTTTCCGAAGGCCTGGTGATCCATCACATCAATGGCGAGGTCGTTCCCGGCGTCGCCGAAAGCTGGACGATGGCGCCGGACGGCAAGAGCTACAGATTCAAGCTGCGCGCCAACGCCAAATGGTCGAATGGCGATCCGGTCACGGCTGGTGATTTCGTCTTCTCGTTCCGGCGCATGGTCAATCCGGAGACGGGCGCGAAATACGCCAACATCCTCTACCCGATCCGCAATGCCGAGAAGATCAACAAGGCCAGCGACAGCGCCAAGCTGGAGGATCTCGGTGTCAACGCGGTCGACGAGCGCACACTCGAGATCACGCTGGAGCGGCCGACGCCCTATTTCCTGGAATTGCTGACGCACCAGACCGGGCTGCCGGTCCATCCGGCTTCCGTCCAGAAATTCGGCAAGGACTTCGTCAAGCCGGAGAACTGGGTCTCGAACGGCGCTTACACGCTGAAGGAATTCGTGCCGAACTCCCATATCCGGCTGGAGAAGAACAAGGCCTTCCACGACGCCGCGAACGTCAAGATCGACACGGTCATCTACTATCCGACGCCCGACTTCTCCGCTGCCGCCCGCCGCTTCCAGGCCGGCGAGCTGCAGATGACCTCGGACATCCCGGCCGACCAGGTCCAGCAATTGCGCGAGAAGCTCGGCAAGGAGCAGGTCAGGATCTCACCCTATCTCGGCACCTATTTCCTGATCATCAACACCGCCAAGAAGCCCTTCGACGACATCCGGGTGCGCCGCGCCCTCTCGCTGGTGATCGACCGTGAGTTCATCGCCGAGGAGATCTGGGGCGGCACCATGCTGCCGGCCTATGGCGTGATCCCGCCGAACATCGGCAACTATGGCGAGCGGGCCGAGGCCGACTTCAAGGGCGCCTCCCCGCTCGACCGCGAGGACGAGGCCAAGAAGCTCCTCGCGGCGGCGGGTTTCGGCCCGGGCATGCCGCTCCGGGTCCAGCTGCGCTACAACACCACCGACAACAACCGGCGCACCGTCATCGCGATCGCCGAGCAGTGGAAGGCGATCGGCGTCGAGACCAGCTTCATCAACACCGACGGCAAGACCCATTTCGCCCTGCTGCGCGACGGCGGCGACTTCGATATCGCCCGCTATGGCTGGATCGGCGACTACTCCGACCCGCAGAACTTCCTGTTCCTGTTCCAGAGCGACAATACCGGCTTCAACTCCGGCAAGTACAACAACCCGCAGTTCGACGCGCTGATGAAGCAGGGCGCCGAGGAGATCGACATCGCCAAGCGCGCCGCGATCCTGCGCGAAGCGGACGCGATCCTCGCCGCAGACGTGCCATGGATCCCGGTGCTGTATTATTCCTCGAAGAACCTGGTCTCGCCGAAGGTGCAGGGCTTCCAACAGAACCTGCGCGGCGCGTTGCCGACGCGGTTCCTGAGCCTGAAGCCGTGACAAAGGTACGTCATGGCCGGGCTTGACCCGGCCATCTCAGGCCAAAGCGGGCGACCGCCAGCGATCATGAGATGCTCGGGCCAAGCCCGAGCATGACGTAGGGACCGCCTCCGTGCTCACCTACATCCTGCGCCGTCTCGCCGCCGCGATCCCGACCCTGTTCGTGATCGTGACGATCTCGTTCTTCCTGATGCGCGTCGCACCCGGCGGGCCGTTCGATCTCGAACAGCCGCTGGAAGCCAAGGTCATGGAGAACCTGCGGCGCATCTACAAGCTCGACCAGCCGCTGTTCCAGCAATACCTGATCTATCTCGCAGCCCTGCTGCGCGGCGATTTCGGCCCGTCCTTCTATTTCCGCGACTTCTCGATCGCCGAATTGTTCGCGCAGGGCCTGCCGGTCTCGATGCGACTCGGGGCCTCGGCCTTGCTGCTCGCGCTCGCGATCGGCGGTCCTCTCGGCATGCTCGCGGCCTTCCGCCAGAACGGCGCGGCCGACCATGCCGTGATCGGCTTCGCCACCGCCGGCATCACCATCCCGAACTTCGTCGTCGCGCCGATCCTGCAAATCGTCTTCGGCCTGAGCCTGGCCTGGCTGCCGGTCGGCGGCTGGAATGGCGGCGCCTTCCGCAACACCGTGCTGCCGATCGTGACGCTCGCCTTGCCGCAGATCGCGGTGGTCGCGCGTATGACGCGTGCAGCGATGATCGAGACACTGCGCGCCAATCATATCCGGACGCTCAGGGCCCAAGGCCTCTCGACCACGACGATCGCGCTGCATGCGGCGCGCGGCGCAGCGCTGCCGGTCGTCTCCTATCTCGGGCCGGCGGCGGCCAGCCTGCTCACCGGCTCGGTCGTGGTCGAGACGATCTTCGCCATCCCCGGGATCGGGCGCTATTTCGTCGAGGGCGCGCTCAACCGCGACTACACGCTGGTGATGGGCACGGTCGTCGTCGTCGCGATCTTCGTGCTGCTCTTCAACCTCGTGGTCGACGTGCTCTACGCGCTGCTCGACCCGCGTGTGCGGCTGGAATGAGCCGATGAGCGACATGACCGCCTGCCCCGCCCCGCCCATCGGCCGCTCGCTCTGGCAGGACGCCCGCATTCGCCTGCTGCGCAATCGCGCCGCGGTGGCGAGCCTGATCGTGCTGGCGCTGATGACGCTCGCCTGCCTCGTCGGCCCACTGCTGACCGGCCATTCTTACGACCGGGTCTATCAGGACTATGTCCGCGTCCCAGCCAGCCTCTCCTCCTATCCCAAGGCCGAAGCACTGCCCGCTGCGGTTCAGCGCATCGCCTCCCGTATCAGGGCTACACCCAGCGATGTGGTGGTCGAGGCAACCCGCGTTCGACTGGTGCTGACCGCGCAGCGGCCGATCGATCAGCGCCTGCTCATCTATTTCGACCGCTCCGACCAGTTCGGCACGCCGGTGATCACCGGCAATGAGCAGGAGGGCCGCCGGCTGGCCCTGGAGGTCCCGATCAAGCGCCAATTCTTCCTGTTCGGCACGGATTCGAACGGCCGCGACCTCCTGACCCGCACCTTGATCGCCGGCCGGGTCTCGCTCGCCATCGGCCTGCTCGCCACCGGCGTCGCCTTGGTGATCGGCGTCGCCTATGGCGCGACCGCCGGCTATCTCGGCGGGCGCATCGACATGGTGATGATGCGCATCGTCGACGTGCTCTACTCCCTGCCTTTCATCTTCTTCGTCATCCTGCTGGTCGTCTTTTTCGGCCGGAACTTCATCCTGATGTTCCTCGCTGTCGGCGCGATCGAATGGCTCGACATGGCCCGCATCGTCCGCGGCCAGGCGCTCTCGATCAGGCGGCAGGACTATGTGCTGGCGGCGGAGGCGCTCGGGGTGTCGACCGGGGGAATCCTCAGGCGCCATATCATACCCAACACGCTCGGCCCGGTCGTCGTCTACGTCACCCTGCTGGTGCCGAAGGTGATCCTGCTCGAAAGCTTCCTCTCCTTCCTCGGGCTCGGCGTGCAGGAGCCGATGACGAGCTGGGGCGTGCTGATTTCGGACGGCGCCCGCGCCATCCAGGCGACGCCATGGATGCTGATCTTCCCGGCCGCCTTCCTGGTGACGACGCTGTTCGCGCTCAACTTCCTCGGCGACGGCCTGCGCGACGCGCTCGATCCCAGGGATCGCTGAGATGGCGAGCGAATCCATCCTCGCTATCCGCGACCTCCAAGTCCGCTTCCGCACCAATGACGGCCCGTGCGAGGCGGTGCGCGGCATCGATCTTGATGTCGGCCCCGGCGAGTTCGTCGCTGTGGTCGGCGAGTCCGGCTCCGGCAAGAGCCAGAGCGTGATGGCGGCGATGGGCCTGCTCGCCAGCAATGGCGAAGCCAACGGCGCGATCCGCTATCGCGAAGTCGACCTGCTCAAGTTGCCGCCGGCGGTCCTGAACAGCTATCGCGGCAAGAAGCTCGCGATGATCTTCCAGGAGCCGATGACCTCGCTCGATCCGCTGTTCCGGATCGGCACGCAGATGGCGGCGCCCCTCCGCAAGCATCAAGGCCTGTCGCGCAAGGCGGCGCGGGCGCGGGCGCTGGAACTGCTGAAGTTGGTGCGCATCCCGCATCCGGAGCGCCGGCTCGATTCCTATCCGCACGAGCTCTCCGGCGGGCAGCGCCAGCGCGTGATGATCGCGATGGCGCTTGCCAACGATCCCGACATCCTGATCGCCGACGAGCCGACGACGGCGCTCGACGTCACCATCGAGGCCGAGATTCTGGCGCTGATCGCCGAGCTCCGGCAGCGGCTCGGCATGGCGGTGATCCTGATCAGCCACGATCTCGGCCTCGTCCGGAAATATGCCGAGCGCGTCTATGTGATGAAGGCCGGCGAAGTCGTCGAGAACGGCCCGGCGCGAGCGATTTTCGAGGCGCCGCAGCACCCCTATACCAAGGCCCTGCTCGCGGCCGAGCCGCATGGCCACAAGGCCCCGCCACCGGCCGATGCGCCGGTCCTGCTCGAAGCCCGCGACCTGCGCGTCTCCTTCGACCTGTCGCGCGGCTTCCTCAAGCGCGAGAAGGTGACGTTGCACGCAGTCGACGGCGTCGACTTGACCATCAGGCGCGGCCAGACCATCGGCATCGTCGGCGAATCCGGCTCGGGCAAATCGACGCTCGGGCGCGCTCTGCTCAAGCTCCTGCCGTCTTCCGGGATCGTGCGCTTCGAGGACCGGGCGCTGGCCTCGCTCGACCGGGCTGCGATGCGGCCCCTGCGTCGGAGCCTGCAGATCGTGTTCCAAGACCCGTTCGGCTCGCTCTCGCCGCGCCTCACCGTCGGCGAGATCATCACCGAGGGGCTGCTGGTGCATGAGCCGGCCTTATCGCGAGTTGAACGCGAGCGGCGGGCTGCGGCAGCGCTCACCGAGGTCTGCCTCGATCCGGCGCTGCGCAACCGCTACCCGCACGAGTTCTCGGGCGGCCAGCGCCAGCGCATCGCCATCGCCCGCGCCATGATCCTGCATCCGGCGCTGGTCGTGCTGGACGAGCCGACCTCGGCGCTCGATCGCACCGTGCAGCAGAGCATCGTCGCCCTGCTCAAGGAGTTGCAGGCAGCGCACGACCTCTCCTATCTCTTCATCAGCCACGACCTCGCCGTCGTCCGCGCCATGGCCGACGAGATCATGGTGATGAAGGACGGCAGGGTGGTCGAGCGCGGGCCGACCGAGGCGATATTCGAGGCGCCGCAGCAGGACTATACCCAGCGCCTGATCGCGGCAGCGTTGAAGTGCTGACGGAAACGCCGATTCAGGGCAGTTCGATCTTCCCGAAGAGCGTGTTCATGGTCAGCGTCCCTTTCGACGTCAGCGGCAGACTGGCGTTTATCCCGGCGAGATGATGGTCCTTCCCTCCCCCGGGGAGCCTGAACAGCACGCCGGTATCCCGGCCGCCGGTGGTGCGCCCGTCGACCAGGAGCGCCGTGTTCTTCGAGCGCAGGCAGGTGATGAACACTTCCAGATTCGGGAAGTTGTCGCCTTTGACTCCCCCTGAAATCTTCATGAATCCGTCGCTGCCGAAATCGATGCGGACCGAAACGGTCGTATCGATATTCGGGGACAAGGGCACGACCGGGTTCGAGCCCTCCGTGTGCGCCTTGAAGCCGAATAGTTTCGGGCCACTGAGGGTAGAGCGGACAGCCGTGGACTTGACGGTGGCGGCGTCGACCACATCGGGCGCAGCCACTGCAAAAAGCGTGGTGGGACTTGCACCGGCAGACCGGTTGAGAATGCCGAATTGATTGAACACGACGCAGCCATAGGTCCGGCAGCTTGCGCCGATATCGGTCGACGGCCCGGTCCTGACGTCGCCTTCGAAGCTCCCGCCGAGCGGATTGACCCGCCCGAAAGTCTTGAAAGGTGCATAGCGGCGGAAGTGCAGCGCAAATGCTGGAAAGCGTGTGTCTTGCATCGGTGCGATGTCCAGTTTCAGACCTGAAAGTTAGTGGGAACGCTCCACACGGATGCGGGCATCGCGATATTCGAAGCCTGCCTCGGCTCGAGTCGACGTCACGCCAGCCGTGGACAAAAGGAGAGCTGCGCACGGAATGGCCTGAAGGCCTTCACGGCAGGTCCCCAAGGCCGCGCTTCATCTCGCGTCTTTCTTCTGATCCTTGGGAATTCGTGAAGCTGCTGCGCCAAGCTGAGGCAGAACCGATGGCGGCCTTGCCAGATCTTTCAGATTCGATTTCCCAATCTGCTGCGCCAGCTTAAATTCCTCGGGTGTAAAATTGTGGCCGACGACTTTGACCTTCAGGTTGTTCCCATTTCCAGGAACGAGGCGATACCAGGTGGCGTCCCCGACCTTGATGGTTTCGACCGCTGTTCCCCTTGGAACTTCGATATCGATGTATCTCCAGTTCGTTGGCCCGTCAGGGCCCCACGCATAGACGCCTTCGCCATAGTGAGCGTCAGGCCCGTGCGACAAGCGCACTGATCCGTTAGCCTGTATGTTGCCCAGGGGTATTTCAGGCGCGTGCCCTTTGATCGTGTGCCGAAATCGACCAGGCGCTTCCAGGACCCTCATCGACCGCTGAACGAGCTTATTGTGCCTGTTTGTTCGCGTTCTGATCGCCCTGTTGTAGGAAGCATATCGGTTCGGCTCGAATATTCTCGCTGCGGAACTGGACGGCAACGCCCCAGTGACGCTTGTCGTTGCGCCGATCCACCATTCGGGATCCTGAAGCGCGGCCAGCCAGGCATCGCCCAGCTTGCGGAAAGCCGCCCTGTACTCGCCTGACGCAAACAGCGTGGTGAAGGCGATGCTCTTGGCTTCATAAGCCGACATGGACGGAGCGAGGCCAAAAAAATTCCCCGCGGCGATCGCGAACTTGTCCATCTTCTCGTTGAAGATGTCGAGGTGATTGGGGCCGACAATGTACTCGTTTCTTTTATGAAGTAGGTTGTACGCCACATAGTACAGGCATTTCGTTCCGCCCTGGTCTTGGCGGCAATGGGCGAAGAGTTTGTATTGAATTTTGACACCGAATAGTCCTGTCCCGCCGATCAACGGGTCCGGAATAACGGAATTCGATTTCGGAAGATCCTCCTCCACTGCAATCGGGTAGAGTCTGATCGTCTTGAATGCGCGCGGATGCGCTGGGACACGTTCACCAATGATAGGCATCAGCGATCCTTTCGGCGGAGGTTCCCGGTTTGCGCGAAACGGGCGGGCGTAGCGCCACCGCCCTGACGTCGATCGCGCCTTCACAGTGCGCCCCACGGGGGAGCGTGGCAGACCTGCCTAGTCGGGCTGCCCCGCGAGTCTCGTGCCGATCTCGGCATAGATGGCGGCCGCCTCGGCCTCGCGCCCTTCGTTACATGCGCGCCGCGCGGATATGAGATCCATGAAAGCGCTGGCCACGAGATCGGCGGGCCGGGTCTGATCTTCGCCGTGCTTCTCGATCAGGGTGAAGACGCGCAGATCCTGTGCCGCGCAGTGCAGCGGCAGAACCCCTCCGGCCAGAGTCTGTGTAATGGCCGAAATGATGCCCAGCATGACAGCCAAAGCCGCAGCGAGACTGGCCTGCGTGCCCAAGGGCCGCGGCAAATCAGGCTTCGCAGCCTGTTCCGGTACGAAGGGGCCATGTACTTCGTAGACATACTCGTCGCGCAAGATCTGCCCGATCGCCAAGCGAGCGAAGAAGCGCCTCAAATATTGCGTGCCGCTCGGATGGCCTGCGCTTGTCCGGCTGGCTTGGATGCCTTCACGGCTTCGACTCGTCATGCGGATATCTCCCACCTGTCACTGGGCCATCGCGATCGCGTCGCCCTGGATGATGAAGTTGCGACTGTCGTCATGGGACACCGGCAGTCCGGGTCGCGAGCCGTCATTGCCGGGAGCTCGCGATACGTCGCACGGAGCAGCGAGGGAGACGCCTACTCCTTGTTTTCCTTGAGATTCCAGGTCCCGGTGATAGCCGAGCCGAGCGAGCCGTCGGTTTTCTGCGGCTTGTACTCGAACTTGATCTTGGCGAAGTTCAGCGAGAACTGGTCGGTCGGAACCGGGTTGCCACCGGTCGCGTCGCCGGACTGGTAGCTCGACACCAGCAGGTCTTCGAGCGTGATCGTGTAGAATTCCTGCTGCTCCTTGCCTTGCTTGCGGACGAAGAGCACGGCCTTCTTGATGTGGTCACCGGTGGCGCATTTCAGCATCAGCACGGCCGACGCCTTGTTGACATTGGCCGTGCAGTGGAGGTCCTGGAAGCTCGCCTTGCCGGCACCGCCGCCGGAGCCGGCCGCATGACTCCCGGAGTTGCTGACTCCCCAGGAGAAGGACTCGATCTCGATCGTCTCCTTGTGCTTGGCGTCATTGCTTTCACCCTTGATGCCGTCGATCTCGAGCAAGAAGTCGCTAGCCATGGCTTTCCCTGTCCTGTGAGCAGATAAATTGGTTCAGACACCTGGTGGCGGCTCTGGCAGGAGCGCCGAGCCGGCTGGCCCAAGGTGGTTGGCCAAAGCATTGGCCGCAAAGACGTATTGGCTACTGTTTCGCGAGCCTCACAGCTCGCGCTGCTGAGCGGTCGCGGCCGCCTCGCCAGTGTCGATCCTTAATCGACCCACTTCTCCGGGACCGCGCCCTTCTCCGCGATTGCCTTTCGCCTGCCGCATGAAGCGGATCAGGCGGGCAACTGGCCCTTGCACAACCGTCACCGAAACATTCCCTTGCTTGCCTCGACATATCACGTTTTAATGAGTAACAACTCAGTGAGTCAATAGTCAATGAAAACGAACACACCGGCGACCCTGGGAGTACGCGAGCGCCAGCGGGTGGAGACTCGCCGTGACCTAGTCCAGGCGGGCCTCCGGATCGTGGCGAAGAACGGCTTTGCAAACACGACCACAGCCGCCATCGCCCGCGAGATCGGCAGAGCGCACGGCACCGTTTTCGTGCATTTTCCGACCCGAGAAAGCCTCGTCATCGAACTGGTCAACGAAATCGGCCGTATCGTCACGGCTCGGCTTGCGGGCATACCTTCGGACAATATGGGGCTCGCGCAGGCGCTCGATGCCCATCTGGCCGCATTGGGAGACCAGGAAGTCCTTCTCTGCCAGGTCCTGAGGGAAACGACAGCGCTTCCGCCGTCAGCCCGCGCACTGCTGTTCGCGCTTCAATCCGGCATTGCAGTGCGGATCCGTGCGGGGCTGGACCACGATATCGCTGCTGGAAAGGCGCGCGCTTTCGACCCGGTGGCGCTCGCGAACATCTGGATCGCGCTCACCAATCACTATCTGATCAATCGCGATCTCTTCGCGCCGGAAGGCAGCGTCATCGCGGCTCATGGCGATATGCTCAAGCAGCATCTGCTGAGCATCGTCGCAACCTGAGAGGCACGGGACGATGGAAATATACTGCCCATCCTGCGGCTCCTGCGGCTTCCCGATGGCTAAGCCGGAGGAATTTGCAGGTGGCCGGCCTGGCGCGCCGTTCTGCAGCCTCTGTGCGGACGAGACCGGAACCCTTAAACCTTATTCGGAGGTGCTGGCACTAAATGCCGGCTATCTGATCCGGGCTCAGGGCCTCGACCCGTCGGCGGCGGAGGCGATGGCGCATGCACTGCTGAGGTCGATGCCCGCCTGGCGGGAGAGGCGCTGACCACACCGCGCCGCTGCCCTATTTTCTCGACCAGGCGGCAACGAGCTGATCGGCCTAGGCGAGGCGAGAAACCGCCCGGATTCCGCAGCCTATGGCATCGTCCGCAACGCGCTGATGCAGCTTTGACTTGCCCGGCCTCCCTTCCGTTCCTAGGGGTGACCGGTGGCGAGCCGCACGCAGCGTCTCTCCGCTTCCGCCGTGCACCCGACGCCGGTCGGCAAGCCGGCATGCCATCTCGCCTCGCGCGTCCGGCTCGGCTAGGAAGGTCCGTCCTTCCCGCATGAGACCCTCCCCATGAGCCGCATCGTCTACGTCAATGGCGCCTATCTCCCCGAGGAGGAGGCGACGATCTCGATCTTCGACCGCGGCTTCATCTTCGGCGACGGCATCTACGAGGTTTCGGCAGTGCTTGGCGGCAAGCTGGTCGATTGCGAGGCGCATCTGGCCCGGCTGGAGCGCTCGGCCGGCGAGATCGGTCTCGAGCTGCCCTGCTCGCGCGCCGAGCTCGTCGCGATCCATCAGGAGCTCATCGCCCGCAACAGCCTGGATGAAGGCAGCATTTATCTGCAGGTCTCGCGCGGCGCCGCCGATCGCGACTTCCCCTTCCCCAAGGGCGTGAAAGCGTCCCTCGTCCTGTTCACGCAGGCGCGGCAGTTCGCCAACACGCCGTTGGCCAAGACCGGCATCAAGGTCGTCAGCACGCCGGACCTGCGCTGGGCTCGCCGCGACATCAAGAGCGTCAACCTGCTCGCGCCGGTGCTGGCCAAGCAGTTCGCCGCCGAGAACGGCGCGCAGGAAGCCTGGATGATCGAGGACGGCATCGTCACCGAGGGCGCCTCGTCGACCGCCTGGATCGTCAAGGGCAAGACGCTGATCTCGCGCCCGCTCTCTCACAAGGTGCTGCCGGGCATCACCCGCACGGCGGTGCTCGCCTTCCTGGCCGAGAGCGGCTTCACCTTCGAGGAGCGCGAATTCACGCTGGAAGAGGCGCTCGACGCCGAGGAAGCCTTCATCACCTCTGCCACCAGCTTGGTGATGCCTGTGACGACGATCGACGGCCACAGCATCCACAACGGCGCGCCGGGCCCGGCGACGATCCGGCTGCGCGAGATCTATCTCGACCACGCCCGCAAGGGCGGCGTGCTGGGCTGAACGCACATTCTGGCGGCGCTCACAGCGCCGCCAATTGCTTATCCAAACCATCGATGCGCGCGATGGCAGCGGCAAGACGCTCGCGCCAACGTGGGCCGCGCGCCAATGCGTCTGCATAAGCCTCCCGCAATTCGTCAGGCCGGTCGCGAGCGAGGATGTCGATCAGCATGGCGGCCTGGCGGCGATCCTTCACCGCCTTGAGGCTGTCCGGGCCGCCTTGTCGGCGATCCGAAACAATCAGCTTGTGGATCGCGAAACGCTCGGGACGCGGAATCTGGACCAGCACACCACCGCGATAGGTCACGGCAGCCTTGATCGGCTCGGCGATCAGGTAATTGAGGTAATGCAGGGACTGTGCGTGGATGCCGAGAGCCGGCAGTTGCCGCGGCTCCTCACGCTCGCTGAAGGCAGGCGTGAGAAATTCGACCAGCGTCTCGCTGCGGCTCTGTTTCCAGCGCCAGGTACGGCGCTCGTCAAGCACCGGTGCAGGCGCGAACGAAAACCCTGCCAGCAGACGCGGAAGCGTCTCTTCGACCACATCATCGAGCGCGAGCGACAAGCGCTCAAAGCTGGCTATGTCGATGTCATTGGTCTGCGCGGCCTGGTCGAGGCCGAAACGGATGCCGAGCTCACCTTCATAGAGGCGAAAGGCGACTGTCCCGACGAGCGTACCGCCCAGGCGAAAGACGCCCGCCTTCGCCATTGCCGCCAGCAGGCTACCTGTCCCGGCATCGACGCCGAGAAAGCCTTCGGCACGCAGAATCCTGATCAACCGGGTCCGGTTGGAGCCCGTGGCAGAAATTTGCTCGCGGAGTACCGGGATCTGTTCGAGGCGCTGCCGGAGCGCTTCGCTGTCCTCTCCGATATAGGACTTCTTGACGTCCGAGCCGACGCGATAGCTGTCATACCAATAGACCCGCCCGTTCCGCTCGACGCGCGTCGGTGTCCCGCGAACCTCTGACACCGCCTCGTCGAGCAGCGAGCGCAGCAGGTCATGATAAGCCGCGTGGGCAAGCGGAGAATGATAGGCTGCGGTTGTCATCCGTGTTCAACGAAATAGATTTTCGTTGAACATAGCTCGTGTTCAACGAAAATTCAATTCGTTGAACATCAGGGCGCCGCTAGCTTCCCCATCACATAAGTCGCGACGACATTGCGCTCGTCACCGAGCGTGACCAGAACGAACAGCTCCTCCGCGAGGTCGCGCACCGTCTCCAGCCGATGCGCCATCGCGCGCGTCACGGCGGGATCGAGTACGACGACATCGGCCTCGCGTCCCGGCTCGAACGAGCCGATCAGGTGATCGAGGCCGAGCGCTGCCGCATTGCCCAGCGTGATCGCGTGCAGCGCCTCGAAAGCCGAAAGCGACTGGCCCTGCAGCTGGAGGATCTTGTAGGCCTCGGCCATGGTGCGCAGCATCGAATAGGAGGTGCCGCCGCCGATATCGGTCGCGACCGCGACCTTGACACCCTCGTGCCGGGCTCTTTGCCAATCGAACAGGCCGGAGCCGAGGAAGAGATTCGAGGTCGGGCAGAAAACCGCGACAGCACCGTGTTCCGCGAAGGCGCGCCATTCGCGCTTGGTCATGTGGATGCAGTGGCCGAGCAGGCTCTTCTTTCCCAGCAGCCCGTAATCCTCGTAGATGCCGGCATAGTCGGCGGCATCGGGATAGAGCTCCCTGGCGAAGGCGATCTCGGTCCGGTTCTCGTTGATATGGGTCTGGACGAAGCAGTCGGGATGTTCCTCGACCAGACGCTGCGAGGCCGCCATCTGCTCCGGCGTCGAGGTCACGGCGAAGCGCGGCGTGATCGCGTAAAGTTGGCGGCCCTTGCCATGCCAGCGACCGATCAGATCCTTGCTGTCGGCATAACCGCTCTCGGCGGTATCGGTCAGCGCCGGCGGCGCATTGCGGTCCATCATCACCTTGCCGGCGATCATGCGGGTGTTGCGCCGGTGCGATTCGGCGAAGAAGGCCTCAGCCGATTGCTTGTGCATCGAGCAGTAGACCGCCGCCGTGGTGGTGCCACTCGCCAGCAATTCGTCGAGCAGGAAAGCAGAGAGCTTCTCGGCATGACCCTGCTGGGCGAGCTTCTGCTCCTCGACGAAGGTGTATTTGTTCAGCCACTCCATCAATTGCGCGCCGTAGGAAGCGATGACTTGTGTCTGCGGCATATGGATATGGGCGTCGATGAAGCCCGGCATGATCAGATGCCGCCGATGATCGGTGATTATGGCGCTAGCCGGCAGGGTCGGCAGTAGCTCCCGCGCCTCGCCGGCAGCCTTGATCAGGCCGCCTTCGATGACGAGCAGACCGTCCTCGACATAGCGATGCGCGGCCTCGCCGATCGCGTGCGGATCACCGACGAACCAGAGAAGCCGGCCGCGCAGGGCCGAGATCGCACCGTCTTTGCTCAAGGCTCGCCGCTCCGGCTCAAATCGCGATCATATCTGCACCAAATCAAAGCTTCCGGCCAAGCCGCGAACGTGCCTAATCTTGGGGCATGAATCCGATTTGCGAGCGGCTGTGCCGCCATGCGTGAGAGCGTGCGTTTCCTGCTCGGCGACGAGCTGGTCGAGATCGCGTCCTGCGATCCGACCCGCACCGTGCTCGATTGGCTGAGACTCGACCGGCGCCGCACCGGCACCAAGGAAGGCTGCGCCGAGGGCGATTGCGGCGCCTGCACCATCGTGGTCGGGCGGCTCGACGGCGACCGCCTGCGCTACGAGGCGATCAATGCCTGCATCCGCTTCCTGCCGACGCTGGACGGCTGCCATGTCCTGACCGTCGAACATCTGAAGAGCCCTGACGGGGCACTCCATCCGGTGCAGCAGGCCATGGTCGACTGCCATGGCTCGCAATGCGGCTTCTGCACGCCCGGCTTTGTCATGTCTCTCTTCGCGCTCTGGCTGAACGAGCGGGCGCCATCCGTGCAGCGCATCGAGGACGCGCTCGCCGGAAACCTGTGCCGCTGCACCGGCTACGAGCCGATCATCGCCGCCGCACAGCGCATGGATGCCGCCGAGCGCGAACAGGATCGGTTCGTCGCGGCGATGCCCGCGGTCATTGCCCGACTGAAGGCGCTTGCGGATAGCGAGACGATCGCTATCGGCGATGGCGAGCGTCGTTTCTACGCCCCCGCCACGGTCGCGGCGCTGGCCGGGCTCGTCAGCGCCCATCCGCAGGCGACGCTCGTGGCCGGCGCGACCGATGTCGGGCTTTGGGTCACCAAGGGCATGCGCCGGCTCGATCCGGTGATCTCTCTTGGCCGCATCGACGAATTGCGCGGGATCTCCGACGAAGGCGACCATCTTCGCTTCGGTGCGATGGCGAACCAGATCGCGGTACGCGAGGCGCTGGCGACCATCTCGCCGCAGCTCGACGAGATGATGCGCCGCTTCGGCGGCGAGCAGGTCCGTAATGCCGGCACGATCGGCGGCAATATCGCCAATGGCTCGCCGATCGGCGACCTGCCGCCGGCCCTGATCGCGCTGGGGGCGAGGCTGGTGCTCGCGCGCCGAGCCCCTCTCAGCCCTCATCCTGAGGAGCCGCGCAGCGGCGTCTCGAAGGATGGTCCAGAGCGCGCTGGAACATCCTTCGAGACGCGGCCTCCGGCCGCTCCTCAGGATGAGGGCTCTGGCGGGATTGAACGGCGAACCATTCCATTGGAAACCTTCTTCCTCGACTACCGCAAGCAGGACCGGCAGCCGGGCGAGTTCGTCGAGGCGGTACTAGTGCCGAAGCTACCGGCGGGGGCGCTCTTCCACATCTCGAAGATTTCGAAGCGTTTCGACGAGGATATTTCGGCCGTTTGCGGCGCCTTCTATCTGGAACTGGACGAGGCCGGCCGCATCAGAGAGGCGCGGCTCGCCTATGGCGGCATGGCCGGAATCCCGAAGCGGGCGAAAGCCGCCGAAGCCGCTTTGCTCGGCCACTCCTGGAACGAGGCGACCATCGCCACCGCGATCGCCGCCCTCGCCCAGGATTTCACGCCGCTGACCGATATGCGGGCATCGGCCACCTACCGGCTCAAGGTCGCCGGCAACCTGCTGCGGCGCTTCCTGATCGAGACGACGACTCCGGATACCGCAACCCGCGTCGCCGGCGTGCTGGCGGAGGCCGCCCATGGCTGACGCGCGCAAACGGCTCGACGCCATGGCGACGCGGCCGATCGTCGGCGCGCCGCTGAAGCATGATTCCGCCGAGAAGCACGTCGCCGGCGAAGCCCTCTATATCGACGACATCGCCGAGCCGGCGGGCCTAGCGCATGCCTATCTCGGCCTCGCCACCATCGCACATGGCCGGCTGCTGTCGCTCGACCTGTCGGCGGTCGAGGCGGCGCCGGGTGTGCTTTCGGTCCTCACCGCCGTCGACATCCCCGGCGAGAACGACATCTCCTCGACGCACAAGCATGACGAGCCGGTCTTCGCGACCAGCGCGATCCTGCATCACGGCCAACCGCTCTTCGCGGTCATCGCCGAGACGCGCGAGCAAGCCCGCCATGCCGCGCTGCTGGCCAAGGCGAGCTATGACGAAGCGCCTCCCCTACTCGATGTCGCCGCCGCCCGCGCCGCCGGCTCCGAGCTCGTCACCGAGCCCCTGAAACTCGAGCGCGGCAACGTCGCAGCCGCGCTCGCTGCCAGCCCGCGCCGGCTGAAGGGCTCGATGGCGATCGGCGGGCAGGATCACTTCTACCTCGAAAGCCAGATCTCGCTCGCCATCCCCGGCGAGGACCAGGACGTGCTGGTGCTGTGCTCGACCCAGCATCCGAGCGAGGTCCAGCATATGGTCGCCCAGGTGCTCGGCGTCGGCGCGCATGCGGTGACGATCGAGGTACGGCGCATGGGCGGCGGCTTCGGCGGCAAGGAGACGCAGGCCAATCTCTTCGCCTGCGTCGCGGCGCTCGCCGCCCGCAAGCTGAAGCGGCCAGTGAAGCTCAGGCCCGACCGCGACGATGACATGGTCATCACCGGCAAGCGCCATGATTTCGTCGTCGACTACGAGATCGGCTTCGACGATGACGGCCGCATCCATGCGGTCGATGCGGTCTACGCCGCGCGCTGCGGCTGGAATGCCGACCTCTCCGGCCCGGTCACCGACCGCGCGCTCTTCCACATGGACAATTGCTATTTCTACCCGGCGGTGCGGGCCCGCTCCGAGCCTTTGCGCACGCATACGGTCTCCAACACCGCCTTTCGTGGCTTCGGCGGGCCGCAGGGCATGGTCGGGGCCGAGCGCTTCATCGAGGAGGTCGCATACGCCACCGGGCTCGACCCGCTGGAGGTGAGAAAGCGCAATCTCTATGGCAGCGAAGGCCGCGAGATCACGCCCTATCACCAGCCGGTCGAGGACATGATCGCCGCCGAGGTGATCGACGACCTCGAACATTCCTGCGACTACCGAGCTCGCCAGGACGCGATCCGCGCCTTCAACCGGGAAAGCCCCATCATCAAGCGCGGCCTCGCGCTGACACCGGTCAAGTTCGGGATCTCCTTCACCGCGACCTGGTACAATCAGGCCGGCGCGCTGGTGCATGTCTATACCGACGGCACCGTCTCGCTGAACCATGGCGGCACCGAAATGGGCCAGGGTCTGTACCAGAAGGTGGCGCAGGTGGTGGCGCAGGCCTTCGGCATCGGGCTGGAGCAGATCAAGATCACCGCGACGACGACCGGCAAGGTGCCGAACACCTCGGCGACGGCCGCCTCCTCCGGCTCCGACCTCAACGGCATGGCAGCACTGGACGCCTGCGAGACGATCAAGGCTCGGCTCGCCGCCTTCGCAGCAAAGCATTGGCAGGAAAAGCCGGAGGCAATCGCCTTCCTGCCCGGTAGGGTGCAGGTCGGCGCGCGCGAGATCGGCTTCGTCGAGCTGGTCAAGGCGGCTTATATGGCCCGTGTCCAGCTCTCGGCGACCGGCTTCTACGCGACGCCAAAAATCCATTGGGACCGCAAGGCAGGCAGAGGCCACCCGTTCTACTATTTCGCCTATGGCGCAGCCGCGGCCGAGGTCGCGATCGACACGCTGACCGGCGAGTACAAGGTCGAGCGCGTCGACATCCTGCACGACTGCGGCAACTCGCTGAACCCGGCGATCGACAAGGGCCAGATCGAGGGCGGCTTCATCCAGGGCATGGGCTGGCTGACAACCGAGGAACTGGTCTGGGACGAGAAGGGGCGGCTCAAGACCCACGCGCCCTCGACCTACAAGATCCCGGTCGCCTCCGACCGGCCGCGCATCTTCAACGTCGCGCTCTTAGAGAAGGCGCCCAATCGCGAGCATACCATCCATCGCTCCAAGGCGGTTGGCGAGCCGCCGCTGATGCTGGCGATCAGCGTGCTGCACGCGCTCTCCGATGCGGTCGCCAGCGTCGGCGACCATCGCTTCTGCCCGCAGCTCGACGCCCCCGCGACGCCGGAGCGGGTGCTGGATGCGGTCGAGCGGGTGCGGGCGATGGCGGAGGCGGCGCGATGATCACGCATCGCACCCCAAACGTCATTGCGAGCGAAGCGAAGCAATCCAGGAGCGGCAGAGCTCCACGTCCCCCTGGATTGCTTCGTCGCTACGCTTCTCGCAATGACGGGAAGCCCCCGGCCACATGTTTGAGGCCACCGTCATGACTCCCGCCGACTTCCTCGCCGCCAGCCTCACCGAAGGCGCCGTTATAGTTCGCATCGCGGAGGCGCAGGGCTCGACCCCGCGCGAGGCCGGCGCGACGATGATCGTCAGCGCCCGTGGCAGCGCCGGCACCATCGGCGGCGGCCAGCTCGAATTCCATTGCATCGACCTCGCCCGCGCCCTGCTCGTCAGCGGCGGTCCGCAGCAGCTCATCGACATCCCGCTCGGCCCGCAAATGGGCCAGTGTTGCGGCGGGCGCGTCCGGGTTGCGATGGAGCCGGCGACCACAAGCTATCTGGAGGCGCTGAGGCAGGACGAGGCGAAAGCCGCAGCCGAGCGGCCGCAGGTGCTGATCTTTGGCGCCGGGCATACCGGCAAGGCGCTGGCGCGCAGCCTCGCCTTGCTGCCGGTCGCCGTGACGCTGATCGACGATCGTCCCGGCCAGTTCGACGAAGTACCGGCGACCGTCGCCTGCCTGCAGCTCGACGATCCCGAAACCGCGCTAGCCGCAGCGCGGCTCGGCTCAGCCTTCGTCGTCCTGACCCATAGCCATGCACTCGACTATCGCCTGGCCGAGGCGGCGCTGCTGCGCGGCGATGCCGCTTATGTCGGCATGATCGGCTCAAGCACGAAGCGCGCCCGCTTCGAGGCTAGCTTCCGCCGCCGCCATCCCGGCAGCGAGGCGCTGGCCGGGCTCACCTGCCCGATCGGCGGATCGGATGTGCATGACAAGCGTCCGGAGGTCATCGCCGCCTTGACGAGTGCCGAGCTGGTGCGTTGCTTGCTTGGCGAGAAGGCAGGCCTCGCGGGGAGGTCTGCCACGGGACGAGCGAGGCCACGGAACCGCCATGACGCAGCCGCCTGACCAGACGGCACCTTCGCGCCTGGCGCTCGCCCATGTCTCGAAGAGCTTTCCGGGCGTGAAGGCCAATCAGGATATCAGCCTCAGCGTCCGTCCTGGCGAGATCCATGCCCTGCTCGGCGAGAACGGCGCCGGCAAGTCGACCCTGGTAAAGATCATCTATGGCGTGCAGCGCGCCGACGAGGGGCAGATCAGCTTCGACGACCGCCCGGTCGAGATCGCCTCGCCCAAGGCGGCGCGCAAGCTCGGCATCGGCATGGTCTTCCAGCATTTCTCGCTGTTCGACGGCATGACCGTGCTGGAGAACATCGCGCTCGGCCTCGACGAGACGGTGCCGGCGGAGGAGCTGAAGGCGCGGATCAAGGCGATCCTCGACAGCTATTCGCTGCCGCTCGATCCGGATCGCGCCGTGCACACTCTCTCGGTCGGCGAGCGCCAGCGCATCGAGATCGTGCGCTGTCTTTTGCAGAAGCCGAAGCTGCTGATCATGGACGAGCCGACCTCCGTGCTGACCCCGCAGGAGGTCGAGCGCCTGTTCCAGACTTTGCGCCAGATCGCGCGGGAAGGCTGCTCGATCCTCTACATCAGCCACAAGCTGCACGAAATCAAAGCGCTGTGCGAGGCCGCGACCATCCTGCGCGGCGGCAAGGTGGTCGCGACCTGCGATCCGCGCGTCGAGACGACGCGGCGCATGGCCGAGCTGATGATCGGCGCCGAGTTGAAGAGCATTGAGCGGCCAGCAGGCGACGGCAAGGCCGGCGCGGCGCGGCTCAGCGTCGAGAGGCTCGACATGCCGGGCGAGCCGCCCTTCGGCACCAGCCTGAAGGGCATCTCCTTCTCGGCGAAGGCCGGCGAGATCCTCGGCATCGCCGGCGTCGCCGGCAATGGCCAGGCCGAATTGCTGCTGGCACTCTCGGGCGAACACCCCGCGAGCCGGGCCGACGCGATCAAGCTCGACGGCCGGCCGATCGGCTTTTCGGATGCCGGCGCCCGCCGTGCCGCCGGTCTCGCCTGCGTGCCCGAAGAGCGCAACGGCCACGCCGCCGTGCCCGATTTCTCGCTCGCCGAGAACGTCGTGCTGACCGCGCGGCATCGCCTGCCGCTCGCGCCGTCCGGGCTGATCCGGCAGGGGCCGGTCGAGCGCTATGCCGGCGAGGTCATCGCCCGCTTCGATGTCCGCACAACGGGGCCGGCAGCGCGCGCCGGCGCGCTCTCGGGCGGCAACCAGCAGAAATTC